>Ga0209426_1000022_pt1 | contig 312040 bp, 300 predicted proteins | sample Deesub1362B_J571_FD_187697 | JGI IMG/M metagenome (GOLD analysis project Ga0209426, IMG submission 187697) | Deep oceanic, basalt-hosted subsurface ecosystem from Juan de Fuca Ridge flank, Pacific Ocean, CORK Borehole 1362B_J2.571 (SPAdes)... ...
AGCTGTGTGAATGCCCGTAGGTAACTATGGACAAGAGGATGCAGAAAGAAGACTTGTGAGAAATGCAGCACTAGAAACGACTTGAGTGCAATTTCTGCAAGAAACGCGGTTTTACATTGGCGGAGGTGAAATTTAGTTCGAGACTTAAAGAAAATTCTAAGCATCCAAATCCTCGGGTTTAGGGCATTACTTGGCAGATAGCATGGCAAATATGCAACTGTTTAGGCGTAATGAATCGTTTATAGGCACTAGCGGCAATTCAGCTTGCAGGTGTCACGCATCCGTTTACGCTAAAAGAACCAGAAGTCTGGAAATATGATTGTGCATAAGACATAGATGGTTGGGGTTATGTTGGAATGGCATATTTGCTTTCTGCTATTTTGCATATTGTTATCTAACAGTTGGCCATGTAAGCAAGTGTACCTCAACTTCATAAGACATTTTAAGCTAACTTGCTTAGTTAAGAGCTATTATGATAACAAGAACAAAAATTTTAGTTCTCTTAATAATCGGGGTTGTTGTGGTAAGCGGACTTTTCATGGGCCTTTTCTACCTTGCCGTTAAGGAAGGAAACGTGATCCCAGCTCCCAACATAACTATAACGAAATACAAAGGGGTGTGGATGCCATTTTTAAGAGAGGTAAAAATTTCGTTGGATGACGTTGAAAACTTGAAGTTTGACGGCGTTAATATAGTCGCCATCGGCGTTAAAATATGCCTCCTCAATGAAAACATTACTGAATGTGAAGATGTTGATGAAATAAAAAATTCGATAAACGAGTTCCACAAAAATGGCGTCAAAACTTTTTTGATTTTAAACCCTGCACATCCCGAGTTTGGAATAAACCCGTTCTCCTCTGAGGCAAGTGGGAAGCCGTTACTAGACAAGGTTTCTCCTCTTGTTCTGAAATGGGCGAAGATTTCGGAGAAGTATGGAGTTGAGATGTTTTCTCCTCTGAACGAGCCTCAACTGTTGGCTTACCAAAACGAAAAAGCTATTTCCAACTGGGCGCAGGAGATCCTACCAAAAATACGAAAGGTATATCATGGAAAAATAGGTTTCAGAGTTCACTCCAATCCTGAAGGTTTCGCCGTTTACAATTTAACAGGATATGATTACATAATTTTTTCTGGTTTAGTATGTACAAAAGACATTGATGAGCACCCTGAATGGATAGAACAACTCATTAACAGAACATTACACCGCTTAAGCGAATCTTATCCTAATCAAAAATACATTCTTTTTGACATTGGAGCCTTCACGGGTCCAGACTATTACTGGTGGGAACCCGTCGCACCTGCAAACGTGCCAAATGTAACGCCTGATTTACCCGCAGATTTCTTTGTTGTCTCCAACGAATCTCAAGCCAGATTCTATGACATATTATTTAACATAACGTGGAACAGAACAGAAGGATATTTCATTCCAGTTTATAAGGGCTGGGAATACAGGAGCAAATCCGCTGAACAAGTCATCAGGCATTGGTTCAACGTTGAGACATAAACCAAGAAAGAAAATAGATATAGGGGTATAAACTAACCGATTAATTCAAAATCTATAGTTTATTGCTGTAAGCAAAAAGGTGAACTGAGTGGATCTATCGATTAAGCAGTTAAATACTTTCTTTACTCCCTGTTCCGTCGCCGTTGTAGGCGCTACAAAAAAGATAAACAAGGCTGGGCATGTGATTTTCAAAAACTTTGCAGACAACAAACGTAGAGGACTTTTCAAAGGAGAAATTTTCCCAGTAAACCCTCACGAAGAATCTATCCTAGGTTTTCCATGTTACCCGTCGCTGATCAAAATTCCAGAAGAAATAGAATTAGTTATCACAGTCGTGCCTGCAAGAATCGTTCCTCAAATAATGGAAGACGCGGCAGCCAAAAGAGTAAAAACCGTCGTTATAATCAGTTCGGGTTTTAGCGAAATAGGCAAACACGAACTTGAAAACAAAATAGTATTCATAGCCAAAAAAGCAGGAATAAGAATCTTAGGACCTAACTGCTTAGGAGTTTATGATTCAAGAACAGGCGTGGACATGCTCTTTCTCCCAGAAACAAAAATTTTGACAACTGGAGAAGAAGTCATTGCAACGCCCCGTCCGTTACCAGGCAACATGGCCATAGTAACTCAAAGCGGAGCCTTCGGCGTTGCTGCCCTAGACTATCTAGCTGGAAGACAAATAGGAGTAAGCAAATTTGTAAGCTTCGGCAACAAATGCGACGTAAACGAAGCAGAAATGCTGCATTACCTACTTCATGACAATCACACTAAAGTTATACTATTATATGTAGAAGACATAAAATCAGGAAGACAATTCATGGAAATAGCCAAAAAAGTAACCCAAAAAAAGCCTATAATCGCAATAAAAGCAGGAAAAACCGCGCCTGGAGCAAGAGCCGCAGCATCTCACACAGGAGCCATGGCTGGCTCAGACCAAATATACGACGCAGTTTTTGAACAAACAGGAATCATAAGAGCACACGACATGGAGGAATTCTTCGATGCTGGAAAAGCCCTAGCAATGCAGCCCCCGGCATCAGGAAAAAACATCGGCATAATAACCAGTGCTGGAGGTCCAGGCATAATGACCGTGGATGAATGCGTGTTAAATGGACTAAACGTCAAAAAGTTCTCCAAAAGCACGATAAAAAAATTCGACAGGCTAAAAGAAGAGGGAAAAATTCCCAAATTTGCCACCTACCTCAACCCAGTGGATGTAACCGGCTCCGTAACTTCAGAAATGTTCGAATACACAACTGAAATTCTTTTTCAAGATCCAGAAATCCACGGCCTAATAGTACTTGGCTTACATCACACACCAGCCATACAAGAAGACTACATTGACAAGGTGGCAGCAGTCGCCAGTAAGTATAACAAACCTATTGTTGCATGTGACATTGGAGAAACAGAAATGGCCTTACATACCCGTTTTAGATTCGACAAGCTAGGAATCCCCGCTTATCCATCACCAGAAGATGCTGCAAGAGCCATGAACGCTCTTGTTAAATACGGAGTATACCTAAAGAAAAAAGGGTATCTACAAGAATATATGAAAAATTTTCTAGAAAATAAAAAGAAATAGAGTTATTCAACTAACTATTTCAACTCTAACAATTTCTCCATCTTTTAAACCGAACTTTTCCCGCAGATTTACTGGTGCCACAATTTCTATAACATTTTCCGGATAACCCGCAATTTTCGGCAAAACTATTCCGCACTTCACAAAACCTCTAAAAACAGCTCTAAAACACACTCCACAGCAAAATCCTTCTTTAGGTAAAATTTTTTCAGGTTTAACTTTTTTTAATAAATCCTTTAGAAAATCTTTTCTTCCAAGTAATCTAACATTCAGAGTCCCTGGATACGGATCAAAACCGAGTTTTGTCCTTATCTGCTCTCTTACCCAAGGAAGCTTGATATATTCTGCCCCTTCACCACTTCCAGAAAAAACTTCTCCCTTGAGAATTAATGCTTTTGGCAAAACAACTTTCCCTAAAGAAAGAATACCGCTACTAAACCGATGATTTCTGCCCTTTCAAATAGCCTGCAACTTTTCTAAACATCGGATTAGCAGACATATCTATGACTGGAACTATTATTTTCTCCTTTGTCTCTATGGTTGACTGATATTTTGGCAAAAGAGCATAACCAACAAATGTCCAGTAAACTCGCTTGTTTTCTACTAACTCTTTTGCGGCAGTCTCAGTGGATACCGGAAGAGGAAAATAAAGAAAAGCTACCCCATCCGCCCAATACACTCCCGCAAGTTTGCCACCAGCAATTACCGAAGTAAACCTTGCAAGATCGTCCGGACTTGAGAAAAAGTTGTGTTCCATAATTACAATCTCTTTAAAAGGCTCAAATTTCACTACTAATTCGTCTTCATTCATGTTTTCCACCAATCATTAATGCCTTCTGCACTAAAGTTCCTTTTTAACTTTGCCATACTTCTAGAAAAAGTTATACAGTAGACCCTTCCTAAGCTTGACCAGCAATATGTTGAGGAAACCAGTTTGCCTGAAATTCACGTTGCAATTGTAGGTGTAGGCAATAGCGCATCTGCTCTAGTTCAAGGAGTAGAATACTACAAAAATGCAAAGGAAAACACAAATGTACCTGGACTTATGCACGTAAATTTCGGAGGCTATCACGTTCGTGATGTAAAGTTTGTTGCAGCCTTTGATGTGAATAAGAAAAAAATTGGGAAAGACCTGTCAGAGGCCATATTTACAGAACCTAACTGTGTAGCCAAATTTTCCGAAGTTCCTTTATTAGGTGTTAACGTTTCGCCCGGTCCCATTCTAGACGGTGTAGCAGAGCATATGAAGGAAACCTTTAACGTTTACAATGACAAAGAGGACAAAACCGTCGAAGTGGTAGATATCTTAAAGAAATCAGGCGCTGAAATCCTTATTAACTATTTACCAGTTGGAAGTCATAGTGCTACACGCTTTTACGCCCAAGCAGCCTTAGATGCTGGATGCGCCTTTATAAACTGTATACCTGAATTTATAGCTTCTGACGCTTTTTGGAGCAGCAAATTCGAAGAAAAACGATTACCTATTGCTGGGGATGACATCAAAAGCCAGCTGGGTGCAACAATCCTTCATCGAAATTTAGTTAGACTCTGTGTAGATAGAGGCATTATAGTTGACGAAACCTATCAACTGAATCTTGGAGGTGACACGGACTTTCAAAACATGACAGTTGAAGAACGTTTAAAAACCAAACGCATAAGCAAAACAGAAGCCGTAAAAAGCCTAGTTCCCTACGAGGTACCCACAAGAATCGGCCCGTCTGATTTTGTTCCTTTCCTTGGAAACAAAAAAATATGTTATTTATGGCTTAAAGGACGAAAATTCGGCGATCGACCATTAACAATAAGCGTAAAACTCGAAGTAGAGGATTCGCCTAATAGCGCTGGAGTTGTAATAGACGTAATAAGAGCTGTCAAACTTGCATTAGACCGCAAAATAGCAGGTCCTCTAATCAGTATTTCTTCCTATGCTTTTAAGCATCCGCCTCTGCAAGTTCCTGACTCTCTCGCCAAAGAATGGGTTGAAGAGTTCATTCAAGGAAAACGCGAAAGATAAAAAGTCTTCTAGCAAAATCTATCTTCAACATATAACCGTTGCAACAGTTAATTTTAAAGGTTAAAAAGTTAAAGAATAACAACTACACAAGGTGAGTAAATATGGTAAAAGTTGATGGATATGAAGTGCCTGAGGGACTATACTATTCAAAAGATTTCGAATGGCTAAAAATCGAAGGCGATAAAGTGCGAGTAGGCATAACAGATTATGCCCAAAAACAACTCCGTGAAATTGTTTACGCCGAACTACCTACTTCTGGAACAACAACAAAACAAAATGAGCCTTATGGCACAGTAGAATCTGTGAAGGCCGTTTCAGATCTTGTTGCACCAATAAGTGGAACAATCGAAGAAGTGAATGAAGAGGTCCAATCGAAACCTGAGATCTTAAATGAAGATCCCTATGGAAAAGGATGGCTTCTCATAGTAAAGCCTTCTAACCTGCAAGCTGAACTAGCCAACTTAATGGACTTCAATAAGGCCGTCGAATGGCATAAAAGCCTTATAAAGTAGAAGGAACTGGCCGATGCCCAAACGTATTGTAGTGATTGGTGCCCATGCCGCGGGCGTAGATGCCGCATCAGCTGCAAGAAAAACAGATCGAACCGCAGAGATAACTTTGATAACACATGAAAAGCATGCTGGTTATTCTCGATGTGGACTGCCATTTGTGATAGGCGGTCACATACCTAACTTCCGAAATTTAATAGTTTTTCCTCCAGCCTATTTCCAAATGATGAAGTTGAACCTTAAAACAGAAACAAAAGTAACAGCTATAAACGCTGAAAACAAAACAATTGAGGCCAAAAACAAAGAAGGCGCAAAAGAAACAATTCCCTACGACAGCCTGATCCTAGCCACAGGTGCTAGCTCCTTTATTCCTCCCATAAAAGGCAGAGAAAAACAAGGCATACATTCTTTACGGACATTAGAAGATGGTGAAAAAATCGATCAAGCCATAAAAAATGGAGCTAAGAAAGCAGTAGTTATGGGTGCTGGTCTAATTGGATTGGAAACAGCGGTAGCTTTTAAAGAAAGAGGCTTGGAAGTCAGCGTAGTTGAGCTGTTGCCACAAGTATTGCCACGAATGCTTGACGCGGATATGGCGAAACTTGTTCAAGAAATGCTGGAACAAAAAGGAATTAACATTCTTATTGGTAAAGGCGTCGAAGAATTTCTTGGAACGGACAAGGTTACAGGGATAGTTGCTGGAGGAGAACAAATAAATGCAGATTTATTCGTCAGTGCCTTCGGAGTCAGAGCCAACAATCAGCTTGCCGTAAACGCTGGAATAGCTTTAGGAGAAACCAAAGGGATCAAGACTAATGCTAGAATGGAAACAAGCGTCAAGGATATCTATGCAGCAGGTGACTGTGCAGAATCTGTACACATAGTTACTCAAAAACCAGCATTACAACAGTTAGGCACGGTGGCTGTCAGACATGGCAAAGTTGCGGGAATCAATGCTGCTGGAGGCTACGCTCTTTTCACTGGAGTTTTGGGCTCAGCAATAACAAGACTCTTCGACATGGATGTAGGTGCTACAGGCTTAACAGAATTCGCTGCCAAAAGAGCAAGAATCGAAACAGTAACAGGAACGATCTCTTCAAAGACAAAAGCAGACTATTACCCTGGTGCTTTACCAATAAAAGTGAAACTTGTTGTGGAGAAAGAGTCTCAACGTATAATCGGAGCCCAAATCATAGGAGGCGAGGAAGTAACGCAGCGAATAAACGCTGTTTCTCTTGCCATACAGAAACAGATGACTGTAAGAGAACTTGCGAAGGCAGACACGGCTTATGCTCCGCCCCTCTGTGAAACATGGGAACCCTTAGTTCTAACCGCTGAAATGGTTCTTATGAAACTTAGGTGAATCTTCAAAAAATTAATTAGGCAAATGTAAGTAAAGCACACGTAATATGAAGGTGATTTAAAATGGCGATAAGAGTAGCTATAAATGGTTTTGGGAGAATTGGAAGACTGCTTTTCAAGGCAGCTATTGAAAGAAATGCGAACATTGACTTCGTGGCCGTGAACGATCTTACAGATGCGAAGACACTTGCCCACCTTTTAAAATACGATTCTGTACACGGACGGTTTAACGCTGATGTCCATGTAAAAGACGGAAACATTGTTGTTAATGGCAAAGAGATTAAAGTGGTATCTCAACCCGATCCAGCCTTACTTCCATGGAAAGATCTAGATGTATATCTTGCTATTGAATCCACAGGAAGATTTAGAGATCGCGAAAATGCTTCAAAACATCTTCAGGCTGGAGCCAAAAAAGTCTTAATATCAGCACCAGCCAAAAACCCTGACATTACAATAGTTTTGGGAGTAAATCACGATAAATATGACCCAAATGTTCACAACATATTATCTAACGCCTCATGCACAACCAACTGTGTATCACCCGTAGCAAAGGTTTTACACGAGAATTTCGGACTGAAAAAGGCAATTATGACCACAGCACATGCTTACACGAATGATCAAAGAATAATGGATCTCGTACACAGAGACCTTCGAAGGGCAAGGGCAGGCGCTATAAACATAATTCCTACAACTACAGGTGCTGCAGTAGCGGCGACGTTAGTTTTACCTGAGCTTGCAGGACGAATGAATGGATTGGCATTGAGAGTACCCGTCCCCAATGTATCTATAGTTGACTTGACAGCATTGCTTGAGAGAAACGTCACAAAAGAGGAGGTAAATGAGGCCTTTAAGAAGGCTGCTGAGGGTTCCCTAAAGGGCATACTTGATTACACAGAAGAGCCATTAGTCTCAAGCGACATAAACCATAATCCCTATTCTGCTGTTGTTGATGGTCTTTCAACGATGGTTGTCGGAGGAGACATGGTTAAAGTACTTGCCTGGTACGACAATGAATGGGGCTTCTCCTGTCGAATGGTTGAACTGATAGAGCTCATCGGAAAGAAGGCCGGTTTCTAACAGTAAACTCTTAAAATTCAAATTTAAAATACCCCCTTCTATTTTTCTGTTCTAATAAGGAAGTGGGAAAATGGTTGAGTATTTAACCTTGGATGATGTGTCTGTTAAAAACAAAGTAGTGTTAGTTAGGGTTGACTTTAACTCTCCAGTGGATCCTGAAAGTAAAAAAGTCTTAGACGATACTAGGATTCGAGCCCATGGCGAAACTACAATAAGAGAACTCGCAGAAAAAGGAGCTAAGGTTGTGGTTTTGGCTCATCAAGGACGAAAAGGCAGTCCAGATTTTATCCCCTTAAAACAGCATGCAGAAATTCTTGGAAAGATTTTAGCCAAACCAGTAAAATATATAGATGATCTTTTTGGGAAAAAAGCAAGGTATGCAATTGAAAACTTGAAAAGCGGCGAAATCCTTGTTTTAGAAAATGTTAGGACCTTTGAAAAGGAGACAGAAAAAGGAACACCAGAAGAACATGCAAAAACAGAACTTGTGAAAAATCTAGCACCCCTAGCTGATCTTTTTATAAACGACGCTTTTGCAGCCGCCCATAGAGCACACGTTTCATTAATTGGATTCACTGCTGTATTACCTAGTGCTGCAGGACGAATAATGGAAAAAGAACTGAAATCTTTAAGCAAAGTCTTAGAAAGCCCAGAAAAGCCATGCGTATTCGTTTTAGGCGGTGCAAAAGCAGATGATTCCCTTGAGATATCTAGATACATATTAACTAATAACATAGCAGATTATGTGTTAACAGGAGGGGTCGTAGGTCATGTTTTCTTAGTAGCAAAAGGCGTCGATTTGGGCAAGCCTAACATGAACTTTCTAGAGAAAAAAGAATTGATGGGCTTGGTGCTTGGCATAAAAGAACTGCTGCAAAAATATTCTGACAGCATTAAGGTGCCTGTGGACGTCGCTGTGGAAGTCAAGGGGAAAAGAAAAGAAATTTCTGTTGAGGAAATGCCTGTCGACCACCCTATATTTGACATTGGCGCTAAAACTGTTGAAGCTTATGCAAATATTATAAGGGATGCGAAATCCATAGTGGTTAGTGGACCTATGGGCGTCTACGAAAACAGCGAGTTCGCCTATGGAACAAAGGGAGTTTTTGGAGAAATCGCAGGCTCTAAAGCATTTTCTCTTGCAGGCGGAGGACACACTATCGCAGCCCTACAAGAGTTTGGGCTATCTAAAAAAATCTCTTATATAAGCACAGCTGGAGGAGCCTTGATAGAGTTTTTAATGGGAAAGAAACTACCCGGTGTAACCGCTTTAGAAAAGGCTGCCATGGGGAGAATTTAGCCTCCTTTTATTTTTCTAGCTTTCAACTAGAATGCGAGCTATATCTGAACGTTCTATTTTAAATTCTAAAAAACGGAGTAACATTAAAACTTCTTCAGTTTATTATGTTTAAAAGCAAACTAAAATAAACGCTAAATCCTGATAATGAAGAAGAGAGGACTAATCGCATTGACAGATGTGGTGTTAATTTTTGAGGTTCATCAACCTCATAGACTAAAAAAGAATTTTTTCTGGGAATGGAAAAATTTTAAGCGTGTCAAAAAAAGAGAACTTTTCACCTATTATTTTGATCGTGAAGTAAACAGAGAAGTTTTCATTCGAGCATGCCAAAAATGCTATTTTCCCTCAAACCAGATACTGCTCGACCTAATTAACACATATAAAAAAGAGAAAAAACAAGTTAAGATCTCATTTAGTATTTCTGGTATTTTTTTAGAACAATGTGAAATGTTTAACAAAGACTTATTAGAATCTTTTAAACAGCTTGCAGAAACTGGCTGTGTAGAATTTTTAAGTCAAACTTACTATCATTCCTTAGCGAGCCTCTTTCCTGAAAAGGATGAATTTATCGAGCAAGTGAGAATGCATCATCAAATAACAAGAGATTTGCTTGGATATGCGCCAAAAGTCTTCGAAAATACAGAATTACTCTACAACAATGCTATAGCAAAAACTGCGGAAGATATGGGATATAAAGGCATATTTACGGAAGGTACAGAAAGAATACTGCACCAAAAATCTCCTAATTACTTATACAGACCAAAAGGATGCAATAAAATCAAACTGTTGCTGCGAAACTACAAACTAACAGATGATATAGGCTTCAGATTCTCGGCAAGATGGTGGAGTGAATGGCCTTTAACGGCGAGCAAATACTCTAGTTGGCTAGCTGCAACTCACGGGCATTGCATAAATATTTTCCCGGACTATGAAACATTTGGTGAGCACCATTGGACGGAAACAGGCATACATGACTTTCTAAAGCATTTACCTATAGAAATTTTGAAATGGTGGCATCTGAGAATGGCTACGCCCTCAGAGGTTATAGAAAAATACAAATCTGTTGGAGAAGTTGATGTTCCTGAACTTGGAGGAACAGTTTCTTGGGCTGATTTAGAAAGGGATGCTAGTTGTTGGCTTGGAAACACAATGCAATGGGCTTATTATACGAATGTGAAAAGAATTGAGCCCATAGTTAAGGAATCCAGCGATAAGGTTTTCCTTAAAATCTGGAGATACTTTCAAACTAGTGATCATCTCTATTATATGTTTATGGCAGGGGGAGCCCCTGGAGAAGTTCACGCATACTTTAGTCCATTCAATTCTCCGATAGACGCTTTTGTAACAGCACAAACAGCCATACTAGATTTTGAAAATAGAATTAAATTGGCAACTGTAACAGCGGATGAGCCTTTTCTGTTTTACACAGGTATAGGCAAAAAACATTTTACAGAGATTATAGCATGGAGTCTACGAGGGTTGATAAAAACTCTTAGAAAAGTTAGCACTAAATCTCTGGAATTTCATATTAGGCGTAAAGACTTTGAAAAATGGGCTGAAAAATCCCTTAAAGACAAAAAACTTGCTGAACAACTAAAGAAAATAAGACTTTCAAAGGTGAAGGGAGAAAAACTTAGAAATGCTCTTGTTGAGGTTGTTAGAAAAAGGTTTAGCCAAATGAGTAAGCAAATTCAACATGCAACGAAATATCTTTGAATGATTTATCTTTTATAAGCTGAAACTATTAAACAGTTGTCGATAGAACTTATGGTGAAAAAATTGAGGGAAGAACTTCCACTTTCAGAAAAAATTTTGCAAACATTACATAACCTTTGCGCTACAGCACCCGACTTAGCGAGGAAAAGCGAAGAGCTGTCTCAGGTTCTTCAAATAGATATAAATGAAGTTGAAAGAATTTTAGATAATTACAAAAATGAAGGTTATACGGAGAGTTTTACAGACAATGAAGGGAAAAAATGGTATTATTTGACTGGACGTGGAATAATAAAGGTTTGCGCGCTTTTTACGTAGTGAAAAGGATGCGTACTATAATTCTATCTTGGGAATATCCCCCGAGAATTGTAGGCGAACTTGCAGAGTATGTTAAAAAATTAAGCTTGCAGTTAGCAAAAAATACTGTAGACGTTTACATTGTTACTTACCACGATTATTTGACTGGTGTATCTAGTGATTTAGAAGGCATAAAGATTTTCAGGGTGACAAATCCAGTTCGCACCCATATAGGTGTCCTAACATGGGTTCTTACTCTAAATCAAGAGGTAGAAAGGGCAACGGCTAACATCTATTATAGTAATAACAAACAAATAGACTTAATGGATGCTCACGACTGGCACTTTATTCCAGCCGCAATCACAATAAAAAAGGCATTAGACATACCGTTCATCTATTCTGTTGAAAGCTTGGAAGAACACCGTTCTCACGGCGCAAATTCACCCTTTAATATGGCCATTAAAAGTATTGAATGGTTGGGAATGTACGAAGCTGAAAAGCTAATTGTAAAATCAGAGTGGATGCGTGATGAAGTTTTAAGGTTATACCGAGTTCCGTTAGAAAAAATGAAAGTTATACAACCAAAATCTGCAGGCTGGATAAAGGAGATTTTGGAAACATACAATAGCTTGAAAAGGAGTATCCCTCAACATGGGTCATGAATTAATTGTTTTGATGTTTACGTGGGAATTCCCACCGCGTATCATCGGTGGGATATCACCTCACGTCTATTATTTATCAAAAAATCTTGCAAAAACTGGTACAAAGATTTACGTTGTGACATGCGATTTTCCTGGAGCACCGAAATATGAAGTTATTGATGGTGTAGAAGTTTTTCGAATAGACTCATATAAAAATCCATCTCCTGATTTTGCCACTTGGGTTTATTTAATGAATGTAAACATGCAAAAAGAAGCTGCAGCTCTTGTTAATAGTTTAGATGAACCAGTGGATATTTTCCATGCTCACGACTGGCTTGTCGCTACAGCTAGTATAGGATTGAAACATGTTTTCAGAAGACCACTCATAGCTACCATACATTCAACGGAAATTGGAAGGAGAAATGGAATTCATTTAGACTATGAAAAAATGATTCACGAAACAGAAGCTTGGCTTAGTTACGAGGCTTGGAGAGTCATATGTTGTAGCAACTATATGGTTTCTCATGTTCAATGGGCTTTTGGTCTTCCAGCCGACAAGATGAGAATGATTCCCAATGGTGTTGAAGTTGAGCCCTATACGAAGTATAAGCATGAGGAACTATCCAGTTTCAGAAGCAAATTTGCTTTACCTGATGAAAAGATAGTACTTTTTGTGGGGAGACTTGTTTATGAGAAGGGAATTCACATTTTAGTAAATGCTATGCCAAAAGTTTTGGAAAAAGTAAACGCGAAATTTGTAATTGTTGGGAATGGCTATATGAAAGAACAGCTTTCTAATATAATAAATCACAGGGGATTAGCCAAAAAAGTGATCTTTACAGGATTTGTAGACGACGAAACTTTAAAGAAGCTGCAGATTTGCGCGGATGTATCTGTTGTTCCTTCTCTTTTTGAGCCTTTCGGAATAGTTGCTCTAGAAGCTATGGCAGCAAAAAGCCCTGTTGTAGTTTCGGATACTGGCGGCTTATCAGAAATCGTTGAGCATAACGTTACAGGTGTAAAAGTTTATCCTGATAATTCAGATTCGTTGGCGTGGGGTATCATACGAGTTTTAACAGATGGAATGTATGCTAGATTGTTACGAGATAACGCATACAAAAATATTCGTAAAAAGTACGATTGGAACATAATAGCGCAGCATACAAAGATCGTCTATGAAGATGTTTTGAGAGAATATTCAAGAAGTTTTTGGGCTTAAAATAACATGTTATGGATATTTGAGTCTTATTGCATCATTAGGGCAGGCGTCTACGCATTTTAGGCAGTAAATACATTCTGGGTCACTGAATTTTTCCCAAGGCAAGCTAAGAATTTGAACTCGCATTGGACATGCTTCTACACATAAACGGCATTCGCCTTTTGCACATTTGATAAGATCCCGCCGTAAACCAAGAAAACTGAATTTGTTAAGAACTGCCATAATTGCACCGATAGGACAAAAATATTTACACCAGCTACGAGGCACATAAGCAGCTAGCATCAAGACGCCAACCAAAAGAATCAGTTGAACCCAAAAAAGAGCAGGCAAATTGGAAAAATAAGATAAGATGTCCATTCCACCTGAAAGAGAAGTAGTAACGCTTTGAATCATTTTTGGCAAGGCAGCAAACAGGGATTCAGCTGGGCTTACAGCTGTAAATGGCAGTTTTGCGAAAATGCCTATGGCGTTCTCGTATCCTCTATGAATGCCTGCAAACTTTGAGACGGAAAATGTCACACTGATAAACAAAGCTAGAGTTAAAACACCGTATTTTATGTAGATGAAGCTTCTGTGAGATTGGAGTGAAACTTTCATTTTTTTTCGTTTAATAAATCCGACTAAATCTTGAACGAGACCGAAAGGGCAAACCCAACCGCATAACGATTTGCCAATTAACACGCCAACTATCAGAAAGGAGGCTAAAGCAAGTAAGGGAAAGCGAATTTCATAAAGTGTTAATTGCAAGGCGGTAAAAGCATCGCCTACAATGTTTGGTTCAAAACCCCATGTCCAAAGAATTGGAAGCAAAAAGGGCAGCGAACTTAGATTAAAAATGGCTGCACTAAATAATATGAAGGAGAGAAATTGAATTATTATTCGAATTGTATTAAATTTAAGTAGTTTTTGCTTGATGTCTTTCTCCATCTTTTCGTCCTCTTTCATGTTGTAAGCGAAAGTCTAAGTTATTTATTTTCCGACCACTTTAACGTTTTCTACAAGTATCCATGGAGCCACGAGTTGTCCAATTTTTCTTTCATTGTTAGCCATAGCAGAAATATTTTTTAATACTTGAAAAATATTGCCAGCAAGCATTGCTCCTTTAGTTGCATAAGCAATTTCTCCGTTTTCTATTTTCCAAGCAGGAGTTGCAACAACTGAGAATTCTCCGCTTGCAGGGTTGCTGCTGTGAGCACCTTGCAAGAAATGCACAATAAGGCCTTCCTTCACTTGGCTGATGAGGTCTTCTGGAGACTTTTCCCCTGGCAATAAATGAAAATTTGTTGCGTCTATAATGGGGGTGGATAAATATCCAGCTCTTGCACCGTTTCCAGTACTTTCTTTTCCCTCTTTTTTAGCAGTATAATTGTCGTAAAGAAAGCTCTGTAAGATACCTTTTTCAATTATAGGCGTTTTTCTTTGGGGAACTCCTTCTCCGTCAAACTTCCATGTTCGAATGCCACCATCAAGTAGTCCGTCATCATAGATTGTTACTTTTTCTGAAGCTACTTTTTCACCTATTTTCCCTTTAAATACAGATTGGTTTCTCTGTACAAAATCTGCTTTAACCGCGTTAATTAGCGTAAAATACAAAAGCTGTTGTAAAGCAAACTGGGTGAAAATTACATCAAGATTCTTCGTTTCGACCTTCTTGGATTTTAAAGCTGAAACTGCCAGCCGAGTTGCTTCTTTCCCAACCCATTCTGGGTCAATATTGTAACTTCTTTCTATGTTGAATTCGAAGCAGATCGGTGTTACCTCACCAGATTCTTGGGCAATTGTCGCTAGTGTACATTCAACAACGGTTCCTTTGTCAAAAATTGCAACTCCGTTGGAGTTGGCAACTCCCATAAAGAGGTGGGAAGCTCCAACCCCTCCTTGTATGGGCAAGACTCTCTCGTCGGTTTTTTCCGCAGCATCCAACATTGCTGAAGCGATATTCACCAAATCTTCAGAGCTTAGATTAGCTACTTCTGAATCGTAAACTCCTTTTACAATCCCGTAAGGCTTCTTTTCTGGAAGTCCACTCCAATCTTTGTCTGGCTTGCTTGCTCTTGCAGAACCTATTGCTTTAAGAACGGTTTCTTCAATAGCCACACTACTCTCTAAAATGTTGGTGTAAGAAAAACCAACAGTTTTATTGACTATTGCTCTGACACCAACACCTGCATCAATAATTCGAGAACTTTTAGCTATTTGTCCTCTCTCAATAACTACATTGGTTGTAAGTCCCTGATATACGAAAGCCTCCGCCTCATCTGCCCCCCTCTTTAAAGCAAAGTCAACAGCTCTCTCAACCAAACCTAAAATCTCGTTATGTTTAAGCACTACCACCCATTAACACCTCTTTTACCCTAATATGAGGACCACCATCACATACAAAGGCTGTTTGTCCCTTACCACATCTTCCAGGCCAAAGCTCGAAATCTTTTCCTACTGCATCGACTTTAAGCAGTGTTTCGAGAGTATTTCCACTTATTGAGGCATTTCTAACTGGTTTGCCTAATTCACCTTTAACAATCTCATAGGCTTCTTGAATACCTACTTGAAAAACACCATTAAGGTTTGCTTGCCCTCCTCTAAAGCTTTTAAGGTAATAGCCGAATTGTATGTCTTCTAGCAATTCGTCAAAGGAGTAATCTCTCGGCTCCATGAAAGTGTTACGCATGCGAATTATGGGTTCTACTCTAAAATTTTCGGCTCTAGCATTACCTGTTGGTTGAGTGTTAAACTTTTTAGCAGTTTCTCGGTTGTGCATAAGTCCAACAACTACTCCATCTTTTACCAAAAGAGTTTTGTGGCTTGGAACGCCTTCGTCATCGTATTTAAAAGAACCAAATGCTCCATTTATTGTACCATCATCATAGAAAGTTACAACATCTGAGGCTATTTTCTTTCCAAGTTGCTTTAGCAATACCGAACCAGACAAAGTCAAATCTGCTTCTGCCAAATGTCCAAAGGCTTCATGAACAAAGACTCCAACAACATTTGACCCTAAAACTCCTGGAAAGGTTCCGCCCTTCGGAGTTTTTGCCCTTATTTGCTCAACTGCACGTTTTGCTACCCTTTCACCAACAATTTCGGGTGTTTCGCGATCGAATATTTCATATCCTGCAGTTGAACCTATCTCTTCGCGGCTATAGGTAAAAATCTCTGCTTCTTTTGCTGTGGCTAATATTCGAGACCAGACATAAAGCTTGTCTTGTTGGATGTATGTACCTTCATTTGTTATCAAACAGGTTGTTCCAGTTAAATCAAGATAATCTACAGTGCAGCTTTTAATACAGTTATCATAACTCAATACGGCATTGCTGATCTCGGTTGTAAGCTTCACCTTATCTTCTATGGAAATTTTTGAGGGATCTTTTTTTGGTTTAACAACAACTTTATCTTCAACAGCCTTAACCTCTGCAAGTTTTATCGGCATTTTGATTTTTGAACTTGCTGCTTTAGCCATTTTGCAAGCGTCTGAAACTGCTTGATGCAAAGTTTCTTTGTCAAAAGTTCCGACAGATGCAAAGCCCCAAGCATCTTTCACCAGAACTCGCAATGCGACCCCATTTTCAACCCCTTGTTTCGCAGCTTCAACAGTTCTTTCTTTTATTGTCAACATAGTTTTGATAAGCTTTTGAGCCCTAACTTCAACATATTCGGCCCCGAATTTTTGAACAGCAAAATCCACAAGGCTACCTAGGATATCTCTCAATGATTGTTTTCCCCTTCTCTATCGTTATTGAATGAAGGAGGATATTCATATAGCCGTTATAAAATTGTTATGGTTTGAATAAAAAAATTTGACATTTTAATGTTTAAAATTTGAAATGCTAAATAAAATTTGCGACTTTCCTGTAAGCAGTTTGATTTGGTCTGCAAAATCATATTCCTGATGTATCTTTTCTATCTCTAATTTTCGCAGCAAATCATAGCTTGAGTAGATATCTTCCAAAATCTTCCTTTCTATGGCGTAAGCCCCTGTTTTCAAAAACTCTTCTAATCCCTTGGCGAAAAGGTCTATCTTTTCACTTATTTCCTCAGGCTTAATAGAATAGTTGTTCTCAAGATATCTATAGATTAGGTAGGTCGCCTCTTTTCCGAAAATTTGGTTTAGGACCTTGTCTATCACTTTGAAGATTTTATCTTCTTCTTTGCTCATTTGCTGCATTGTAATGTTTTTCAACAGAGGCCCACCAACGTTATCTTGTATATTGCGACTTAATAAGTATTTTCGTTTACACGTTTTACACAAATACACAAAAAACACGAAACAAAATCATTTACATGAAATCCGTAAGATTTAACTGTTGAACTCGTTGAGTGTTGTGTGCTTCCTGAAATTTTTCTTTAAATATGATTATCTGCCCATACACACCATCATATCCAGGAACTATATTTATACGATTCTCTCGTACGCGAATTATTGCTTCGGAAATTTTTTCACCAACCACATTTTCCAATTCTTCTTTTGAAACATCGATTAAAACGCTATATTCATTCTCGAACTCTCTGACAAGCAAATTATATGTATCCCACACTTTCCGAGTTGAAGGTGAATAAACACCCAAACCTGTAGCAATAATCTCAGAAAGCGGAAGCAAATGCATAAATTCTATTGCTCCCTGAGGTTTAAAGCCTGGGGGACGATCAGCTAACTCCTCAACTCTCTGATCTACGCCTTTGGTGAGCTTTCTGCGACACACAGGACAAATATTTCCAAGTTTAATCGCCTCTTTTGGCGAAAGAGAGATCCCACAGTTTCTATGTCCCGTCCAATGATATTTGCCATATGCAGGATTAGTTTCTATTGTAAATTTGAAACGACTTTTATCCTTCAAACGTATAGCATCCACAACTTCCTTATAACTTAGCCTTCTAAGTTCAAACACATTAGCTTCTCGCCCAATACGCCAAGGCCAGAAACTGTGGCTATCACTATTAGAAACCAAAGCAAAATTATCAAGTTTACTCAGGCGCCAGTTCATTGGAGGATCCGAAGAAAGACCTGTTTCCAGTGCAAAAATATTCTTTGTCATGTCTTGATAACAGTCCTCTACGCTATTGAAACCGCTGAAAGCACCAAAAATGCTAAACCATGGCGTCCAGGCGTGGGCAGGAAAGACCACATTTTCGCTAGAAACTTCAATGACTTCCTCAACCAGTTGGGGGGCAGTCATGTTTAATGTAGGCCTACCATCAGCCGATAAATTACCATATTTCGAGAGTCTCTCGTTAATTTGAACTGCTACTTCTATTGTAGGAGTCAAGATTACATGGTGAATTTTCTTAACTTCATCTTTAAAAGAGAAAACGGTGCTAACTTCAGTTGTTATCATGAAATAAACAGATGATTCAGGGGTTCCAGCTGACTTATAGATGCCAGTTTCAGTATCTAAAATCAACGAGTCCTTCAGTTCCTCAAGCCACTTAGGATGTGTAAAATCTCCTGTTCCAATAAGATTTAAACCTTTAACTCTAGCGAAACGTGCAATTTCTTCTACACACATTTTTTGACTTGTAGCTCTGCTATATCGGCTGTGAATATGGAAATCAGCTATAACCCTCAATTATCAGCACTCCGAACTATAAAACCAGCCAGTTTTGTTATTTGTAACCATTGAGTTTTAAGAGGAGGACCAAGATTTGTCGCTTGAGAAAAGTGTTCTGGGTCCGCTACGAAGATCCAACATTTTTTCTCTTTGAGGTACTCATTAGTAAGCGATTTATTCGGTCTTACCACTTTCTTGGACCTCCATGTTTTCTTTCTTAACATATTTTCCAAGATGGGCTTCCACATCTATTTTAGACCGTAAAATTATAATTGAGATCAATAAGGCTAATCCCAAAATGATGCCTATTGTTAGCGATATCCAACTGCTCTCAATTCCAAAAACTTCTTTGATCACTTGAACTGAAAATCGTCCACTATACGCTACAATTACACTCATTAAAAATTTTCCAATTAAAGCTGGAACAAAGGCTCTTAACAATCCATAACGCATAACGCCAAGTGGTATAAAAAGTAAGTCATCAGGTAATGGCGTTAAAGCAAAAACAAAAATGTATATCCAACCATATCTTTCAATCACTTTAGTAACAGATTCCATTTTCCCTTGATATTTTTCACTAATGAACTTTCCACCGCCAACTCCAATTAAATATCCTAAAATTTCACCTATAGCGGCACCTAATCCAGCCGCCACAGCAATCCATAAAGGTTCAAAAGTATTCCCTAAAGCAAAAATAATCACTGTATAGGGTATTGGGAAAATTATGGAGGATGCACCAAGCAGGCTTATTAAAAAAATTCCGAAATATCCATACTGATAAGCAAAGTTTTCCATCCATTGGGAAATTTGTTGAAATATTTCTGAAAATTCCACCATTTGTTCTCCTTTCTCTCTGATTTGTGAACTCAGACTTAAAGAATTTTTTACAGGAAAATAACGCTACGCTTAAATCCCAATAATCTTTTAAACAAGCTTCAAAAGTCTGGGGAAATCAAGGAATGGTCTCTAAAAAAAGATTTATCTGGATAGCAAGGGACTTGTCAAAGTGCAGTGGTTGCAGAAAATGTGAAATCGCATGTTCCCTTTGGCATGAAAATCGTATATGGCCCGAGGCCTCACGAATCAGAGTTTTTATGCTTGTTCCAGGAGTAGAGTTTCCTCATCTTTGTGCTCAATGTGAAGATTATCCGTGTGTAGAGGCATGTCCTGTTAACGCGTTATCGATAAGCGATGAAACTGGCGCCGTTCTTGTTGATAAAACAGCTTGTATTGCCTGTGGACAATGTATTGACGCTTGTCCTGGAAGAATTCCTCATATGCACCCTGCAGAAAATTACATTCTGATCTGCGATTTATGTAACGGCGACCCTCAATGTGTTAAGGTCTGCCGAGAAGGTTTGTGGAACGTTCTTCAAATTGTTTCGAGAAGAGATCACTCGTACAAGCTTTATGCCCGAAAACCAGAAGAAATAACTCGCAATTTAGTTGTAAAAATATACGGCGAAGAAGGAGAGAGGTTCTTGTGATTTTTGGTTATGCAGGAAAATTTTTAGAAATCGACCTTTCTAACGAAAAAATTTCAGAAACAAGACTAGGTGATGAGGTCTTAAAGGATTATGTAGGAGGCAGAGGACTGGCAACCAAAATCCTCTGGGACAGACTCGGTGACAGATGGGAACAAATAGATCCCCTCTCTCCAGAAAATCTCCTGCTATTTCTAACAGGTCCTCTCACAGGGTTTTTCCCTGGTGGAAGAATCTGTGTTTCTGGCAAATCCCCTCAAAGTAACGGAGTCGTGGGTTCTACCGTGGCTGGGGAATTTGGTGTTGAGTTGAAATGTGCTGGATATGACGGCATAATAGTTACAGGCAAAGCCGAGAAGCCCGTTTATATATTTATCAAGGATTCCAACGTAGAAATTCGCGAGGCCATGCATATTTGGGGAAAAGATGCCAAGGAAACAGTTACCTTGCTAACCAAGGAATGTAGAGCGCTTTTGCAAGACCGTTTCCCCCAAAAAGGTGAATGGAAGGAACCTGCCATCCTGTACATAGGACCTGCTGGAGAAAACGAAGTTTGCACAGCAGTTGTAGCTTCTAAATGGACACATGCCGCTGGTTATGGAGGGTACGGTGCTGTTATGGGATCCAAAAAATTGAAAGCTGTTGTTGTCAAGGGTACAGGTCCTCTTCCAGAAGTAGCTGACATGGAAAGAGTCAAGCAGCTTATTCAAACCATATGCCAAGACGTTTATGAAAATGAATTGTGGAGAAGATGGGGAACGGGTTCAGCGGGATATTTTGTGGGTGCAAAAACAAGTTCCGAGCCTGTTAGAAACTGGCAAGAAGAGTGGCATGACGAAAAAAGTTTTGGGGTTGACCAATTTGAGAACAGGGTATGGGTAAAACAATACTGGGGGGATTTTGGTTGCCCAACCACTTGTCTCAAGATAGCCTTAATCAAATGTGAAAAATTTAAAGGCGCCATTACTGACAATCCAGATTACGAGCTTCAAGCCTACTTAGGTCCAAATCTCGGAATTTTCACTCCTGAAGAAAATGTTTTTCTAACATGCTTGATTGACGATTTAGGATTATGTGGTATACAAACAGGCAACGTGCTAGGATTCGCTGCTGAACTATTTCAAAAAGGCATTCTAACGAAGGAAGATCTTGATGGAATCGAGCTTAAATGGGGCAACGCTGAAGCGTTTGCCGCTCTTATTAAAAAAATTGCCTATAAAGAAGGCGTTGGCGAACTCCTTTCCCAAGGAATTTATCATGCGGCTGTGAAAATCGGGGAGAAAAAGCAACAAGATGTTTTGCAGTATGCAGTACAATGCAAAGGTATAGGGATAGGTGCCCATGGAATCCGCAGTGGGAAAGATTATCCAGAAATCTATTCTTACGCCTGCTCAGTTCAAGGAGGGGATCATACATCTACTGCCTGCCTACCATTAGACGACTTCCGAAGCGAATTAACCATGATTTTCAATGATTCAGCTGTTTATTGTTACTTCAACATCTTCGGTGTACCGAGACAAGTAAAATTTGACTTTTACAAGGCCGTAACAGGCATAGAATTAACCCAAGAAGATTGGATTAATAACAAAGCCATGAAAATATTACAGTTGCAAAGAATTATGCTATTGCTAGGCGGTCCAGATCTTAAATGGAGCCCATCAATTCATGATGATAATCCTGCAAGGTTTTATGAGCCCCTTCCTTCAGGACCTTACAAAGGAAAAGCTGTGAATAAGACGAAAGTTAGTGAGGAAGTGCAACGTTATTACAAGACAGTTGGTTGGGATAAAAACGGAATACCAAAACCCGAAACACTTAAACGTTTAGGACTAGAATCTGCAGAAAAAGCCTTAGAAAAACTACACTAAACATTATACTGCAATAAAAACAATTCAATTTGAAACTCTAATAATTCTTGTCGGTGTTACAATAATCGTGATTTTCTCATCTTTTTCGTCAGCTGGAACATGTTCAACCACTTGCACATCATGAATCGTTGTTGCTATAGGAATTTCTCTAAATCCTTCTCTCAACAACTTTATCTCTAAATCTCCATAACCATGCCCTTTACCAAGCCGATGTCCATAAAGATCAACGGCCACAGCTCCTTCTACAGCTAAGCCTGGCTTTGGAAAGTTTTGAGTCACAATTCCAAGTTTCATAGCCCCCCTTATTGTTGAAGCAAAGTTTTCTCGCCCTTTCACTTTTTTCGGTTCAATTAAAATGTAGCCTTTCTTTAAACGTGGAGAAGCCATAATAAGAATTTTCCCATCTCTCAAAGCATTCTCTCGCACTTTACGCTGAGGCGAATCTGGATTAACAAACACCACCTCTGCTTTTTTCCACTCCTCTACACCTCGTAGTTTCTTAGCCGCTTCTTCTGCTCCAACAAAATTTGGAATTCTACCTTTGCAAGGAAGAGGAAAAACCGCTATTCTACGTCGTTCCATTTCGCTCCATATTTTTTTGCGTAATTGCTGTTTCTTCAAAAGTATGCTCATGTTTTTCCACAAAATAAAGAAAATACGGGAAGGAGTTTTAAATTTAGATTATTCCTAAGTTTCTACCGCCTTCTTTGAAGGCATCCATCGCTTTGTCAAGTTGTTCAGTTGTGTGCTTTGCACATAGTTGAACTCGAATTCTTGCTTTATCCCTTGCAACCATAGGATAAAAGATTGGCAAAACGAAAATGCCTTTAGCCCATAAATAGTCAGCTAAATCCTTTGCGGTTTTACTTTTGCCACACATTACAGGGATTATTGGTGTTTCAGTGTTTCCTGTGTCAAAACCAGCATCTTGCAAGGCGTCAAGAAGATGATTGCGGTTTTCCCAAACTCTTCTAACGTGTTGTGGCTCGGTTTCCAAAACATCTATCGCTGCAATGCACGCGGCAGCAACACCTGGTGGAACTGCCCCGCTTAATAACCAGCTTCGCGCCTTGTTATAAGTAAAGTTACGAAGATCCTCCTCGCCAGTAATATGTCCACCTATAACACCAAAAGCTTTGGAAAAGGTTCCCATTTCCACATGTACTTCATCGCGCCTAAGCTTGTAATGATTCACAATTCCCCTTCCTCCTTCACCTAATACGCCTTCCCCATGGGCGTCATCCACGTAGATCCCAGCGCCGTGCTCTTTTGCAATTCTTGCTATCTCAGGTAAAGGTGCAGTATCTCCATCCATGCTAAAAACTCCATCCGTTAAAATCCATATATGGTTGTAAGGGGGATCATGTTTTTCCGCTTCTTCCATGACACGGGCCAAATCCTCCATGTCCTTATGCTTATATATGGCTCTGTCAGCATGGCTTAGCCTTACGCCATCTATTATTGAACCATGATTGAGTTCATCGGACACAAATAAATCGCCTTTCCCCGCAAGCTGTGGAATAACTCCCTCATTAGCCATAAAACCTGTTTGAAATGTCAAGGAGGCTGGTGCATTTTTGAATTTAGCAAGGCGGCGATCAAGCTCCTCATGAACTAGCATGTTACCAGCAATAGATCTATCACTGCCTGCACCTGCCCCATATCTTTTTGTAGCCTCTATCATAGCTTCAACAACTTTCGGATGAGTTGCAAGGTTTAAATAATTGTTTGCGCAAAGCATCAGAACCCTTTTTCCATTAACTATACATTCTGGCTCGCTTGCACTTTCCAAAATCTTCAGTTCCCAATTTAAGTTCTCTCGAACTAAACGCTGATATTCTTCTCCTAAATATTTCGTAGGGTGACGCTTAGCCATCACATTAATCACCTTTCTTAACTCTGTTCTACTTTCTTTTAATACTTATCTGCAAGCCTTCCGTTTCCTCTTCTTCAAAAGGCAAAATTAGTTGAAACAAACAAAGGAGGAGGGGCTTGAAGACCTCTCTGCTGTGCGACGGGTCGGACAGCGTCTTAGTGCAGGAGGGCCCCTCCAAATGAAGTTCATTTAAAACCAAATTTATGAGTTTTTTGGTGAAAAACTTTTTTAAACATTTTTTGATGGTTAATTTAGGAGAGGATATCTAATGAAAAATCAGTCTAAACATCTTGTAAAGTGTCCTAAATGCCAGTTTGTTTTTGATATCACATACGGTAGAACTTTTGCTTGTTCTGGTTGTCCCTCGGCGGTACAGTGCGGAATGGCTAAATGCCCAAAATGCAAGCACGAATTTCCTTTACAATCATAAATTAGGATCTAACAGTCATCTTTTTTAATTAGTAACTTATCTTATGAATTCGATGTAATGGTGAAACCATTGTCGACGTCAAAACCTTCAAAACGTCTAATAATCCGTTGGACTGCACTAGAAGGATTAACTGCAATACTCCTGTTTCTGGTTTTAACAGCGTTAATTGAGTATATAATTGTAATTTACGCTATAAGCCTCGGCGTTAAAGACCTAGCCATCTTGAGATGGACAGGACAGTTTCCGCCCACAAACCAGACATTTACAATAGTAATTAGTCCATTATTTCATCTAGTACCCATCGCCGTTATGGTCACACTTGCCTGTGTATGGACTTATCTGACAAAACATCTTGCCATAAAAACTTATGATGAACGTAGAAGAAAATACGGAACGACTTCTAAACAAGCGAAAAAAGCAAAGAAATTTTTTGATAAAATAAAGTCTCCACTATTGAGCGTTAAGAGCATAGCATATTTTTGGCAAAAAATACATTCTACACAAGCTACCTTAAAAGGTGCTTTAAGCGTGATTCTGATCTTCTTAGTTTTCGTCCTACTATTTTCCCTATTTACATATCCAAAACTAATTCACGAAACTATAGCAAACGCCTATAAAACTAACCCTTCATTGCTTAACTTTATAAAGGGAACAACTAAAGCCTTCGCATCTTTTGGCGACTTTTTTTCAGCTATAAATAACGCGTTACTAGCTACTGCACCAAGTTTCAGAAATTTTGCCTTAGGTTTCGGAGCAATAATTAAGCCACTCTCTACGCTTGATAACGCATCAAAATATTTGATCTTCCAAAACGCTGCAGTCTGGATAGTAGCTCTTTCAGCTCTTTTATATGGGGAAGTAATACAAAAAAGCTATCGATATAAGCGAAGAAGGTAACTTGGGAATTCTATGGCTGATCGTCCAAGATTTGGTCCAGCAGGAATTCCTCGATCCTTTAGAAAATTAAGAGCAGCTGTACTAGATGTTCCAAAACTCTTACGGCAAGAAGGCCTCGATGCTTTTGAATATCAGGCTGTCCGTTGGGGTGGAAAGCCCCAAATAAAAAGGGAAGTCGCTGAAAAACTTGGCGCAGAAGCTAAAAAGAATAATGTTTGGCTCAGTGTCCATGCTTCCTACTTTATAAATTTCTGTGGTGAGGAAGGTGTAATAGAGGCAAGCAAGGAACGTTTAATTGCGTGTGTAACTGCGGCCCACTGGATGAACGCGCACATCGTGGTTTTTCATCCTGGATTTTATGGTAAAAATTCGCCGAAAGAGGCCTTTACAAAATGCTTGGATGCCCTGAAAGACGTTGTTAAACATATTAAAACTTTAGGAATTAGAAATGTAAAAATTGGTCCTGAAACAATGGGGAGAAAGTCTCAATTCGGAAGCCTTGAAGAGATTTTAAAACTTTGCGATCAGCTAGAACAAATCCAACCAGTAATTGATTGGGCACATTTACATGCAAGGTCCGGAGGACTGTTTAAAACTGTCAATGATTTCCGTGAAGTAGTTGAGGAAATTGAAAACATGCTTGGAAGCGACGCAGTCAAAAATATGCACTGTCACTTTACTAAGGTCGAATTTACAGATAAAGGCGAAAAGTGTCATCACACTTTAGATAATGCAGAGTACGGTCCAGAATTTTCTATGCTTGCTAAAATTATAGCAGAATTTAAACTTAGACCTGTCATAATAAGCGAGAGCCCAGTTTTAGATGTGGACGCGATAAAAATGAGAAACATCTTACAAAATGAGATTAAATGAATGCAAACTGTTTATGCGATATGCTTTTTATGTAGGTTGTAATGCTCATTATGGGTATAGATTTTGGTCCGATTAAAGGGGTTTCAAAAATTAACACCAGTTAATGAAGCATTACATACATTCTTTAATACTATCAATCTAGTCAAACCTGCCAATGTTACCATACCCATACAATCAGCTTTAAACCGTGTTTTGGCAGAAGATATAATTGCAAAAGAAAATTTACCAAGATTTGATCGTTCAGCTGTGGACGGATACGCTGTCAAGGCAGAAGACACTTTCGAGGTAAACCAGTTTAAACCCAAAAAACTTACGCTAACCGAAAACAATCGGATCAGCAAAAACCAAGCAAAGCATGTGTGGACGGGAAATCCTCTTCCGAAAGGTGCAAATGCTGTCATAATGCTTGAAAACTGCAAAAAGAAAAACGGTGAAATCGAAATTTTTGATACAGTCACACCATGGGAAAATGTTTCAAAAAAAGGCGAGGACGTTCCAAAAGGTACAGTAGCTATAGAAGCCGGAACTCGTTTAAAGCCTCAACATTTAGGTTTGTTGGCTGCTCTGGGGCTTCCAAAAATTAAAGTTTTTAGAAAACCCCAAATTGCCATTTTAGCTTCTGGAGATGAGCTTGTAGAAGTGGGCAAAAGCCTTGGAAAAGGAGAAATTTTCGAGATTAACCGACTTGTTATCTCAGCTTTGTGTCATGAATTAGGTGCCGAAACAGTGGATTTAGGTATCGCAAAAGATAGTATTGAAGAAATAATGGAAAAAATAAAAATAGGCTTGGAAAAGGCTGATGCTATAATAACTACAGGTGGAACAAGTGTTGGCGCCTCTGACCTTGTTCCGGAAGCTGTAAAAAGCCTTGGAAAGCCTGGCATTATTGTTCACGGTGTTGCTATGCGTCCAGCCATGCCTACGGCCCTTGCTGTAATAGCTAGTAAGCCTGTAATTATATTGTCTGGCAATCCGGTGGCGGCTATAATAGGGTTTGAGGTTTTCGTCAGACCTTTAATATGCAGAATGCTTGGATTATCTCATGAGGAACAGAGACCAGTTGTCAATGCGCAGATTACAAAAAAAATTATCTCGGCTCTTGGAAGAAAGACCTTTGTTCGAGTTCGTGTTTTTCAACATGAAGGGAAATTATATGCAAAACCAATAAGCACTCGGGGCTCTGGCGTAATTTCAACTATGACCAGAGCCAACGGCTATGTTGTTATTCCTGAAAACCGAGAAGGTTTAGAAAAAGGTGAACAGGTTTTAGTACATTTGTTTAATAATGTAGAGGTAGAAGAGCGAAATGTTTAGAAAACTTTTAACGTTAGAAGAAGCCAAAGCAGTTCTCTCACAACATTTTACTCCTAAACCCATAGGGACGGAGGAAGTTTCCCTTTTAGAAGCTTATAATCGAGTTCTCTCAGAGGATGTCATATCTGATTTAAATATACCACCTTTCAATCGTTCAACAGTGGATGGCTATGCTGTTAAAGCTCAAGATACTTTTGGGGCGGAAGAAAATAAGCCAGTAATGCTCAAAATTTATGGAGAAATAAATATCGGTGAACTTCCAAAAATAAAGATTGCAGATGGTGAAACAGCAGAAATTGTTACTGGTGCACCTATTCCAGAAGGCGCAGATGCTGTTGTTATGCTTGAACATACAGAAAGGAAAGACGATGTCCTTTACATTTACAACGCTGTAGGGAAAGATGAAAATGTAATGAAGGCAGGTGCCGACATCAGAAAAGGCGAAAATGTTTTGAAGGCTGGAAAACTATTGGGCTCAAAAGAGATAGGTGTTTTAGCTGCGCTGGGCAAGAGGAAAATTCAAGTTTACAAAACTCCGAATGTAGCGGTGCTTTCTACTGGAGCAGAGATAAGCGAACTTGGTACAAAACTTCTTCCTGGAAAAATTTATGACATAAACGCCTATAGCTTAAGTACCGCTGTCGCAGAAAATTGTGGGACACCAATTTATCTCGGCGTCTTTCCAGACGATGAATTCAAACTACACAAGGTACTGAAAAACGCGTTAGCTTCTGCAGATGTTATATTAACTTCGGGCGGCGTGTCTGTTGGACCTACAGACGTAATCCCTAAAACATTAGATTCTTTGGGAAAACCAGGTGTTATTATAAACGGAATTGCAATTAAGCCTGGGAAACCAACAACCATAGCCATAGTTGATGGAAAGCCAATTTTCTCTCTTCCAGGGCATCCTACTTCCGCCCTGCTAGTTTTCCATTTACTTGTACGACCTATTATTCAAAGTATGGCTGGCCTGAAAAGAAGGAAAATTTTAAAGGTAAAAGCCTTTGCTTCGGCTAGAATGATTTCTGCAAAGGGAAGGCGGACGTTCATCATGGTCAAACTTAAACGGGATAAATCAAATCGACTACTGGCCGAGCCTGTTCCCACAGGACTTTCTGGAGCTATAACCACTATGGCTAGGGCTAACGGTTTCGTAGAGATACCTGAAAACCAACAGTTTGTAGATGAAAATGAAAAAGTAGTTGTCTGTCTATTTTAAATTTTACATTTCAAAAATTTTTCTCTTTGTTACCGTATAAATAGTGAAAATCCATGTTAGGATAAGGTACATAGTCATACTTATGTTCAGAACAATGTCTATGCCTGAAGAGTAGTAAAGCATTGCAACTGAGAACGTTGTGGCGATGAAGAATAATATGACGACGAGCCACAAGGTCCAAACTTTCTTCTTGAAGAAACCATAGGCAGCAAGTAAGCTGAAAATACCGATTATTCCTACATGGGGGGGATAATTAGCGATGGGTAAAAAAATAAAGCACACTATTCCAACAACAAGGTAGAAAATAAAGATAGCAGCAAAACCGATGTTTTCTCTTGTGAACTTTATCTTAGGAAGCATCAGTAATCCCCTTTTAACTTTAATGCATTAACACGAACGTTAATAAATTTAATGTTTTTCTTGTAGATTTTAAAGGGTCTAAAAACTCTGGTCAATATCTTAGAATTCCATTTTAATTGGTAAGCGAAAAAGTTTAGAGTTTGCATAATAAAATAAGCTAGTTGAAAATATGGAAGATGACTAAATTGGCCAACCTCGAGTTTTTTACTTCTCAATCAAACATTTTCAGCGGTTTCCAAGAATCATTCGAAAAAGCTGACTACGTGGTATTAGGCGTGCCTTTCGACGCTACCAGCACTTATAGAACTGGAGCAAGGTTTGGACCCAACGCCATTCGTCAAGCCTCTCTTAACATTGAAACTTATAGTTTTCGCACGGGAATTGATGTCGAAGATCTGAGACTTCATGATCTAGGCGACTTAGACACATCTGCAGATACGGAAAAAACTTTGGAAAAAACGACGATAGTCGTGAAAGATATTTTAGAGGCAGGAAAAATTCCTGTGATCATTGGTGGGGAACATACAATAACATTCGGTGTCATAAATGGTCTAGGTAGACAAAGCTCTAGAACTGCAATAGTTAGTTTTGATGCTCATTTAGATCTGCGGAACGAATTTGCAGGACTAAAGCTTTCTCACACTACTTTTATGCGAAGAGTTAACGAGCAGTTGAAACCCGCAAAAATCATCGAAGTAGGCACAAGAGCTGTTTGTAAAGAGGAGTTAGCCTTTGCAGAAGAAGCTGGAATAGAATTCTTTACAGCGCATAAAATAAGAAAAGAGGGAGCACTTCAGATAATAGAGCAGTTAAAGAGGAATTTGGAAAAATGTGGAAAAATTTACTTGTCTGTAGATATGGATGTTTTAGACCCAGCTTATGCACCAGGGGTTCAGAATCCAGAACCAGAAGGTTTAGAACCTTATACATTGCTAGAGATCTTGAATGGTTTGTGCGACAAACGTGTAATAGGATTTGACGTTGTGGAAGTTGCACCCCCCTATGATCAAGGTGTGTCAGCAATCCAAGCTGCCAAATTGATGTTTGAGATTCTCTGCTGTTTAGAGAAATCTCGCAAAACTCGTTAGTAGCTTTCTAACAGTCCTCTTTGTCTTATTTAATTTTTTAACAATTGAGCAATAAAGAAACCGTTGCAAAAGTGTATGTGTGGATAAAGTCTCCTACATTTATCCATTCCTCTGAATCCTGGATAACCTATATCCGGAGTAATATCAACCAGCGAAAATTTTGGATACCATTTTAGAAACCTTTCGATTAGCATCTCGTTTTCTTCTACTGTTATGCTACAAGTAGAATAAACCAGCTTACCTCCGGGCTTTACCTTTTCTGCACAGTTACACAGCATCTTCCACTGGATTTCAGCCATTTTGTCTATCGAACGCCTTGTAAGCCTCCATTTAGCTGAAGGCAACTTTCCAAAAGCGCCGGTACTAGTGCATGGTGGATCTAAAATAACTATGTCCGCTTTCAACTTTAGTGGTAGCAAATTACAGACATCCGCGATAACTGGTTTAGCGATGCTAACGCCCATCCGAACCACTTCTCTTCTCCATATGCCAATCCTTCGCCTTGAATAATCCAAAGAATATATGGTCCCATAGTTTTGCATAAGCTGTGCAAGGTAAGTGGTTTTAGCTCCTGGCGCTGCGCACACATCTAAAACAGTCATTCCAGGCTCAGGACTAGCTATTTCCGCTGCAAAACAGCTTGCTTTATCTTGAATGTAAAATAAACCCTCTCTGAAGCTTCTTGTTCTAGTTAACGGAATCTTTGCACTTACAACTCGATATGCATGTCTTAACTTCTGGACTTTCTCAAGTTTTACACCTTCTTCTTCAAGTTTATCTAAGATTTCTTTGTCGGAAATTTTTAGCGTGTTCAATCTCACATAAGTGGGCGGTGACTGCAAATTGGCTTTTAACAATTCTAATGCCTCTTTTCGTCCCCAAAGTCTAAAACAGTACTTAACAAACCATGTTGGATGAAAAGTTAAAAGTCCAATTCTTTCTTCATCACTTCTCCCCTCAAAAACCACTGATTTTTTTTGCGTTAGCAAAAAGCCTAGAACGTGCTCAACTTTTCGGCAAGTCTTCCATCCCAAAATAGAACGGGCAAGCTTGACTATATTTTCTGCCTCTTTTATGTCTATTTTCAATGAGTTTTTCGCTAATCTAGTTTGATAAACGTAAAGTCGCAGAAAAGATTGAACACCAAAATTAAATCTGCTCAAAGATTGCGGTTGCAAAGCATGATTAATAAATGCATCTATGAAGTTTTTTCTTCTTATAGTTTCGCAGATAAGCATGTGAGCAAGCCTAACAATATTAACATTGCTTATCCCTAGCTGTTTAACTGTTTTCGCCAAAGCCAAGCGTTCGCTTAGCTTATGCATCTCCATCCAACTTAAACTCTCAATAGCTAGCATCCAAGCTTCTCTAAACATTTTCTCACTGTTCTTTAACAAATACGCGGAACGTAAATAAAATTAGAGGAAACCAATCGGATAATTCTTTAAGTTTATTAGACACTCTGAGAGTTTATCAGCAATAAAAGGATAAAAATTGTATTGGTCTGCTTCTCTACCTTTAGACATTAGTAAGAGATTTTAGGAGAGCTCCCTATAGAATGGTTGGGTGCAGATGGCGCAAAAACGTATTGACGACTTCACATTAACCGGAATTGAACCCTATAAACAGATGGAAGCAGAAACTTTGCCATCCACAGAAGGGAAACATGTACAAACTTTTCCGCCTTTAGTAAAAGAAAATCTTCCCCCCTCGTATTTTGTTTCTGCAACTTACGACGGAAAAACTGGGAAAGCCCTTATCAAGCTCTACGAGCCAGTTTCTCAACAAATTTACTTCTGGTACGACAATACTGGACACAAACCCTACTGTCTCACTAATCTGTCACCGTACGAACTAGAAAAAATCAACCGTCTAATACAACACCCTGGCTTTGATCATTTTGAAATAGTGGAAAAAATCGATCCCTTACTCGACCGAAAAGTAAAAGTGACAAAAATTGTAGCAAAAGACCCTCTAGCTATTGGTGGTCGGCCGAGGGGATGTATAAGGGACATCATTCCAGAAGATTTTCCTAAAGTTGCTGACGCTCCGATTTCCTCCGGACAAATTAAAATTTGGGAATCGAAAATAAAATATTATCAATCCTACATTTATGACAGAAAACTTTTGCCTGGAATGATATATAGGGTTAAAAAAGGCGACCTTGTCCCAGTAAATTTTGAAGAAGCAGAAGAAACCGTTGCAAACATGGAGACGATTTTTAAGGACGCCACCAGCGAAGATCTCCTATATATCAAAGAATGGGCTAGACTTTTAGAATATCCTGCACCTAACTTTCACCGTGTAGCCTTAGATATAGAAGTTTATTCACCTATTCCCACACGAATGCCTGATCCACGCGAAGCTGCATACCCAATAGTCTGCGTTTCACTCTACGATTCTAATGAAAACAAACAAGTTTTGCTCTTAGAAAGAACAGGACTTCGTGAAGGAAATGAAAAACTACCACCAGACGTGAATCTAAAATATTTTAGTTCGGAAGAAAAACTTATCGCAGCGGTTTTTGAAGCCTTATGGACTTATCCTTTTGTTATAACTTTTAATGGTGACGATTTTGATTTACGATATCTAGCACACCGCGCATTAAAACTTGGTATTAAAAACACCGAAATTCCAATAGAAGTCGGTAGACGTGTATGTCTGTTAAAATACGGCATCCATATTGACTTATACAAGTTTTTCTTTAATCGCTCCATCCAAATATATGCCTTTAACAAACGTTACAGAGATATGACTCTCGACGATGTTGGAAAAGCCTTAATCGGATTGGAGAAAGTCAGGTTAGAGAAATCCTTTGGCGAATTGACATACACGGAACTTGCAAAATACTGTTTTAGGGACGCCGAAATAACATTCAAACTAACAGATTTCGAAGATGAGCTTGTAATGAAACTCATTCTCGTCCTAGCCAGAATTAGTAAGATGCCTATGGAAGACGTAAGTCGACAAGGAGTCTCACGATGGATAAGAAACTTCATGCACCATGAACACCGGAGAAAAAATATGCTTATACCAAATGCAGAAGACATCTTAGCCATAAAAGGCAAAACAGCAACCAAAGCAATAATTAAAGGCAAAAAATACAAAGGCGCTATAGTTGTTGAACCAACACCTGGTGTCCATTTTAACGTTTCAGTAATGGATTTCCCCAGTCTATATCCTTCAATAATAAAAGTATGGAATTTAGGCTATCAGTCAATACTTTGTCCTCATCCAGAGTGTCGCAAAAACCTTGTGCCAGACACTCCTCATTGGGTTTGTACTAAAAAACGAGCATTAGAAAGTCTTTTAATAGGCTCCTTAAGAGATCTGCGAGTGCGCTGGTACAAACCTCGTTCAAAAGATAAAAATCTCTCAGCAGAATTAAGAAACTGGTACAACCTTATACAAGGCGCATTGAAGGTAATACTAAACGCAAGCTATGGAGTCTTTGGAGCAGAATCCTTCGATCTTTACTGCCCACCTGTAGCAGAAGCAACAGCCGCAATAGGAAGGCACTCTATAACCCAGATACTAAACCAAGCAAAAAACCTTGGAATACAAGTGCTCTATGGAGATACGGATAGCATATTCCTCAAAAATCCTTCAAAGAAGCAGATAGAAAGACTGTCTCAGTGGACTGAGCAAGAGCTGAAAATGAGTTTAGATGTGGATAAAGTCTACAGATATGCAGTTTTCAGCCAAAGAAAGAAAAACTATCTCGGAGTTTTCGAAGATGGCAGTGTTGACGTGAAGGGCTTAACAGGCAAAAAGAAACACATCCCATTGTATATTAAGAAAGCTTTCGATAGAATGAAAGAAAGGTTAGCCATGGTAAAAACTTCCGAAGACTTCGAAAAGGCAAAAAAAGATATAGCTGAAATTGTTCGCGACTGTTATATGCGACTAAAAAGAAGAGAATGGGAAAGCATGGAAGAACTGGCATTCAATGTAGTATTAGGTGAAGAACCAGACCACTATACGAAAACAACACCTCAGCATGTAAAAGCCGCAAGAATTCTTCAAAAAAGAGGGATGAAACTGAAAGCTGGCGATCTCATAAGCTTTGTAAAGGTTACTAAAGAACCCCATGTCAAACCAGTGGAATTGGCAACAAAAAATGAAATCGATGTAGACAAATATATAGCCTATCTACACTCAACCTTTGATCAGGTCTTAGATGCATTAGATATAGATTTCGATGAAATAATAGGCTTAACGAAGTTGGAAAGATTTATGTGAACTCTTTTCGACAACAACCTTTAACCCTCTAGCTTTTAAAGGATTAATAATGCTTGGTTTGCTTAAAATGGTCAATAAAATGTAACCAATTACCGCTATGGCTATCAGACTGCTTATTGTAATACTGATTATGCTTACAGCTAATATTGGCCAGCTTGAAGGAAAGCTAAGACCTAATATATCCAATGGAGGTCCAAAGATAATCCAGATGTAACTACCAACAATAGTGCCTATAACCGCTGAACCTAAAATACATCCTGCCATTCGTTTATTTCTAAGCAGATAAATTAAAGTCGTTGCTATCAAATTTGCAAGAGGACCGAAAACAATATCATAAACTCCATTTGGCAATGAAACAGAGGTATAGGTATTGCTTACAAAACAACCTATAGTAACTCCAACAATTGTCGGCAAGCCGAAAAGCGCTGAAAGAGGGATTAAACAATCAGCAATCCGTAGTTGAATACTCGCCGCGGCACTTAACCCTTGAACAATCACCATCACTGCATACAAAGCTGCAAACACGGCTGTCAAAGCAAGAGCCTTGCTGTCCATTTTCAATTTTCCACCTCCTACACCGGGGTTTTTATGGCGGAACGGGTGGAGGCCCACTCACCCGCCAAATATTTCTATGAGAAATGTTTGAATTATTAAACATTGCGAAAATTATGCTTGGAGCACTCTGCTTTTTCTTCATCATGTGTCATGTATAATTTAATTTCTGTAAATTCCCACCTTTGGACCTCGACTTCTTAGAATATTTCCTGCAAATCAACAATCAATGCAAGAGCATTCTCTCTAAACTTGATGTAAGTTCTGGCTTAAGCCGATTCTTGCTTCTTCTGCATAACATCTTAAATCATATATCCAAGAGTAAACCATACACTTTAGCTAATTAAACTAATAGCGCCACAAAAGTTGAAAAAGCTACCAAGAGAGAAATTGTTAAAACAACCTGCCATTCTTTCAGAGGACGATGGTAAGTAATTAAAGTAATTAGACTTCGCCTATGGCTAGAGGATAGTTTTTTACCATCAAAATAGACGTTTGCCTTTTTTCTAGAGAAGAAGAATGTTAGCAAAATCAGCGAAGAATTAAATATATATGGCAAAATTGAAATTATCAAAACAGATTTAACATCAGAAATAATAGCAAAAGCAGCAACCGTCATTCCAATAGCGAAGGACCCGCTATTCCCGACAAAAATTTTGCCTTTAACATTGAAAAATGCGAGAATGAGCCACATAATCAGTGGAACATACAATAGTGTTGCATTACCACTAGAAACAGTAAGTAAACCAATTAAAACGATAGCAGGACAAACGGTTTCTAAACCATTTAATCCTCCCAACTGATTAATGGTATTAGTCGTTATCGTTACAATCAACGGTATCAATAGAAAATAGTAATAATTTCCGAACTGAAGACTTCCTATGATAGGAAGTGTTATTGAGGTGCGCAACCCAAGAGTTTTCGCCAAAGTAATCAATGGAACGGAAGCTATAAGCGGAAGAAATGCTTTATAACGCCATTTAAGATCGATCCAATCATCCAACAATCCCATAAAACCTCCAAACAATATGCATACTGCTAATGTCAAAGCACGAGAAGCCCACGAAGATGAGATATCATATACAAAATAATGCAGTAGAAGAAGATAGGTTGCACTGATGAGGACATAGATTACACCTAGGCCATTGGGAATCAACGGTTTATTTGGCTTATGATAGTCAGGAACTTTTGGAAACAAGTAATCTCTCCCTAAGATTCAGGATAATTAATCTTGTAAAGACAAACTAATGGTATGATTCCTCCATAAGAATCCTCTGCAGACCTATTCAAACCGGCAATAAATTCTTCTTCAAAGAATTGAAGAACTTGAGACCTAGGCTGATTCTTGTTTACTTCTAGCCATCGTTCTCTAGCATAATTCATAAGTTTAAAAATTGTGGAGTTCTGTCCCTTAGAGTTGGGTATCGTCTCATCACGGTCGATTCTACCATTTTTGTTTTTATCAACTCCATCAAATCCAAGAGTGTAGTTTCCAAATGGTTTTTCGTCAACCCACATTGAATCGGCATCAATTATTTTTTCTTCGTACACAAAACGATCGAAAGACGGATTTCGTCCCTGGTTTCTTCCAGAAATTCTCGCCATCCAAGCCCATTTTCCCTCGTCTCCTGCACCAAACCAGTTTCCATTTGTGTCGATAGTTGCATAAACAAGAATGTATTTAGCGTTATATCGTTTCAGCATTTGTACAGAAAGTTCCTCACTGGCCATGAATATGAAACCGATGTTTTCTATTTGGGTGCGATTCCATGTACCGTTGTCCGCAAGGGAGGTAACGTTCCCAACCATCGAAATCCAATATCCATAATCCCACCAGCTACAGACAACTTTTTCATGGATGGGCTTAGAACCGAAATTACTTTTCAAGTAATCTAACATGTCTAGCCATTCTCGTACCGGATCGCTTGGAACTATTGGAAGACTCGCAGCAGTAATAGTCACGGGAGAATAAGCTTGAGAGTAAACTCGCGGCATTCCACCTGCCTGTGGAGAAACAACAAAGCTTGTTACCAAAATGATAAATATAAGAAAAATGGCAGTTCCGCTAAATTCTTTTCCAACAGATCCCAAACCATACTTCTTTTTTGCAAAGATTTTAGGCGGCTCCTTTAATAAGGTTATAAAGGGTTTCAGAATTCCAATAACCCCTATAGAGGCCAAGAGACTGAAAGCAGGAGCGAAAAGGACAAGCAGACGCACCATGGAACACGCAAAATAAAGAGATGTAACACCGAAGATTAGCAAAAACAAATTCCTGTTGTTAAGATTTTTCAAGATAAAGAAGAAACCTGAAACGAAGAATATTATAGCAATTCCTAAGTCAAAATAAATTGAACTCCAAGATGATATCCTATGCTCTGCAACTGATTCTACAAGAGGAGATCCCTCACGGACAAAAGGATTCAAAACTGAAATGAACTTTCCAGCAAGACCACGTATGTACCCAAGTTGCCAAAGCAAGGCAAAACCGCCAATGAAAATTCCTGTTAGAACAACAAGCGAAACAAGCTTCCACTTAGGCGACTTCAAATTTGAAAAAATCTCTATAAAATAAAGCAGTGCAAATATTGCAGCTATTGGTAAAATAGCAAAGGTTAAAAGATATGGTGTTGAAAGTTTAGGTTCACTTATGGCAATAAATAATCCCAATCCCAAAGTTAGGCTATAAGACAGTAATAGATGTCGAGTATATCTATTTAACAATATGAGGACAAAAACAAAAATAGCGGTAACGCCAATGGGGTATAAGGCCGCTCCCCATCCAATACAGAAATAACCTAAAGTCGCACCTGCTCCAAGTGCATATTTTATCTTCGAATTTAATGATCTATTTTCTTCAACTGAGCGTAAAAAGAAAACAATGAAAAACAAAAGAGCAACTATACCTATGCTCTCATCGTCAAAAAAGCCCACTGAAGTTCGTTGTAGATAAGAGGGGCTTAAAGCTAGAAAAAGGGCGCTTAAGAACCCTACTGGAGTTCCACCCACATCTTTCCCTAAGAAGAATATTGCAAGGCAAGCGAATGCACCCATTATAGCTGGGAATAGTGCGCAGAAATTCATTAACGGTATTTGGACACCTAGCCATGAAATTATCTGATAAAAAAATGCTGCAGTAAGAGGTAGGCCCATATAAGATTTCTTTAAAACGTTAACTCCCTGGGGATACCAGCTTCGATAATCTATCCAATTTTTATATTGCCAATTCCAAAAGTCGAATCCGTTTTTTAATATAAATTCTGTAAAGCGATATTGGTGATAAGGATCAAACTCTGAAAGATGTAGCGAACCTGTTTCTATTTCCCATCGTAATGGGAATATACGTATCATGAAGGCTACAAGAAGTATTAGAGTTAAAACTGAAAAAGTGAGCATTGAACTATGGCTGATTTCTACCCGAAGTTTTCCTATTTTTTTGAAATTAGTTACAATAACTTCCTTGGAAAGGGTTTTTCGGATCCCCATTCTAGTTCATCTCTCTACACAGATTAGCAAAGCCTTTTATTTCCCTTATGGTTAAAAGAACGTTTCTTTTATAGTCTCCGCTTGTAACCATACTTATCAGGATCATAGAATGGAAACTTAATAATCTTACTTTTCGCTAACTTCTCTCGAATTTTAACGTTTACAATATTTCCTTCATTTGCTTGGGATATTTTAACGTACCCCATTCCTATGCCACATTTAAGCAGTGGTGAATATGTTCCGCTGGTTATATATCCAATTTTTTCATTTTTACTGTAGATTTCAAAACCTTTTCGTGGTATTCCCTGATCTATCATCTGTATTCCAACACGTCTGCGTTTGATTCCCTTTTCTTTCTGCTTAATCAATGCTTCTTTTCCTATAAAATCGTTTTTTTGAAATTTTACCACGAAGCTTAAGGCAGCTTCTAATGGTGTTGTATTTTCATCTATATCATTTCCATAAAGGCACATGCCTGCCTCCAATCTTAGAGTATCTCTTGCTCCTAAACCACAAGTTTCTATTTCAAAAGTTTTTCCTTCTTCAAGAATGCTGTTCCAAACTTTTATTGCGTTATCTGGTTTGTCTATCGTAGTGTTCCATATAAAGATTTCAAAACCATCTTCTCCTGTGTAACCAGTTCTCGAAATGAAAACTTCTACACCTTCTAGACGTGTAATTTCTGATTTAAAGCGTTCTATTTTATTCAGATTTTCTGTTGAGATTGGTTGCAGCGTTTTTTCTGCTTGGGGACCTTGAACTGCGATCATAGCGACGTGATCTGAAACTTCTTCTACATTCACATTGAAACTTTGGGAGTTCTTTATAAGCCAGTTGTAATCTTTTTCTCTGTTAGTTGCATTAGAGACAAACAGAAACTTTTCTTCTTCAAGTCTATATATTACAAAGTCGTCTATAATGCCTCCATTTTTTTTACACATCACCGAATATTGTGCGCTGTTAGATGTAAGTCTCGTAACATCGTTTGTTATGACATAGTTTAAAAAATGTTCGGAATCTTCTCCCTCTATTATTATTCTTCCCATGTGGGAAATATCAAATATGCCAACATTGTTTCTAACAGCTAAATGCTCAGGGATCACACCTTTATACCATAAAGGCATCTTAAAATTAGCAAATACTGTCATCTTTGCATTTTTTTTATGTATTTCATAAAGTTGTGTTCGGCGAATTTTCTTCATAGAATTTCCTCTTATTACCAATCTGTTATTTTATTGGCTTCACTTCAACATCTATAGGGATCAGTGAAAGCTTCTTGCTGCAACTTGGACATTTTCCCTCATGTTTATGCAAAATTTCATCTGGAGGTTTAAGATCAGCTCCCTCATATAAAACATAACCACACTGTTGACAAATAATGCGCTGAGGCAAAGTAGTGCACCAAATTGAATAAATATATTTATGACATATTTATTGATTGCTAGTTAAATTCTGCTCTGTTTGTCTTGATGCAAGAGCTTTAACTTCAGATAAATTTAATTGAAAGAAAAATGTTTTCTCATATATTCGCTTGGTTAGTGTGAGTATGGGAAAATATACATTGGTTGTGACAGAAAAACCAGATGCTGCTCAAAGAATAGCTTCTGCATTGGATTCAAGAGGAAAAGCTAAGAAAATGGAAGATAATGGGGTGCCATATTATATAGCAAATAGAGATAGGAAAATAGTTGTTGTTCCTGCCTTGGGACACTTATATACTGTAGCTGGGGAGAGAAGCGGGAGAAATTATTATCCTGTTTTCAATTTTAGATGGGTTCCCAGATATGTTGCTGAAAGGGGAGCCAAACAGATTCGGACATGGATAGAAACCATCTCGAAGTTGGCAAAAGATGCGGATTTGTTTGTTGATGCATGCGATTATGATATTGAAGGCAGCATCATTGGATATTGTGTGCTAAAATATGCTTGTGGAAACAAAGAAAATGTATCTAAAAGAATGAAATACTCCACCCTTACTAAAGGGGAATTGGAAAAATCGTATGCTGAACTTTTACCACGTTTAGATTTTGCTTTAATCGAAGCAGGACGTGCAAGACACGAAGTAGATTGGCTTTATGGAGTAAACCTCTCTAGAGCTTTAACAATGTCAGCGAGAGACTGGAGTGGGAAATACGCTACATTAAGCACTGGGAGGGTTCAGGGTCCAACTCTAAAGTTTTTGGTAGCGAGAGAAAAGGCGATCAGATGTTTTGTCCCTATTCCTTTCTGGAGCATAAAGGCAGAAATAGAGATAGCAGGCTCAATTTTTGAAGCAGAATACGAAAAAACAACAATAGAAACTAAAAAAGAAGCAGATGCTGCAATTAAAGCCTGTAAAGGAAAAAACGGAAAAATCGAGAAGATTGATATTAAAAAATTCCGACAAATGCCGCCCAAACCTTTCGATTTAGGAGCATTGCAAAGCGAAGCTTACAGTCTTTTTGGTTATACACCAATGCGAACATCCAATATAGCCCAACGCTTATATCTCGCAGCTTTAATTTCTTACCCTAGAACTAGCAGCCAGAAACTTCCCCAATCCATAAATTATAAGACGATACTAAAAAACCTAAGCAAAGTTTCTCAATACAAAAAACTTGCCGCAGAGCTTTTAGTAAAAGAGCAGTTAAAACCAAACGAAGGTAAAAAAGAAGACCCTGCCCACCCAGCTATCTACCCCACTGGTAACCTCCCAGAAGGAGAATTGGACGATTCTGAAAGAAAACTATGGGATTTGGTCGTTAGAAGGTTTATGTCTGTCTTCGGAGAACCTGCTTTGAGACAAAGCGTGAAAGTATCTATCAACGTAGCTGGACATCGTTTTCATCTGAGAGGAAGACAAACCTTAGAAGAAGGATGGTTGCGCTTCTATGGACCTTATGTAAGGTCAGAAGAAGTTTTATTGCCTCCTATAAAAGAAGGACAAGCCGTAAGGGTTAAGAAAGTCATTTTAGAAGACAAATTTGTTAAACCACCCCCGCGGTATAATCCTGCCAGTCTTCTTAAAATGATGGAAAAGGCTGAAATCGGAACCAAAGCGACAAGAGCTGGTATCATACAGACCTTATATGATAGAAAATACATTCGTGATGAAAGAATGATTGTAACAGATTTAGGCTTTGAAGTGCTTGAAGTTTTGGAAAAATATTGTCCTGCAGTTGTTTCTGTAAAATTAACCAAAGAGCTTGAAGAAAAAATGAACAAAATTCAATTAAACAGCGAAAAACGAGAAAACATTCTGGTAGATGCTGTTGAAATTCTTAAACCAGTAGTAGAAAAATTAAAAGAGAAAGAAAAAGTAATAGGTGAACAACTAAGCAAAGCGATAAAAAGAGCAAGAATAGAGGAAAGAATAATTGGTGCATGCCCAATCTGCAAGACAGGAAAACTTATGATATTATATTCGCGGAAAACAGGTAAACGTTTCATAGGCTGTACGAACTACTTCAAAAACCTATGCAAAACATCCTTTCCGTTACCTCAAAAAGGAACAGTAAGGCCAACTGGAAAAATGTGTCGAAGATGTGACTGGCCTATGGTTCTAGTTAGAATCAGAGGAAGGCGCCCATGGAATCTTTGTTTTAACCCAGATTGCCCATTGAAAGAAGAAAGGAGGGAAAGGAGGAAAGACGAGTGAAATGTAGTGTTTGCGATAGAGAATCGGTCCAAGAAGGTTTTTGCGAATTGCATAAGAAAGCCTATGAGAATGTCCTTAAAAAGTATGATTTATGGAAGAAAGCTCTAGAAATTTCTTGGAAAGAATATTTAAGTGAGGTTGCTAAGAATCCTTTAACAGGAGAATGGGCCAGAGAAGTGGCAGAATATCTCAGAAAAAGTGGAGATAATTGAAATGGCTAAAAAATTCAAACGAAAAGCTTCATCTATGTCTTTTTCCATTAGCAAATTATTTAAGAAAATCTCAAAAATGAGGCCCTCTACTTTCTTGTCTTCAATTGTTGTCATTGCAATTGCTATATTTTTGTTCAGCGGGGGTTTGTATAACCTTGCCGTTAGGCCTCTTCCATCTTTCTATTCTCGGGAATTTGGCTTCCTTTTCCTTTATCCTAGATTATCTGAACAGTTCATAACAGATAGCATGATATCTGCTATTCTGTACGCTCTCGGAGTAACTGGATTAATAGTTATCTATCAGAGCACAAAATATGCTTATAAGCCAAGACAAGCTTATATGATGTTTTTAATAGGCGTCTGTTTATTATTATTGGCATATATATATTTAGAAGTCACTATTCGCTTTAAAATGGGGCGATGAAATTACCACGGAGTACTTTTTAACCCCGTTTTATAAGCAATGTAATTTGTTAGTAGATGAAGTGGCGGAGTTATGATCAACACTGCAACTACAAGTTCTAAAGAAACCATTGACACATAGAAAAACAACGAGAAAATAATTGCTCCTAAAATAAAGTCTACTTGGTCAACAACAGGCAATAAATCTCCAGGTTTAAGTCCTATTCTTCTTTTTAGAAAAGCTCCCAACAAATCGCCTGTCAAGGCTCCAAGAGATAATATAAAGCCGAAATAAAGAGGATAATTCTCGAAAAAAAGGCTTTCCGCAATGCCGACGAGTGTTCCAGAGACCAGCCCGAAGAAAAAACCTCTAATAGTTTTATTTTTCCCGAAAATAGGTCTTCCGTCAAGAAAATTTTTTCTAAAATCTATTGGAAATCCGCCACCTGCAATTACAGGAATAGCATTGGCACAATATGCTGGAAAAATGAATTTCAATGCTTCAATAAATATCACGACACTCATTTGCAACACCAAGCTATAAATGTAAACACTCGTAGAGTCCTCCTTCTCCGATTCGTAAAAACCAGGTTATATACTGTGCCGCATTAGGTGCTTTCTCCAATATTGCTTTAATAATTTGAGGCTTTTCGGTTGGCCTCATAGCAATAATTACTTCCGCCCAAAATTTTAAAACCCTAGTAGCTACTGGTTCTATGCTTTCATAGGTCTCGTTTAAAACGCTTCGAACTTGGCTTGTCAATAAAACTGCTATTTTATGTGTTTTAGCGATTTGTGCCAGCAAGGCGAGTTGCCTGTTTAATTCTCGATTCAATTCGAAAGTTTTTTTGGGGGACTCTGCTACTTCTGCACGATAGAAAGAAGTTATAGTGTCGACTACTGCAAGTCCAAATTTTTCAGTTAAATAGTTTGGTAATTTTTCCATAACCAGCGTTTGTTCTTTGAAATTCTCGGGTCGCATCAAAAAGATTGATTCCGCAATTTTTTCAAGATTTTTAGAGGCTATTTGGGCCAATCGTTTTGAAGAGAACGTTGAATCGCAATCAATAAACAATGTTTTGTAACCTCGTCTTGCACAGTTCACTGCACATTGAATAGCCATTGTTGTCTTTCCTGTTTCTGGCTCTCCATACATTAGGTTGATGCTGCCAATTAAAAGTCCACCATCTAAAGCTTTATCTATGGATTTGCATCCAATTGGAATTCTTAGCGGCCCATTCACAGACATCAACGAATATAAATTGCGAAATTAATATTTTGCTTTATGCTCTAGAATCTATTCAAAATAGGGATTAAGCTGTATGAAAGCACAAATTGCTGTAGCGACTGTTTCAGGAAAAGCCTATTATTTAATTGTAAATGAACTGAAAAACAAGAATGTGCCTTTTGTGAGCTTATTACCAAAAGAACCAGTTCCTGCGGGGATTAAGGTTGTAATTACTACAAAACAAGAAAAAGAGAAGATAGTGCATAAGAAAATTTTAGTCTATAAGGAAGGTATAGACCCTGCGTCGATAGTTAATGAGGCATTACAGATTGTGAGAGGGAAAAGAACCTATGAAAAAATTGTTATTGGAGTTGATCCTGGGGAGGTTTTTGGGCTCGCTGTTTTAGCTGATGGGAAGGTTCTTCAAACTGAAAACTCCTTTAGCATAGAAGAGACGTCAAATAAGATAAATACTATCTTAAAAAGTCTTGAGAAAACTCCAGCAAAATCTATATCGATTAAAGTGGGTGACGGTGTCCTATCTTATAAAGAACGATTGTTACGGTATCTAGATAGTGTATTGCCCTCCAATGTGATGTTAGAAAGCGTAAGTGAAGCTGGAACAAATAGATATTTAGATCGAACTAAACATAGGCGGGGATTGAGAGACATTTTTTCGGCAATAAAAATAGCTGGACGTGAAGGGAAAAGTTTCAAAAGAAGGAAGATAAATGAATAGAACAGTTGACGCAGGAAAAACGTTAATAGTCGATGGTCCAGCCTCTGTAATGGTCAGCTCTGGACTTGCAGAAGTTTTTGGCCTACTAACAGATCAGAAGAACAAGATAGTGATACGTGAGGGAAAACGGTTACCTTTCGTCGTTAAACAAGAAGCTACCTTTGAAATTTTGTTGGGGGAAAATGCCAATGCAGAAGAAGTTGACAGCGATACTATTCCTAAATCTTGGATCATGGCTTTTGAAAAAGTTCTAAAAAGTAAAACGCAACCTGCAGTCATCATGGTTCTTGGGGCTGTTGATTCTGGGAAAACGAGTTTTTGCACTTATTTGGTAAATAGGTTGCTAAATATGGAAAAAAAGGTTGCAGTACTCGACGGTGATTTAGGCCAGTCAGATATTGGACCACCATGCACTATAGCATATGCATTTGTAACAAAGCCTATAGCTGACTTATTTTCGCTAGAGGCTGAAAATGCTTTTTTCGTAGGTATAACTTCGCCAAGTAAAGCCTCAGAAAAAGTAATTGAAGGATTAGTTTTATTGAAAAAAGAAATTCTGGACAAAGGCGCCGATTTCATCATTGTAAACACTGATGGGTGGGTTGAAGGAGAAGACGCCATTAACTATAAAGTTCAGCTTGTTAAGAAGCTTAAACCAGATATGCTTTTTGCAATTCAACAAAGTGTTGAACTACAACATTTGTTACAAACCCTAGAAAGTTCAACGCCGATTTTGATAAAATCACCCTCAGCTATCAAACAGAGAAGTAGAGAAAAACGTAAAACTCTCCGTGAATTGGGATATATGAAATATCTAAAGAACGCAAAGGTTCAGTCTATTCCCTTGAACTGGTTGAAAATTGAAGGAAGCGAGCTTTTCAGTTTGTACAGAACATATGAAGATGTTCAGAGAGCGAGAGAAATCTATGGTCTTTTGGGAATGAAGCCTTTATTTTTTAGAGAACAGAAAGAAAAAATTGTCGTGGTCATAGGTAGAAACAGGTGGATCGATAAAAGCAGTATAGAAAAAGTTGAAGAGTACACAAAAAAGAAGGTTGTAGTGCTTCGAAAAGGAGAAGAAGAAGGTCTACTAGTAGGTTTATATAACGCTAACAAAAATTTTCTTGGAATAGGTATTTTGCAGGAAGTGGATTATCGTAGAAAGTTTCTAAAGATTTTAACACCTGTTTCTGGGGAGATTTCAGTAGTCAATATGGGAAAGGTGAAGCTGGATAGAAAGTTTAAAGAAATACCAATCATTGCAGAAGAAGATTTTGCTTTCTAAAATTAGGTAAATATTGTTAAAAAGTTCTTCATTTATGTTATTTTCTTAGATGGGCAAACTACATTTAATGGACATTTTCGGCATAATGGTCTTTTTGCTTTACAATATTTTCTGCCTAAGGAAATAAAATATATATGAACTTTCAAATAATCTTCGGGACAATAAAGAGATTGAAGAGATTTGTGAACAGTTTCGTAATTTCCATTTTTAGGGGCAAGGCCTAATCTTTTTGCTACACGGTTAACATGCGTATCAACTGGTATTGTTGGCTTTCCAAAAGCAAAAAGCAATACTACATCAGCTGTTTTAGGTCCGACCCCTGGAAGCTCCATAAGCGTTTTTCTTGACTCTTCGAGAGATAAATATGTGATTAATTTTAAATCGCCACCAAATTTCTTTTCAATGATCTTAGAGACATGCTTTATAGCTCTCGCTTTATTTCGATACAGCCCAGCTACTTTTAAACACGCTTCAATTTTGCTTATTTCAGCATTCGCTAGCACTTTTGGAAGCATTTTAAAATGCTTGGAAAGATTTTCGTAAGCTTTTGCTGTGTTTTTGTCATTGGTATTTTGCGAAATTATTGTAGCAATTAAGGTTTGAAAAGGATCTCTGTTTCCTTTCTTCCACTTTAAAGACAAAAAGTTTCTGTGTAATATCTGCAAGATTTTTTTAGCCTGATTTTCCATCTGTACACCTTTTTGAAAATAATAAATAGTTAGTGTCAATGCTAATTAATAAACAATGGAGATCTGATGATGGAACGGGCAAGAATTGTAAAAGAAGAAATAGTTGAACAAAGTAAACATTTTCTTGCTGTGTATTTAGAAGCGAAGAATGCGTGTTTAGTGCTCTTAAGCGAAAGAGAAGATAAGCTTGGGACTTTGGCAATTGCTGTTCCTAAACCCAAGGATATGCTTGGATCTCCCTCTTCGTCAATTCTTCTTGGAGATAAAAATGCTATATCAGCCCGAATGTTCGCGGAGTATTTAGCTTCAAGAAAACACAAAATATGTTTAGTTTCAGTTTATTTAGAAACAATGGGAGAGATTGAGGCTCAGTCAATTTTTATGAAATTAATTGAGAAAGCTCTTTACGGGAAGCAACAAAAAGAAGGGGCAAAGGTATGAGTTTGAGAAGTTTTTTAAAGCTTATGGAAAAGCAGAAGCAAGTATTAGAAATAAAAAAAGAATTATCCACGAGGTTTGAGATTCCTTTTGTAATGAAAAAAGCCGGTGATCAAAGACTAATTTTATTGTTTGAGAAGGTGAAGGACTATAAACCTAGAGTTGTAGCTAATATTTGTAGCGTTCGCGAGAGACTATGTTCAGCGCTTAGCGTTCCTAAAGATAAACTTTACACTAAACTTTTAGATTCTTGGTTTTCTCCGAAAAAACCAAAGATTGTCCGAGATGGTGAAGTTAAGGCTGTTGAAGAAAAGGATCTGTCAAAGATACCAATTTTAACTCATTTTGAAAATGATGCAGGACCTTATATTACCTCTGCAGTTGTATATGCAAAGAGTATTGAAGGTAATGTTGAAAATGTCTCAGTGCATCGGCTTCAATTTTTGGATGAAAACCATTTAGCAATTCGTCTTGTTCCACGCCATCTGTATAAACTTTGGCTAGCAGCAAGAGATGCAGGTAAGGACTTGGACATATCTATTTCTATAGGTGTACATCCCGCTGTATTGTTAGCTGCTTCTTCACCTGTTCCTTTTGGTGTTAATGAATTTGAAGTTGCAAATGCCTTGATGGACGGTAAACTCTGTTTATTGGAGTGTGAAAGCGTAGATGCTTACGCTCCGGCAGATGCTGAACTAGTTTTAGAAGGACGAATCTCTACAACTAAAGAAGTTGTAGAGGGTCCTTTTGTTGACATAACAGGGACATATGACATTGAAAGGAAACAGCCTATCGTAGAAGTCTCAAAAGTTATGCATCGTGAAAATTATCTTTACCAAGCACTTCTTCCTTCCGGGTTAGAACATAGACTTTTAATGGGTTTACCTCGTGAAGCCCTAATTTGGGAAGCTGTGTCCAAAGTTGTGCCCAAGGTTCACGGTGTTAATCTTTCTTTTGGTGGATGTGGATGGCTTCACGCTGTAATATCCATAGAAAAGCAAGTGGATGGGGATGGAAAAAATGCTTTGCTAGCTGCTTTCGCTGCTCATCCTAGTCTTAAACATGCGGTTGTTGTAGATGCTGACATTGACGTTTCTAACTCTTGTGATGTGGAATGGGCTATTGCCACCCGCTTTCAAGCAGATGAAGATCTGTTAATAATAAAAAACGTACGGGGTTCGACCTTAGATTCTTCTGCTGATCAAAAAACTGGATTGACAACAAAAATGGGTTTGGACGCTACTGCACCGTTCAGCAAACCTAAAGAAAAGTTTGAAAGAGCGAAAATTCCTGTTACAAAAAATGTTGAAACTTATTTATAGAGATCTAGTGAAGATAAGAGACGGTGTATTTGTTGTCACATGATAAGAAGAATGGAGAAAACTTGTCTTTGAAGGTTAAAGATGTTATGGTTAAAGAGGTTATAACAATAGATGAGAACGCTACTCTTAAAGAGGCAGCTAAGGTTATGAACAAGTTTGAGATAGGTTGTTTAATTGCTGTTAAAAAAGGAAAGGCCATGGGAATACTGACTGAAAGAGACCTCTTAAAAAGGGTGATTGCGGAGGCTAGAGATGTTACTAAAACAAGGGTTAAAGATGTCATGTCTAGTCCCTTGGTTGTTATTGAACCTGACGTGGATTTGGAGGAAGCTGTGAAGTTGATGTTTCAGATGAAGATTAAGAAGTTGCCAGTGGTTGATGGAAAACGTCTTGTAGGATTAGTAAGCTTAACTGATATTGCTCGTTTTCAACCTCAAATAATAAGAATATTGAAACAACTTGCTCTACGGCAAGCTGCGCCAAAAAGTATGAAAAAGGTCATTGATTATTACATCGTTTAAACATAACTTCTTTACGTTTTTAAGGGTCTAAATGTTTTAGGTGGATTGTAATTTAGAAAGACAAGGATCCAAGAGGATGAAGAAGACATTAGTGCTAAAGGTTAACCCGAAAAAGCCAGATGAAAAGAAAATTCGCAAAGCAGCTGAGATCATTGTAAAGGGCGGTTTAGTGGCTTTTCCAACAGAAACAGTTTACGGTTTAGGTGCTGACGCCTTAAATCCAAAAGCGATATTAGCTCTTTTCAAGGCTAAGAAACGACCTTTGGATAATCCACCCATCATCCATGTAAGTAATCTAAAAGAGGTTTATAGGCTAGTAATGGAAGTTTCTTCCAAAGCCAAGAAACTAATGGAAAAATTTTGGCCTGGCCCCTTGACATTAATTTTTAACCGTTCAAAAGTAGTTCCTGACGTAACTGTTGCCGGTTTGGAAACTATTGCAATTAGAATGCCTAAGCACAATGTTGCTTTGACTCTAATTAGAGAAAGCGGCTGTCCCATAGCTGCTCCGAGTGCAAATACAGCTGGAAAACCTAGTCCGACAACTGCCCAACATGTTTTAGAAGACCTTGAAGGCTTAATAGATGTAGTTTTAGACGCAGGGCCAACGAGGATCGGTGTTGAATCCACGGTTTTGGATTTAACTGTAGATCCTCCTCTGATTCTTCGACCTGGCGGGGTGGTTCTCGAAAAACTTCGGGAAATTTTAGATGATGTTGAGCTTCATCCAGTGGCGATCGCTGAAAAGGAACTTTGGGTTAAGAAAGCACGTTCTCCTGGGTTAAGGCATAAACATTATGCTCCCAACGCCGAAGTTATTGTGGTGGAGGGTGATATTTCAGCGATTGTAAGGAAAGTTAAAGTCATTCTAAAGGATTATAGAGAAAAAGGTTCTAAGGTTGGGGTTCTAGCCACAGATGAAACATCAGATTGTTACGTAGCTGATGTTGTTAAGAGTCTTGGAAGCCGAAAGAATTTGAAGGTAGTTGCAAAAAACTTGTTTAAGCTTCTTAGAGAATTTGATAAAGAAGATGTCGATGTGATAGTTGCTGAAGGGGTGCCTCTCCGCGGTCTAGGATTAGCGGTCATGAATCGCTTGCGAAAGGCTTCTGGATACAAAATTATAAAGGCAGAAGCTTAGAAAGGTTTATATTTAAGTGTTTTTCCGTCTAATTTTGCTCAAACTTTAGGGAACTCTCTCAACTATTAGAAATGTTGGGAGGTGATGCATATGTCAGCTGCACCTTCTGGGACTATGCCTGTTTTAATATTAAAGGAAGGAACAAGCAGGACTACTGGGAAAGAAGCTCAAAGAAACAACATTATGGCCGCAAAGATAATAGCTGAAACTATAAAGACCACGCTCGGCCCTCGTGGAATGGACAAGATGCTCGTTAGCAGTTTCGGCGATGTTTCAATAACAAATGATGGAGCCACAATAATGAAGGAGCTTGATGTGCAACATCCTGCAGCAAAGATGCTTGTTGAGGTTGCCAAGGCTCAAGACAACGAAGTAGGCGATGGTACTACAACGGCTGTCGTTTTGGCTGGAGAACTATTGGCTAAAGCAGAAAACTTGCTTGACCAAAACGTCCATCCCACTGTAATTATAGAAGGTTTCAAAAAGGCCGGCGAAAAAGCTCAAGCGGTCTTAGATGAAATGGCTATGCCGATAAGTTTGAATGATGAAGAACGTTTAATAGATATTGCCATTACATCCATGGGAAGCAAAGGAGTAACCGTTGCAAAGGAACACTTTGCAAAGCTAACTGTTGAAGCTGTAAAGCAAGTAGCTGAAGAAAAAGATGGAAAAATCAAGGCAGACATCGACTTAATCAAGGTTTTGAAAAAACATGGGAAGAGTCTAGATGAAACAGAGCTTGTCAAAGGCATGGTTATTGACAAGGAAGTTGCTCATCCACAAATGCCAAAAATAATTAATAACGCAAAAGTTGCGTTGCTTAACGCGAAACTGGAGATTGAGAAGACGGAGTTTGATGCTAAAATAAACATTGAAAGCCCAGAGCAGATGAAACTATTCCTAGACGAAGAAGAACGTATGCTTAAGGAAATGGTTGACAAGATTGCAGAAGTAGGCGCCAACGTTGTTTTCTGTGAGAAAGGTATAGATGATGTTGCATTACATTTTCTAGCTAAGAAAGGTATCTTAGCTGTTAAGAACGTTAGCAGCAGCGATATGGAGAAGTTGGCAAAGGCCACTGGTGGAAAAATTGTGGCTAGCGTCAAGGACTTAACCGCTGACGCTCTTGGGGAAGTAAAAGTTGTAGAAGAAGTCAAAATCGGTGAGGACAAACTTGTATATGCACGCGAATGTAAGAACCCTAGAGCGGTAACAATCGTAATTCGTGGTGGAACAGAACATGTTGTAGACGAAGCGGAACGTTCACTTCATGATGCATTATGCGTTGTCAGAAATGCTATTGAAGATGGTAAATTCGTTCCCGGCGGTGGCGCTCCTGAGGCTGAAGTTGCAAAACATCTTAGAGATTATGCGGTTAAAGTGGGTGGACGCGAGCAACTAGCTATTGAAGCTTTTGCGGAAGCTGTTGAAACAATTCCTTTAACTTTGGCTGAAAATGCTGGATTAGATCCAATTGACATAATGGTGGCTTTAAGAGCAAAACATGAAAGCACTGATACACCATCATATGGAGTGGACGTATTTTCAGGAAAGATTAGAGATATGCTAGAGTTGAAAGTTGTGGAACCATTGCGTGTTAAACAGCAAGTTATAAAGTCTGCTACCGAAGCTGCGAACATGATTCTCAAGATTGACGATTTGATTGCTGCTAAAGGCATAGAGAAAGAGAAAGAAAAAGAAAAGAAGCCTGAAGAAGAGTTTGGCGGAGAATACTAATCCACCAAACTTCCACCCTTTTTTTCCAAACTTTCTTTTTTATTAACATTTTTTAGGGTAAAATGTTATTAGCAGACTCTTGGCTATAAAGTTGGAAGGAAGCCTGATGGTGTTTAAGATTCATTGGAAAGTTTTCCTTTTCACCATAATTGTCGGCATTTGCATTGGGTTCTTAACAGGATTTGTTGTTGAACAGCCTAGAATAAGCATTCCTGGAAACAAATATCATGGTTTTCCCTTTGTCTGGAGAATTAGTGGGGTAGAAACTGACACTGAAATTGATGTTTTTAAACTTATTGTGGACTGCATATTTTGGACTGCTACGGTTCTGAGCATCATTTTGTTAATGAAAATTTTAAAAGTTAAGGTCGGATAAGTTATGAAAGTGGTTAGCCGTAAAGAGTGCCCCAATATTCAAATCAATTTACAAGAATGTACATGCACCTATGCTAATTGTGAAAAACGTGGAAATTGTTGTAAATGTGTAAGCTATCATAAGAAACGAGGAGAATTGCCAGGCTGCTTCTTCCCGTCTGAAATCGAGAGAACGTATGACAGAACAATTGATAAATTCGTGGAAATACATCAGCAGTGATTCATATAGCAATGTTGGTCAATAGATAATTAAATTAGTGAGATTTTTAGAATAATTACGTGTTTGGGAGAGCAAAAAGATGGGTGTTCAAGCTTATATTCTTTTTAAGGTTAATTCAGGAACGGAAAGGGAAGTTTGTGAAAAGATTGTTGAGTTTGACGAAGTTTTAACAGCTGACATAATCTATGGCGAATATGACGTTATCACTAAAGTCTTCGTTCAAAACCTAGCAGCACTAGAAACTTTCACTACAGACAAAATTAGAAAGATTCCCAGTATACTTCTGACCTCAACGATGATAATTGCCCGGAAATATAAAGGAAAAAATGTTCGTTCAAAAAAATGATAGAGCGATTTTATTTAAGCATGGGCATTTTTATTTCTTTTTCTTTTGCTATTTTCTGTGCTCTCTCATATCCAGCATCAGCGTGTCTAACTATGGCTGTACCAGGATCTGTTGTTAAAACCGTTACTAGACGTTTTTCTGCTTCTTTTGTGCCATCGGCCACTAGGCACATCCCCGCATGCATGCTGTAGCCTATGCCTACCCCTCCACCATGGTGAACACTAACCCATGTTGCTCCGGCAACGGCATTTAAGAGAGCATTCAGTATAGGCCAGTCCGCCACAGCGTCGCTTCCATCTTTCATGCCTTCAGTTTCGCGGTTTGGTGAAGACACGCTTCCTCCATCTAAATGGTCTCGTCCAATCCATATAGGACCACTAATTTTCCCATTGGCAATCATATCATTTATTACCTTTCCAAACCTGGCTCGTTCACCGAAGCCAAGCCAACAAACACGCGCCGGTAAACCTTGAAACTTAACTTCTTCTCTCGCTTTTCTTATCCAACGACACAGCTCTTTATTATAAGAGAATTCTTTCAATATAGTGTCGTCTAAAGCGTAGATGTCTTCTGGGTTGCCAACAAGGGAAGTCCATCGGAAAGGTCCTCTTCCTTCACAAAACATAGGTCTAATATATCGTTGGACAAATCCTGGATAGGCGAAAGCGTTTTTAAATCCAGCGTTATATGCTTGTTGCCGTAGATTGTTACCATATTCAAAGGTTATGGCGCCTCTCTCATTCATCTTAACCATTGTTTGGACTTGGATACGCATACTTTCGCTAGCACGACGTATATATTCTTGCGGATCATTTCTTCTAAGCTTGTCTGCTTCTTCCTTAGATAAACCAGCAGGATAATAACCATTTAAGGGGTCATGTGCTGAAGTTTGGTCTGTTAAAACATCTGGAATTATGTCTTTTTTCAAAAGTTCCTTATGCACTTCTGCTGCGTTCCCTAGTAGTCCTATGCTCCGTGGTTTTTCCTCTCTTTTTGCTTCTAAGGCTAGTTTAACAGCTTCATCCAAATCGTCTGTCCAAACTTCCAAGTATTTATGTTTGATTCTCCTTTCAATGGCTCGCTTATCAACTTCCACAACTAAAGCCACACCCTCATTCATAGTTACAGCCAAGGGTTGCGCTCCACCCATTTCACCTAAGCCAGCAGTCAGAACAAGACGTCCCCTCAAAGAACCGCCAAAATGTTCTTTTGCCACAGCAGCCAAAGTTTCATAGGTGCCTTGCAATATCCCTTGTGTACCGATGTAAGCCCATGAACCAGCCGTCATCTGTCCAAACATGATTAGCCCCTTTTGTTCTAACTCATAGAAGTAATCCCAAGTAGCCCATTTTGGCACGATCATAGAATTTACAATTAAGACTCTTGGAGCCCATTCATGTGTTTTGAAAACTGCTACCGGTTTTCCGCTTTGAACTAGCATTGTTTCGTCAGGTTCAAGTTCTGTCAACGTCTGCACAATTTTTTCAAAACAATTCCAGTTTCGCGCCGCTTTTCCAGTGCCACCATAAACAATAAGTTTTTCTGGATTCTTCGCGACTTCTGGGTCAACAACATTAAAAAGCATGCGCAAAACGCCTTCAATCTGCCAGTTTTTGCAGTGTAACTCGTGACCTGTTAAACATTTAACTGGCTTTTTAACTTCAAGCAATAAGAGCTCACCGTGAATCAAAAATAGCAGAACGCGTTATAATTCTTTGCTTTAATTAATCGATTAGTAGCGTATTTTAATTCATACGTCAGGAATAGACAATGTCGAAATGAGAAAATTTGAGCTCTCATCGAGTCATAAAACATATACTAAATGTAAAATGAAATAGGTTCTAACTGTAATTGGCCTAAACAATTTTCTAAGATAACAGGTTACTTCCACTGATTTCTCTGTCAACAATAATTTTCCCATTTTTAATTACTTTTTCAACAATATTCACACCAAAATGGTAGCCAAGAAACTTGTGGCTTGGAGCATTTAAAATTACTATATCTGCCTTCTTTCCTGGCTCCAGACTTCCAATCTTATGGGCTTTTCCTATGGCATGGGCTGCGTTGATCGTGGCTGCAGTTATGGCTTCAGCTGGGATTAGATTCATAAAATGGCAAGCGAAGGCTATAACTAGTTGCATATTCTCTAGGAGGCAGCTTGGGTTAAAATCTGTTCCTAAAGCTATTGGAACGCCACAGTCGATCATAAATCTTGCGTTTGCAAACTTTCCAGTCATTAAACTAAAAGCTGCACCAGGAAGCAGGACAGCCACAACACCCTTTTTGGCCATGGCTTTGATTCCTTTTGTGGAAGCGAAAAGCAAATGGTCAGCTGAAATAGCTTCAACTTCAGCTGCGAGCTCAGCTCCGCCTAACGCACTCATTTCATCCGCGTGAATTTTTGCCTTCATTCCGTAGTTCTCACCTGAAACCAAAATGCGCTTACTTTGTTCCAGATTGAAAACTCCTTTTTCACAAAAAACGTCGCAGAACTTCGCCAACTTCCTTTTGGCAACCTCTGGAATCATTTCAGTAATAATCAAGTTAACATATCCTGTTGGATTATTTGTATATTCTGGAGGGAAGGTGTGGGCTCCTAAAAACGTAGGGATCACATCTACCTTGTGCAGTTGATTTGCTTGTCTTATAACCTCAAGAATTTTTATCTCATCATTAGTTGTTAAACCGTAGCCACTTTTGGCTTCTAAGGTTGTTGTTCCATGTTCTAGCATAATATCCAGAGTTTGTAGAGTTAAGTTCAAAAGTTTGTCAAAACTTGCTTTACGCGTTTCTTTAACCGTTCTTAATATTCCACCTCCGGCACTTAGAATTTCCATGTAAGAGGCGCCCTCAATGCGCATCTGAAATTCTTCTTCCCTAAAGCCAGCGAAAACTATGTGTGTGTGAGCATCCACAAAACCTGGTAAAACAGTTTTATGGATTGCGTTAATGACTCTTTCAGAGTAATAACTTTTCATAATTTCGGAAGTTTTTCCAACAGCGAGGATTTTCCCCTCTTTAACAGCCAGGGCTCCTTTATAAATTATACTTAACTCTCGCATTTGATGACCAATTCGAGGTTTTTCACTGCTTCCTGAAAGTGTTAGTAACTCGTTGGCATTGATAATAAGTAAGTCTACTTTTTCTTTGATTTTTCTATTCAAAACTGTCGCCTTTTTCCATGGCATTTTGAATTGCTATTTCTAGAACACGATCTTGTGATAAATTATCAACTTTCAAATAGTAAGTAGCTACATCGATTAGTGCTTTTAACGGTGCCATACCGCAAAATTCTGATCCTATTATGGGCACGTTATGTCGAGCACATTCAACCTTAAGCAGCTCAAAGACGCGATAAAGCGGAGTCTTGTCAAAATCAACTATACTCATACCTATTTGCGTAATATTTTTTTCAGGGATAAAAGCAGCCATAGCCTTAACATTAGAAAAGCCTCCTTTCTTGGCGTGCAATGCTTTTGCAATCTTTTTGGCAATTTTTAAGTTGCTGGTTCCTAGATTAACGTTAAAGCCTGCCATAAGTTTACGGGCACCTGTAATAGTTGCCCCAGCTTTAGGATTAAATTTCGCTGGTCCATAGTCTGGCTTGCGTTTAGGCTTTGCAATCATTCCAGCTAGTTTTTCATATTCTCCTTCACGTATCCAGTCTAGATCTCGTCGTTCAGGGCATGTGGCGGCTTCTCCATAGAGGTAAACCGGAATGTCGCACTTTTCAGCTAGTTTTTCTCCGAACTTCTTTGCCAGTTCCACACATTCTTTCATTGTAACGTTTTTTATTGGTATGAAAGGAACAACGTCTACCGCGCCAATTCGTGGATGCTGCCCCTTGTGTGTACGCATATCTATAAGTTCTATAGCCTTAAACGAAGCATTTAAAGCCGCTTCGACCACGGAATGTTTGTTGCCTACAAAAGAAACAACAAGTCTATTATAGTAGGCATCAAAAGTATAATCAAGTAAGAATGCTTCAGACGTTTTCTTAATTTTTTCAATTATTTGTTCAACTATCTGCGAGTCGCTAGTACTAAAGTTGGGTACACACTCAATAACTTCCATTAATTTACCACCAACTTCATCTTTTCGCTAGTCCAAGGTACTGATATTATTCAAATTTCACATTAAAATAATATACTTTTTAGTCGTTAAATGACATGTTGATCAATTCGCGAGGAGAAATGGGCATGCGACAAGAACTGGAATTTGAAGCACCAACATGGAATCAAATTTATAAAATGCTCTTGAATCTCGCGGACAAAATTGTTGAAAATCGGTTTAAGCCTGACATAATCGTTGGTGTTTCACGAGGGGGATGGCCTCCTGCAAGAGTTTTATCTGATTTGTTAGGTATTCCTAATCTTGCAAATGTTAGGGTAGAGTTTTATTTGGGCGTTGCAGAAACCAACGAAGAGCCCATTCTAACTCAACCAGTTTCGGTAAGTGTTACAGGCAGAACTGTTCTCATAGTGGATGAGGTTGCAGACACCGGTAAAAGTTTGAAATTGGTTAAAGAACATATTGTTGAACAAGGAGCGAGAGAAGTAAAAATTGCAACTCTTTATTATAAGCCTTGGAGCATCGTAAAACCTGATTATTATGCGAAAGAGACGAGGGTTTGGGTGGTTTTTCCCTGGGAGATAAGAGAAACTGTTAGAAAACTTGTTAGGAAATGCAGAGAAAAAAGTTTACCCATACATAAAGAGATCAATAAACTTGTGACGGCTGGTTTGCCTAAAGAAATTGTTAAGAAATTTTTGAATGAAATTCTTGAGGAAGAAAGTTGTTAAAATACATTAAAGAGTTTAAAAGGTATGTTGCTATAACAGGTTTTAGAAACGTTAAAATTCGAAGCACTGAGGAGCTTATAAGAAATATACATAAGGAAAAACCTCAAGATGTCACCGTTCAATTTTTTGATGCACGATTTGTAGCTACTTGGCAGCATCTTTACTTTGCAGTTTTTAATGCTTTAAATGCTTTCAAAAATGTGAGTAACATTTCAAAGAGTTTAGGAATGGAGATCATGCTTTACGCGTCTGCACAGCGTCAAATTAATAAGGCTTTAGAGAAGATCGGCGTTAAAAATGAAACTAAACATGTAGCCGTGGTTGTCATTGGAGAGACCCTCCAGGTTATAGAGTTTGTTTTAAACATGATTTCTGAGAATTTCAAAGGCGAACAGGATGAACATGTTCTTGATTTCTGGGATGATAAAAAGAATTTTATCAAAATGGCGTTCCAGATCTCAGATGTAGCTATTAAAACTGTTATGAAGAAGAGCGATTTGGAAAATGCATTAGTGGATCTTGTTATTGAAAAGGTTGCTTTGTTGGCAACTGAACGCTAGAATTATAGCATTTTTTCTTTAACAACAGCTATAATTTCCTCTGGTTTTATTAGGGAAATCCCAGTTAATTTTCCGATGACCTCAATTAAAAGAATCTTGTCTGGTTTTTTCAAGTCTACTTTTCTTTCAATTTTTGCTGCTGCTGCCTCAATTATGTCGCGTGTGGAAATTTCTGTAAACCTTTTTTCAACTGTTACACGGAAAGTTTCGTTTCCTTTTATTTTCGAACTAAGCTTAGTTGCTATTCGCTGAATTTCTTCTAAATCTGTGCGAATGACTTGTTCAATAGGGATTATTCTTAATGTGTAGCGGAATTCATAAGGACGTTCATGCAGAATTTTTCGAAGCTTTTCTATGACTTCAAGAGGCTTAAGCGTTGTTTTTGCTGCGATTAAACCTGACACTCCTGTTTTTTCTACTTTTGGCGTTGAGTCACCTATCTCTTCAAGCAAATACCATAATTCTGAACAAGCGTCATCTTCGTTTCCTCGTGATGTTGTGGCTAAAAGATTGAAATCTCTAATCATTAATCGGTACCTTCGTTTTGTCAAGTAAAATTAATGTCTCGACAGAGCATCATATAAGATTATAGCTGAAAATTGAGAGGTCAGTGCAGGTTAGTGGCTTTTTCATAGCTTGATAAGGCTCTTAGCCGTCGCCTTACATCATCCCACGATAAAATTACTACTAGGAAGAATTTATCCATTTTCATTCTTTAAAGCATTAGGCTTAAATTCGTTGTTGTAATAAGCAGAAAGCTAGGCATAGAATCGGGGCGTAGACGTTGTTCAAGGTGCAAAAGCCGGTAATAGTGGTTCATGGCGGGGCTGGAGCTTGGTATCCTGAGCGAAGTCAATCTGGTTTGGAAGGCGTTAAAAAGGCTGCGGATGTTGGTTTTGAAATTTTGAAGAGAGACGGAGAGGCTGTTGACGCTGTGGTTGAGGCTGTGGCTATTATGGAGGATGATGATTCTTTTAATGCTGGTTATGGTTCAAGCTTAAACTTAGAAAAAAGAGTGGAAATGGAAGCTTCGGTTATGGATGGAAAAACGTTGAAAGCTGGTGCAGCTGGATTGTTAAAGGATATCAAAAATCCTATTCACTTAGCACGAATTGTTATGGATAAAACGGATCATGTCTTCGTAGTAGGTGAAGGGGCTGATAAGCTTGCAAGAATGTTTAACTTAGAGAGGAGGAAACCTTTTACAAAACTTCGATTAAAATATTATGAAAAACAGAAGAAACTTTTGGTGGAAGGAAAGTTTAAGCTACTGAAGCTAGCTAGTTTGGTTAAGAAATGTCCTGATTTTTTTGAACTTGACACTGTGGGGGCAGTGGCCTTGGACAAGAATGGAAATGTTGCAGCTGCAACCTCTACTGGAGGATTTCCACTGAAAATCCCTGGAAGAATTGGAGACTCGCCTCTAATCGGTTGTGGAAACTATGCGGATAATCGGTGTGGAGCTTGCTCTGCTACTGGTGTGGGCGAAATAGCTATACGGCTTGTTTTGGCAAAAACTGTATGTAATTTTATGGAGAGTGGTATGCCAGCTCAACATGCTGTAGAACAGGCAATAACCCTTGTTAACAAAAGGCTTAATGATGTTTATAATTCTATGGGTTTGATCGCTGTAGATGTTTATGGACGGGTTGGTGCGGCTCATAATTCGCCTAATTTGTGTTGGGCTTACATTACGCCTGAAAAATCCAAGCCTATAGCGTCTTTAACTGCGAAACTAGTGAAAACGCCTCCCTAAGATGGTGTATCTTCTTATCTTCGAGAAGTGCTCTTTACAGTAGTCGAACAAAAATATTTAAAATGAGGTTTAGCCTAGCATGCTTCCTTAATTAATAAACGTAAAAAGGAGGTGAATGTTAAGTTGGAGGAAGAGGAATGGGAGGACGAGTGGGAAGAAGAGGAAGAATGGGAAGAAGAAGAATGGTAAATTAACTTGTCTTATCAGTTTTTTGCATTCTTATGTTTTTATGTTTAATTTTAATGGTTTACGTTTATAATTGACTTCTATACCTTTATTTTTGAGCCCTGATGACTCGTGTTGCAGTATTAGACTCAGATAAGTGTAAACCTAAACGATGCGGTAGGCTATGTCATCGTTTTTGTCCTATGGTGCGAAGCCATATTGAGGCTATACGTTTTGAAAGAAACATTGCCATAATTGTAGAGTCTTTATGCACTGGATGCGGGATATGCATTAAAAAATGCCCCTTTCAAGCCATATCTATAGTCAATCTCCCAGACGAACTTGAGAAAGATTGCAGCCACAGGTTTGGAGAAAATACGTTTAAGCTTTACAGGCTTCCAGTACCTTCATCAGGTACGGTTCTAGGACTGCTGGGACAAAATGGCATAGGCAAAACAACAACGCTCAGGATACTGTCTGGTGAGCTAAGGTTAAATTTAGGGAATTATGAAAGTCCGCCAAGCTGGGATGATATAATTCAGCATTTTAGAGGTTCAACACTTCAGGAATATTTCCAGAAAATGAGCGACGGCAAGCTGAAGGTTTCTCATAAACCACAGTATGTGGATAAGATTCCCAAGGCTGTCTCTGGAAATGTTGGAGAGCTTTTGGAGAAAGTTAATGAAAGGAATCTCCTTCGCGATGTTGCTGAAAGATTAAACATTCAACATCTTTGGAACCGTCCTTTGAAAGTTTTAAGCGGAGGTGAACTGCAAAGGGTGGCAGTTGCTGCTGCAATGCTGCGTGAAGCTGATGTATACCTTTTTGATGAACCTTCAAGTTATTTAGACGTGAAGCAAAGACTCGAAGTAGCCAGAGCTATAAGAAGTCTCAAGGAAGACCAGAAAGCCGTGATCATAGCAGAACATGACCTAGCCATAATAGACTACCTCTCTGATCAAATCTGTATTTTCTATGGAGAACCAGGAATTTATGGTATAGTGTCTCATGTTCATGGTGTAAGAACGGGTATAAACATTTACCTTCAAGGCTACCTTCCTGATGAGAATGTACGATTTAGAAAAGAAGCGATAGTGTTTCATGAAAAGCCTCCCGTAACAGGTGTAGGTACTGGAGAAACATTGTTAAAATGGGAGGAAATGGTGAAAACCTTTGAGGGGTTCAAATTTACGGCTTATCCTGGAGAAGTAAAACGTGGAGAAACCATAGGAATTCTAGGGCCAAATGGTATTGGAAAAACTACTTTTGTGAAGATTCTGGCTGGGATTGAAGAGACAGATGATGGAAGGAAGTTTGAAGAACTTACAGTGAGTTATAAACCACAGTATATCTCTGTAGAATATGGGGGGACGGTTCAAGAGCTTTTGATAAGTGTTGCAAAAGAGAACTTTGCCTCAAGCTGGTATAAGACAGAAATCTTCAGCCCCTTGAAGATAAATTTGCTTTTGGACAGAAATTTATCCGAACTTAGCGGGGGGGAACTTCAAAAAGTGGCTATCGTAGCCTGTTTGTCTCGTAAAGCTGATCTTTATCTATTAGATGAGCCAAGTGCTTATTTAGATGTTGAGGAGAGATTAAACATGGCACGTGCCATAAGGAAAGTCGTAGAAACCTATAACGTGACAGCATTTGTTGTTGAACACGATGTTGTAGCTCAAGACTTTATAGCGGACCGTTTAATGGTTTTTACTGGAAAACCCGGTGTTATTGGTGTTGCAAATCCTCCTACTAGTCTGAGAGATGGAATGAATGCCTTTTTGAAAGAGATGGGGGTTACTTTTCGCCGTGACCCTGTTACAAAAAGACCGAGAGTCAACAAGGAAGATTCTAAGCTTGATAAGTTTCAAAAACAGATTGGAGAATATTACTATCTAAGGGAGATTCGAAAATAGTATGGTTAGTATCACAGAAGATGAGAAGAAGCTTTTACAAATGGCTACAGGGGCCATGAAAAATGCCTATGTCTTGTGGGGTTTCAAGGTTGGCGCAGCTGTTCTCGCAGAAGACGGAAAAATCTATGTTGGATGCAATGTCGAAAGCTGGGTTTCTGGTCTTGGAATTTGTGCTGAAAGATGTGCAATTAATCATGCAGTTTTGCATGGCAATCGAAAAATTAAGAAGTTAGCTTTAATTGTAGAGTCAAAGTGCAATAATAATCCCGCACCATGTGGAGCATGTCTTCAGTATATTAACGATTTTTCTGAAAATTCAAAAATTAAAATTCTTGTGGCAAAAGAAAAGTGTGGTAAAGTTTCGTTTCCAACCGTTAATGTAAAGACTCTTGAAGACCTGTTGCCATATCCTTTTAGAAAATGAGAAAACTCAAGTTTTAAATGTAGTTAAATTAAAGTGCAAGGCAGCACATATCGTAAGTTAATTAGTTGAAAATATAAAGTGGAGAGGACTTTGTGGCTCAGGTGACATTTGAAGAGATAAGTGCTTCAGATTTCTTCTATAGAAACCGCGATATAGCCGGCTTTACAAACCCTTCTAGAGCTATTTTCGCAGCTATAAGAGAACTTGTGGAAAACTCCTTAGACGCTGCAGAAGGCCTCAAAATTCCACCAGACATTTATGTTAGGTTATCTCAGGAGGGAGAGGCGAGCAAAGAAACACATGTTTATAGGCTAAGAGTTGAAGATAACGGCATAGGTGTCCCGCCTAGACATATTCCTTCTGCTTTTGGGCAGGTGCTTTTTGGCTCAAAATATAAACTGAAACAACAAAGGGGAACGTTCGGTCTCGGCGGAAAAATGGCAATTTTATATGGGCAGATAACAACACATCAGCCTGCCACGATAATATCAAGCACAGGTGGTATGTCGAAAATTTATATTTACAAGCTCATGATTGACATCCAAAGAAATCGCCCGATAATTCTTGACAGGAAAGTTGTTATAAACAAGGAGCATTGGCAAGGAACAGTTGTTGAGTTTTGTCTTGAAGGCGACTATTTAAGGGCCATGCCTAAAATTCTGGAATATTTTAAGCAGACAGCTATGGTCAATCCTTATGCAAACTTGACTTTTGTAGATCCTAAAGGAAGACTTTACAGGTTCTCAAGAGTCACTAGGGATATGCCAGATCCTCCTAAAGAAACCTTGCCGCACCCTTACGGTGTGGATGTAGAACTTCTTCAGCGTCTAATACAGGTTACCCCTTACAATAACATGCTTGATTTTTTAAAGAATCATTTTCACAGGGTTGGCGAAATCACTGCGCGAAAATTTTTAGAATTCGCCAATATAAGTCCATCGAAAAAGCCTAATAAACTTTCTCACCAAGAAATCGTTAGACTGATGCAAATGCTTAAAAAGTTTAAAGAGTTTTTGCCTCCCGACGCTGGTTGTCTTTCACCCTTAGGCGAAGAACTTCTTAAGGCTGGTATCGTTAAAGAGTTGAATCCAGATTTTGTCGTTGTCCATCAACGTAAGCCTTCAACCTATGCCGGGCATCCATTTATAATTGAGGTTGGTATTGCATATGGGGGGGAGGTTCCCAGAAAAGGAAGCTTTGTGATTTATCGTTTTGCCAATAGAATCCCTTTACTTTATGACGAAGCAAGCGATGTTTCTGTTAAAGTTATAAATAGTATGAACTGGCGGAGATATAAAGTCACACCAGACATGCCAATTGCGATCGTGGTGCATGTTTGTAGCACAAAAGTGCCTTACAAAACTGTTGGAAAGGAATTCATTGCTGATCGTCCTGAAGTACGGCGAGAAATAGCTAACGGCTTAAGGGAAGTTGCCAGACAAATTCGCCGTTTTCTAACAAAAAGGGAACATGTGGATAGGGAACGGAAACGTTTAGGCGTGTTTAGTAAATATCTACCTAAAATAGCGCAGTTTTCAACGAGGTTGGCTGGGATGGATAAATCTCCAGACGTGGAGAAACTTTTGAGGAGTGTAAAAAAGTTTGGGACGGAAGGAACGTAAAACAAGTGTAATTGAAAAAAAGAAAGAAGTTACAGTGAGTTTGGAAAATTTAGGGTTAAAAATTTACGAGCAAATGGATAAGGGGTATTTTCCCTCTATTGAAATGCCTAGCCGTTCCACCGAAAACATCTATTATGATCCGAATTTTAGACAGTTTATTTTGGGAGACAGGAAAGTTCGAAGAACAGCTCGCAACATCCGCCATATAAAACCTTTTACGCAGCTTGTGTGGGCCGCATTCTTTTCTCATGAGCTGACGACTCAACGGAAAACGTCGACATTAAGAGACGTTTATTATTCAGCTCAAGCTTACGAGATGACATTCAAGGATCAACAAGAGTCAAATAATATCATAACAGACTTGGAAACAATTTTAGGGTTTTCGCGAGAAGACTTTAACATATTTCCAGAAGAACGTTCAGCTGTTTTCGGAGACCTAACTATTGAGTACACTGTACCTGGATATGAAGGGAAAACACTGAATTTGACATCGCATCCCGATGGTGTTCTAATCGGTCCTGCTTTAACTTCGTCAGAGTTCATTGAAACAACAGCTGACAAGGTTATAGCTATAGAAAAAGGGGGTCTCTTTACAAGGTTTATAGAGGAAAGTGTTCATAAGAAGTTTAATGCTATCCTTGTTTTGACAGCTGGACAGGCTCCGCGTGCAACACGTCATTTTATTAGACGATTGAATAAAGAGCTTAACCTTCCAGTTTATATTTTTACAGATGGTGACCCTTGGGGAATGCATATTGCTATGGTTATAATTTCGGGTTCTGCGAATGCTGCCCATTTAAGAGAGTTAACAACACCTGATGCAAAATGGAGCGGGGTCTGGGCAACTGACATTGTGAATTATAAGCTTCCAACAGATCCGTTAGACGAGGTGGATGTCAAGCGCCTCTATGAGTTGCAAAGAGATCCTCGGTATAAAGATCCTTTATGGCAAAGAGAAATCAAAACATTTCTGAAAATTAAAAGAAAGGCCGAACAAGAAGCGTTCAGCAGATATGGTTTGACCTACATTGTTGACGAGTATTTGCCTGCAAAACTTAAGGAAACAAAATAACTAACATAAAGGTTCATTGAGCAAAATATTAACACTTTTTAAGGCTTCAATTCAAACATGGCACAAGAAGATAGAGTTCCCTCTGTTCTTAAGTTTAGAAAGAAAATGTGCCAGTTCGAAGAGAAACGTTTTAAATCTTTGTCGTTCAATCCTATAGAGAACACTCTTAAAGGATGTAATGTAACATGAGTACTGGAGAAGGTAGTTTCGGATTGAAGTTAGCTGAAAAATTTTTTGGTTTCTTGCTTTTAATTATAGGCATTTTGGCTGCTTATTACACTTTTACAAGCGTTGAAGCTTTAGAGACTTTTACGTGGTTTTTCGCGTTTTTAAGTTTCATACCGTTAGCGCTAGGCTTTTTTTTGATGTTTTTAGCGAAAACAGAGTAGCTCCTATTCTGTTCTCTCTACTGATATTCTACAATTTGTTGCCAAGGCAGCTATTACGCCTAAAGCTGCAAGCCAAGGCGCAATAACTACTCCTATAACTCCTACAGTGGCAGGAATTTCTAGAAGAACTTTTCCTTTTTCGTCTTTCACTATTATTCTTGTTATATTTCCTTCGTGTAACAGCTCTTTTATTTTTTCAATTAAATTGTCCGCAGAAATTGAAAATTCTTCTTTAACTATTTTGGGAAGAGGTGCACCGCATTTGAAGCAAAATTTGTCTTCTTCTTTTAGTTTTGTTCCACATTTTGAACAGTATGGCAGTTTTTTCACCTTGTATGTAATGGGATTTGATGGCTTTTAAAAATGTTATTTGGGTGATTGTTTATTAGTTGTTATGTGCGTTAGTATTTAGCTGATTGTACTGTTATTGTTAGGTGGATGTGCCATGCCTGTTCGTCAGCCCATTGTTTGTGTTCTTGGACATGTAGATACTGGTAAGACTTTGCTTTTGGATAAGATTCGTAAAACAAGTGTTCAAGCCCGAGAGGCAGGGGGTATAACCCAGCATATCGGCGCCAGTTTTTTCCCTGTAGATACTTTAAAGCGGTTAGTTGGTCCTTTGCTTTCTACAGTTAAGGGTAAAATTGCAATTCCTGGACTGCTTGTTGTTGACACTCCTGGGCATGAAGCTTTTACTAATCTGCGAAAGAGAGGTGGCAGCGTGGCTGACATTGCAATTTTGGTTATTGACGTCTTGAAAGGCTTTGAAGCTCAAACTTATGAATGTATAGAGATTTTAAGAACTAGAAAAACCCCTTTTCTTGTAGCAGCCAATAAGATTGATCGTATTCCTGGATGGAAATCCTATTCGGACACGCCTTTTCTGAAGAGTTATCAGATGCAGGATCCGTATGTGCAAGAAGATTTGGATAACAGGCTTTACAGTATTATTGGTGTTTTCTCTCGTCTAGGATTTAGTGCAGAGCGTTTTGACCGTATTAAAGATTTCACAAAAACTGTAGCAATTGTGCCTACTAGTGCTAAAACTGGTGAAGGTGTTACAGAACTTCTGATGGTTCTTGTAGGTTTAGCTCAACAGTATCTGAAGAGACGTTTGCAGATTACGAAAGGACCGGCTAAAGGTACTGTTTTGGAGGTTAGAGAAGAACCAGGCCTAGGATTGACTTTAAATAGCATTATTTATGACGGAGTTCTGCGCAGAGACGATTTAATCGTTGTAGGCGGCAAGGAGAAGCCTATTTTAACACGGGTTCGAGCGATTTTAGTTCCTAAGCCTCTGGATGAAATCCGTGATCCGCGAGACAGATTTTCTTCTGTTGAGGTTGTTTCTGCCGCTGCTGGGGTGAAAATTGTTGCTCCCGATTTAGAAGGAGTCTTGGCTGGGGCGCCTTTGTACGTTGTGGGTGAGAACGAGACTGTAGATAAATATGTGCAATTGGTTTCTGAAGAGATTGAGCGGATTAGGATTGATACGGACGTTAACGGGGTTGTTTTGAAAGCCGATACTTTGGGTTCTTTAGAGGCTATTGCTGAGAATCTGGATAGAAATGATGTGCCTATTCGTTTGGCTGATGTTGGTGAAGTTTCCAAGCGTGATATTATAGAAGCTGCGGTCGTGAAGGAACATGAGCCGTTATTTGGGGTGGTTTTGGCTTTTAATGTTAGAATTTTGCCAGATGCAAAGGAAGAGGCTGAAATTAGAGGCGTCAATATTTTTAGTGATAATATTATTTATCATTTGATGGATAATTATCTAGACTGGCTTAGAGCCCAAAAAGAAGCAAAGATTGAGGACGAATTTGCAAAACTGGTTAAGCCTGGAAAACTTAGAGTTTTGGAAGGATACATCTTTAGAAGGGCTAAACCAGCAATTTTTGGTGTTGAGATTTTAGCTGGAACGATTAGACCAAAGGTTGTTTTGGTTAGGGCGGAGGATGGTAAGGAGGTAGGGGAGATTCAGCAGATTCAAGAAAAGGGAGAGTCCTTATCTGAGGCTATGGCAGGAATGCAAGTAGCAATTTCTATGGATAAGCCTATGATCGGAAGACATATTTTTGAAAGGGACATTCTTTATGTAAAAGTTCCTGAGGCACATGCGAAGGCGTTGTTATCGAAGTTTGTAGATAAGCTAACAGTGGAAGAGCAAAAGGCTTTGAAGGATTATGTTGAGGTTATGAGGAAAAAATCAGTTTTCTGGGCAGCTTGATGAATGCTTTTCTACCTTGCGAATTAGTGAGGTTAGGCGCTTTTATTCTTTCGTGAATGGTGTTGGTATATATACTGCTTTTTTTGTAATTTCAATTGAACATGTTCCAGTTTTTCTGCACCATTGTTCGCATTGTTTAGCAGTTTCCTTATTTGAGTAGCCGAGACCACAAATTTCGCATAAGAAAACTGTTTGATCGTTAACTTTCTTTTTCTTTACCAAAAGGTTAATCGTCTCCTTTATTTATTATGTGAGTAGGTGTATATTCCCTATTCTCACGTTCTCTAAATACTTTTCCGCGATTCTTTTGCATGTTATTGCTTGCTTTCTACTTGTTGTCGGCAGGTCGTTCATAATATAGCATGGATAGAACGCAAGCAATGTGTAGGGAACATTTGCGTCTATTCGGCTTATGAATCTGGCGATATTCTCTATCTCTTCTTCATCGACATAGCCTGGAATAAGAAGGGTGCTGGCGGAAAGCAGTGGCAATTCCTTTCGTTGGCGATAGAATTTTCTACCTATTCTTTGAAAGTTTTCTAAAGTAGGCTTATTTGAGACTCCGCATAAGGCAATATTTAGTGATTCACTCCAAGCTTTCAAATCAAATTTTATGTTACCACCGCTTTCTAGAGCCATCTTAGCAGCTTTTTCAGCTAGCTGTGAGTTCATGTAACCATTTGTTTCCCAGCAAATACGGAGAATTCGGTTTTCTGTTTTTGCTTCTCTTAGGGCTAAACGTGAAGTCTCCAAAGAGTGGAGCATCTGGGGCGAAGGATCTCCGCCAAAATAGCAGATGCAAGAAACATGCTTTTCTACCTTGGCTGCCAAGTTTTCCGCGCTTATGATCGGCTTGTGCTTAACAGAAAGGTTGCGATAATGCCAATTTTGACAGAAAAGACAATCGTAACTGCACGCGCCGTAGAATACTGCTAAGTTGTAGTAACCATACTCTGCAGTTGGTTTATAAGCATATTGTGGGTAGCCAGCTCCTGTGCATCCTGGACAGAACCACCAGCTAACGCAGTTTGTTGGTAAACCATCATAATACCATTCTAAAATGCCATGTTCTGCTGTGCCGCCGAAACGGGTTAAATGTCCGCTTACATTCCAGACAAGTCCGCAAAATCCGCTTTTCCCATTTCCGATTATGCAGTTGTTGGCGCATATTCCGCACGGTATGCCATTAGCGTCTTTAGGTGGTTCTGCTGGTAAACCAAATTTAGCTCGAGATTCGGCGTGAACTTTTTTAGTAAAAGTTAGAGCATCTTCAGGGTTTTTCCTAATACATTTTAGACAAACACCTAAGCTATTTGAAACAGTATTTGCTTTCGAACCACAAATTCGGCATTTTCCCATAGACAACTTCAATAAAAATAATACATCCAAAAAATATAATCTTTCTAAACAACTAAATCGTTGTCTATAGTATTCTTTACTAGCAATACTCGTTTACAAAAAGCGCAAATACTGCCTGAAGAAGGAAAACCGCAAACTTGACACTTAACAAGAACGGTTTTTGGATGAATGTTCTCAAGCATAGGTATAAGTTCTAAAAATCGGTTTAAAACTTGATGTCTGAAATATGGATTGTTTTTCGACAAATTGTTAAAATCTTTTGTTCTTTTCTTTGCGCTAGTCCCTTTTGAATAGGGACAACCTATTTCTCGAAAGGAGACATCGGCGTACAAACAGTAAAGCAGATTCTCGTTTTCAGAAATCCTGATAAGAGGCTTGACTTTGACAGCGAAGCCTTCCATCAACGGTGGCAAAACAGGTTTTAATCTTATGAGCTGGTCCCAATGTCCATATAAAAAATTGTTAAACATTATGCCTGCAACATCATCTAGATTGTGACCTGTAGCTAAAACATCGACTTTCGTCTTTCTGGCCAGTTCTTCAAAGATATGCCTTTTTATAGTGCCACAAGCTGAGCAAATTTTCTTTTTGAAAATGGTTTTTTCAAAATCGCCGATTCTTATTTTCAACTCTTTGTAAAGGTTAAAAACGTGTAATTCAACATCCAGCATTTTTGCTAGTTCTTCTACTTTGCCTTGACAGTGTGCCGAATATTTTGGGATGCCTAAGTTAACATGTAAGGCTACAAGCCTTAGATTTGGATATGCGTGATGTAAAGCATGAAGAAGCGCTGCACTGTCTTTCCCGCCGGATATAGCAACACCAACCGTGAGATCTTCCGTGAACATGCTAAAATCTTCAATTGTACGTTTTACCCGTCTTACATAAAAATCTAAGAAGCATTTGGGACAAAGGCTTAACCTCGCATAGGGAATGTACACCTCTGCATTAGCTGAACGGCACTTTCTACAAGTAATTGGCATAGTAGTGATCCACCTGTAATTGTCAACTCTACAACAAATGAAGGGCTTAACCGCCGCCTACGGGTGGAATGATAGCTAAAACGTCTCCATCTTTTAGTCTTGTGTCAAGTCCGTTAAATGCAGATGCGCTTCTTCCGTTTATGAGAAACTGTAGAAAACTTTTAACCTTACCCTCTCTATCATAAACATATTCTATAAAGGGTTTTCCATATCGTTTAGCCAGCCCTTCAAGAACATTTTTTATAGTGACTGTTTCGTTTTCGGGGAACTCTAAATTTTCCTCTCTTTTGCCAGTTAATTCCCTAAGGTTGGTAAAGAAGCGCACTGAAATTTGCATTGATAATCACCCTGAACAACTTGAAGAAAAAACGAGATTTTAACCTTATGCAATTAAATGTAAGTTTTTTTTCGAAATAAAGTAAAAGTTTATATTTCTGTGCTTTTTGCTTATTCCGAATAGCTAAAAGATATTTTAATCTTAAACGGAGGAAACATACATGGCATATTTAACTCAAACAGCTTCAGGACAACCAGTATTGATCTTAAAAGAGGGAACAACTCGCAGCCGTGGAAGAGAAGCTCAAAGGAATAACATAATGGCTGCTCGCATAATCGGCGAGGTTCTTAAAACAACCTTAGGGCCTCGTGGCATGGACAAGATGCTTATCGACAGCTTAGGCGATATAACAATAACTAATGATGGAGCCGCGATTTTGGATGAAATAGAAGTGGAACATCCAGCAGCAAAAATGATGGTGGAGATAGCGAAAACTCAAGATGATATGGTAGGTGACGGAACGACAACATCCGTAGTTTTAGCAGGTGAACTGCTGAAAAGGGCAGAAGAACTATTAGATCAGAACATCCACCCAACTATACTAGTAAGCGGATACCGCAAGGCAGCTCAAAAAGCAATAGAAACCATAAATAAAATCTCCATCCCAGTAAACATTGAAGATCGTGGGACTCTTAGAAAAGTAGCTTTAACGTCTATGGCCAGCAAAGCAGTGGGTCCAGCAAAAGAGCATTTGGCTGAAATAGCCATAGATGCTGTTAAACAAATAACAGAAAAACGGGGCGACCGTCTGGTTGCTGACATAGACAATATCCAAATAATAAAGAAAACTGGAAAAAGCCTCTTTGAATCTCAACTTGTTCGAGGATTAATAATCGACAAAGAAGTTGTCCATCCTGGAATGCCCAAAAAAATAGAAAACGCGAAAATTGCACTGCTTGACTGTCCACTGGAAATTGAGAAAACAGAATTTAGTGCTGAAATACGCATACGCGATCCTGTTCAAATGAAAGCTTTCTTAGATCAGGAAACGAAAATGCTGAAAGAGATGGTTGACAAAGTTAAGGCTTCTGGTGCAAATGTTGTGTTTTGCCAGAAGGGCATAGATGACATGGCTCAACACTTCTTAGCAAAGGAAGGAATTCTCTCAGCTAGGCGTGTTAAACAGTCGGATATGGAGAAACTTGCTAGGGCAACAGGTGGAAGAATAGTGACAGATCTGGATGACTTGTCATCGCAGGATTTAGGCGAAGCGGGCATGGTGGAAGAGCGGAAAATAGGCGAAGACAAGATGATATTCGTAGAAAAGTGCAAAGACCCGCGATCAGTTGCTGTGCTGTTGCGTGCTGGTCTTGAAAGGATGGTGGACGAGGCGGAAAGGGCTATGAATGACGCCTTATCCGTGGTGTCTGACGTGATAGAAAACAACAAGATAGTGGCTGGAGGCGGAGCAGTGGAGGTGGAAATCGCGAAAGAACTTCGTGATTACGCTACTAAAGTTGGTGGACGTGAACAACTGGCTATTGAGGCTTTTGCAGATGCTATAGAAGTTATTCCTAGGACATTAGCTGAAAACGCTGGATTAGAGCCTATAGACATAATTGTTGAGCTTCGGGCGGCTCACGAGAAGACCGACGGGAAATACATGGGTGTAAATGTTTTCACGGGGAAAATTGAGAATATGAATCTTAATGGTGTGGTGGAGCCTTCTGTAGTTAAGGAGCAAGCAGTAAAATCCGCGGCAGAATCTTCTTCTATGATCCTGCGTATAGACGATGTGATAGCAGCAACCAAACCAAAAGAAGAGAAAGGACCTGAAAAAACACCTGGCGAAAGCGAAGAATATTAAAAACCCGTTTTTTTTATAATATCCCTTATCCTCATTCTTTCTTTTCAAAAACCAAAATTTAAAGCTTGAGAACATCTTAGTTTTAAACTGAGGAAGCTCCGGTAGTATAGTCCGGTCAAGTATAGCGGCCTCTCGAGCCGCGGACCCGGGTTCGAATCCCGGCCGGAGCACCAACAAACTTTAGTCAGGGTGCTGTTTAAATTTCCGCTTTATACGTAGATAGTAAACATTTTATTCTCATCCGATCAACTTTGTAGATTGAGGTGATGATATTGTTAAATTATAAGAGGTGATATTTTGACAATCGTAAGAGATTGTGGCATGGCAAAGTTGCTATTGAAAAGGCTGACGAATATGAGAGGTTTTTGATTGCGAAAGCAGCGCCGGATTATAGCTCTGTCGACGGGTTATTACGAATGTATTTCCTGCGAAGGAACGAAAACACAATAGCGCATTTCCTTCTTATAACCATTTGGGATTCGTTAGAGTCAATTAAAAAATTTGCAGGTGCCAAACCTGAACTTGCAAAATACTATCCAGAAGATGATAACTTTCTACTGGAAAAAGAAAAATATGTATCTATGTATCAAGTATTTTATGAGATAAATAACCTTCATTGAAGAGCTTCTGGATAATTTGTGTCGCTTTTGTAAGCCTTATTTCATGCAATCTTTTTGGCTTTCCGTGATGCATATTGTGTGTGCCAAAACTGATAATTTAAATCAGCATTTAACGCTATTCTTGAACACTAACATACTTAAGTGCTTAGTCGCAGGACGTAAAGGTATTCATTACAGTAAAGATTATCTAAAGTGTCTTGTGGAATAGTTGTGATTATGTGAAAACCTTTCTTTTCATATAAAGCTCTTGCAGTTGAATACTCTTCAGTAGCCCCAGTAAACAACATTACTCTCTGTAGCTTAGATCCGAAACGTTGATAATACTGCTTCATCTGTTCAAGAGCATGATCAATAAGCTTTCCTCCAATTCCCTTCCGCCGTTCTTCTTTTATAACCCAGAGATCTATAATTTCAGCTAACCCATTTTTCACGCATTCCCTAGGAGTCCAAGTTAATACGCCTATTAACTTGTGATCTTTCCATGCTCCTGAAACCCATCCATTATCCAAAAATCTGCGATAGAAAGCCTTAGCTTCTTCTTTTGAACTATATACACCTTTGTAAGCCTCGAAGAAGCTGTCTTTATCTTGAGGAGTTACACAGCGAATTTGCACACCCAAATAAGACACCAACACGTCTCCTTTTGGCTATAAAAAAATTTAAAACTCACCAAAAGATGGTTCTCTTTGGAATTACTTCAATGATACAGCGAACATCTTTGTCAAATAATGGGATTCCCATGGAATCGCGACCTTGCTCATCAAGTTTAAGTCTATACTTATTGATGTGATCTTGGGTTCTTTTAATAAATTCTTTATTATTATCAATTATTCTGCCTTTCCCTCTAATGATAACTGCTTCTTCTCCGCTATAAACCGCAACTGCCACCTTATTGTTATTAAGAAGATTACGAACTTTCACTGATTTTTTATCGGTTTGAATGTAAACTTTCCCCTCATCATAAGTGAAGAAAACAGGGACAATATGGGGCTCATTGTTTGGACCCACTGTTGCAAAACAGGCTAAACGCTCACTATTCATAAACCTTCGAACTTCGTCTAAACTTTTAGGCATTCTTTATCCCACTTTTAACACTCCATAAAAGATTTCGACTTTAAAGAAATATGCGTTGTCCTAAGATTTTCTTCATCTGGTAAACTAAAAAATTTTAAAAAGCGGATGATTCTTCGTTTTTGTTTTGATTCCATGAATTCTCACATTATACGCAATTATTGCATCAGTCATAGCCGCTGCAGGAAAGACTACCTCAGACCTTTCTATTGGGCCATATACAATGAAGTTAGCCCCTGCATACTGCATTGCTGTATTTCCTACAAAGATTGCTTCATAAATATTTTCAAGCCTTATGTTAACGTCTTTGCAGCATATATCAAAGTTTCATTGATACCGTTGATTAACATAGGTTGCAGTTTTCTCAAGTATTTTTTTGTGTTCAATGGCAAAGGTTATTCTTGAGACTATGTCCTCAATGGTATCCATCCCTATAGTTTTACCATCTAACAAGTTTACAATGTAAACACTATTTTAGATGTTCCAACATCTATCGTTAAACCATAAAGTTTGCTAATAGTGTTTCTCCTTCAACACTAATAATTTCTTCCCATTCCAAACCACCTGTTACATCCCAGTTTTCACTTTCTAAGAGTCTCTGGCAATTTTTTAAGAAGTTGGTAATCAAACTTTTGTACGAACCTTTATATCGCTTTAATTGTCCCAAGAGTCTTTCAAGATCAGGTCTCATATCATGTGGTGTTGGCTTACTTAAAGTGACATGGATCTTTTCAACGTTGGCATCAACTTTTACGTCTCTCTCAACCTCCAAATAACTGCAATTTTCCTGCAATATTTTTGCTTTCCAGAGGTATCACTACAAGAAATCTCTCTGGACTGTAGCTAGACATGCTTGTCAGAATCCTTTACGGAACCTCTTTCTTAGCTAAATGTTTTTCTTCGTTTTCTGTAAGCTCACTTACTACTTTCATGTTATGTATAATAATTTTGCATTTGCCACAGACATCTCTTCTTCCACATTCTGAACGAATAGCTAGGCCATTATCTTTGGCTATTTCAAAGATTGTTTTTCCAGGTTTAGTACTTACTCTTATGCCTAATGGCTCAAACTTTACTGTTATCTCTTTTTTCATTTCCTAATAGTCAACGACGGACACTTTATATTTTTCACCATTAGGAACTACTATCACCATCCTCGGTGAAGCTAATCAAATAATCCTTCTTTGAATCTAAAAGGTGGATAACGCCTGTTTTTGGGATTCTAAAAAATATTTAAACTTGTGTGACATACTAAAAGCATTTGCAAAGAATCTAGAGTCTGTTGTGATATGTCGGAGATAGGCAAAATAGACCGCTTGAAGCTTTATAAAGACCAAAATGTGCAGGTTTTCTTAAATAAGTTTATTAGTGGCGAAATAAGTGAGCTTGAACCTGTTTATGATTGTAAGCTTGGTTATCATTATCCACTTGTTGAAGCCATTGTAGGAGATGCTTCTGAAGCTGAGGCTTTTCTAAATAGGCTTTATGAAGCAGGGATTCTTGAAAGAAAGCTTTATGATAAAGTGATTTATTGCCCAACATGTGGTTCTGCAAATGTTTCTATTCGTTATTGTTGCCCATACTGTAAGTCATTTGATATAAGTAAAAGTGCCCTTATTGAGCATGTGAAATGTGGCTATATGGATGTAGAAGATAATTTTCGGAAAGGAAAGAAGCTTGTTTGTCCTAAATGTCATGGAGAATTGAAAAAGACTGATGTGGACTATAGAAAGGCTGGGGTTTGGTGTAACTGTAAGGAATGCGGCAAAAGCTTCGATATGCCTGTAACAACACATTTTTGTAGAGATAAAAGTACGACCTTCACTTTTGAAGATGCGGTTATTAAAGATGTTTACGTTTACCACCTTAAAGAAGAAGCCAAAAAAGAGTTTTTTGAAGATTTAGGTTTAGTAGTTCCTATACAAGAAGTTCTTACAAAGAAAGGCTTCACAGTCGAAATGCGGGGATCCATAAAGGGCAAGTCAGGAGCCAGTCACGCATTTGATGTTATAGTTTATAAAAAGGGGAAACGAAAGCCAATAGTAATTGATTTAGCAAAATCAACAGACGACACCGTTTCAGAACAACCAATAATAGCTCTTTTCGCCAAAATATTCGATGTTTCTCCACTAGCTTCATATCTGATCGCTATTCCTAAACTTAACGAGAACGGCAAGAAAATGGCAAAACTTTACAATATTGAAATTGTTGAAGCTGAAGACCAGGATAAAGCAGCTTTAAAATTAGGAAATATTTTAAAGGGTTAAAGAGCTCTTATCCCATGCTGTTTGAAGAAAGGATACTATGGTGACCTAATGAAAACAGCTATATTACCACGTTCTGTGACAATCTTTATTGTATACTGAGAATTACCGGTCAGTCTCTCATTAATAATATAAGAGGAAGTTTCTCCAGAGTTTAGGTACCAGCTTATTTCATGTCTTTTGTGCATCGTTGAATTAACAATCCATACTGCTACTATGTGAACTGTTAATGAACCTCTATTAGTACACGTTACGTTTATCCCTGTTATTCTAAACGGTGTATAGCTTATCATATCTACTTTTAAGTCAAAGTAATTTTCCGTTGTTTTACTTCCAGTGACCTTTAGTTTCCACCCGCCTGTTGAGTTTCTGAAATGATTAGCATTAATATTTATTGTTTGAGTGGCGTTTTCATCTGTTTCGGGTGAAGCGTTGGAAGTATAGCTTATATAACCATTTCCACTTATTGGATAATCGTTAAGAGTATGATTGAACAATTGAATTACTACTTCGACAGAACTTGTTGTCCAAGCAAGATTTAGAGATAAGTTAAGCTGATCCCAATTTTCTAGGTTGCTCTGACCTATAAATTCAACAATTACAGTATGTTCAGTAGACCATAAATGAATTAGTGCAACATCTATCTCCCAGGAATCCTGCGTTTCATCGCCTACTCCCGTTTGATCTTTAAATCTTATGGTAAAATTCGAGGAGTTTAAATAGCTAGAAATGGAAACATTGTTCCACCCTGTAGTTAGACTTGATATTAAATTTTGCCAGGAATTTTCAAACCACACATCTACTTGCAGGTTTTCTGTATCCATAGAACCAGTATAAATACAAAGCCACTTATTAGAAATGTCATATTGTACATTTGCCCATTGGACTTCTAAGTCAAGTTCATAGGTTGTGCTATTCGCTTCCTTTGTTATTGTTACGTAGTCGACATAAGCGTGTTCACCTCCTTCAATGTCAATGGCAGACCAGCGGATTTTGAAGTTTGACTTAAAATATTGGCTGTCTGTAATCTTCTGTTGATAATGAAGCCACTGGTATTCAGATGTTGTGCTTCCTAAATCGGCAATAGTGTTCCAGTCGGTTCCGTTATAATATTGAAGCAAAAATTCACTTGCTTCGCACCCCTCATCTCTATACCAAAAATCTACATAAATCGAAACAACTTCATTGCAGTCAAGATCGCAAGTTGTTAAATCTCCTGAACGTCCATTGGCAAATCCGTCAAAATCTGCTGAGTATGTTTCGTTATATGCTTGGTCGCTCTCTTTATTCCACCTTCCTGTTGCTGTCCAACTTGACGGAGAAGTAGGCGGCCATGAACCTTCGAACGATTCATGATCTATCGATGTAGTGTTAGAGGTTCCTGTAATGGTAATTGTTTCAGTTAAGGTGTCAAAAATCGAATCTGGCCCATATTTTTGGGCTGTGAAATTGCTATGTGTTCCTTTATTCGGTGAGGAATCCACATCTGTTACATTGTTGTCTACAGGGTCTTGAATGTTTGTTCCAGAATCGTAGCTTCTGAACCTCATATAGTTTTCGTCGTCTTCGATTAGGTTTGAGATTTCTCCTGATTGCCATGTTGTGGAGCCTCCTAATGAATACGTCGAGGGGTTGTAGGTCCAACTATTGCCCATATTGGGGACTCTGGTAATTTCGATGCGTTCGCTAATTTTTTCCCAGTCTATTTGGCTCATTTGATGGCTCCATAAAACAATGTTGCTAACAATGATGACTATTAAAATTAGGCTTAGCATTACTACTATTACATTGCTGACTCCAAGTTTGTTTTTTCTAAGGTGCCTCAAAATATCCCACCACACGAGTTCCCCTTTCTGTGACAATGTTTATATGGTACACGCTGTTTTCTGTCCAACTGTAAGAAATGTTAAACCATCCATGTTCATCTATTTCCAAAATTGTTGGACCTGTAAATGGTTTTGAAGTGCGATTCACATAAATAGCTGAAACAGATACTGCCACCTTTCCAATGTTAAGCAAATAAACATCGATTTCTCCAGTAGAATTGTTAAACCACAAGTCTTCTATGATTAATCGTTCACTCATTGTTTCCCTGAGATTTATTGTTATAACATACGTAGCTGTTGTAGCAATAGACATTGCGGCTACAGCAACAACTAAAAGGAGAAGATTGCTTAAAACCGGGGTTATAGCCCGTCTATCTTTGAATATAGCCCTAATTTCTTTTTTCATCATCATGCACCTCAGAGAAATATTTTCAATGCCAAATAGCCGCAAAGCATCATCACTAAACTGTGTTTTAACCCTGCATTTATTGTCCCTTCTCCCATTTTCCCAGCAACTAATCCTCCAAAAAAGGCTTGAATTATTGTCATATGGAAAAACATGCGCTCGATTTCCGCGGGAGCCATAACTGCATTTCCAAGCAGAGGTAGATCTTCCATAGTTACAAAGAAGGATTTAAACAGCAATATTATAGTGAAGAGATAAACGAAAAAGGCTACGTAGATTATAGCGATGTATGGACGTGTTTGGTTCCTTCTCTCCTTATCCAGTAAAAGAGTTGTTTGAACAAACTTGCCAATGGGCTCAAAAACTCTTTCTACACGCCCCCCGGAACGACCTGCCTCAATAATTAAGGGCACAGTTCTCTGCATAAGAACCGTGTTTACTCGCTTCCCTAAGGCTAAGAGGGCTTCTTCGAAATTCATCCCCCATGAAATTTGAGCAGTCATCTTCTTTAATTCTGCTGTTAACGGTCCATACTTTCTTTTAGATGCCTCCTCTAAGGCTTGAGGTAGAGTCATTCCTGTTTCTTGGGCTTGAACTATACTTCTGAAAAGGTCTGGTAGATGGCTATCTACGGCTCTTCTCCATCTATAATCAATGATGTTTAATATAGTCGGCGGAAAAAATGCTATTATTACTGCGAAAAAGACAAATTCGTCAAAGACCTCGGTGAATCCCCATTTAAGGTATCCAAGGATTATTAAGGTCACAGCTACTGAAAAGGAGAAAATCCAAGCGATTTTTTTCTTTCTTTTCTCTATTTTCGGCATTTTTGTTACCATTTAGGTGAAATGGCGTCTAATATTAGCAGAAACATTATGGAACTTAACGGGATTCCAATATATGTAAGTAAGTTAAGGATAAGGTCAGGCGCAAGTATACCGCCTAACGTGCCACCACCCATCATGGACATAACTGCTAACATTATAACCAAAAGTAGCGGTCCCGTTATAAGGACAGCTACATAGAACTCTGCAAGGATGGATAAAGTATCTGAAAACTTTTTCAAGCTTATCCTTTTAAGTTTCATGTATTGTCTTGATTTTACACGAAGATAAGCTGCTAAATTGCCACCTGAATATATTGTAGAGATGAGTCCTTCTAACATGTCATGGAATTTTTCTGAAGGCGTTCGCTTAGATGCTTTTTCCAAAGCTGAAATCACGTCCAAACCGAAAAGGTTTATGTCTGTTACGATGTTTTTTGCTTCGGTGGATATCGCTAATGGCACACTGAGATTTGAAAGTGAATAGAAAATTTTTTCAGGAGAAACACCGGCGCTTGCAAGAATCGCCATATATCCTGTAGTAAAGGGCATTTCATCTTCTAACTCTCTTTTCCGTTTGTCCGCACGGTAGATTGGATAAGCATAGAAGCCAATTACTGAAATAGCATATGTAAATAGGCTTCCACCAACTCCAAATAGGATTGCAGGAAATACTGAAATGTTTAAAACAAAAATCAAAAAGCACGGTATGAAAACAAGTGTTGCTAATGTTGCTAAAATCGTGGCTAAAACCATTAGGCTGACATATGCTTTAAAATGAATTTTCATTCCTGCTTTTTGCAGATTTAAATCTAAGCCTCTAAAAAGAGGTAGAAGCCATACAATTCTTTCGCCAATAATTTTGTAGGCAAGTGAACGAAAGCCTTTTGATGTGGATTTGGTTTTCTTCCGGGGCTTTTCTCTAGATTTTTTTGAAGTTTTCTTCACTTTAATCCCACCCTTGCTTTTTGGAAAATACGTTTTGGGTTGATGTAGTATTCTCGAATGACGTTTGCAACTTCAATATGGCGACGTATTCCTTTTTTCACCATCCATTCTAAGACGGTTTTTCTACGATGAATCTCGCCACGGGCTTCTTCTTCATTAAGATCTAACTTTTTACTATGCTTTTCTAAAACTGCGCTATGTCCAGAAAAGATAAACTTGTCTTCTTTTGCATTCCAACGAAAGACTTCTTCTATTAAGATTTCACGCGTTTTACGATCTATTTCCACAATTTCAGCTGTTGTTCGCACTCTTCTAGCAGGTTTCCCTCCAATTTCTGTTCTTGCCATTATCATTATAACATCTGTCATGGCTATGAGAGTTTTAGGAATATTCATTGGTTCAGATTCCAATCGGTGTATAACAGCTTCAACGGACTCTGCATGTATTGTACTCATTCCAAGATGACCCGTAGCCATAGCTTGAAAAAGGGTGTACGCTTCTTCTCCACGGACTTCGCCTACAATAATATAGTCTGGTCTTTGTCTGACAGCAGCTTTAAGTAGGTCGAAAAGTGTGATTGTGCCACCCTTTTTGTCTTCATGTCCGGATCCTGATCTAGCAACGGATGGTATCCAGTTTTCGTGGGGAAGGTTTAATTCTTGTGTATCTTCTACGCTTACTATTTTCATTTCTGGCTTTATGAACATGGATAAACAGTTCAACATTGTGGTTTTTCCACAAGCTACACCGCCGGCAACTATAACCGAGGCTTTGTTTTCTATCAAATACCACAAGTATGCAGCCATTTCCGAAGAAAGGGTGTTGAAAGCGATTAAATCTGAAATTGTTAAAGGATCAACTCTAAAACGTCGAATGGTAAAGGTTGAGCCCCTTCTAGTGACCTCGTTTCCATAGGTTAGTTGAATGCGGCTACCGTCTGGAAGGGAAGCATCTAATATAGGTGATGCTAGTGAAATGTTTTTTCCAGCCAAGTAGGCAAGGCGTACTATGAAGGAGTTTAATTCTGCTTCTTCTTTAAATAATATGTTTGTGGGGAGCGACTCGTAAACTCTATGCCAAACATAGATTGGTACATTCACTCCATCAGCGGAAATGTCCTCTATTAGATGATCTTTCATTAATGGATCTATTTTGCCGTAACCTAGAAAGTCTCTTATGATATAATAGATTATTTTGTCAACAGATTCTTTCGGAATTTTTATCTTATAATTTCTAATAATCTCTCTTGTCTTTTCTTTCAGATATTTTTTAGCTTTTTCTTCCGTTTCTATTTCCTTTAGATTTACATCCACTTCTTCCATTAAAAAATCTTTAATTTCTTGGAGGCGCTCAAGTTCTTCTTCTTTAAGAGTCGGTTCTATAACTTGGTAGAGTGTTTTTTGTGTTACGGGGTCCTTAACTATAGCTGCATAAACGTAAGGTTCTTGTATTGGATAAACCTCTCTGAATGATGCTGTTTTTTTGCCTTCTTCTTCAAGCATTATGCCTACTGGTTCTTCTTCTTTTGTTTTTGCAGTCTTCCGTGTAAGTTTTTTCAAGTTTAAGATGTCTCCTTGTTTTAGTGTTTGGTTGCCGGCATTAAATATAGTGTGTCGCAAGTCTTAATAAGTTATATGGACTCCCAATCTTAACTAAAACTTAAAAAATCTCTAACAAACAACAACGATTTAAAACGCCTAAAGCCAGAAGCTACTTGTATCTTGCTCTTCTTTTCTGTCTTTTCTTTTTCTGGCGGCGCATTTTTTTCTTTTTCCATTTTGCACGCAATACTAGCAGACTCCTATTCTATTGTGGCGTGCTTCCGTTTTAAATCCTCCTCTGTTTTTCCCATTCTATGCATTAATTCTACAACGAGGCTGTCAAGAAAAACCATACAGTTGTTTTCAAAAATACTTCCTAACGGAGTTAGAGGCTCCTTTTCACCTATAATCTGTCTAGCTAAATAGTCTTCTTCTTTTGGCCAGCCTAGTTTTGTCCTTCCTTTAATGTGTACTACAAGATCTGCCATTTGTCCAAGAGGGGATTCTGGAAAAGAAGTTATAGCGATTATGGAGGCTCCTATTTCTTTTGCAGCAGATCCTGCGGTTAAAACCATTTTTGTGGCTCCTGTTCCTGAAATAGCTATGAGCAAGTCACCTTTTTCTGCCGCGGGGGTTATTGTTTCTCCCAAGAAATAGACGTTGAAGCCCAGATTCATTAGGCGTAAGGCAAAGGCTCTGGCAACGAACCCACTTCTACCCATCCCTACAATGAAGATTTTCTTGTTTTTTGCGGCAAGCAGAAGCTCGATTAATCGTTCAACTTCTTTTGTGTTAAGCTCTAGTATGGAGCTTTTTATCCCTGCGATAATTTCTTCTGCTGCTGCTTTTAGCCACTCCATTTTTCTAGGCTCCGAAAACCCATTACAAAGTGGCTGTGTTAAAAATCTTACGGTTTAATTTATATTTGCCAAAAGCTGGTTTATCGAAGGAATTGGAAGGTAAAGGCGTATGTAGATTGCGACGGCTAAAATTCCTATAGTTATAGCTATCAAGATAAAATCTCCTTTATGCATTTTAAGCACGTAAAGATTTGTGCGCTTTTTAGTGGCACCCCATGCACGTGATTCCATTGCTTCAGCAAGTTCCAAACTTCTTCTAATGGCACTCACTATTAATGGGATAAGAATTGGAATGTAATTTCGGATTCTCTTTAGAAAGTTTCCACGTTCAAGTTCTAAGCCCCTTGCTTTTTGAGCATCCATTATTGTTTGAGCTTCTTCTGCTAGCACAGGAACGAAACGCACAGCAGTTGTGAAAGCAAAAGTAAACTCGTAAGGTACATGAGTTTGTTCTAACGCTAGACCCAAATGATCCGGCGAGGTTGTTAGAAAGAATATGGAGAATGACTCAATGAGCACTATGAAACGTAATGTCATGGCAACAGCGTTTTCTAGGCTTTGCCCTATTCCTCGAGCTCCTAAATAGGCGAACACAAAGTTTGTTAAGAAAATTATTGTTGCTAAGAATGCTGCTCCTCGCATAGAACGTATCCATTCTCGTTTAACTCCTGCTAAAAGTACAAACGGAATCTGAAATGTGAAGAGAATTATTAATGGAAGAAGTTCTCCAAACATAATTGCGATGACGAAAATTGCGCACACATAAATGAATTTTATTCTAGGATCCAGGTTATGAATGGGTGAGTATACCCTTCTGAATTTTAACCCGTCGAAAACACTCACATCGTTTTCCTCCTTATAGCTTTGAGCAGTATCTCTCTTGCTTCATAAATGTCAATAATGTTTCTTGGAAAGCCCAAATCAGACAATTGAAAGAAAATTTGAGCTATTTGAGGCGGCACAATAAAGGCTTGATTTAAAACTTCTGGTGTCGTCAGTATTTTACTTGCTTCACCATCTGCCACAATTTTTCCTTCACGCATTAGAATTACTCTTGGATTGCATTCAGCCACAAACTCCACATCATGAGTTACGATAATTATTGTTTTTCTTTGAGCTTTCAATTGCAAAATGAATTGTCTAAGTTTTTCTTTTTGCTGATAATCCTGCCCAATAGTAGGTTCGTCCAATATCAATATTTTCGGGTCCCATGCCAAAACAGAGGCCAAAGCTACCCGTTTTCTCTCTCCACCACTAAGCATGAAAGGGGAAGTTTTCCTATACTTTGTTAATCCTAAAAGGTTAAGAGCCCATGACACTCGCTTTTTTATGACTGTTTCTTTAAATCCAAAATTTTTTAGTGCAAAGGCTATTTCATCTTCAACAGTTTCACTAAAAAGCTGATGATCTGGATTTTGGAAAACGAAACCCACTTTTCTTGCAAGAGTCGCCACGCTTACTTTTGTAGTTTCAACTCCGTCTATAGACACTTTACCTTTAGTCGGCTTAAGAAGTCCATTAAAGTGCTTAACAAGGGTTGTTTTTCCAGCACCATTTTGCCCCATTATAGCAACAAATTCGCCGTTTTTTATTGTTAACGATATACCCTTTAATGCTTCTATTCCGTTTGGATAAGTAAAGTAAACATCCTCAACTTCAATCATTAAGTCTTGATAACCTCCCTCAGTAATTTAGTCATCTCTTCAGAAGATAATGGAATTTTTTTTCCCAGTTTTACTCCATCGTCTTCTTTTAGTATCTGGTATAGGCGCGTTGCTTTAGGAATCCCCACTCCAATAAGCCTGGTTTCCTTTGAACTCAATATTTCTCGGGGTTCACCGTCTAGAACCACTTTACCTTGGTTCATTATAATGATGTGGTTCGAATATTGCGCTGTTAAATCCAGCCTATGTTCAACCAGTACTACCGTTATTCCAAGCGTGTTATTCAATTCATAGATAACTTCAAAGATTTTTTTCGCTGTTAAAGGGTCAAGGAAAGATGTGGGTTCATCTAAAACCATAATTTCAGGTTGCATAGCTAGAACAGATGCTATAGCTACGCGTTGTTGCTGTCCTCCTGAAAGTTCATGAGGGGCTCTTTCTCTTAACTCATATATTCCAGTTAGGTTTAAGGCCCAGTCGACTCTTTTCTGCATTTTTTCTCTTGGATATCCAAGGTTTTCTAATCCGAAAGCAACATCTTTCTCGACAGATAAAGCGAAAAGCTGATTTTCTGGATTTTGAAACACGAGTCCTACATGTTTTGCCAGTTCAGAAGTTGGATGTTCCAGAATGTTTAAACCTGCTACGGTTATCTCACCGTTTATTTCTCCTTGGTAGAAATGGGGAATTAATCCATTGAAACATCTACATAATGTGGTTTTTCCACATCCACTTGGGCCAGTAATTAGAACGAATTCGCCTTTTTCGATTTTTATAGAAACGTCCCTAATAGCTGGTTTTGTTGCAGTTGGATACATGTATGTCAGGTTACGTGTTTGTATTACTGCCATGTTTTTGATGCCCTGCCAAGTTAAGCGAGCTTAGCTGTCTCATTTAAGAGTAGCTACTTATTATTGATTAGAAAGTTTTTCCTTTAAAAGACGTAAACATCGTTTAAGACCACTTTCTATATCTCCAAAGCCGTTGACACCGGCAGCTGACGCATGTCCCCCACCCATTCCGTGAAGGAATTCTCCTAAAGGCTTGGCAATATCCTTCCCTAAATGTACGCCTGTTTTATTATGAAATTCTCTGGTGCATCGTAAACTGATTTCTATGCTTTCGTTTTTCTGTCCAGCTACGACAGCCACGTGAGCACCTAATTCCATCAAGGCTCTGGCTGCAGAGGCTTGGTAAGCGCTAACGTGAGACAGGGCTATTATCCAATCTCTAATTTTGAACAGCCTGGCTCTCCTAGATGCTTTTAACCTGGCTACGCGCTCTGAGAAATCCATAGGCAAAGAAAGTAACGGCAGGGTTTCTTGGGCGTTGACTCCAGCATCTATGAGTTCTGCTATAGCTTTCAGAGTTGAAGAATTAGCTAAAACGAAATGGCGTGTATCGAAGGCTATACCTAAAAATAGAGCTTTTGCCTCGTCTTTATCAGGTTTGGTGTTCATTTCCTTAAAAAATGTGTAAACTATTTCGCATGTTGAAGAAGCATCTTCATTGGTGATGCAAATGTGCGCTATTTTTTCCGTTTCTGGGTGAGTTGCGTGATGATCAATTACAATTATAGGTGCTTTAGAGTTTTTTATTTTCTCTGCCAGATTGTTCAATTGTTGAATCGTGTTGGTATCCAATAAGACCATAACGTCTGCTTTTTCTACATTGGGCTCTACTTTTACGTTTATTGGCAGAAACTGAAGCAAATGTTTTGAAAGTCGACTTATTCCTTGAGGGGCTCCTATCTCCACTTCTACATGTGGCTTCAACCTTTTTAGCAAACTTGCGAAAACATAAGAAGAGCATATTGCATCAGGATCAGCGTTGTGATGGCATAATAGAACCACTAGTCTAGCATCTAATTCATCCAATGTTTTAATTATTTGATTGAATGACATACTAGTTTCCTCAAGTATTCTTCAGCTGAAACGAAAGCTTGCTTCACTGCATCATCAACTAGTTTTTGCACTTCGAAGTTCTTCATTAACGGTGAAAGCAGTATGTCTATGTCTACTGAGAGCATTAATGGCTTCGTTCCTTCCGCTTCTACGCTTATGTTTAATGTTTCTATTCGTTTTGAAGGAACTTTTGAGAGTACATATTTTCTAGCAGCATCCTCCGTGATCCCACATAGTTCTTCAATTTGTTCATCTGTCAGCTTTGGTATTCTCAAGTTTTCCAAAAGTTTTCACCTAACTTCAATAGTTCGACAAATTTATGTTGAAGGCTGAGATACTGGGCTTAAATCCTGTTGAAGTTTTGCCTGCAACTCTTTCATTTGGGTGCGTAACCTTTCTTCTTGTTTTCCTAAAACGGTGGCTCTGGTATTAAGAAGCTCCTTCCTCTCATTCAGGTCAGTTGTAACTTTCTCCTTTTCTGCCTTCACTAAAAGCGATCCTATAGCTTTGTATATCACTGCGTCTGCTGCAGTTTTCTGTAATTCGCTTAAAGCTTGTTCGATTTCTGTAAGTTCAAATTCCACCTGTTGCTTTTGAGCTAGAACCGATTGTAAAGTTTGCTGAAGCTGCTGAAGCCTCAACAATCTCTGTTGAACCTCAGGTGGAAGCTTTGCAAGTTCATTACTCAATTTTTATCCTTCCATCTGCACAGCAATAAGCCAAGCTATTAATTAACATTTTCCCAGATACAATTTCTCAAAAGACCTGTCATTCCAACAAACTATTCAAAATTAGATATTTTTTAAATTTATAGCCGCTCTATAAACTTCGCCTTCCGAATAAGTGACATTATTTTATATTAATTCTGCCATATCTTTTAAGATACTCTTCAATTTTTGGAAACAGGTCGCTAACTCTTTCAAAACGCTTTTTCGTATTAATTTGGCTTTCAAGCATAATGATATCCCTGGGCTTACTGAAACTTTCAATTTTATTGCTTTCTCTTTTTCTCATAATCTTTATGCAATCATCTACTATGCAACTTAAAACGCATGCGCCGCAATAGACACAAAGATCCTCAACGATCCCAACTTCTCCGCTTTTCCAAAACAATGCATTGGTGGGACAAGCCTCAATGCATAACTTACACTCTACGCCTTGGCATATCCTTTTGTTAATCGCTATTTTTCCATCAACAAAAAACTCTTTGATTCCTAAAGGCGCAAGAAGTTCTTCTCTTTTCTCTTTTTTAGTTTTCCGGGTAGTTTCTGTTAATATTTGAAAGATATCGACATAATTTTTTTCCTTAGACATGCTTTCCCATCTGTCACCGAAATTATGTGGAATAGAATACTATAATGCTGCGAATTATAATTACTTATTCAAAATATACTCGCCAACAAAGAAGTTTATAGCATAGTTATTTATTATCATGTATGGGAATGATTAAAAATGTGTGAATTTACAGTAATTCTTAACAATGAGACAGTTTTTAAAGATGCAGTTTATGCAAAAGTAGAAAATAACAATGTAATTCTCAAAGATGTATTGGGTAATTCTAAACAATTTGGCAATTGCCAAATAATAGAGGTCGATGTTAACAACACAAAAATGGTATTGGCTAGCGTTAAAGAGAAACTATCCTAGCTTCTTGTGAAAAGAAAACCAGCTATCAGACCGAGAAATATTGGAAATGGTAAACCTGGAAATGTGCTTTTCTTCTCTAGCATTTTAAAAGCCAAAAAACAGCCAACCAAAATACCTAATGTAGCAGTCGAACCAAAGACTAGACCAAAATTAAAAAGAAAATGACCAGAAAGCATAGAATAAAAAGTTAAATCACCTAATCCCATCTGCACATCCTTAAAAGAGAAACCTAAACCTTTAAGCTGTTCAAGACCTTTATGCGCTATTTTTCCAACAGGACCGTGATAAACAGCAAATATGTCATATACACTCAGAAAACTCAAAATTAAAACGGTGCTTAAGGTGGGTATTGATACTCCTAAAAAAGCACCTAAAGCCCCTCCTAAAAAGAGAACAACTAGAGTGTGAGTTGCATTGTTTCCTTTTAAAACTGCTAAATCACCTAAGATTGCTATACACAATGACAAAATTAAAATTTTAATTCCCATTTCGGGTATTGTAAATCTAGAAAATAAGGCGTCTAAATAAACGATTGAGAGCATAAAAAAGGCTATTGTCAAAGATGTACCAATAACCAAACTTAACACTTTCATATTTTTGTTTTTAAAAAGCAAATACAAGTATTGAAGCACCAATTCCAACTAAGAAAATAAAATACAATGCATTACCGAAGGAACCTATTCCTTCAGAAAAAGGAGTTATTTGATAGAGTTCTAAGGGAGACATTGAAAGCAAAAGTGCACAAAAATTTCCTAAGAGTAAGCTTGCTAAAACAGGTATCAAATGCGCAGTTTTTTGCTTTAAATTTTTCTCCCACATTATCTACCTCAGTTTTTCAATGGCATTTTCTATCCTGAAAAAGCATTGGGTGCAGAATAAACTTTGTTTTCTGTCTGTTTCAAAGATTGAATTAGAAAAATACATAACACAAAAAGGATTAACACAGTGTCCTAGCCCTAGAGTGTGCCCAAGCTCGTGGATAGCTTCTTTAACACTTCTTTCCACAAAAAGCTCCTTATCTTGCTTTTTTCCGTAAAACTCTGGTCGAAGTCTCCATAAAGAGATCAATGCACTTTTTCCTGGACATTCTGCTTCTCCAAAAACAAAATTTAATCCTGAGACAAAAATATCGGCATCTACAACTCCTAAAATACGATCAAAAGTTTTCTCTTTCTCTGCTTGCCTTTTAACAAGATTTAAAATAATGTCTGAACGATATTGCCCTCTCACACTGTCAAAAGCTTCCTCTGGGATCTTCAAAATGTCTGCAATAATTTTACAATCCGCATTGGGGAAAGCCATGATAAGATGTTCTCTAACTCTGTTGAGGACTGTATCATCTACTTTTCCTACCCGCAAAATTCCAATTCTCATAATATATATGCCTCTAAATTTTTACTACATCTCCCGTGCGGGGAGCAAACGTTTCGAATCCCACTTCTTTTTTAACCCATTTAGCAAGGAGTTCACAGTTGCCCTCCGCACCATGAACTACAAAAACCTTGGGATTCCCACTAAGCTTTTTAATAGCTTCTTGAAGCTGACTTGCTCCGCAGTGAGACGAAAAGTCAAAATGCTCTACACGTGCTTTAACTTTCTTGATTTTGCCATCAATAAGGCATACGCCCTTCTCAAGAAGTTCTCTTCCAGGAGTGCCTGGAATCTGATAACTTACAAGGAATATGGCGTTACTTGTTTTTTTACCAATTTTAGACATATAAAACACGGCTGGACCACCTTTAAGCATACCAGCCGGCGAAATTATAACACCAGCTTTCTTGGCTGCTCTACGTCGGTCTCTCCATCCCTCAACCCAATTGACAGAATGCATAGCATTCATGAAAAGCTTAGGATCTCTCAAAAATTCTTTATGGTTCATCATTATTCTACTAGCTTCCCTGGCCATACCGTCTAAAGTAACGGGATACTCAAAATGGTGAGCAGCCAAAATGCAAGCAATTTCTTGAGATCTTCCAACTCCGAAAGCTGGAACTAAAACAATTCCTCCCCTTTCCACAACATCAGTTATCTCGTCTACAAAACGTTTTTCCAGTTCTAGACGTTCTGCATGATCTTCATCCGCGTAGGTGCTTTCGATGATCACCGCGTCTAGATCCGCGTAATCCATTTGGGCGCCTTCTAAAAGTCTTGTATCTACAGTATTGAAGTCACTTGTGTAAAGAATTTTCTTCCCTTCTGCTTCAACTATTACCGATGCACTTCCAGGGACGTGTCCAGCATTCACAAGCTGAAATGTAATATCACCAACAGTTTCTTTATCATTGAAACCTAATGATTTATTACTTTTCATCATGGAACGCAATTCTAAATATTCAAAAGGTAAATAATAACTGGATAAGTGAATGAAATCAGCAATTAATAGATGGCTTAGATCTAGATTCAATTTGTTGGTGTACAAGGGCTTTTTTCCATGAATATAAAAAATCGGAACCGCGCCGGAATGGTCAAGATGGCTGTGGGTTAAAATTACTGCGTCTACATCTTTTGGTGGTACATGCATTGGGAATCCTGGTTCATGGTTTAACATGACTCCATAATCCAGCATAACCATCGTCTTTTCCGTTTTTACGGCTATTGCGATTCTTCCAACTTCATGGGTTCCGCCTAGAAATTTGATCTGTAAAAGACTCATCTTCTTTCATCCATTAATGCAGTAATCATGCCTTTTGCTGTTTTAAAAATGTATTGACTTTTTAGGCGCATAAGTAGCCCTAACAGCTCCCTTTTTTATTGCTCTTAAGATTTCGTCAATATCTGTAAATGCTTCGATTTCGGTAAAAACACTCCACATCTCATCTGTATAGTGTGCATCACTACCTGCAACCCCTGGCACTCCCATTTCCTTAGCCAAGTTTTCAGCCATTCTGTTGATATGCTTAGGAGAAATACCGTTTAAAACTTCTACAGCATCAATCTTATATTTTCTGACAGAATCTCCTAATCCATAGGCCCTATAAGGGTGGGCTGCTATAACTACTCCGCCCTCTTCATGTGCAAAATCGATAATGTTTTCAACGGTCCATGGTTTAGAGGGGAGTTCTTCTACACCCAAGACCACGAGATCACCACCTATAGCCCTTATCTCTACTCCTGGAATAATTAAGATGTCTGAGTAGATAGAAGCAAGTTGCCTAACTTTTTTGCATCCCTCTACCGTATTATGGTCGGTAATTGCTGCAGCCCTTATGGAAGGATGACTGTAAAGCTGATTGACAATGGTTTTTGGTGGTATTGCAGCATCGGCTGAATAAGTTGTGTGGAGGTGTAAATCCGCTCGAATCAAGAGTTATTCGCTCATTTCCTTTAATTTTTCGCACTACTTAAAATTACTTTACCTTATTTGCTGAAAATCAAACGTTCAAATTTGATTTTTCTTCTTGCACATGTTCTTCGGCAAGTTTTAAAGATAGTATCTTTCCAGTTTTTCTGATCTTGTAATAGGACAACCGCTTTATAGTTAGTGTTCTTAATGTATTCTGCCACTTGCCTTGCTACATATTCCCTTGTTTCCTTGTCAAGTGGAAGAACTGTTTCATGTTGGGAAAGAGGATAGACTTCGTCAAGTTCTATCGGGATTACACCGAAAGGAGCAGCATAAAAACATACATGAAGCCTGTTAAATTTTTCTCCAAATGTTTCTTTAAGAATTTTTTTAATTTTTTTAAACTTTTTAGATTTATGGAATGGCTTGGTTTCAGTTTGCGGTAGAAGAACGAGTATGTCTTTCTTTTTGGGCAGAGAATATCTTTCTGTAATTCTTTTTCTATATCGAACAATTTCAGGTCTTATGAGTCCAACTGAATTGAAGAAAAAAAGACCACTCTTTTTTATTGCTGAGCTGCTTTCTTCTATGTAATCTTTATATTTTTGTAGTTTCTTTAAGGCTTGAAGTAAAGCTGGATGGCTGTGTACTCTAAGTTCTAAGAATTCCCATAATCTTCCATCTTTTATTGCCTGTTTAATTCTTTTCAACTCGGCAGTACAAACATAGAGATTGTGTTCAGCTAAGAAACATTCTCTTTCTTCATCGGGAAGCTTAGAAACCTCTTCTGGCGTTTTTTCTGAACATTTAGGACATGTGCATGGAAAATAGTTAAGTTCACTTAGCCTAAAGGTACCTGTTTCTGTCATATACCGATTTTCTTTTGCGTATAAAGCATAAGCGGCTGAGTCAAAAAGATCACATCCTAAAGCTACAGCCAATGAAAACATAAAAGGATGACCGGCTCCGAAAAGATGAAGTGGTTTTTCTATGGGTAACTTCCTCTTTGCAGTTAAAATCATATCCACTAAAGCATCGAAACGATAGTTTTTCATAACCTCTGTTGGGCTTCCTAGTGCATAAATGTCAAAAGGCATCTTTCCCAGTTCCTTGGCGGATTTAGATACAAGGTCTAAATATTTTCCACCTTGGACAGGACCGACCCACAGGATGTCATAGCGAGTTTTTATTTTAGGAAGCTCCTCTGCTCTCTTTAAAGTTTCATTTACTGTTTGTTCCGCATATTTTTTGGAAACTTTCCAACCTGTTGGCCAATCTAGTATTGTAGCTATGTCAGTGTCAATTTGCTCTTGGTATTTTACAATTTCTTCTGGCTTTATTTCTATGTCGCCATAAACAAGTATTTGATAAGCTCCAGAATCAGTCATTGTTATCCCTTCAAAATCCAAGAATTTATGTATCCCTTCTTTTGCAGGTTGATTTTGGAATCTTTTTTTCAATATGAATGCATTAGTTATTAATGCTTCAAAACGAAATGTCTCTCGAATTTTTCTAGGTGAAATTGGCTGTATAGTTGGATTAATAACGGGAAGTAGAGCAGGTGTTTCCAAAATCCCGCTTTTAGTTTTAAGCCTACCTATTCTTGCAAGTAAATCTTTCTCTTTTATCTCAAAGCTCATCCGTAGAGCCCAAGGAAAATCAGCTAAACATAATTATTAGTGTTCTTATAAGCTAATCAGCTTGGAAGGATTCTAAATGACTTGCAAAGTTAACATCCATGAAAAGCCAAAGCTTTACAATCCCATTTTAATCGAAGGATTGCCGGGAATAGGATTTGTGGCTAACATTGCAGCTTTACATCTGATTCATGAATTAAAAGGTACGCTTTTCGCTGAAATTGCTTCTGCATCTTTTCAAGATCTAGCTGTAACAACAGAAACGGGAGGCACACGTTCTCCTATAACCGAGCTTTACTATTGTAAGAGAAGGAATGGTGGTCGTGACTTAATCATTTGGTATGGTAATACACAAGCGTTGACAACTTTTGGGCAATATGAACTTTGTGGGAGAGTTTTAGACATTGTTGAAGAGTTAGGTTGCCGTTTTATCATAACTTTAGGCGGCTTCAAGATTGATGAAACGAAAGAAATCCCGCAGATTTACTGTGCAGCCACTGATCATGAGACCTTAAATGAAGCTTTAAAGTTAGGTGCAAAAATTATGGTTGGGCAAATATTCGGTGTGGCTGGTATATTACTTGGCATAGGTAGGTTAAGAGGTTTTAAGGGATTCTCATTGCTGGTAGAAACTTTAGGTATGTATCCAGATGCTAATGCCACACGACACGTTCTCTTAGCTTTAAATAAATTTCTCGATTTAGATATTAATCTGTCCCGTTTGGAGATGGCTGCTGAAAAAACAAAAAGGCTGCTGGAAACTTTCGGTTTAGTTTCGAGTAGTGTAGAAGAAAAGAAGGAAGAGCAACCATTCCGTTGGTTTGTTTAGCGTTTATTTTTGTCTACAAAATTCTGTGATTCTATCAATAATTTTGTTTATGCTCAGGTAAGTTTCCATCCCATTTCTCCAATCGACTGGAAGCTTCCATTTAAATCTTCCCGCTGCCCGTCCATCCATAACAATTATTATTCCTCTATCTTCTGAACAACGTATTAACCTGCCAGCCGACTGCGCCAATGCATTCAAACATGGTATGCCATTAGAATACTCAATGGCTTTATCTCCGAACTTCTCCTTAAAATATCTGTAGAGGGCTTCTTGAAGTTCGGTTTTCCTAGGATAGGGCAAACCAACTGTCACAATACTGGAGAGAAGACTTTTGCCTTCCTCCGTCATATCAACTCCTTCGCTTATTTTTCCTCTAGCAACACCACAAACAACACAATTCTTATGAGCTTTAAAGAATTCTAGCACCCTTGAAATCTTTGTATGTTTTTCTTCAACTAGTAAAGGTAGGTTGAACTCTGTTTTTTCTAGCACTTTGTTCATTACTTCATAGGAGGGAAAGTAAACAGCGACTCTTCCATTGACCCGGTCTATTATTTTTGAGAGCCGTTCTGCTATTTTTTGCCATTGTTCTACGCCTCTTTTCTCGAATTTCGTTGTAACTGCCTTATCTACTAAAATGAGTCTGTTTTCTGGCGGAAATGGGTTTGGAAGTTCGAGGCTTTCACAACGTTTTCTCTCGATCCCTAAAACATCTATATAGTAGTTTATGTGCCAAAGCGTTCCAGACATTAATATTACAGAACGTAGTTTCTTTATAATCTTGGTAGCTAAGGCTGGATCTAAGCATCTTATTCCTAATCTTACGTTTTTCTTGCCGAATCTGTCTTTTTCAACTTTTATATAGTGTACATAACTTGAATTTTCGACACTAATCCATTGGGAGAGAAAGTTAGCACATCTAGAAAGATACGAGACAGGGCTTCTGCCTTCTTCAACTCTTTTCTGCCTAATAATTTCTCCTAGTTCTAAAAGTTCCGAAAACACGTACTGTAATCCGTCGCTTTTTGCCTGAAGAGATTTTGAAAGTTTATCTACAAGAACATCCTTTGGAATAAGGTGTTCTACCTCTAAACCGTACTTCTTATAGATGTTTTTTCCAAGCCTAAACATGATATCGTATAATATTTCCAAAACACCAAAATCTTCCAATCTGAACCTTTTAATTTCCCTTAAGGCTCTTCTAACCGAGGTGGAGGAGAGTTCATCTGATAGAATGCCGGCAGCATAGTATGGCAGGCTGTGTGCTTCATCGAAAACACAGTTTATATTCTCAGTTTTTATCCCTGCTCTTGCTAAAATAGACCTTCTTATAGCGGTTACTAAAATATAGTTATAATTCCCTATTATTATATCGGCATCTTTAGCTAGAATTTTTGTTGCTTCGTATGGGCATATTTCGCTTTTTCTGCATTTTTCATAAACTTCCTCTGGCATTAAGGGTCCAACATCTTTAATGTTGTTAATTACTGCGAGAGTTCGCCAGCTTGGTTTACGTCCTTTGTAAGAATTTCCATAATATTTGCATGTTTTTCCAAAAATACCCTCTATTAATCCCCTACAGTAATAGAGAAAATCGCGATAGCTTACCTCTCTAAGTTTAGGCTCTTCTATTGTGTATGGGCACATTTCCCTTTTACTTTTAAATACTGAGGCCACAAGTCTAATATCACCGTGCTGTTTGATATTCTTTAGTTCTTTGCAATAAATCTCAAGCTGGTTTTTAGTTCGTGTCAGTACTAGGAGTTTTCCTGTATTGTTATCTAATTTTTTTGCTGTAAGGTAAGCTGTAAGTATGGAAACAGATTTTCCAGTTCCGCATGGAGACGAAAGTAAACCTATTTTCTTGTTTTTAATTATGTTAAAGAGGAATTTTATGGCATCAAGTTGAAAAGGACGAAAATCTGGATATGGAAAAATTTCTCTGCCTTGCTTTTCATTTTTCTTTTCAAGTTCTTTTCCCAATGATTTTCCCTTTAAGGTATTATTGTAATAATTGAGAAATTAGAAAAATAAGAAATAAAATGTGTTTGTAATTATTTCCCTTTGATTTCGCTTATGAACTGTTCATAGACTCTTTGGACTCGTTCTGCCGCTGGTCCCGAACCTTCAACGACGCCTTTTTCTGTTACTTTAACCTTGTCCATCACCCATATGAATCCTTTGTCTTCGTATAGTTTAACCATTGTTGGAAAAACTTTTTCAAGGCGATCTGCTAAGGCTTTTAAATCGAATGGTTTTTCTATACTCAAAATTTGGGCTACAACATTGCCGTTTAGAAAAACTCTATGTAAAGTTTTTCCTTTTTCATCTTTTGCTTCTGAAAGAACTAAACTTAATGTGTCAGGGTTGACTCCTGCCAAGGTTCCACTATACGTCTTTCCTGTCGTTGTAGAAACAATTACATCCTTGTCTACCATCGCTGTAATTTCAGTGAAGAATTTCCTTTGAGCTATAGACAATAATTTAAACCTCCATTACTCTTCTAAGAGAAATGTAAAACACCTATTTAGAATTTTAACTTAAAGTTTCAAGTCTTTTTGTTCTAAATTCTGTTTTAACATTGTAATAGTATTGGCTGGTAAATCACGATAGACAATGACATTTGGGCCGATCTGGCTATTGCATCCAATTTTAACGCCTGGCATAAAGAGTGTGTTTATTCCTGCTTTAACGTTGTCTCCTAAAACAGTTCCAAGTTTTGTTCTCTTACTGTCTACGACTTTATCTTTTATCTTCATTTTTATTGTCTTGGCATCTAGACGATAATTAGCTGTTATGGTTCCGGCCCCTAAATTACAGTTTTCTCCTACTATGCTATCTCCAACATAAGAGAGGTGTCCAATATGCGTGTTATCCATGATTATGCTATTCTTTATTTCACAAGCATTACCTATCCTAACTTTTTTGCCAATGCTTGTGTATGGGCGAATGTAACAGTTGGGACCTATATCACTTTCTTCGTCTATAAATGCTGGTCCTTCAATATAAGCTCCAGAACGTATGTGCGCTGTTTCCGCCACGCTTATCGGACCAATTAGATGAGCACCGTTTTCTACTATTCCCAGAACTTTATGTTCTTTTCTTAAGAGTATCCAGCGGTTTGCCTCGAGCAAGTCCCAGGGTCTCCCGATGTCTAACCATTCATTTCTAGGAATCTTTATGCCTAGAACTGTTTCTTCTCTCGACATAAGGGAAATGGCATCTGTTATTTCCCACTCTCCCCTTACTGAAACCTTGGTTTGTTTAATTTTTTCAAAGATTTTAGCAGAGAAAACGTATAAGCCAGCATTTGCTAGATTTGTTGGCGTCTCGTTTCGGCTTGGTTTTTCAATTATTCGCTTTACATGTCCATTTTCAAGTTCTACTATGCCGTAGTTTTCAGGATTTTTAACGGGTACAACGCTTATCGTTGCTGCAGGTTTCTCCTCTTTGTGGAATGATACTACTTTTTCCAAGACATCCGCAGAAAAAATAAGGTCTCCATAAGATACAACAAAATCTTCTTCAATGTATGGTTCTGCAATGCTTATTGCATTACCTGTTCCTAGCACAGCTTCTTGTTCTATATAACCAATTTTTAATCCAATTTTTTCACCGTTTCCAAAATATTTGCGGATTGCCTCACTCATGTAATGTGTAACGATTAAAACTTCCTTTATTCCAGTTTTCTTTAAAGCGTTTAGACAGTACTCAAGTAGTGTTTTTCCACCGATTTTTATTAGATGTTTGGGTCTGGTTGATGTAATAGGTTTTAGTCTGGTACCTTCTCCGGCTGCTAATACTACAGCTTTCACTTATTCATCCTCTCTATAGTTTTTCTTATAACTGCTACCCCTTTTCTCATTATTTTTTTGGCAGTTTTTAATGGTTCGCCTTCCACTGTAATCCTTATAAGGGGCTCTGTGCCAGATGCTCTAACTAAAATCCATCCGTCTTTTAGGGTTAGACGTAATCCATCTATCTTTAAAAATTCTTGGAGGGAGGAAGAAAATGTACTTTTTAAGTTTTCCTCTGTTTTTTCTACAATCTTGTATTTTAGCTCGCTTCTACAAGGTATATTTTCTCTTAGAGTTATATAGCGAGGTGTTTCTGCAACAAATTCTGACAGCGTTTTATTCTCGTTTTCCAAGGCTTTTAGAAGCAAAACGGAGGATAGTATTCCATCTGGACAGTAATGAAATTGGGGATGTATCCAGGCTCCGCAAGGTTCTCCCCCAAAAACAGCTTTTTGCCGTCTTATTTCTTCTGTTACATAAACATCTCCCACTTTTGTTCTGACAACTTTCCCTCCTTGTGCTTCCACCATTTTTTCAATACACATAGAGGCTTCAACATTAGTGATAATGGTTTTTCCCCTTTCATTTTTTACAATACTAGCGGCATAAGCTGCCAAAACAGCGTCAAAGTCTACAAAAACTCCTTGTTCATCTATGAAAGCTATTCTATCTCCATCTCCATCATATGCAAACCCAGCATCCACACCTAATTGCTTAACAAGCCTTGCCAAAGGCTTCAATGTGTCAGCATTTGGTTCTGGATTTCGAGCCGTAAAGAACCCGTCAGGATGCGCATTTATCGATGTAACTTGACATCCTAAATGCTTGAAAATTTTGGGTGCAAGATTAAACGTGGCTCCACATCCGGGATCTACTATTATTGACCATTTTTTCCGTAGTTTTACTTTCTTCAGTATCATTTCTGTGTAGAAATTGCTTTTATCACAAAACTCGACTTTACCGATTTTTTGCCAGTCAGCTAACCTGAACTTTTCTCTTCTGATTATTTTTTCAATTTCATTTTGTTTTTTATCGTTATAGGCTATGCCGTTTCTATCAAAAATTTTTATTCCGTTGAATTGTGGAGGGTTATGAGAAGCTGTAATCATAACGCCGGTGTTGGCATTAATATGTTTGGTTAAGTAAGCTAGTACTGGAGTGGGTAAAATCCCTAAAACTTTGACATTTGCTCCAGCTGCTGTAAGTCCGGAAACCAAAGCATTTTCCAACATTAAACCTGAGACTCTAGTGTCTCTTGCCACAAGGAGGTCTTGGGTATTAGAAACATTTACAATAGCTATCCCTATCTTGTTCACTAAATCCGGTGTTAACTCCGTATTAACTATGCCACGTATTCCAGAACTGCCAAAAAGTTTCCATTCCAAACAAGATTCACTCTTCTTTATGGTTAAAATTAAGGAATCCATTTAAATAATTTCGGTGAAACAAGCTCTTCTAAAAATTTGATTAATTCTTTTCTTGTAGGGTGATTTCCTTTGCTGTTTGAAATGTAGTAGGCAGCGACGGCGTTAGCTAAAGTTAGCCTGCAATCGTCTGGCATCTCATATGCGTCTCCTAATATGTTTCCAGCGTTCCAAGCGTCTCCAGCACCTGTGGTTCTTAAAACTGGAACTTTAATGGCTGGAACGATCTCTTCAGATTTCTTGGTAAATGTTGCAGAAAAGCTTGTTGTGTGTAGGTCAACTCTTGCAGAAAGACGGGAAGCCAAAATTTTTGCTGATTCTTTTGCTAACTCCTCGAAACTCAGTTTTTTCCGTAATGTTTCTATTTCAGAGCTTATGTAAGATGCATAGCATATTGCTTCACTTTCATTTAAACTAAGAGTGTCTATGTATCCTTTCATTAGAACACCTTTGACCAATTCTGAGATTTTTTCCTTATTTGGTATTGGATCTGCCGTGTCATAGTATGTTTTTCCTTTCCCTCTTTTTTTTGTAAATTGGAAAATGGTTTCAGCTAACTCTGTTCCAAAACTTCTGGTTCCAGCCCAATTGAAAACGCATACATAATCTGCATCTTCTATAACCCTAAAATCTTCACGATCTAAATTTTGTGGTCCAAATTTTTCTAGAGAGCCTACATCTCTTAACATAATGTTAACTATTCCCTTCTCTGTTTGAACCTCCAAAGATGTTGTCATAGAAATTCTATCTAACACCTTAATATGTGAAAAATTTACTTTCTCTGAGTCAAGGTAAAATTTCATGAGCTGTACTCCTAACATGTTTGTGCAAACTATTGGAGTAACATTTACATCCAGTGATGCAAGGGCAGAAGCTGTATTTACGGCGTTTCCTCCTCTAATATCTGTCTGTTTTATTCTGTTTATGCTTCCTCCCTTTCTTTTAGAAACGTTTTCAAGATTTTTGGAAAATTCCTTCAAAGAGAATTTTAAGTTTATTAGGCGGTCAAGAAAAAAATCTGGCATAACTACTACACTAAATTCTTTAGCTTTATTTTTCAAAAGTTTCAAAGTTTCTTTTATAAGCTGATGCGTGGACAGTTTTATTTCACCATAGACAAGGTGAGGTTTAAGTATAGATAACCTTTTTTAATAAGGTAGGCTAGTACCGTAGACTCCGCATGCAGCATATGTGTGATGGGGGTTAGGATTTGAAATTTAAAATTGAGCTTTCTTTGCTCGTATCTGCGATTGTTCTTTGTGTTATCAGCGCTTTTTGTTATTCTCAGGAACGAAGCCAAGGCTTACCTGTTATGAATTATTCCTGCAGAAATCTTGCTTTACCACTAGTTGGAGTTGCCTCAGTTTTTGTAGTGATCGCTGGGATTCTTTATTCTAAGCGAAAATAACAAGTGAAAGGGCGAACGTAGTTGCTGAGTAAGAAAACTTTCTTTGCTACGTTTTTAACATTAGGTTTTGTTATCAAAATTGTTTCAGAATTTATACACGAAGTTTGTGGACATGGTGTTTTCGTGCTGTTATTCGGAGGAAAAATAAGAAGTGTGTATATTAGTGTGTTATGGCCTTACGAACTTTCGTATATCAAATGGAGTCTTCCAAATGATGTTGGCTCGGTACAGATGGCGTGGTTATATGGTGGTGGAATATTTGCCTGTTTGCTTACGTCTTTTGTGATTCAGTTTATTCTTTTTTGGAAAAAGAAGTTTACTTGGCCATGGACTATGGCTCTTTTTTGGCTTGCTTTTTGGACACTTTTGAATTCTGCTGGTTACCTTATAATCGGCGGGCTTGTGCCTTTCGGTGATATAGCAAAGCTTATTAGTTTAGGCGTTTTTACCGCGTATTCCTCTCTTCTCTGCGGTCTTTTCTTGTTTGCTGCAGGTTTTATTTCTTTTTCTTGGATTTTAAGAAAAGTGTTCATGAAGGTGTATTCGCTTAAAAAAGCAAGTTTTGCTGTAAGCCTTTTCTGGCTTATAATTCCTCTTCTTGTCATTATGATTATTGTTAGTCCAGAACGTGGTCTAGGGTGGAGTTATCTTCCTTTATCTTTTATTCCATTTTTTCTGTCTATTGCATTAGAATATTCTTTATTTTTATCCAAACAAGAAGCTTACGAAAATCCAAACGAAATCTCCTAATAACAAAGTTGTAATTAATCCAGCGGTTATGAATATTAGCATGGGTAATCCTGGGCTTGCCCACACCCTATCTTGGATTTTTTTGTCTTCAATTGCCTTAACTAGTCTTTCGACTATGGCTTCTCTCTCTTTATCACTGGGCAATAGTATAAGTTTACATTGCACCTTGTTCTCTTCTTTTTCTATGACGTCTTCTAGTGGGTAATAATGCCATTTTTCCTTCAATTTTTTAATTGAAACTTTGTAACCCGTTATTAAAACAAGAATTTTTCTCCAGAAAGACTCATTTTTATGATTTTCTTCGAATAAGGTTGTTTTGGTCTTTTTATGCCAAATTATGTTGTATATGAGTAGGTAGATGGCTGTAGCTGCAGCTATTACGACAGAATTGCCAAAAACTGTGAAAGGCAAAAAGTTTTTCGATACAATTGAGATTTCTCCAAACAGTGGTGTTAACAGTTTTTCTGGGTAAAAGGGTATCGCAAGGGCTAGACACATTAAAGCTTTTGCGTCAGCGCCTCCAAAGCCGCCTAGATAGAAAATGGTGGTAGCGAAAATTACTGTGAGGCCAATACATATACCATAGGATATTAATGGAATTTGTTCAGTATACAGTGCTTCTATTATGGTGAGGGTAAAAGCGGTTGGAGCTAGATAAATCCAAACTGTGTTACTGACTTCTCGTGTTTTAAAATCGTTCCAAGAAGCATAAACAAAGAAAACTAGGCAGAGAATTATGCGTGCGCCCTCTAAAATTTGGATCAGGGATAGTCACCGAAGAAATGGGATGAAGAGTAGAGATTTTAAGCTTTCTCGTTGAATGGCAAGACGTATCCGGATTCTGTTACTACTTTGAAGTAATATCTGGTTCCTGTTGAGTAAGAGGTGAAGTTTAGGTTGAAATCTTGCGATGATCCTGGTGAAATTGTTGTTGGAAGAGATGGGCTGATATTTGCATTCGTCAGCTTTGTGAGAGTTGTTGAGGATGTTCCCCAGTAAATTGCTACAATTTTTACGTCTGATGTCCCTGTACTCCTTAATGTTATGGTTACATTAGTGCTGTCATGGAACTTTATGTTTTCTATAATTAGTTCTTCTCCTGCTCGCTGGGTTGCTCCACTCATGTACGTTATTACCCATGCGTATGTTACAACTACTGCTGCTACGGCTATGACTATTAGTAGTAATGTTGCAAGTATAGGTGATATGGCTTTTTCGGATCTTAATATATTTTGGCTTTTCATTTTTATCATCTCAGCTGCTTATTATGGTTTCTTAATATTTAAGATATATGAATCTTCAATCATTATTCTGAATCATGTATTGTCTAGCAAGTAGTAAGATTTAATAAGCACTCTTGGCTAAACTACATTATAGAACACGGTGAGGTTACCTTTGAAATACAGAAAGCTTGTTAGACTGCTCCAGAATAGACGGGCTATCAGCGCCGTTATTTCAAATGTTATTCTTGTAGGAGCAGTCATCGCAGTTAGCTTTGTTGTTCTCTTTTGGGCGCAATACCGGTCTTCTGCTTATAACCAAGAGTACAGTGAAGCCGTGGATTCTGACATTGCTAAGCTTAAGGAAAGATTGGCATTTGAATACATTTTTTATAACGAGGACAATGACATCCTTTCGGTTTACTTAATGAACTGTGGGACTATAAACGATACTACTGTGGAAACGGCCTATGTTTCCACAAGTAGTGGCAACCTTATTGACGTTTTTACGGATATCACTTTGTTTCACTTTAATGGAAGTGAGATTTCCGATCAAGATTTGGACATAAGTGAAGAAGGATATTTTGTACTTTCCTCGTTTGATGACCTCACAGTTGGGACTAGTTATCTTATTAAAGTTATAACTGGGAGGGGGTCTTCCTTTGAACAAAGCTTTATCGCTTAAGAAAATATTTAAGTGGTTAACTTCAAATCCGAAAGGTTTCTCTTCGGTGATAGGAACAACATTCATGGTACTTGTTGTAATGCTGTTGTCTTCTAGCGTTTTTCTGTGGACTCTCTCTCAGAACACCTTGTATAACGAAGCAGTTAGAGACAAAAATCAACTAGAAGCAGATCTTCTAAACGAAAGAGTAAGAGCCACTGAAGGTTCTTACACGGTATATGGCGATGGTAACGTTTTAGTTTCAACCCAGGTTCGAAACTTAGGACCTTTAGCTGTCGAAATTGTAAACTTATGGCTTATGAATGTTAACACTGAACGTTATAACTTCACCGAATCTCTAAACATTAATTTGCAACCGGGAGAAAATTCGGCACTTGCAATTAATGTTTCACTGGTTGGATCAACCGCAGAACATACCTTCACTTCGTGGTTTGTTACTAGAAGAGGAAATGTTGTGCCCATTGAAGCGGCATCTGTCGACGAAGAAGAAGCTGTTACATGGGCAAAACTTGCTGAAGGAATAGGTTCCATAGTGTTTAATTTCAGTACATTCAGATACTATACATATTCTGGCAATAAATTAGGAAACTATCCGGAGGGCAATCCTACTTTCAGAATACCCTATGGCGAAACAATAGCATTTGGCTTTATGTTAACCAATCAAAATCCATATCAGGAAGCGATTACTTTTGATGAAGAGACATTGATGTGGTCATATTTTCCCGCCTGTCCTGGACACGAAAACGGTCCTTTCTGGCATATAGCTAATGTCAATCCAGACGGCTCCATAAATGCTACGTATACTCCTATAACATTAGAATGGGGAGAGTCAAAATTGATAGTCTTTGCAAAACAAAGCGGTGGTTGGAAGGTTCAACAAAGAAACTCTTTAGGCGCTATTAATCTGTTGATATATGGAACTTTCGAATCAGGAATGGAATATGCCCAAAACATACCCTTTGTTTCAGTGTACGCATATGACTAATCTTTTTAATTATTTTACTTATCAACTCTAATTTATCAAGAGAATTCTTGCTTTAAACATCTCTGGACAGATCAAGTAATTTCTAGATCTAACTAAACGTAATTGTTGTTTTAAAAATTAAATTAATTGATAAGTACCTTACCCATTAAAATGATTAAAACGATAATAGGACATCTTCTCAGCTGGTTAACTAGAAAAAACTTCTAAGTTTTCTGCTTCGGATAGCTTCGATAGTTGTTAAAAGAAATTTTCCTTCCTCCTTCTATTTAATATTTCATTACATAAAGAAAAGAACTATTGCGTGTCTGAAAGACTCTGAAGAGAAAAAAAGAGAATATATAAACAACTTTTTGATTGAAAAATAAATTTTAGAATTTTACGAATATTGGCATAAGCTTAGCAGCGGTTACCGCTACCAGCACTAGTATAGCTGCATGTTTAAATCCTGCTGCAATAGATTCTTCACTTATTTTTCCAGCTACTATGCCTATCAGATAACTGTGGAAGATAGAGGCCGTGGTGAACATTGTTATTATTCCACCTAAATTATCTGTAGGCTGGGTTCCAGCAACGCCTAACGTCTTTCCAGTGAAAGCTATTATCATTATTGTTGTTGCAACTAGCATTATCGCAGCGAAGTATGGCATCATTATATATGGACGGATAGCCATTTTTTTCTCTTTTTCCACTTCGTGAGTCAAGTTGTTAAATCTTGCAATGGTTTCTATCATGGATACAGTGCCACCACCTACGTCCATAGTTTCGACCAGTAGAAACATTACGATTTGTGTCAACCAGCTTTTCGTTTTCTTGATAAAATCGAGAATCACTTTTCTAGCTGGGACGCCCCAAGAGATTTTTGAGCTGATTTGTCGCAGTTCTTTACTAAAGGCACCGTAGTCGCGGTTAGCAAGGCTTTCGATGCATTTTTCTGGGGAAAGCCCAGTTTTTCTTACTTCTGTTAAATCTCTGAGAAAATTGTTTACTCCTCTCTCCATACTGGCTTTTCTTTTTGAATCTTTCATATCAATTATAGCGGCTGGCATAACCGTTATAAAGAGTGACACGGCTATTGCAACAGGTAAATCAATTATTGGATGCAATTGATTGATAATTGGCACAGACATGTATCCCATGAAATCTGTTAACAAAAGAAACACCAATAATCCAATCCCGCTACAAATTACAAACACTTTATAAGGACGCATATTTGTAACAGGAGTCTTCGGCTGCATACCGTGGGCTAGATAGATAAACATCATGGACAATAATGGAGTAAAAAGATATGTGTAAAGTATCATGCTAGAACCTATAGAAATTCCTAAACTATAAGTTGCCTCCACACTGAATAAGATGTAAAAACACAAGGACATTAACACCATTACGATTATAAAAGTTTCAAGAAGCATTCCAAGTCTTTCAGCAGCCGCTTTAACCCGCAAAGCTCTAGCTTTAAATATGTCCTCCGTTTTTCTCTCCAAAAAATGTGTGATATCTCCTCCAATTATAACTGTCGATGCATACCCAGACAAGAAATCCTTAAAAGTTTCTAAAGGATTTTTCTTCGCTGCATTTTCCATCGCAGTCAACGGATCTATCCCAAAAATTTCAACGTCCTTTACAATGTCTCTAGCCTCTTCTCTCATCACTGGCATAAGCTCTACTTCCGCAAGCCGTTTAAAACTGGTGTAAGGAGATATGCCCCCCGAAGCCATAACGCTCGTATAAGCAGCAGCAAAAGGGATTTCTCTTTCCAGAGCCCTAGCCCTCTCCCCTGCTTTATTAATGGGCACAATCATAAATCCTATCATAACATAGATAGGTATGGGAACTAGAAAAATTATGGGAATGAAAAAATATAGATAAAGTATCATGATTGCAGCTATAGAGATGGGAATTGTCAGAACTGCAAAGAACAACATCAGGGATACATAAGTTTCTGGATAAATTTTCATCCTAGCTCTTTCTAAGCAATCTTTAAATTCTACTACACTTTTCAGAAATTTTGGGGCAATCTTCCCAAAAATTCTAAAAGACCAAGCTTCAAGAGTATCGAGGAATGGCAATTATTTTTACCCCCTCTCCAGTAACTATTTTTTCATAGATCTGCTCAGGCTGGCTGTAATATTCAGCTATAACCGCAGCTACGTCTCTGTAGCTTCTAAGATTCTGTTGTCTCATCCAGTGTAAAACTTGCTTACGTCTACCTATTTCTTCAAGCAACTCCTTTTTACTATTTCCCGTTCGTTCTGCTATACTTGAGAGTATTACGCTTTTGCCAAAAGTTGGTAAGTGCCTATCTTTCACAGGGTTCCATTTAAATACACAACGGTAATCCTCATAATCTGCAATCTCATTTACGTTTAATATCCGTCTACCCATTTTTCTCTCCGTTCCCTTCAATAAGGGAATTCTTTGTATGGAAAGAACAAGATTCATTAATGGAATGTATGCCGGTGAAATATCCATTGGTTTCTGTGTTAACCGTTTTACCGCCGAGTTCAAGTCTTCCGCGTGCATTGTACACATTCCACCGTGACCAGTGGCTAATGCTTGGAAGAGTACGTAAGCTTCTTGTCCCCTTACCTCGCCGACAATAAGTATGTCTGGTCTATGCCTCATTGATGTCTTTACAAGATCAAAAAGTGTAACTTCACCAACATTGTTTCCGCCTAAACCGTAGCTTTGTCTAGATATAAGGGAAACCCAGTTTTCATGGGGCAAGTTAAGCTCTGCTGTTTCTTCTATGGTGACAATCTTGCTTCCTGGCTTTATTAAACAAGCTAATGCGTTTAACGCCGTTGTCTTTCCTGCAGCAGTTCCCCCTAAAACCATTATAGATGCTCTGTTCTCTAGACAAAGCCAGAAGTATGCCGCCATTTCTTCTGAAAGTGTCCCTAGGTTTATTAGATCTATTATCGAATAGGGGTCTTCTCTGAATTTTCTTATAGTGAAAGCTGTTCCAAATGGTGTGACTTCTCGTCTGTAACAGACTGCGAGTCTATGTTTTCCCGGGAGAGAAGCGTCAACTATGGGATAAGCTGAACTGACATGTTTTCCAGCCATGTGAACAAGTTTTACCACCATATTGTCTAGTTCTTCGTCGCTATCAAACTTCAGGTTACTTTCTATGCTTTCATACTTTCTGTGCCATATGTAAACGGGCTTATTTACACCGTCACAAGAAATATCTTCAATATTTGGATCTCGCATAAGAGAATCTATTTTGCCAAATCCCACAAGGTCTCTTTCTGCATGATATAAAATTTTGTACCACGAAACATCGGGAAGCCAACCTAGGCTTATACGATACTTATCAACAATTTTCTTTGATTCTTCGGCGAAGAACTTTCTAGGATCGTGAACTTCTTCTTTTGGTGATTCAATCTCTGAAAGTAATATTTCTAAGACGCGGTTGTACACGTTTCTTTCTAGAGAATCGAGTTGCAGTTCGTCCAGTATGTATTTGGAAACACCTGTTTTAGGGTTTCTAACGATAACTGCATGGGCAAACGGTTCGTAAAGAGGGTATTTTTCTACGACTTTGAAGCCTCTTGGTATTGGTTTAGGGGGTGGTGGTGGAATCACTAGCTCTTTTTTCTTTTTTAGATTGAGTTTTATGCGAATTCTCTTTATTCTTGCCAAAGTGTTCTTTAGTTGAATTGTAGGCATTGTTCTTCTCCTATACATTTAATGGTGAGCGTGGAACTATTAAATATTGCGTCTTACTAAACATTACTATACTTTTCCCGGCTCTTCTTCAACGAAAACCATTATGATTTTAAGCTTGACTAGAATAACAATTGCAACCGCAACAGAAATGAAAACTATTATCAGCACAGTATAAATCCATGGCCACTCCCAAGGTTTAGGAGTCACAGTAATTGACATCAGTTTAGTTCCTGTCACATATCCATCCTTGGTTACACTAACAACTAAGTCAATATTCATTTCTACAGAAGTTTCAGGAATAAGGAGACTTAAGTGTCCGTAACCATTATTGTCAGTAACTGTTGTTAGGTTGGAGAAATCTTCGTATGTTGATATCAACCTAATTGTAGTATTACCTACAGGCTTATTATCTTCCTTACACTTAACATACACATCAATTGTGGCAGGCTTCCCAGCTTCAACCTCAGAAATTGACATTTGGATACTAAAAGTCCTTGGAATAGTTGTTAAACTGAACAGTGTCGTATCTTTTAAGTATCCCTGTTTTTCAGCTGTAACAACAAAAGTTATGTTAGTTTGCTCATTTACAGAAGGTGTAACCAAAGTAAACGTTAATTGTCCCTGATCATCTGTTTTTCCTTCTAGTGTGATGTTTTCGTAACTCATCGCAATTGAAACGTTAGCGTCTTCTACAGGATTTGCTTCATGACTCACCCGTACTAATAGTGTAAGATAAGCATCAGATAGTGTGGAGGACGATTCAGAATCAGAACTTACTTCCACTTTAAGTTGTTTGGGTGGATAAATTGTCAAATAGTCGTAATATGATCCATCGGTGAATCCACTTTTTGCGGCACTTGCAATAATCCTTGCATCCGTTATTTCAGTCACATTTGTAGCTCTCAAATAAGTCTCAAAGTATCCAGTAGAATTTGTAAAACCAAAGCTAGATGCAAAAACTCCGCCTTTTATGGAATAAAGAGTAACGTTAGCGTTTTCCACGGGATTCGTGCCGCTTAAAACATTTACCAATACTGGGATGGTGTCGTTATAGTTTGCAACATGGTTGCTGAGCGTAAAGAAAACATTTAATGATGGAAGATTTTCCACAGTTATTACCGTCCAAGCTATTGTGCTTTCGATTCCAAAGTCGTCCATCACTTTTAATGAAGCTATGTAAGTGCCTGTAGTGGTGTAATTATGTGTTACAACTGACAAGGTTGTCCAACCGCTATTTGTTCCGTCTCCAAAATCAAAGAAGTAACTATTCACTTGTCCGTCATCGTAAGAATTAGTTCCCACAAAGGTTATGGGCTGATTTGGGGCTGCTAGATTTATATCTGTCCAAAGAACGGCTGTGGGCGGTGTATTCAAATAATCTATGGATTTTGTAAGGTAAAATAGAAAGTCAAGGTTTACTCCGTTTCCACCAACAGGATTACCTCTTCCATGGGGATTTAAGGACGGATGGTGAGGCCCAGTTTCGTCTCCCCAGTAATTATAAGTGGCGTTCACAATGGTTTCTTCAGCTACATCCATTCCTAAACTGTTGCCAAAAATATCATTAAAATGAACTTCGTGTTCTTCGCCAGCATCATAATACATTCCCACAATGTTGTTTGTTATGTAATTTCTACTAATGCTAGTGCTAGAGTTTGTTGAAATATAAACACCATAGTTATTTTGTGAAATTATGTTATTTCGAATATTAATATTATAGAATTCTTCTGCTTCGATATTTATTCCTGCGTTATTGTTAAGAAAAATTTTGTTTTGTTCTATACTTAATAATTCTACTCCAGTAAAGTTTGTGGCTAAGTTTATGCCATCTCCGTTTGAGGAAATATCGTTATTCTGTATAATAATATAGTCTCCACCAAATATCTCAATTCCCTTAGGATTAGTTAATATTTCATTATTTACAACTTCTATGCTTCCGTTAAGTATCTTTATCCCACTCTCTGAGTTAAACTGCAAAATTGTTTCTTGAATTTTTACAGCACCATTTCCCAAAAGTATCCCGTTCTTGCCATATTCTATAATACAATTCGATAACAAAGATTGCTTGGAAGATTGGTTGTCCCAAAAAACAATAGCATTCCAGTCTCCAGACTCCTTAGTTTCTTTATTTGAAGTGAACCTTATGACTCTTTCATCGGTTCCTGCAGCAACTAATCTCCCTTGAACTATTAAAGAAAATTCTCCTCCAAACCGAACTTCAACTCCAGGCTCTAACGTTAGAGTCACGTTTGGGAAAACCGTAACGTTTTTAGATATAACATATGGGCTATCAACCAATGTCCAGATGGTATCTTGAACAATCAAGCCTTCCATGTATGTTGCCTTTGCACAAGATAAAAATTCAAAACTAGTTAATTCGAAGATTCCTAGACCCATAATTATCAGAATAAATAAAGCCGTAAACTTTTTTTTCATATCTCCACATCCATTCAAGTTTTCAACCTATCCCTTGAATTGTAACTGTTTAAGAATTATGAATTTAGAATATGAAGTAGTGAACTAAAGTGCTAGGAATTTTGAGTAAGAGATTTAACCAAGCCTAATATAACTTGAAAGGAATCTGGAGGAAATCTTTTGAAGTCTTTCACGGCCATAGCCCTCGAAAGTTTCCCGCTAATAAAGCCTGGTGATGACATACCAGATATTGTTGTTGAGGTTGCTGCGAGGAATGGTGTAAAGATCGAAAACGGAGACATTATAGTTGTGGCCCAAAAGATCTTTTCAAAGGCAGAAGGTAGAATAGTATCTCTTGGAAACATTAAGTCGTCAATAAAAGCTCGGGAAATTGCAGAAAAAACAGGGAAAAGTTCTAAGTTTGTTGAATTAGTGCTAAGTGAGACAAACACGATCATAAAAGCCAACTCTGAAGCGTTACTTGTCAAAGATAAACGTGATCTCATATGCATAAATGCTGGAATAGACAAATCAAACGTTGAAGGTGCCAACAACTTTTCGCTGTTACCAGAGGATCCCGACATATCAGCAAAAAAATGTCGCCAAAGGATAGAAGAATTAACAGGTAAAAAAGTTGCAGTGATAATAAGCGACACATATAGCCGTCCTTTTAGACGTGGTCAGGTAAACTTTGCAATAGGGATAGCCGGTATCTCTCCCTTCAAGGATTACAGAGGGAAAGAAGATCTTTTTGGCAACATCCTGAAAGTTAAAAATGTTGCAGTTGTGGATGAAATAGCTGCAGCGGCAGAGCTATTAATGGGGCAAGCAAAAGAAGCGAAACCTGTTGTCATTTTTAAAGGTCTAAAGAATCTAGTGCATCTAAGCGAAGAAAGCAGTATAAGAGAATTATACATTTCAAAAAATGAGGATCTGTTCAAAAACACTCTGTAACGTGAAGAGTTAAGCATTAGCTACGACTTCTTTCAAGCTCTACCAAGAATATCTATTCACTCATAGAACTTTGACCTAGATTTTTGGCTGGTCAAAACGAACTTTATGGCAGCAAAATACGGGAAGTTAACAAACATTTTAACACCCTTAGAAGGAAATATTCGATCTTGTCACTTCCATTTATTCTTCCGCCTCAGATATTAAACACAAATATTTCCATGGACCTCCTGCCATTATACGTTGCAAGAGATGAAACGATTTTAGTTTCAAGCTCGTAATTCAATGGTTGTTTCTTTTTAGGGCAGAATAAAAAGCCTTCCAAGTTGATGCCCTAAAAGGGGACAGCGTTTACACATTTAGCGGCCAACTTCCGAATGATGTTTTGCTTTTAAGGACATGGTTGGCAAAAGAGCTGGACATACAAGAATCACAAGTTATGCAAGGAATTCTCGGAACAGATAAGTTTTATGTAAAAACCTAGAGGCGCGAGCGACCAATTATTATTAACTGTCGAGGGGGCCTAGCAACTTTCTTCTTTTTTCTAATGTAATAAAGAAATATTAGTAAAAGAATAATTGCTAACCCTATCAGGAAAGGTGCGATTAACATTAGGAAAGAAACTTCGAAAATAGGTTTTATTATTATGTTTCCATCTACAAACCTGTTGTTCTCCATATCTACTTCACCCTCAACTACTGTGGCGTTAGCGCTCAGCGTGTAAGTTCCAGGAACCACACCCTGAGTGTCCCAATCAAATGTCACTTCTTCAGCCATAGACGGTCCTAAAGAAATTATAGAAATTGTGCCTACTTTTTTCGAGTCGTAATATACGGTCACATTAAAGCTTTCAGGAGAGCTTCCTAGGTTTACCACTATCATTTTTATGGTCACGTTTTTCCCCACTTTTATTTCAGTTTGATCAGCATATAATTCAATAATTCCTATGTCATGAACAATTGTTGAAGGCGGTTTTACTATCGACAAGGTGCCATCTACCAGCAAATTATTGTTGATGTTCGTTTCTCCAATTATGGAGTCTGCCTTAGCCCAGATGGTGTATTTGCCTATGTTTTCATTAATTGTATTCCATGTAAAGCTTATAGTTTCAATAGTTTTTGCTTTCATCTCAACAAACCTATATGACCATATCTCTGTCATATTAGCATATACAAATGTGTTAAATGTCTCGTTGAAATCTCCAAGATTAGCAACAGTTAGTATTATCTCTACTGTTTCTCCTCTATTAACAATTTTTTTAGTAACATTTAGGGTTGTTATAGCAATGTCATGCTTCTTAACCAAGGCTTGAGGCTTTTTAATCCATATTTTGCCGTCTACAAGTTCATTATTCCCTATTTCTTCCTCTCCTTCAACAGGCGGTATGTTCCCCTTAATAGTGTAGTTTCCCTCAATAACTTGCGAAGTATTCCAGAAGTATTTTAAATTTAAAATTGCGCTAGGAGCAAGAAAGTTCACTTCTAAGATTGTAATGAGAAAATTGTCGTAAAATAATGTGACATCGAAAGCTTCAGGTTCACTTCCGAAGTTTCTAACCTGAACCTTGATTTCGACGATTTCGCCTATTTCAAGTTCTGATGGTTGAGCGTTAAGAAAAGTTATTGCTACATCGTGAATAATTTGAGGCGGTTTGTCCTTTATTTTTATGAGACACCCATAACCTGTGTTGTCCTCAGTGTTTGTTTCTCCTTCTGCAGGGGTTGCTATAGCAATTATTCTGTACTCTCCTGCAGGGGTTGAAGTAGTGTTCCATTGGAAAGCTATCAGTTCTGTGGTCGCTGGTGTTAGATCTCTGATGACTTTTTCTTCTATCAAAAATTTGTCATAATATGTTCTCAGCTTTGATGATAAGGTTGCATTTCCATTGTTTTTTACTGTTACATTTATAGTGACTATTTCCCCTTTAAAAACTTCGTTGCTTGAGCAGTCAACCTTTAAAACTTGTATATCTGGTATTAAGATTGGTTTTGTCAATTCTATTCGGAATGAGTATGTGTTATCAGATGAATCGGTTTCGTTCGGGAAGTTTTGGATAGCAATGTTAATAGTATATTGGCCTTCGGGCTGGCCAGCTGTGTTCCAAGATATGTTAAAGGATTTGGATTGTAGAGGTTCAAGTTTGTTTATGAATATTGAATCTATAAAGGAAGCGTCGGCGTGAATAGATACATAAAAATCGTTTAATGTTGTTGTTCCCTCATTTCTTACTATGACCGTTATTTCTATCGGTTTGCCTGGAGTTGTTTTTTTCGGGATGCTACTGGCATAGGCAATTGCACCGTCGGTGAAATCTAGGTGAATCGGATCATAGATTGTTAACCAAAAGTCTGTGGATATTACAGGACAATAAGCAACGTTTTGGCTGTCTAATGCTACCACAAAAATTTTTGCTTTACCTGGTACTGCAAACTTTGGGATTGGTATTTTTTGGTATAGATACTGAATCTTGCCGTTGGGTGGAACTACAAAATTATTGATGTACAATGAGTTTATTGGAACATTTAATTCGTCAAAAATTGTAATCACTATAAATGCCGTTTTTGGGATCATTGCATTGTTTCTAAAAGAGATTTTGAACCCTACGTCTCCTCCTATGCCGAAGTAAACTCTATTATTTAGTTCGTCATCTATAGTTTTGATATGAAGTAATTCAATTATCCATTTCACTTGAAACGTTAAAATGTCCATGAAGATTTTATTGTTGACCTCAACTCTTCCAATAACTACCCATGTGCCAAAAGACTCTGTTTGATTAATCACTGCTAAAGAAAAATTTATCGTGGCTATTCCGGAACAGTTAGTTTTAGCTACTAAGTGAAATTTGATATCTTGAATAACCTCAATAGGGCCACAAACTTCAAAGGATATAAGTTTTCCACATATTGGACCACCATCTGCTGTGAGCAAAGCATATACCTGTACTTCTTCTTGTGGTCTGAACATGTCGCTAGATTGATTGAAGCCTTTTCCGTTGTAAGGTTCTTTTTGCGTAAATAAATCTAAAGCTATTTTTTGTTCTCCATATGCGAACAAAGGCGAGTAATTTGTTGTGAATGTTGAAGTAAATGTTAAGAATATTATCATGAACCAGAAAAACTTAGGGATTTTCCTCATGGTTGGTTTCCTTCTAAGGCTGGAGTATTAAAATCCAATTTGCTATAGAGTAGACGTATATGATGGTTATCGCTGTGTATATTCCAACGGGGACAACTTTCCTTAGAAGGGTTGTAAACTCGGTTTTAGGCCGCATCCTTTCTGTCAGCTTTTTTGTTGAGAATAGTGTGAAACATGTTATTAGAAAGAATACTGGAGAGGCGATGTAAGGCGATATCCATTGGGATAGAAATGCAACATAAAGGTTTGGCTCAAGAAATGGCGAATATCTTAAGTAGCTTATTATTCTAAGAATTTCTTCTATCAGGACTAGCATAAATGCGAATGCAAAAAAGTTTTTCTGAAATTTTAGAGCAGCGTTCGCTGGTATTTGAACTTTTTCGGCTAGAGGTTTTCGGGATGGTAGTTGTACTAGTTGATAAGTTGAACAATTATGCGTAGTGGGGTTCCTATGTTCCAGGCAAAAGTATTCTTTACAGTATGGACATATATGGGTGATGTATGTTTCTTTGTTGCAGTAGTTGCATCGCATTTTGCCGTCCTTCCGATGACTTGTTGGATTTTCTAGGGGCTGTTATGGTAGTTTCCCTGTTAGATAGTCAATTATGGCTGTCCATAAGGGTAAATATGCTGTGCCATCTATTTTTGCGAGAAGTTCTTGGTACCTTATTGTTAATGTCATTGTTAGGCTTGCAAATCCCATGTTTAACGTTCTGTAAGGATCTTTATAGTTTACCAGCACTTTTCCGAGGAGAATTTTGCATGTTGTTACGTTTGGAGCTGTTTCTACTGATTTTATGCTTGCATAGTCAGCTGATATTTCTAGTAGTATCTCTCCTTCAGTGTAGTTTAAGCTGAAATCGGATAACGTGAAGTTTACTAGCCCTATGTAGGGAAGGATTTCTTTAGCTGGGTCAATAGAAAATTCTGTGGCGAAAACTCTTACGGGTACTGGTATTTGCAGGATGGTGGCTAAAACTATTGTTGCAATTATGGTGGATGTGCCTATTTTCCATCTCCAATTTCCGCCTCCGATCTTAGGAAAAGTTAAGCTTTTTCTGGTTGCTGCTTTCCTTGTTGGCATTTGGTCAGCTTCGGTTGGTATGTGGCCACATACAAGACATTTATAGTACAGTTCGTCTAAAAATCCGTAGGAATCTCTTCTGCATAATATCATCATATTGTCATTACTACATTTAGGACATTTCAAGGGGGTTCCTCCCTTTCTCCTTTAGATAAGAATACTGTTCGCTTTTATTTAACTAGTTATGTAAAAAAATTCCATATTCTATTGGAGGAAATATTGTATCTGCTGAAAGACGATATATCCCTGAAAAACAATAATGCTGCTAGCTAGAGCGTAGTTTAAGATACTTGTAGTAGATTTCTGAAGCTGTGGCACATGTTGCTATAGCAATTATCAGCAAACCGATTTCAAGGCTTGCGACTAGTGGGTTATGTTCGAAGGTCACCACATATGTACTGTTTAGATTTAAACAAAGGATAAAAAGAAAGAGTGCTGATGTTGCCATCGCCACGGATAAGCCGATACAGAATAGAAGAAACTTGAAGTTGTTTTTATTCATTTAAATCGGTCTAGACTGTTTTTGACGAAGGTTTAAGAATTGTGAATTTCAAGTATTTACTTTGAGTATAGATTTTTAGTTTCAGAAAAATGGGAGGGTAGGTTCAGGCGTATAGTTTTCTGAAAACAAGAATGGAGGCTATTATTGCTGATATGGCGGCTATTAATGACAATGCAAGATTTGTGGGCTGTAGTCCTGTTTCTGTTTTAATGGAATCTATTGTTGCATAGAGGGTTCCAACTCTAGTTTCTATTGTAACTGTTTTTCCGTGAATTTCGCTTATCGTTCCTTGTAGAATGCCAAGTGAGGTTTGTATGGCAACTGTGTTTTGCTTTGTTACTATGATTTCATTAATTATGTTATCTAGTTTCGCTGAGATTGCTCCAAGATCAGTACCTGCAAACCCTGCATTAAGGATTGCTATGCCATCTTCTATATTGCCTTCAACACTTTCTATCTTTAACTCAAGATCTTTTAGATCTAGTTCTATTTGACCTATTTTGGTGTTAACGGTTGCAATGTTGTCGTTGATGGCAGTTAAAGTCGCGTTAAAACCATCCAAGGTTTGGCTTACAATAAAGCTAGCTGTTCCGAAGCCGCTTAGTGAAAATCCGTCTAGGGATAATGTTGCATTTACTATTATGAAATAGTTTCCCTTTTCATTTGGACAAATGAATGAAGCTGCATAAACTCCTGTTGATATTTTCTGTGGGGCTAGGTTTTCTATTAGTGTGTTTTCTTGGTATAGTCTGAATGTTATGGTTGTTGGGTCTGTTGCTGTCCCGTCTAGGTCAATTTCTGCGTATACTTTAACGTTTTCTCCGCTGAAATAGAGCGTGCCGGTATTTACTCTTACGTATAAGGGGTCTTTAAGGACATAGAATGGTGTAGACGCTTCGAATTTGTATATGTCTTTTTCAATTGTAGCGTCGAATTGATACAAGAGTATGTCATATTCTCCTGGTGTTAAGGCTGGTACCTTCAAGAATGGAGAACCTATATGATATTGTTGGTCAGCGTCTTGCCAGCACAGCTTTCCATTCCATGCAGGGCTGGAGGGGTCGGGGTATTGATTTTCATCCATCGGGAAGCGATAGGCAAAGGGAAGGTATAATTTGCTAAGCCATGCATAGTCAAATTCGTTGTTTAGAATAAAGCCTTTTTCATATACCCAGTATTTGTTGGGTCCAAAATCTAGAACTAAATAGTAGTTATGTTTTTGTATGGTTGTTTTCTCTGTTGTGCAATCGTATATTTTTTCTATGTATTTGGGTAGTGGTAGGCCTTCTCCGAATATTTGTATGAATTGTCCGCTTAGACCTATTTCGGGATCTGTCCAGATTTTTGTTTTAACTCTGAAAAGGCCTGCCTGTGGATAGTCTGGCATCAAACCGCTTCTGATTTTTGTCTTTCTTTCTTCCGCATATATTGGATGGTATCCTCCATAGCTTTGTGGGATGTTAAACGTGAAGGTGAAGGTTCCTCTTGAATTTGTTTTTGGAGGGTTCTTTTTTGGTGTTACTGTGAGGTTATCGAGTTGGGGTTTCCATTGAAGTTTGATTCCTTCACTGCCCCATTCTATTGCCCATGTGTCGAAGTATCTGCCTTGGCTGACATCTCTATATATTACATCCATTTCTTTGTTTGGAGCGAATCCTTTGCCTGTTATAGTAACTTCGTCGTCTACGTATCCTTCTGTGGGCTCTATCCAGACCCATGGAATGACTCTGAAATCTGTTTCTACTGTAATTTTTCCATCGGTTGCCTTTATCTTGTGGGTGCCTCTGGTTGCTTCTGGAACCTTGAATGTGCATGAAAATGCTCCGAAACTATCTGTTTTTGTTCGGCAAACTTCTTGTTTATCAAAATAGCAAATTATTTCATGGTTGGGTAGAAAACCTGTTTTTCCTTTTACCTTTACTGTAGAGTCTACATGTCCTACTGGCTCTAAATATAAGAAGCATGGGTCGATAGTGTAGGCGTCAATTGGTCTTGCGGGTTTGTACCAGAAGAACATTACTGGTGTTGATTCTTTCTTGTTTTCTGCGTAATCGTATGCGATAGCTACTGCTTTGTGCCATGCTTCGTCTCGAAGATATTTAGTTTTTGTCTTCCACCAATAGACTTTGTTTTTCTTGTCGTATTTCATTAGTCCGACAAATGTGGGTCCTGTTGTTCCTGTTTTTTCTATGTATGTGAACCATAGTTCTACTTTTTTTATGCCCGAAGGATGTAGTCCATCAGGGTCGCTTGCTGTTGCGTTTACCCATACCCATTCTCCATATTGGAATACTGTTTCGTTTTGAGGGTATATTATTTCGACAATTGGAAGATGATTGTCTATTAATATGAATAGCTGGTGGAAGTTTGTGGCTGCAGTGGAGCCTGCGTCCACCGTCCAGACGTCAATGTTGTAGCTGCATTCGCTTTTTGGGCCTTGTGTCATAAATATGTCAAAGCGAGCAGTTTCCCCTTCCTGTATATAGTTTTGTGAGGAGTCTGTGCGGAAGTATAGGACTGTTGGTCTTTTGTTGGGTCCGAACTCGTCTGGTGTGGCGTACCATCCTGTTTTTTGTTGGGTCTTAGTGAAATTAAAATATGAGTTTCCATCGGAGTCTTTCTTGAATACTATTTTTATCTCTTTTATTGGATCTGGACCGTTGTTTTTTACGGTGAAATTTATCCACTTTGGAGTATAACCGTTCCAGTAGTATTCATTTGCATCTCCAGGATGGGGAGGATATGTTGGATCAACTGGAGCTTCTTTAACCCATTGAACCTTCGCGGTGTGTGTTGCAAAGGTAATATTCATTAACATAGCATTAGCAGTTAAAACTATCAATATAATTATGGCTAGAATTTTCTTCATTTTCCCTTCTCCTTTGAAAGGGAAAAAGCTTGAATCATCAATTAAACTTTGTGGAATTATCTTATAGAATAGCTTTCTACATACTTTTAGTCAGGTGCGAGATTCTGTTGAAGTATATGCGTATCAAGAATGTACTTAGTTATGATTATGTTTTTGTCCATGAAATTGTTTATTTGTAGGTTTTCTATTTTTTCTGGCATATTGAGGGTGATTACTATCTTGTCGCCTAGAGCGTGGTTGATGCTTGTTTCTATGAGGTTTTTCAGGCCTAGGGGATGGATATAGTAGATTGTGCGTGTTCTTACGTAGGGATGTGTTATTTTGTTTAGTTTTATGGCTAGCATTATTAAGTTAAGTTTTGGATGGTTTATTTCGTCTGTGGGCAGAATGATTTCGCAGAAGCCTTGGTAGTGCTCTGAAAACTTGAATATGGCGTTGAGTTGTTCAATTAGAAATTCTTGTTGGGTTTGGATGGGGACGATAAATGTTATTGTCGACTTCAATTTCTGTGTACCTGTATGTTTCTTGGGTTTTTGTTTTTAAAAGAGGTGTTCTGGGCTTATAATATGTCGTAATAAAGAATATTTCAATTCTGGAATGGAAGGCTTCCTACATAATGTATAAATTGGGCTTTTCTAGAGAATTATGTGGGGAGAGGATTGGCTTTAGAAGAAATTGAAGCATTCTGTTGGGGTTTAAAAGAGTGCCCAAAGTGTGGTTCTTCTGAGGGATTTTGGCTTGTAGCTAAGTTGAACAGAAGCTATGTTCAGTGCAAGCATTGCGGTGATATACTGGAATTTTGTGAAATTTTTCCTGTTGCTAAGAAGAGCGGATTTTCGAAGAGACTTTTTAGAAGTAGGGGTGTTTGATTAACATGCTTGATTTTGTTTTTACCATTTGTTTTTCGGTTTTATTAGTGCTTTAAAGAATAAGGATGCATTGACGTAGCGTATGAAAAAGTATCTCGGTATTCCTGCCATTGCTTGTTTTACCATGAAGATTTTTCTTGCCTCTATATAAGTTATGATTGTTAGTATTAATGTGTCAATAAGTAGCATCAGTATGACAAATAGCCATTGGAAGGTTGTTAACAAGTATATCATTATAGCTAAGTATATTAGGAAGCTTAAAGATTCGCCTAAAACCCATAGAATTGTGAATTTTAAGCCTTTGCGGATTTCTTTGAAGTGTTTTGGCATGGCTGGTCTCCAGCTGAACCATCTTTCTATTTGCTGGAGGTAGGCTTTGAAAGTTTCTGGGTCTTCTGTGAAGCAGATTGCGTCTGGGTTGTAGTTGACGAGATGTTTTTTCTGGGCTTTCCATGTTAGTTCCAGATCTTCGACTAGTGTGTCTTTTGGTATTCCTCCATTTTTGAGAAGCCACCAGGTTCTCCACATTGTGGCACATCCTGTTAGAACCCATAAGCCCTTATATTTTGTTTGGAGGGGTTTGTAGGTTCTTTGTCCGTATAGGTATTCGACTAGTCTTGTTTTTTGTGTTGTGGTGAAGGTTTTGCTTGGAAGTATTTTTCCGCAGACACCCACTACATCTTTGGAGTAGAAGCCTCGCATTGCGTTGTGGGCGAAGCCTTGGGCTAGGTAGGTGTCAGCGTCTACGATTAGTACAAATGGTGTTTTTACGTAGGCTAGAGCGTAGTTTATTGCGTATGCTTTTCCATGGTTTTCTGGGAAACGGATGTATCGGATTCCCCTTTTCTCTGTGTATTTCTGCAATATTTCTGTAGTTCCGTCTGTTGAGCCGTCGTTAACTATTATTATTTCGTGGGGTTTTCTTGTTTGTCTTTGAATTGAGCGGATTGTGCTTTCTACGGTGTCGCGTTTGTTGTAGACTGGGACGATTACTGTGTATTCTAATTCTGGTGCTGCGCTGAGGAGTTTTGTGGATCTTATGAAGATGCCTAGGAGGGCTAGTCCGAATGGTGTCGGGAATGTTGGTTCGTAGGGCATTGGCCTTTCTCCAGCGTCTCCTCTTCTTTTCTTGTGTATTGAGAATTTGTAAAAGTTTTAATAATTGATTATTCTGGGATTGTAATATTGTCTGTTAAGTAACAAATTGATGATTTGGTTCTAGTCTTATTGTTATGAAATTTGTATCAGAGTGATAGAAAGGGGTTGAATTGTTTTTCTTCGCCTATGGTTGTTGGTGGGCCGTGTCCCGGGTAGACTTTTAAGTGGTCTGGTAGGGTTGCCAGCTTTTTTAGGGAGAGTTTCATTTCTTGTTCTGAACTTTCTGGGAAGTCTGTTCTTCCTATGGAACCTGCAAATAGTGTGTCTCCTGTGAAGATTTCTTTTTGTCCTAGGAGGGATATGCTTCCTCTGCTGTGGCCTGGTGTGTGTATGACTTTTAGGGTTTCTATTCCAAATTTTATTACGTTTCCCTCATGTAGAATTATATCTGCGTTGGGCGAGTGATGTTTGAATATGAAGAATTGAGTGAGTTTTCCCATGATATTGCCTAGCATGTGGGCGTCGTTTTCATGTATTAGTATGGGAATTCCATATTTTTCTTTGATGATTCCATTTCCGCATGTATGGTCTGGGTGGCCGTGGGTGTTTACTATGTATTTTGGTTTTAGCGTGTTCTTGTGGATGTAGTCTAGTATTTGTTCTGCTTCTGCTTTGTTGTCGAAACCTGGATCCAATATAATAGCTTGTTTTGTTTTTTCACAGTTTACTACGTAGCAATTTGTAAAGAATTGTCCTACACTGAACATTTGTGTTTTCGTTCTTTATCCTTCCTTTTTCTGCATTATTTGTTAGTGGAAGTTTTTGTAATAATTTCTTTTAAAGTTTGGTTGTTTCTATAATCTCTAATTCTTTCTAAGCCTTGTGAAACATATCTTTTCGTAGAAATTTTAACCAATAGATGACCTACCCCCTCTCTCTGTTTTTTCTTGAGGGCGATTGTAAGATTTTTGCATTTCTTCATCATTTTTAAGAGCTGTTCAACTTTTGTGCTGTGACTTACATTAAATTGTTTTGTTTTGCAGAAAATATTTTAAATTCTGCAGATCTATGCTTTAGACATGTTTTCAGTTTCTCGAAGTAGCGTTGATGAAGATAGTAGTGAACAAGAAGATGGTCTTGCGAAAGTAAGAGTTTTTAAGCTTGGTGAGGGGGCACTGTATTTTTTTGCGTTGGGGTGTTTTCTTGATGTTTTTTCAACATTTTTTCCTTGGAGTAATGCGGCGGGTTTAGATTGGTTTCTGCCCCTATCTGTTCCTTTTCCGTTAAATTGGCAACTCCAGCATATTCCTGATAGTATTGAGATTTTATCTGTTAACCTGTCGGTGCGATTTGCGTCTGTTCTTGGGATTGCTGGCTTGTTTTTTCTTGTGTATTTAAAGAGGCGGCTTTTTTCGAATGTTATGTTTGTGATTTCAATTGTTATGTCCTTTGCTGCGGCTATCTTTTTTTCGCAGCTGGGCTGGTCTTTATATTTAGGTGTCTATTTGGTCTTGGTTGGAGCTTTGCTGAAGGTCGGTGGTTTTGTTTTAAAGAATTTAGAGGTAGAAATTGTTTCGGGGAATGTGGATGAAGCTTGAAATTCAATCTGTTTTAATCCAATTTTTTTGTTTTTGTTCGGCTCTCTTTCTTTTTTTCTCTTTTATTTTCTTTGTCAATAGCTTAAATTTAATGTATAGAAGCTTTCCTAGTGGCGAGTACACCTTTATTCGGATAGTTGTTTTCTCGCCTATAACTGATTTACTCTTGTTTTACGCTTCTTCTATTTTCATTTTTTTCTTTACTTTTCTTGATAGGGTTTGGATACATCGGCGTGAATGGGCTTTCGCATTTTTCTTTCCGCTTCTGTTAAGCCTAGTGACATTTGCTTTCCAACTGTTTTCAATTGGAAAGGTTTTGTTGGCGGTTTCCTCTCTTTTATGTTTTTTTGGGATCGTAACTAATCCCGATTCTACTTTTTGGTGGGAAACCAGTTCGAGAGAACGTTTTGTAAATGTTATCGCATATTTGTCAGGAATTTTTGTCATTATAGAGATTATTTCCTTGTTTTTCTGGTTTGTAAATCCCTTTTTTGGTTTTGAAGGGTTTTGGCGATTTTTGTTAGAAATGTCTTTGGTTGAAACACATTTGTTTCATATACCTTATTTCTTATCACCATTTCTAACTTTTATCTTCCTTTTTGCATGGTTTTTAATTTCTTTCTATCAGCTGGTTTGTAGACGCATAAACTTTCATATTCACGTATTTGGAAGAAAGTTTGACGTTGGAAAGCTTGAAGATTTGGATTTGAAGTTTTTGTTTTTAGGGTTTTTGGAGAAGAAACGACAGAGTATACTTGTTCTTTTTCTTTCCGTGTTGCTAAGTTTAGTTTATGGAATTTATACTTATTTTCCCTTATTTTGTGGAGAAAATTTTCTCATAGGTGTGGATACACCGCATTATATAGAGTACCTTGAAGTTATGCAGGCTAAAGATTTCCATTCAGCTATAGCGTATTCTTTTTATAATCTGAGTGATCGTTGGTTAAGTGTTTCAACGCTATATGCGTTCTCGACAATTTTTAATTTGTCTCCTTTTACTGTGTCTCAGTATTGCCCGATGGTTTTAGGTCCCCTGCTGGTTCTTTCTACATATTTTTTCATGCGGAAAGCGGGGTTTTCAGAAAGTTTATGCGTCTTAGCTGGCCTTTTTTTGTCTTTTTCCTCGATCTACATTATGGGTTTGTGTTTTGCGTTTTTGTCGAACATGATGGCTTGGATTTTTCTTCTGATTTTTTCAGGATTTTTTGTCCAGACTTTAGTTTCTTCTTCTAGGTTTTCTTTTGTAATGGCGTCTATAGCTTTGATCGCTGTACTGTTTATGCATGTGTATACATGGAGTTTAGTGATGTTTGTTTTGATTTGTTTTTTGGGGTTTTTGTTTATCAGGAAGGTTCGAATCATTCGTAGTGATGTAGGCTTGAAATATTTTTCTGGGATTGTAGTTTTTAATTTGGTTGTAGAGTTTGTTAGACAATTTCTTATCGGCTTAGGTGGTTTTTCGGCTAGAATGGTTCAAGGAGGAGCCCAAGCGTGGCTTTCTCCTCTTTTTGTTTTAACTTTTTGGGAGTCTTTTTCTAAGAGTTTTATTCGAGATTTTCTTGTTAACCCGTTTATGCTATTTCTGTCTTTTGTAGGTTTCTTGGTTCTTATTCTTGATAAACGAGAAAATAATCCTTCACATTTGTTCCTTAAATTTTGGGTTGCTTCCCCGTCGGTTTTATATCTTTTTGCAAATGACACTGCAAGAACCAGAATTCTGTATGTATTGCCATTTCAAATTTTAGGAGCTGTCGGAATGCTCTATCTTTTCTTTACAATGAACTGTAAGTTTAAAGGATTTTTCGGAAAATTATTCGTTTTTTCTGTTTTTCTGTTTTTTCTTTTGGTTAATGTAAACTTTGGAATGCGTTCTGCTAGTATAATTTCTAATGCTAATTTCTGATATGTATGCCTGATGTTCATTTTTAAAGGAAAAACCTTTTAAACACCACTATGACAAATTATAGAAAGACCAATGTTAGAGGAATGAAAAAATGAAAAAATCTTTAATAGCAATATCAACGGTAGTGATAATACTACTATCCTTCTTAGGACCTGCACTTTACACCCCAACAGTTAAGGCAGATGTAGCCGAATGGTATGATGGAAAGGCTGGTGTACTTGATAGTGACTACTATTCACTTTACCCCTTTGAAAAGAACAGCTTGACCATAGGTTTCTCTAAGTATGGTGAAATGATTAATCCATACACAGGCCATGGATTGAACTACTCTGGCAGAGATCCATTTGCCAACGAAGGCGTCAGCATGGACTACTGGCTAAATGGCTGGTTCATGGATATAAGATACACTCACAGAACTTACAGAGATAGATACGTATGGGCTTACGCCATGTTCGCAGACATGGCAGAACATGGAGGAGACTGGATAACACTCGCTGCGAGTCCAACGGGTGCGCCAAACGGTGGAAGAAAAACAAATGTCATAGCATGGTCAGACCCCATCACCGTCCTATACGATGGTCCTAGACGCTTCGTTGCAAAAATGGTAACCCACATTAACGACACAGATCCTGAAACAGGAAAGTCGTGGAGCCTTGTTGATGTGATCTTTACTATAGTATTCAACAAGGTTAAGAAGTATGTAATAGTGTTTAAGGATGTTAAGTTGACCATAGACAGCAAAATACTTGATAGTCCAGTAGACATACAGTTCAGCAACCGTGGTGAATGGGACTTAGGGCCATCACCAGAGTGGAAGAGCTACGCCCATTTCTATCACCAGGAGCTAAGCACATGCTATGGTGCCGACTGGCACATGTCAAAGAACATAACAAGAGAATACCTATATCACAATATATCCTTCACTGACGGCTATATAGATCTACCTGATGATGTAACCGAAGATCCAAAATACTCATATCCGGTTGTATGGCGTTCAGAACGAGTCTATGTGGATGGAGTATTCCAAGAACCTGGAGTTGACTACACAATTGATTATGATACTGGTAGAATAACTTTCTCTGAAGCACTCTACGATAAAGAACTCCTTATATATTACAAACTTTACAAGGTTGAAGAAGTCGGGGAAGGTGAATACAAACCGATAGCACTTCCTCACCAATATGACCTTGTCCAAATAATTTCAGACGATCCTGCAGCTAGCCGTGTTGTAGGCTTCGCAGCGTTCTGGCCTGTGCTTTCTGACTATACTCCAGATGGTTGGAGCTATGTCTTCCAAACGTTAATTGATGTAGATGACGAAGACATGCTACCCGTACCCTCAGAGCCAGACATACCATTCGTGATAGGTGAATGGGACTTCATGCTTGACTATGCAACAGAAACGCTCAACTGGGACAGACAATTCAGGGGAGTAACAGTCTATGGAATAGTAAACTGGCATGACGCTGATGATGAACAACTAGGGGGTTCAAATGTGATTGACAGAGAAGTTATGTATCAATTGAACGAAGTTTTCAACCCATGGGACCTACGAGACGCTGTCCACAAAGCAACCCGGCGTTGGGTAGAATTTGATTATGCCTCAACCGGCACATTCACCACGACATATGCGCCTGTAATAAACGTAACAGATGACCAATGGGATCAATACTGCGTCTTCTCGGAAAGAGTCATAGACTTAACCGAGAATGAGTTAGAGGCCAGAGTTGGCTACAACTGGATGGGACAAGACACCTACACAGTCACTTACAATGCAGATGGAACAATGACGATCTCTGGCCTGGATGTGGGTCACGACTACAAGATATTGTACTCTACGTTGCCTTACTGGGAGCGCACCGAAGAGATAGTCTTCACATTCTTTTCAGAAGATTCCACTTCATTGTCTGAATCTGATTATGAATCTTGGACTGATCCGCTAGGCGTAACCCACACGGTAGAAGTAGACGACATCGATATTATTGCGGAAAACACAACAACACAGGACTTTGAAGAAACCTTCGCATTCTTCTTGTATGGCTGGGAAACCGATTTCAAGGTATTCAAAGACAGCAGCTACACATGCAGCTGGGACTACTATGAACCTATGGTAGAAGAAGGTACATATGCAACTGTAACACTTGACTTCCTTGATATACACTGGTACATCATGGCTCCACCATTCGATGATGTTCACATCCTAGAGCTAGGCTTCAAAGCGAATGTAACGATTACAATAAGCTTCAATGCCACAGAAAACGAAATGAACATAACGGCAACTGTCACGTTATCTCCGCCAGGTATATATGCAGGGATGGACACACTCTATAGCGCAACTCTTCCTGGACGCTACGAATGGATAATTGTAGGAAGAGATGCAGCTACAATTGACTCTGCAGGCGCAGCATTAGTTTCGGCAGCCTTCAAGAATAAACAGATAGAAATTGGACTTGCTGGCGAGGATATGTGGGATCCAGAAATCGCCAACCAAATGCCAGACGTAATGTACAAATTTGGAACAGGTGACACAAAAGCCGACTACAAGGATGACCTAGGCAGAGCCGCACTAAAAGACGACTGGTGTAAAACATGGCCAATCTCAAGTTCCAACCTAATAGGTGTAGGAGGGCCACTAGCCAACATACTCGCATACTATGGAAACGATTTCACAGATGCTTACTACGACGAAGCAACAGGAGAAATAGTCTCTCTAAGCTGCTGGGACAAAAACACTTATGCATCAAGCACCACAACAGGCTACGCAGTAATAACCACATACAAAGACATCAACGGCACAGTGCTATTGTTTATATGGGGCCATTGGGGAAGAGACACCTACTACGCAACCAAATGGTTCCACGAAGAAGGAATATACCAACTACAAGAAGCCCCACTCTGCCTAACAACAATAATACTAAAAATAGACTACACAACACATGAACCCGCAATCAGCATAGTAGAATGCCTAGGAACAATAAGCGAAACCCTCTGGGTTCACGGACTAGAAGAAAAAGGCGGAATACACGACTGTCCTCCTCCTTCTAGTTAAACCGCCCTAACTCCCTCTCTCTTTTTATATCCTCAATTTTTATGCAAAATTATTTAACGGATTTACGATTCAAACACCATTCAACAATCCTCAAAATTTTCCTTTCAAAAACAGAAGAATCAAACATTAACGCACGTTTTCTCGCTCTCTCAGCCACTTTCTCCCTCAAATTATCATCCTTTAAAAGCCTATTAATTATCCTTGCCGCCTCCTCTACGCTAGAGTAAGAAAATCCGTAGACGCCCTGCTTACAATCCAAAATGTCATACCACGGACCTCCACTCCTGAGAACAACAGGAACACAACCAGCAGCCATAGCCTCAACAACAGCTATACCAAAGGGCTCATGTGGAAGAGTTCTCAGAAAGACTTTCGCTCTAGAAAAAATCTTTAAATAATCTGAAAAAGCTAGATTTTCTAATATTCGCATTTTGTCCTTGACGCCTTCTTGATTAATAGCCCTGTTAAGATTTTTTAAAGTACTCTGCGATCTTATACTGCTTGGACCAACTATAAAGAATTTTGCATTTTCGACAAATTTAGCTATAACAGGCACCTTATACAAGCCTTGTTTAGGCAAAAACCGGCATACATTCAATACTAGATTTTGACGTGTAGCATTTAACTCCGCAGAATCAATTTTGCTCAACCTGACAGGCGGATAAATGACAAAAGTCCTCTTTCTAACAGTTTCTTTAACTATATTTAAAACAAAATTTGAATTTACTATTAAAAGTGCACTGTAGGTTTTATCAAATACTTTAAGCAGAGAATTCCAAAGCTTCCCAAAACATCTTTTCTTTGCGTCTACTGGGAGACGGTATGTACACCTTAAAGGCATTCCATTAACATACGTAAGGTCAGCAATAGAATCTATCTTCTCGCCACACATATTGACCAAAATTTTTTCCCTCTTGACAACCCTTAGAAAAAGTAACTCTACAATGTAAAACATCAACAAAAACAAGTCTTGCAAAATTGCAGGCATCTTAGGCAAACTGCTAAGAAAATACACTTCTTTATCTGGAAAACAGATGTCACCGAAAATCTTCTTCAAAAAAGCCCAATCTGTTCTCTCTATGGTTACAAGAGTTACTTGATGACCTTTCTTCCGCAATGCCTTAATAAGCAACAAGCATACCAACTCTCCACCCCCAGCAATATTTAGGGATATATGCGCTACAATAATTCTCATCTAAGTTTCATCCTAAACATATGGCTACAGTAGATTTTATAAAAAGATATCTTAAAGATAAAAGGTATCCTAAAGATGAAATAAGCGTAAGAAGTGCAATAGGTATGCTTGAAAGTTTCCCTAAAGTATTGAAATGCAAATTAACTTTGTTCCTCGAAAGAATTGAAAAAGGCAATAAGTATGATTATCTTGCGACAATAGCTATCATATGCTATGGTGTTGTTTTCTCCTATTTTACATTGTTAAAACACTATAATTTTAGTAGTTACGCGGCGGATCTTGGCGTTTTCGTTCAATCTTTCTACACAACCCTCTTTCATGGCAGGCTTTTCTACTACACTCTTGAACTTCATTTAAATCCTACTGGTTCTTATTTTGGTATACACTTTAGCCCAATCCTTTTTATTCTTCTGCCAATTTATGCTGTATTTCCCTCAGCCGAATCGCTCTTGGTCACTCAGTCTTTTTTGCTAGCAATAGGTGGACTACCACTTTACTTGATTTCACAAAAGCTATTAAAAAGCAAAAAAGCAGCATTTGTGATGGTAATGCTTTACCTGCTCTATGTACCTCTCCACGGGGCAAACTGGTTCGACTTTCATCCACAAGCTTTTATTCCCGTAATAGTGCTTTTCATCTATTATTTTGCAATTACCCAATCATGGAAGCTCTACTTTGTCGCTACTTTACTAGGACTAATGATTCAAGAACATTTAGTCTACATAATTTTTGTAATGGCAATTTACTTTCTTCTAACAAATTGTTCAAAGAATATCCTAGTCTTTATCAAGCAAAGATGTCCGATTAAAAGCATGATACTGGATATGCTTCACAACAAAGGAGTTCTTGTATCCATTTTAACTATAATGGCATGCTTTGGGTGGTATTTATTAATAAGCTGGGTGAAAAGTTATTTTCCAATAAACCCACTATTTTCCGAAATTTATCGTGCAACAAGCAATTTTCAGGTCCTAGGCTTCAATGGGGACATAATAACACTACCATTTTACATTATTTTTAATCCAGAGAAGACCTTCAATGCATTAATGTTTGATTTTTATGTAAAATTTATATATGTTCTGATTCTCTTTGGCCCACTTTTATTTATTCCATTTAGAAGCAAGTTTTGTCTTGTATCTTTTTTTGTCCTCGGACCAATACTGCTGACAAACTATCTTCCATACTATACTGTAGGAGCCCAATATCCACTTTACCTAATACCCCTTATTTTCATTTCTACTGTGGAGGGTCTTTCTACATTAGGGAAACTTAAACACAGCAAAATCAAAAAAACAAGTTCGTGCGGAGAACTAGTTACAAGCGGAGTAAAAGCACGGAATGCCCTACTACGAGTGATGATTGTGACTTCGCTTATTTTTATGGTTTCAACAAGCCCTTTAAGCCCTCTTGCATACAGTTTTTCAGAAAAAGGCATTCTGTGGTATCCTTCATATGCAAGCATAACAGGTATAAGTTTTGCAGATTCATTACACACAATGTTAGGCTTGATTCCACCAAATTCATCAATCATAACTGTGAACTACATTTTTCCCCATATTGCTTCAAGGTTAGACGCCTACTTAGTGCCTTTTGACTTTGCCGGATATCAACAAGAGGAAAGAAAAGAATTTCTGAAAGGTCAGGTGACTCAGATACTAAATAACACTGAATTTATATTATTAAATTCAATGGCAACAGATTACTGGTCAAATTTCGTATTTCAAGAAATCCTCAATACTTCTTTTGGAATATATGCAACAACTTATTCATTTGTGCTTTTCAAAAAAGATTATAAAGGTGAACCAATTCTTGTGCCAAACGGAAATTATCAAGTTTACAAAGCATACAAAGACTTCGTTATAAATGTTGGACAAATAATAACCGACGCAACTTCTGACAGTGGTTTAGTTGCATTCTCGCAGAAAGAAATCGACAGTGGCACATTCATATATGGTCCATACATTTGTCTACCACCTGGAACCTACGATATAATATTTGAAATAAAGATTTCACAACCAGATCAAGGGCTAATAGCAAAGCTAGATATTGCTGACAACTGTGGTCACGTAATTTTAATCGAAAAAAATCTTTACAGCGTCGAGGTACAAACTGAACAATGGAATAACGTGACTTTGCAACTCTCGATATCGAATTTAAGGTCGGCACTTGAGTTCCGCATTTTCACAACTGGTCTTGCAGATATTTACTTTGATCGTGTTATAATAAAGAAATCAAGAGCGTAACTATCTGCTTTCTAACCTCCTAAACTAAATTTTCGAGTGCCTTTAAATAGGCTACGAACTTAATTCTAAATTTTTCTTCTCCGTATTGTTTGGCAATATTTCTAAGCTGCATTTTCAAATGACGATCTTCTAAACCCACCTTAGCGATTATTTTCTCAGCAGCTTTGCTTGGGCTATCATAAAGCAGATTATGAGGCACATACTCAGGTATCCCACCACTTTTAGGCGCTATAGGAATACATCCTGCAGCCATGGCCTCGACAACAGTGATCCCGAAAGGCTCGTTGAGGCTCAAATGAAGATAATGCGAAAAAGTATTAAATAACCTTGCTTTAGTCTGTTCATCAACATATCCTAGATAATTTATATTCACACCCTTCCTTTTTAGGTTTTGAATTACATTCAATCCTACTGAATCAGCTTCACCTATCACAATGAATCGAACGTCCTTCGGCAATCCTCTGACTATCTTAGGAAGAAAACTTATACCGGTAATAGCTTTTGGTCTTGCAACAATAATCCCAAAAAATTTTTGGTTTTGAATACTTCGTCTAAGCATTACAGAAATTTGAACCGGAGGATAAAGAACGAGGGAGTCTAGACCGTAAAGTTTCTTAATTAAATCCTTAGTAAATAAACTGTTGCTTAAGTGCAAGCAATGACTTTTTTTAGCGAGAAGCCATATCGGCGATAGCATCTCATTTTCATGGAAGGTTAAGGCGATTTTCTCATATAGGCTCAAATATTCTCTACCAATACGACAACATATTCCTGCCTTAGGTTGATGATAAACAAGATGACCAAAAACTGGGAAAGCTGGACTCGATGACGTAATTACCAAATATCTGCGTTGGCAACGTCTCAAAAGTGACTCAAAAACACAACGAAAATGCAATAATATCCGATAGAAATTTTCAAATTCAATAGGAAGATTACTCTGCTTCATTAAACGCTTGAGCAAAAAAGGTACAGATACTTCATGCACTTTATATTCTTGCATTAACATTTCTTCTTTCATGACTCTATATACATACTCGCCACCAGTCCTCGGAGCTAAAGTATCAGTAACACTTATCATTATCACTTCGCGACGAGGTTTCAATTAGCTATCCCTCAATTTTTTCTATCTTTAAAATTTTCTAAATATATATCTCAAACATTCAAAATTTTGATCCACTGCCTAAATATTTTATTAGCATCAAATGCTAAGGCTCTTTCTCTACAAGCATCTCTCATGTCTCCCTTATAACCATTTTTCCAGATATCTATGGCTAGATTGAACATTTCTAAGTCGGTATCCACAAGCCATCCGGTTTTCTTATTTACTATGGTTTCAGAGGGTCCTTGCATATTATATGTCAAGACAGGAGTCCCACATGCTATGCTCTCTAATGGTACATATCCAAAAGGTTCATGGCTAAAAGCAAATAATGTATAAAGCGCGTTAGAATAAAGATCAATCAATTCTTCATCGGTGACTCTTCCTAAAAATGTGATGTTAGGATGTGTTAGCAAATACTTGGGTGTATAATATAGCTTCCCGAAAACTTTCAATAGTACCCCCGCATCTGCAATAGCTTTTATAATTGGAAACTTTCCCTCCTTCCCATAGACTCCCAAATGTGTTAAAACATAATCTTCTGAGGGCTTAGATGACGAAGGCCTAAAAAGAGAACAATCAATAGGCGGGCTAATCACTCCATCAACTCTAATACCCCATTGACGGTACATTGACGCACAAAAATTAGAATTAGCAATAAAAAACTCGATGACTCCCTTAGTTCTCTAACAAACTTTTGCTCCAATTTCCGTAAAGGATGCTTAACAAATTCATAAATGAATCTATATTCTGCCGGCATAATTGAAACCATATCCTGAAAAGCGTTAATCATAATGCCTTGTCCATAATACACGCAAGCTTGAATGATAATACAAGAAGAAGTGTTAACAACAATGTCAATATCGCTAGTTTTGTGAAAAACTTTATGTCTTATTAGACTTTTAAACCACGCATCAAGCGTTGGGAACGAGGGTATCAAAGAGAACCTGTAACCGATAACCTTCACATCAATATTAGACTTTTGCAATTGATCCTTAATTTTTTCATTAATTCGTGGAGTTATTAACATTCCGCTATGATTATTTTTGACGAATTCTTTAGCCAACAAAATAGCTGGTCTTACAGCACCTGCAGTTGTTGTGAGAGGATCTGTAACAAAGCAGACATTCAAGGTAGTATCCAACCCTAAAAATAACTATGTATTATCTAGTGTTAGTAAAATTTTTGACCATTTTTCGATGTAACATTTTTTGTCCAGCTTCGAAGCATTTTCTACACAATGCTTTCTCATAATTGGGGGATATCCATTTTTCCAGATGTCAATTGCCGTCTGAATAATTTTTTCGTCAAAACTTGCAAGCCATCCTACTTTTCCATCAATCACATACTCTCCAGGTCCTTGAAAATCATAGGTAAGCACAGGAGTGCCACAGGCAATACTTTCAAGTGGTACATATCCAAAAGGTTCATGCGTAAACGGGAAAATTGTGAAAAGAGCATTTGAGTATAGATTCACAAGTTTACTCGTGGAAACCCTGCCTACGTAATCAATATTCGGATGATTTAACAACTTTTCAGGAATAAAGTGTGTTTTGGAGCCAAAAGCTTTTATTTTCACGTTCATATCCGCTATTCTCTTCACAACCGAGAATTCTGTTTCTTTACCAAAATACGTAAGAACATAATCGGAAGAAGGATTTGAGGTTGATGGATGAAATACCTCACAATCAATTGGCGGATAAATCACATCATCAACATTTACTCCAAAAAATGAATACATTGAAGCACAAAACTTGGAATTAGCAACAATCATTGCTGAAATATTGGCCATACGGTTAACAAGTCTTCTATCGGCATATTCAATAATAGGCTTCAAAAGATTATAAGCAATTTTGAAGCTGGAGGAAAGCTCTTTTTCCAAATCTTTTAAAGCAAGAGAAAGCGGCCCTTGTAAATACCAAACCGAAGAAGGTATAGTAATTACTTGTGAAAAATTAATCACTATAGAAGACTTACTAATATTACATCTTGAATTGAGTCTCAAAAAGGCTTCTCTAATCCACGTTTCAAACCATATCATTGAAAGACCAGAATTCTTAACAATCAGTTTGGCACGCAAATTTATTGGTGTTATACCACCTTCGCGTAAACGTTCTTCGACTTCCCTTGAAATCATTGGAGACATTATGAAAACTTTGTAACCATTTTCAACCAACGATTGAGCCAAATATAAAGCTGGTCGAATCGACCCCTCTAAATCCAGCATAACATCGCAAGCCAACGTAACATCCATAGCCTAGCTTCCTCTTCTTAATAATTACTAATGATTGAACGTTTCTTTTTATAATACTTTTCATGTACAACCTAATGCTGCTTCAAAACACTCTTCATAAATCCTAAGAATTTTAACACACATAAGGAAAATACAACTAGCCATTCCTTATAAATATCAATGTTAATCAATAAACCAAGCGAATCTATGTTAGACACCAATAACATTTGTAAACAGGAAAAGAGAAACCAAACCATAGGTAAAGATGCATAACAAATTTTGGTACCAGTTTTGACATTACCATGAGAACTTGAAATTCATATGCTGAATTCAGAAACTTTTAGAATACATTCAACATAAATGTTCCCTTTGACAAATAATGAAACAAATCTCTATCAATCTAACTCCGAGAACAAAAATTGTAGAAGCAGCAGTCGGAGGAATTGCTCTCGCTTGGTTTATGGCTTGCCTGCTATCATGGATAATACAAACCACCGCAATCACAAAAATTTCGTATCCTTCCTCTCAATCTGCATTTGTTCTCCTTTTGTTCTTAGCCTTTTCTTCAATTTTCGCGATAGCCATTTCTAAGGCTCTAAGAGAAGGTTTTTACGGTTTATATACGCTTGCAGCGTTTAACATTTTCTGGGTAATCTTTCTAGCGCTCTCATTTTATTATGGGCTTCCACAAATTACCAGCTTTTTCTTCAACGGTGGCATAATATGCCTAATTCAGATAATGATAAGCTACACTACAACAATATTCACATTAACGGACACCGATACACTAAACTTGAACAGAAACACTGCCATTATAATAGGTGCAACTCCCTTCATCGCTGCACTTCTATTCCTAGTAGGAAACTACATAATAGAAATGGGAGAAACACAAATGGTCCTAAACACAAACCAGACAATAGTGATAGCCTCTCTTTTAATAGGAATTACCATCGCCTATGTAAGCTATATCCTACACTCGCATTCCTAAAAATAACACAAAACAAAGAAATCTTGATCGACTGCAACCAAAAGCCCAATCGAATGAACCGTCATTTTTTCAAAACAAAATCCAATAAACTTTTCTACTTGCACGTTTCTATAACATCAACAAACAACAAGTGAAACGCAAATGAACGAAACACCCAGTGAAGCGGTTAAGACGTCATTCACCCAAGAAGACTTTGAAAAAATAACCATCCTGGTCACCGCAGAATTTCAAGTGGAAGAAGCCTTTATAGAACATAACATGCCCACTTATTATTTAAAACAACCACAAGAAACAAAACAGCCTTTTCTGCGGCTACTTAAAAGTCTTAAAAATATGAATCTTATAGCTTTTCTGCGAAGAAAAGACGAAAAAATCGTCTTAAAAGTTGTTCCAAAACCTCCCGCAAAACCAAGCAAAATTTGGATTGGCTGGGTGTTATTCCTTGCCACAATCGCCACTACATTCTTTGCTGGGTACTTAGTGTCCCCTTCTGCCATCAATCCTTATGTGGGTGGTGCATCCTTTACCATAGCTATGCTAGCAATATTGGGCACACATGAAATGGGACATAAACTCACGGCAAACAAAAATGAAATTGAAGCAACAGTCCCCTACTTTATTCCGGGACCCCCTCCTTTTGGCACTCTCGGCGCAGTAATAATGCAAAGATCTCTCCCTCCAAACAGAGACGCTTTATTCGATTTAGGAGCTAATGGTCCAATTTCAGGATTTATTATTGCAACAATAGTAAGCATAATAGGCTTAATTATGCTGGTTCCCTCGGAACCTGTTCAAGCAGGAGTAATTGGCGCACCTTTACTGTGGCTCCTCATCGAACAGGGACTTCACAGTCTAAATATGATTCCACAACCTCCACCCAATGGAATGTTGCTGTTGCATCCCCTTGGTTTTGCAGGTTGGGTTGGAATAGTTGTCACGATGCTTAATTTGTTACCCGCGGGCATGCTAGATGGCGGGCACATAACAAGAGCCCTAACCCGAGAAAAATTCAGATTTGTTCTATCAACGTTATCCATATTCTACCTCGTTATTCTAAGAGTTTACATAATGGCGATTTTGGTTCTCTTCTTAAGCATGTACAAACATCCAGGCCCACTAGATGATGTATCCAGTTTATCTACAAGTAGAAAATTCTTGGCAATTATCTTGATAGCGATTTTTGTATTGTGTACTCCACCATCTTTGTTTCTTATCTAAGTTATCTATTCAAGTTGTACTCATTCAGATATCTGTGTTCTCCTCATAAGTAGAAAAGTAGAACAATAACAAATGGGTTTTAATAAATGGATGGCAGTTTAGCTTTCTGGCTGCGGTATAAAGCCTACAAGCTTAATTTTGCTTCCACATTTATTACAAAGCAGCAGCAGTTCTGTTAATTCATCATTTTTAACTTTTGTATCCAAAATCTTATAGATCTCTTCCGTTTCGTCATCAGGCGATATTATGACCCCACATTTTGGACATGGAAAAGCTCCATCTCCATCGATAGTTGTAAGATCCACCGTATACACAAAGCTTTTTTTAGTAGATACCTTTCGCATCATCAACTACACCTCGCCCAACTTCAATTATTGCTTTCATGCTAGTCTACAAAATAATTAACAATTATGAATAGTCAATGTAGATTATAAGTAAATAAAATATGGTTAAGGCGAATAGATTCCCGCAACTTTCGGAAAAGGCACAGCATCCCAAATATTTTCAAGACCACAAATAAATCTGGTCAGCCTTTCCACTCCTATTCCAAAACCGGCAGAAGGTAATATTCCATTTTTCAACATCTCCAAGTACCATCCATAATCTGCAACATTCTCCCCGCTTTTAACCATTCTATTAACCACTCTTTCGTAGCGATACTCCCTTTCGCCTCCTGAAATCGCCTCACCAAAACCTTCAGGATACAAAAGGTCAAAATCCCTCAAAATTCCAGGCTTTTCTTCATGCTCCAAATAATAGAATCCTCTCGCCGTAACTGGAAATTCCATTATCCAAAAAGGTTCCCTATGAATCTTTGACAGAAGTTCTTCTCCATCCCACGGAATTTCCGAGCCATACTCTACATTTACTCCAAAGTTTTTAAGAATTTCAAGCACTTCTCTATATTCATATCTTTTAAAGGGTCTTCTGGGCACTTCTAATTGCCTTCTTTCTTCTCTTAGTTCTTTGCCATGTTTTTGTTTAATCTTCCGGATAACATAACAAAGCATTCTTTCTCCTAAGTCAATGAGATCTTTGTATGTTGCATTTACAACCTCTAAGTCTATTTGTCTAAACTCTGTCAAATGCCGACGGGTCTTAATGGTTTCCGTGGGCTCTAATCTTACATTTGGTGAAAGAGCAAAAACCTTTGGAAACACATTAATCATCATTTGTTTGTAAAGTATCATACTGCTCATAACTTTAAACTCAGTCCCATAATAATTAATGGAAACCTGTTTTGCATCCCTTATTCCCGGATCAGTTACGGGTCCAATAATGGGCGCGAGAATTTCAACAAATCCCTCCTTCTTGAGAAAAACCCTGATTTGAGAAACTATTTCATCTTGAATTTTTAAAATACGGATAATTTCTGGCTTGTTTATTAGTAAATGACGTTTCCTTAACATGTCTATTGAATCGTAGAGCATAAGCCTGTTAAAAGCATTCCGTATGCTATAAATTTTTTATAAATATCCCCGTATTTTTTCCAAAAAAGTTAAGTTTTTAAGTCATTATGATATAAAATTTACAATATGTCATCTAAATTAGACGAAAAAGACATTGCAATACTACATCTGCTACAAAAAAACTGTAGAATGACTGCCAGAGAAATTGCAAGAATCATTGGTTCACCTATAACAACAGTCTTTGCAAAAATAAAGCGAATGGAAAAACAAAAACTCATAAAAGAATACCGTGCAATTTTGGATTCCACAAAATTAGACCTCGGAGCCACAGCTTTTGTCTTAGCATCTTTTTCTTATAGAAATGGAGAAACTTCTCTTTCTCAGAGAATTATCGCTGAAAAAATCGCCAAGTTTCCAGAAGTTCAAGAAGTTCACATAATCTCTGGAGATTGGGATATTCTAATAAAAGTCAAAGAAAAAAACGTAAACTCGATTGGAAAGTTTGTAATAGACAAATTAAGAACAGTTAAAGGGATAGAAAAAACTTTAACTTGCATGGTTTTCGCCACCCAAAAAGAAACAACAGAAATAGTTTTGCCAGTTAACAAAAGGTTTTTGAGGAAAGTTCAGTAAAAGTTATGAATCACTACAAAAATGAGTAGAAAACTAAAGCCTAATGATAGAAGGGGTTTAAAACTGAAAAAGTTTGATGTAGTAGTTGTCGGAGCAGGAACTGCTGGCTGTCTAGCAGCGAAAACAACAGCTGAGGCAGGCTTAAAAGTTTGCTTAGTGGAACGGAAAAGAAGAGAAGAAATAGGTGAAAAAGTTTGTGGAGACGCTCTGGGAGAGCATCATTTAGAAACTTTAGGTCTAGAAAAGCCCAAGGGCGGAGAACTAGAAAAAAGAATTGAAGGCATTAAGATTTATTCTCCTGATTTAAAAACAGTTTTCGCTATTGCCCATGAAGATTTTGTGGGATATTTACTTAACAGACATCTCTTTGGACAATGGCTTTTAAGAAAGGCCCTTGATAGCGGTGCAGTATTACTCGATTCTACATTATGTCTGTCGCCAACAATCGAGAAAGGATTTGTAACTGGTATTATAGCTAAAAATCAAAAAACAACCGAAAAAATCCAGTTGAAAGGCAAGGTTGTTTTGGATGCCAGCGGATTTTTGGCTGTAATTAGACATAAACTTCCTGAAGAAATGGGGATAGAAAGAGAAATTAAAAACGAAGATGTGGAAGCATGTTACCGTGAAATAAGACAACTTAAACAGGAAACCAACGATACAAATTATTGCGAAATATATTTAGACCAGAAAGTGACCCCTGGAGGCTATATGTGGATTTTTCCCAAAGGCGGGGCAAGAGTCAATGTTGGTTTAGGAGTATGTATGTGGAAAGGATTTCCCAATCCTAAAAAACAATTTTATGAGCATATCTTGAAAAAACCTCTTTTCCAAGGATCCCTTCTGCTCAGTGGGGGGGCATGGTATGACCCTACTCGTAGACCCTTGGACAACATGGTTGGAAACGGAGTGGCGATTTTAGGCGACGCAGCATGCTTAGTAAACCCCATTCATGGCGGTGGAATAGGGCCTTCAATGTTAAGCGGTTATCTTGCAGGAAAAACGGTGGAGGAAGCTTTAGAAAATGGTGATGTAAGCAAAAGGTCTCTATGGCCCTACAACGTTAGATACATGGAAACATATGGGATAAAACAAGCTACATTAGACGTTTTCCGAATGTTGCTTTTAACAAGCCACAATGAAGATCTTAGTTATGGAATGAAATACAAGCTCATGACAGAAGAAGATGTTTTGAAAGCTGGTTTAGGAAAAGAATTCCATTTAAAAATTACTGAAACAGCCAAACGTGTTTTCAAAGGACTAAGAAGAATACGATTCCTAAACAGGCTTAGATTAACTGTTAATTTTATGAGAAAGGTCAAAGCTCACTATAAAAACTATCCCAAAGCTCCTGAAACCTTTGAAAAATGGCAGATGCAAACAGAATCTTTATTCAAACAAACAAAATCAAAAGTTATGGATAGCAGAGTAGAAGTGTAAAGTTTGTGCAGGTTGCAGTTTTAGCCACAGGAGGAAAAGATTCCACATTAGCACTCTACAAAGCCTTGACAAGAGGTTATAAAGTAGAATATTTAGTAACAATGATTCCTTTAAGAGAAGACAGCTGGATGTTTCATTATCCCAATATTCGTTTAATGGATTTGTTTGCAGAAGCTGTAGACATCCCTCTAGTGAAAGCTGAAACCTCGGGAACAAAAGAAAAGGAAGTTGAAGACCTTAAACGTCTAATTAGAAAGCTTGACATTGAAGGCATAGTCTCCGGAGCAGTTGCCTCTAACTATCAAAAAACCCGAATAGAGAAAATCTGCAAAGAACTGGACCTAAAATGTATTAATCCTCTTTGGCAACAGGCTCCCATAAATCTGCTGAATGAAATTTTGGATTTGAAATTTGAAGTTATCATCACCGGAGTTTCTGCACAAGGTTTCACCCTAGAATGGCTGGGAAGAAAAATTGACAGAACCACAATTAAAGACTTAATGAAACTTTACAGTCAATATGGAATTTCTATAGTGGGCGAAGGAGGAGAATATGAGACCCTTGTTTTAGATGCACAATTCTTTAAAAAGAAGATAAAAATTGTTGAAGCAGAAAAGATCTGGCGAAATCAAAGTGGTTATTTTCTTGTTCGAAAAGCTAAACTTGAAAGTAAATAAATTGTTTTAGGAAAAGTTTATTTTGTCGCAGATTGCTATGAATCAAAACCAATGGCGGATAAATGTCCGCTGGAATGTGGCCTTAAGGCTGAACCATAAACTAAAAACGAGGTGAAAAAATGGCATACAAATACATTGCAGAAGCTTGGTCAAAACCAGAGAAATCTTACGTAGACGAGTTAATACGGGAAAGACTGATACAATGGCGTAGACAGCCCACCATAATACGAATAGAAAAACCCACAAGAATTGACCGCGCAAGAAAATTAGGTTATAAAGCAAAACAAGGTTTTGTTATAGTCCGCGTTCGCGTTAGACGCGGAGGCTTAAGAAAAAAACGGCCAAGGGCAGGCAGAAGACCCAAAAGAATGGGTGTCAAAAAATTTAAGCCCGCAAAAAGCCTAAGACTTATCGCAGAGGAAAGAGCAGCAAAAAGATTTCCTAATCTAGAAGTTTTAAACTCTTACTGGGTTGGCGAAGACGGACGCGCTAAATGGTTTGAAATCATAATGGTAAACCCCAATCATCCAGCAATAAAGACGGATAAAGACATAAACTGGATATGTGAAAAGCAGCATCATCGAAGAGTTTTCAGAGGATTAACAAGTGCAGGTAAAAAAGTTAGAGGTCTAAGACGCAAAGGACGAGGAGCAGAAAAAGTTAGACCAAGCAGAAAAGCAGCTAGAGGAGAAAAATAGTAAATATGATAAATGTTCGACCGCTAGTATTCAGAAAAGGCGGAAAACAGCGCAACGGAAGAGGATTCAGTAGAGGCGAGCTTAAAGAAGCTGGCTTAAGCTTAAAAGATGCGTTAAAACTTAAAATCCCAATAGACAAGAGACGGAAAACACTTTACAAAGAAAATGTATCAGCAATTAAGAAACTTTTAGAAAGCCAAAAAAGAAGAAAATCTAAAAACTAGATACAACATTACACTTAACAGCGTGATCCCCTTTGCCCCCTTCTACAATTCCAATAGCCTACATCGACATACGCGTCTTTGCCCATGCAACCGAAGATTCAGAAAAAGTTTTGACCGCAGTGCGAAATGTTCTTCCAACAGAATTAACTGATAAAGTCATTTTCAAAAAAACTAATCTAAAAGGGCACTATGGAAACCCCATAACCCTTTTTAAAACAAAAATTAAAGAAAAAAACGAAGCAGGCAAAGTCTTCGAAAAATTAGCCTCAAGTTTAAGCAATCTTGACAAAGAATTATTGTGTAACGAGATTAAACAGCATCTTGATAGAGGAAATCTTTACATAAGACTTGACAAACAATCAGCATATTTAAACAAGGTTAAACTTTATCATGAAGATCCAATACATTTCCGCATACATTTCAGAAAATCCAATCCAGAGGAAATTGTGAAAATTTGCAAAGATTCCGGGTTACTTCCATGAAAAGAATTTTTGCAGATTTACATTTGCGCCCAAATTTACGAAATGAAATGCAAACTGTTTCTATGATAAGAAAAGCCGCAAATCTCGGTTACCGTCTAATCGCAATACCCATCCCTTTGATTCTCACAGAAGATAAAGTTAGATGGTTACAGGACCTTTGCAGAGAGTCATGCATTGATTTTGTTTCCCGTATAGATCTAAAACCTAAAACGTCTCGAGAACTAATTACCAGTTTAAGAAAACTAAGACGAAGATTTGAAATAATCGCTGTATTATGCGAAACAAAGCAAGTAGCCAGACAGGCGGCCAAGGACCGAAGAGTAGATCTCCTAAACTTTCCGTCGTCCCATTTTCGTAGAAGATTCTTTGACAAAGCAGAAGCTGAACTTGCCTCCGACAGCCTAGCAGCCTTCGAAATCGACATTAAACCCTTAATTACCCTTAAAGGAGCTACAAGAATAAGGCTTATGTCAAATTTACGGAAAGAAGCGATGATTGCCCAAAAATTTCATGTGCCAATAATCATTTCCAGCGGTGTTTCCGACGAACTGCTCATGCGAAAGCCTAGGGAACTCGCAGCTCTAGCCTCTCTCTTCGACCTAAAGGAAGAGTTAGCCATCGACTCGATTTCGAAAAACCCTCTAGCACTTGTAAAGAGAAACAGAGAAAAGCTCAATCCAAGGTTTATAGCACCCGGAATACGCGTTATTAGGAGAGGAAAAGATTGCTGAAAAAGGAGCGAAGACGTTATCTAGCCTTAAAAATTGATTCTACGGAAACCTTTAGCTCAGGAGAGTTTATGAATGCTCTATGGAATGCCCTTTTAAAGCTTTATGGGGAATATGGTGCAAGCAAAACAGGTTTGGCACTAATTGATTATGATGCGGAAAAACGGTTTGCATTGATACGCGTAGTTCATACAGCTGTTGAAAATATTCGGGCAGCAATTGCATCGATAACAGAAATAGCTGAAAAACCTGTTGCAATACATGTTTTGAATGTTTCGGGGACAATAAAGGCATTATATAAGAAGCTAAAGCAATAGTTTCGCGCAGAAATCTTATTCTAGGTCTTCTCTATTTATTTCTTGGGGGATGATGTAGCCGTCCCAGTCTGATTTATGCAGATGAGGAACTCATGACGGACAGACCCCTTTTCCTCCAAAATTTTTTAACTAAAAACCAAGCTGTGAATCCCCGGTTTTCTTTCTTCCACGACCAAAAACTAACGCAAAAATCATCCCAGCTATAAATCCGCCTATATGAGCCCAATAAGCAACCCCGCCAGTAATATCAAAAAATACGAGAAGCCATTGCATTAGAAACCAAAAGCCCAAAAAGAAAATTGCAGGCAATGGCACTATTATCACCCACCCATAAAAAACAGCAGTCAGGATTCTTGCAGTTGGATAGAACACGAGATAGGCGCCTAGCACAGCTGAAATTGCACCAGAAGCTCCCACAACACCTATTGTTAAGTCTGATACTTGAGGAACACCTATTAAATTATCTATTTCAGGAGCAAACAAGACGCTTATTATATGTGTTAAAGAAGCAACCAGCCCCGAAATTATATAAAAAATCAAATAACCACCATGGCCAAAAACGTCTTCAACATTGTCTCCAAAAATGTATAAGTAAAGTATATTACCCAAAAGGTGAAGCCATCCAGCATGCATAAACATGGACGTAAACAAAGTGTAAAGTTGCCGTCCTTGCATAATATTTTCTGGTATCATCACAAAATTTTCTTCAATATTCGAAGCAAACCGTCTACTTAAGAAAATATTTTCACTGGAAAGCCAATAAACGGCAAAAATTACAATGTTTACCACTAAAAGCAAACGATTCACATGCGGCGTTTTCAAGGGCCTATTCAAGTCTTTTATTGGAAACATCTAATCCTTCACTATGAAAGCAAATAATGACTTACAAAGCGGTTTCTAATTAATTTTTAGTCTTATAAACCTAGACATTTAATCAATTCAATCTTTAAAATCCAAAAAGCGCATTTTTTGATAAAAAATAAAAATATATGAATAATGGGCCCGGCCGGATTTGAACCGGCGACCTTCGCCGCGTGAGGGCGACGTCCTAGCCAAGCTAGACTACAGGCCCTACTTCTAGAGACACTAATATAGATTTGAAGGTAGAAGCTGAATAAGTATTTCGTTTTCATAAAATCTTTCCTTATCAAGCTCTAAATGAAACACGGAGAACAAATTTGAAAAACCCAGAAGATTTGGAAAATCTTGAACACAAGAAGGTAAAGAAGGTTTACCTAGCTTTGTGCTTGCTAGCCTTTGCTTCAGTCGGCTACTTTTTAACCTATTTCTTACGTGTTAACGCTAGTTTCATTCTGCATTAACCCCCTCCATCAATAACTTAACACGGATCATAGTGAAGAGCATAATTTAAACTAAAACAATGTTTCATAAAATTTTTCTAGTACCTCCGCCTAACAACTTTGGGTGCAAGTGGAAATTCAAGTTACTTTTTCCTTCTCCCTTCTCCCCAAAGGAAGAAATAACTAAAACTTGCACCTTGTCCCTATATTTCATTCGGAAAACTTAAAAATGGTTTCGCTATTTTGAGTTGATAATATGCCAGGTAAATATGAGTGATTTTTTGTCGAATGCGACAAGTAACAACAGTGTGTCGTTATTCCCAGTGTAAAGCGATCTGCTGGAAAGGCGTAATTTGCCATTTTAAAACAGAAACCCTCAGATTTAGATAAATTAAAGCTTGTAGTTAAACCAGTAGTATCCATAATATTCTGTTGAGCTATGAAAAAGCTTAAAAGTCCTTTCCCGATTTATACAGACCGCCGTGAACAATCTGTTAAAAAAGAAAATTTTGCTTCTATACATTCTGCTTTTGATTTTAATGCCAGTATGCTTCTCAATTTCCATTGTTAAAGCAAGTCCAGCCATTGGCTCTACAACCACGACGCTCTATTCGGTGGCAGATTCTTACGTAAACTCTTCCAGTCCAGACACAAACTATGGCGCCGAAGGTAATATGTATGTAGGTGCCAATTCAGAACAAAACTTTGTATACGTCATGTTCGACTTGTCCAGCATACCTTCAGAGGCCAACATAATATCGGCTAAGCTCAGTCTATATCTTTCATCAACAGGCGGAGACATATACTGGTATCCAGCCGACACTATTGGTGCATATTACTGTTCAAATAATTCTTGGACAGAGCTTGGAATTACATGGAACAGCAAGCCAAGTTTCGATACAGAAGTAACAGACAGTTGGTCTTTTTCTATCATTTACTACGTAGATGTGTACAAGTCATGGAATGTAACGGAAGATGTAAGAAAGGCATTCTCAGCGGGAAAGCTAACTGAAGTGATAAAGTTTGAAAGTAAGACAGGAGACGGGTACGCTGTTTTCAACTCTAAAGATGGAGGTAACAAGCCAAAATTGGAAGTTGAATACTCTACAGAACCAGTTTTTATGGTTCACCTTGAATCTGTCCAGGACACAGGAGCTACATCCAATCTAGGGCTTATAACCTTTGCAGGTTACACTTTCTCGCTTCCTACTGATGTGGATGTCGTTAACGGCAGTTACACCGTTACATATAGCAGCGGCTACACGTTTGTTCGATGGGAAACAACTGGTGACATCGCCGTCTCAGATGAAAACACACCTTCAACCACAGTGACCGTTTCGGGTAATGGAGTTTTAAGAGCCGTAGGAAGTGCAAAAACAATAGAGTACACTTACGATCACGGAACACCTCAATGGCATTCAGAAAGTGCAGGGTATATAGACGCGGTAAGGTTTACGCCACTCCTTTCAGGTGTGCTCCTCACTGCCCGCTATTACATATATGACCTTTATTTTTCCCCATCAGACACTTTCAAAGTCCATGTGATGGACATAAACCGAAACGGTCTGATAGTCCCCTTTAATGTGACACCAACCTCTGAAGGATGGTTTGATGTTGACCTTTCTTCATATGGCATAAGCATAGAAGAAGGCATTGATTTCTATCTTGGAATGGAGTGGATCAATGGATACAATCCAGATCTCGGAGAGGATAGAACCAGTCCGTCCGGTCGAAGCTGGCGGTATAACGGAACAGTTTGGAGCCAAGAGACATACAGCGACTTTATGATCAGAGCAGTTGTAGGCACAGCGCCTCCAGTCAAAGTGGGTGTTAAAGCCGGTGACTGGGCTGGATACGGTGAAGTTTCTTTCGAGTATGCGTCAAACATGCCTGGATATGAAGAACCACCCTCAGAAATGAACATGTCTTGGTCCGATATGAAGATTCTTAGCGTTTCAGACGGCAATCTTACAGTTCGATCAACCACCATCTATGCAAATGGAACAGAACGAACAGATGTGATGTGGGGAAATATAGCGACAGGTGAAGGAAACCTCAGCGTTGGAATAATCCCTTCAAACCTCAGTTCGGGTGATAAAATTCCAGGAAATCTAACGTGGTATACTGAGGAGCCCTTAAGGCTCACCATAAATGGCACTATCATAAGGCGTTACGCAGGAGCAAATAGAGAAGTTAATTATGTAAACATTACATATCCCATAATAATTGGCAACGTTACGTACGGCACTATGAACATGAGTTTCTACTGGGACAAAAAGACAGGAGTTATATGCGAAGAGATCATGTCCTTTGCGATGTCGTACACGGTTAACATGACGCATTATTATATGAACATGTCGATGCTATGGAGAATTACGGCGACTAACATGTGGCCAGCCGTTTTCACCGCTAAGGATGGATATGCATTCAACATCACCGTAGCGAGCAACTCTACGATAACTAGTTTCAATTTCAGCGAGCCCCTGAAGCAAATAAGTTTCAATGTGACAGGACCCGCTGGCAAGACGGGGTATTGCAATGTTACAATTCCTAAGGATCTTCTGCGAGGCGAACCATGGGCTATATATCTCAACAGTACTGAATATACTGCATCATGCAGCATAACTGGAAACAAGACACATACATTCATATACATTCCCTACACTCACAGCACTAACACACTCCAAATAAAGGGTACATGGGCAATACCAGAATTTCCGTACATTCTGACCCTATCAGTATTCATGGTTTTCTCAATAATTGCTGCCATCTTATCAAAGAAAACGCATCGTTGATGCTTTCACACATGTTTCCCTCCTTTTTTGAAATCTGAAGTTCACTATTTTGCCATGTGACCTTCGGAGAGTCCGTAACCACAACCTACGGAACTGGATAAAGCAAGCATTGAAAAGCTTGCACACTTAAGAAAAGGCTAGGAAGACTCATCATGGAAAGATATGCTGATCGCTTATTTTATAAGCCTTTTTCCTTCAGCCGGAATTGAGCTTCGAAGGAGGTTAAAGGAATATAAAAAGAGCTCTGCATGTGAGTAAACATAGTGCTCGTATTATTATATAAGCCCATAATCAAGCCTATAGCGAGCTATAAGTTTGTTTCCGCTAAGTTTAGGAATCTTTGATATCTCCGTAGAAAATAGAAAAAATAATTATTTTGAAGGAGTGAATGAAGCTGTAAACGAAATCTCATTTATTTAACAATTGCTTTTTACTACAAGTTCCAGCATCACTCAGAACCTTAATTGCCTTTTTAAAACTTAAAACTCTTTTCAACCTAAAATTCTTTCTGATTTCAACTAAAATCATCTTTTCTATAACTTTACATCCTTCCTTCCCGAAAATTGATATTAAGGCTCTTTCAAAAACTTCAGGTTTTCTCGGTATTTCAAATTTTTCCAACATAAAATCCTTTTTTAGATAGTAATAAATGGATTGTCGAACGTTCTCCCCAAGCTTTCCTAGAGCAGAGTCAACACATTCAAGTATCCTTGAATCAATGTCGAGAGATATCCCTATCACTCCTAAAGGGTAGAACATAGTTCTGTAAGACAATTTCATATAAGTTTTTTGCTTTCCATCTCAATATTCTATTTTGTTGATGAAAAATAAAAAGGAGGTGAAGTGATGAACTTGAAAGTTGTGTTGTTGCTGTTCCTAGTCTTCTTTGCTACTGCTACCACCATAGTCTTAATAAATGCAATCATTGTACCGAATCATCTTAAGATAACATTGTCAACATCTCTATTCAATGCTATCGAGCCGACCGGTGGAGGAGCAGTGGACGATCCTACTGGTGTTTAATAAGTAGATTTTTAAAGTAGATATGACCAACAATTTACAGCTACGGGTAGTTAATTATGCATAAAATGCTTGACCTGGTTGATCTAAAAGCAATCGAGGCCTTAGCGACCTATGGTCCAAGAAATGTAAGCGGGGTTTCGAGAAAACTACAAATTCCAGCTGAAACATTGCGCAAAAGGATCAAACGCATCCACCTCAAAACTTTTTTAAGATTTCATATAAACGTTTGCCACTCAAACTTAGGACTCGTTACGGGGGTTGTGTTTGCTGAGGCGGTTCCAGGATATGAAAATGCCTTACTTGATGCATTAAAAATTAACGATTTTTGGATTTTTCTCTGTAGAGGTTATGGCATGTTTGAAGGTTGCTTTGGAATATTTCCAATACCCAAGGAAAGGCTCGGGCAATTTGAGCAATTCATTAATGAAATAAAAAGATTAGGTTTAGCAAGAAGAATACAAGTTTTTTGGACGTCCTTTTTTCATCCTACCCTTTCATTGTGTAAATGGTTTGACGAGAAAACAAAAACATGGATTTTCGATTGGGAAAGATGGGTTCAAGAAGTCAAAAGCGCGAATGTAACCTCGCTTCACTTTCTCGAAACACCTGAGATTTCAATTAAAGCTGATGAAACAGATGTGCTTTTAATAAAAGAACTTGAAAAGGATGCTACGATCAGCCTCAAAAAGCTGGCAGAAAAAATAGGCATATCCGCTCAATTAGTAAGTTATCATTTTTATAAACACGTTTTAGGTAGAAAACTTTTAGAAAGCTTTAGGATAACTATTTTTTATTTCGGTGAGAACTCTGAGTTTTCCTATTTTATATTCAGATTTACTGAGTCAGAAAAATTAGCGAACTTCACCTCTACACTGCTGGACAAACCTTTTGTAAAGACATTTGGCAAAATCATGGGTGAGAACAAACTCTATGCATGTCTATATCTTCCGAGAACCGAGTTCAGACCATTCCTAGAAGTTTTGTCTAAGCTTATCAGGGATGGCTTCCTTGAAAGCTATCAGTACATAATTCAAGACCTAAACAACTCAGCAAGAGAAATTATTCCATTTCAATACTTTAAAGAGGGAAAATGGATGTATAACCATGAAAGATATGTCAACATTCTCCAAAAATTCGTAACAGAAAAACAGTTGATCGATAAACTAACCCTCCATAAGGCCCATACCATAATAAATCAATCTTCTACAAAGATTCTAATGAAAAGATCCGCTACCACGAATTAACAGAATTTCATGTATCAATACACTTAGTTTCTCCATGTTAGAGTTGCTTAAAACAATGTCTCTGTATGTGTGAATAAGGGGGGTATTCTTTAAGAAACGCAAATAAATCCAGAAAAGCTATAAATTATCCGATGTCATTCCAAAACTAGCCGAGGTAGCTCAGCCTGGGAGAGCGCCCGGCTGAAGACCGGGTTGTCGCCGGTTCAAACCCGGCCCTCGGCATTTCTGTGAATTTTTACTCATTGCTATATAGCCAATAAAAGCTGTTACAGTGGTAAATTTATTCCAAATAGCTAATAACTTTGCCCTCTTGAGTCAGTCTGTAATATGTTTTCCCTTGTTTAATTTCTTTCTCTATACAAAAGTCGTGGTTTAATACATCTAAATGCCATTTTAATATGTTACTTTTTAAGCTGGTTTTTGATAGTAGCTCTTCGAAGGTTAGACATTCTTCTTTGAGAGCATTTAGGATTTTTCTTCTCAAAGGATTGTTTAAGGCTCTTAGGTAGCGGCAATGAGACTTTCTTGTTTCCTCTATTGAGTCACTGGTAGTTTTGGATGTTTTGCGTGTCATGATTGACCATTAAAAGGACATGTTAAACAGGTATAATTTCCTTTCTAAACAATGATGATCGTTGTGTTTGGTTGCCCTAGTGTGCTCTGGTAATTTGCCTTTGATTTTTTCACAATTCTCAACCCTTTAATATACTTAAAAGGATGAATATGTATCCTTTAATTATTCATTTTCAAAGGATAATTAATGGTTTTATAACATATGAGCAAGTTCCGCAACTTTCTCTTTAATTTGTCTGAAAACTTTCTCGGCATAACCATAAGGTAAAAAGTATGGATCTTCAATGTTCCAAACAACGATTTTGTTCGCGCAGTCTGGACACTTACTCAAAACAATGTGCTTGTGTCTAGGCTCCATGACTATAATCAGATCATACTCTCTAAGGTTTTTCCTATTCACCTCTTCTGGAGCATGTTTGAGAAATGTAAGAGCGTTTTCCCTTGCAAGAAATTCTTTAGCAGCATTAGAAATAGGGATCATAGGATTGGTTCCTGCAGAATCCACCTTTAAGTCTGGCTTTAGCTTTTTCAGCAATGCTTCTGCAACAGGACTACGGTATGCATTGCCAGAACAAACAAATAATACCTTCATGTTTAAACAACCTGGCTGTATTTGATGTGAACACTACACTTAGATCTTACTCTAAGACCATCTATAAATAAAATGAAAGTTAAATTTAATCTGCTACCCACTTATATGAGAATATTATACTTAGAACATACTCTCGCGAAAGAAGCAAGAGTTAACAAAAGAAAACAAGGTTACCCATGCTTCCCTTAATTATGTGCTTTTAGTTCGGGTTTCCTTTAAGAGAAGTAAGGGTAAGGCAGACAATACTATGGCCAATGAAGAGACATAAAATGGCATTAGCATACCCAAAGTGTCCCAAAGTATACCGCTGATGGCATTCCCTGTTAACATTCCTATCCAGAAAGTTGTTGCTGAAACTCCATTAACAAGACCCCACTTCGAAGGAGGTGTAGCATCCATCATAAGGGTCTGAAATGGAGACCATGAAAGATTCAATATGGCGTTTGAAAAGAACATGAAAAGAATTAATTCAAGTAGGTTTTGAGAGAAAGCAAATAACAAGAAAAAAGGTGAGGAAGCAACAAAGGTTACAAACATGATTTTCCTTCTGTCAAACATATCACTGCACTTGCTGCCTGGAATTTGCACGATTATGGAGGCAACTCCGAAACCCACGGCGTATAGTATACCTATAAAGGTGTAGTCTACATGAAAGTTTGATACGACGAAAACTGGAATCACAGGTATTGTAACACCTATGCCTAATCCTTGAATTATATTAATTAGCGAAAACAGAACTATTGTCAATAAAAATCCTTTAATCCGATCAGTTTCTTCGTTCTTGGTAATTATGCCTTTCGATTGCGATTTTCTCCTAGTCTCTTGCATAAGAAGTGTAAGAGGAAAAACAGCTAATCTCAACATGAAACAAGCAAAGAATGGAAAACGTATTCCGAACAAATCTGCAGTTATACCGCCAACAAAGGGAGCTACTGTTGAACCTACCAGCCACGAAATGTTTGTCCAACTATAAGCTGAAGCCATGGTTTCTGTTGAGGTAACGTCTGCTACCATTGCCCATCGAATAGGCAAGTATAAACCTGTTGCAAAGCCTGAAAGCATAACCCACGGCACTAAATCTGTCCAATTATTAGCAAAAGCATACATCAGTGGCGGGAAAGCAGCTAGCAATGTGCCAATCACGTGGAGTCGTTTTCTGCCGTATTTATCTGACAAAAATCCTGTGAGAATTTGCATTACCGCCGCAACAGCATTAGAAACAGAAAACACCAATCCAAGTTCTGTCATGGATGCGTTAAGAGAGTTTTTTATGTAGATTGGCCATATGGGGCTGATCAAATCAATCGCTAGGGAACTTACTAGGAAGATTATGGAAAGTATTAGGATGTTTTTTCCATAGGCCATAAATCGCGTCAATCTTACTGCCCCTAACCAAACCGATCAACCACTTTTTGGAGATAGTAATCCTCTATTTAAAATTATGGATCAACGATTTTCCACAAAATTCTTCTATCTATGTTAGAACATTTGCATTTTAAAATATTTCACGTCCACTCTTCAAGGCTGAACTTTGGCGTCGACTTTTTAAGTAAACTGAGATTTTTATTTTTTTAGATCTGTCTTTCTTCTTAAGTTCACTATTTATGTAGCAAACCTTTTTATATTACGCTACTCACTGTAGAGAAGTCACAACGGTTCATAATTGAATTTGAAGCTTCTGAGGCTTTTGAAGGTTCATTTGAATTTTTGTGACAGGAGATGTTGAAAAATGCAAGTTAAAAGCTTTGAGGATCTTCCGTTAAGCTCGGAAATTATGAATGGTATCGAAGAACTTGGCTTTGAGGATCTTTTTCCTATTCAGGCTCAAGCTATCATTCCGTTACTTGAAGGTAAAGACGTTATCGGACAAGCTCAAACAGGAACAGGGAAGACGGCTGCCTTTGGTGTTCCCATAGTTGAACGTATAGATGTCAAAAACCCAAAGGTTCAAGGTTTAGTTTTAGAGCCAACGCGTGAACTAGCAGTTCAAGTTGCAGAACATATCAGCAGGATATGCAAGTATACATCTTTCAAAATTTTACCGATATATGGTGGAACTTCCATTCAAAAACAAATATACGCCCTAAAAAAGGCAGTTCATATCGTTGTAGGCACACCTGGCCGCATAATCGATCACCTTAAACGAGGAACGCTGAATCTTGGATCGGTAAAGGTTGTCGTTCTCGATGAAGCTGATCGAATGCTTGATATGGGATTTGTAGATGACGTTGAATTCATACTATCAAAGGTTCCTGTAGACCGGCAAACAAGTTTGTTTTCAGCAACCATAGATCAAGCAGTAATGGGTATATGCAATAAATACATGAAAGACCCTGAAAAAATACTGGTGAGCAAAGATGAAATAGCCCTTAAACAAATAAGCCAATATTATATGCTTGTAAATCCTAGAAACAAATTTCGGGTTTTATGTAATATCCTAGAAGAAAATCACATTGAACGAGCCATAATCTTTTGCAAAACGCGGAGAGGAACAAGCATGCTAGCAGATAAGCTGAGACGGCATGGATATGATGCGCGACCCATTCATGGTGGTTACACCCAATCTCAGAGAGACGTTGTTATTAATTCTTTTAGAAAAGGAAAGCTCCAGCTGCTTGTTGCAACTGACGTTGCTGCCCGAGGTTTAGATATTCAAGGAATAACCCATATAATAAACTATGACATTCCATTAGATGCATTAGTATATTTTCATAGAATTGGAAGAACTGCAAGAATGGGACGTAAAGGAACAGCTATAACCCTTGTAAGCTATGGAGAAACAGCGGAACTGAATAAGATAAGAGCACTAACAAACACATCGATAGAAGAAATGGAAAACAATATTCAAACATCTTCCAACGATTTTCGAGAGAAATATAAAACTATTTGTACGGATTGCGGAAAAGAATGCGAGGTTCCCTTTAAACCAGACTCAGATAGACCTGTTTACTGTTATGAATGCTGGTCAAAAAGGCGACCTCCAATAAAGAAGTTGATGTAATGGTGGGAGGTTTTTGTTTTGGGTAGAAGAAAAGTAATCAGTGAAGACGAACTTAGTAACATGATGTTACCTGAAGGCAGCGACGTTCTAGGAATCGCTGAGAAAATGTTAGGTTTTGACAGAATTCTGGTGAAATGTCAAGACGGTTACACACGCACTTGCAGGATACGTGGAAAAATGAAGAGAAGGGCATGGATAAGGCAAGGCGACGTGGTTCTGGTGTCTCCTTGGGATTTCCAATTTGAAAAACGTGGAGATATTATTTGGCGTTACAAGAAGAATCAGATTCCCTTTCTAAAAAGGAAAGGATATTTCACCGAATAATCTTTTGTTGATTGTTGAATTTAGTCGTTAGCTTTAATGCAATCTATAAAAGAAAATACACTATTATCGCTATTGTATAGCAAATTATTAGTGATGGAATAAGATATTTGTAGAGTTTTCCCAAGGAGCATTTAAAATATTCTGCTGTTAAAACTAGGCAAAGGTGTGTTGGCGCTGCAACATATCCAAGATAACTACTTATGTAAAGAAGTGATGCGCTGTCGGGCGCGAAGTTTACTATGCCCGCTAAGATCGAAACGCTTATTGCTATTCCTCCTGATGGCGAACCTGTTATTATGCTAAGAAAGGCTGGTATAACAAGCAACAAGATGAAAGTATCTACATTACTTGTAGTCACGAAGGATCCAAAAACCTGAGAAATTCCCACGGCCTCTGCAACATTTCTGAAGAGAAAGGCTCCGTACGCCGCAAAGGTTATTCCCCAAATACTCCATTCTTTTAACGGTTTCATAATAGTCTTAAAATCAGATTTTGCGATAACAAAAAGGGTTGCAATGCCTAAGAAAGGCGCGATAGAGACGTCGATTCCGAAGACAACAACGGGAACTATCGTCGCTAGGATTGGCAAAAAAGCTATAACTAAACGTCTCATTTCTGCCTTACGATCTATTTCCACACTAAGGCCTTCTCTCGTTTTCACACTTGTTCGTAGCCCAATGAGATATCCAGCAATGACCATGCCAATAACTACGGGAATCTGACGAAATATAAGTGATGAAATGCTTGTTCCAGTAAGCAAGGCAGTAAGTATAAGAAGTTGACTTATAGGATAAACAGGAAAAATTGTGTGTCTAAACCATAAATTCACATAAGTTTTTTTATCTGCACTTAATCCAAGTTTTTCAGTTTCTGCCTCCACCAGCGGAGCGGACATAAGGGCACCTCCAGCAACTGGCAAAAGCCCAATAACAGCTGGAAGAATGCTGACCAAAAGTTTTGAATTATTAACTATCCTGCTTAAGCTTTCACTTAAAGATTCGATTACCCTTGTTTCTTTATATAGTGTACTTAGGAACATTATTCCAAAAGATGCAGTTACTAGCGAAATTGTAAGCCAGCTTGTTGAAGTGACGACAAATACGTTTAAGACTTGTTGCAGGTCTAGAGCAAGTAGAGCTAACAGTAAGGCAGCGGCGTTCAAAATGATCCCGAGATTCATCCGCTTATAAATCATAAACGCTAGAAAACAAAAAGAAGTCACGATAGCAGTTAATGGGTCAACGAATGCCAAGACCAACCCTTTTTAAGTAATGTTTAGAAAACCAGAATAAACCGTCTAACACTTAATTCTTTCTATATGCAATTTAACATTGCAATTTAGTTATGCTAGATAAAAAAAGGAGAATTATTTGTGTTGGCGTTTATCATTTTCAAGTTTTGGTTTGCTCTACTAGGTTCCTTATTAGTGATGAAGAGTTGAATTCTTCTATTAATTTTAGTCCTTTTTCTGTGGTTTGATACAGAGTATCATGTTTTTCAATAAAACCTTGAGCTTTCAGAAATTTGGAATACCTGATGATTTGCTCATAACTTAAAGAAACTGAGCTAAGTATATGTGTTTTCTTTATGCCATTCTTTGCAGCTTTCAGAATGGCAACAGAAATAGTCAAAAAATCCCTTCTCCTTGACCTAAAATTCATAAATTCCCCAAATAATACATAGATGTCTTTTCTAGAAGATAAATCTATTCATCAAAGTGGGTTATCAAGACATCAATCCATATTATCCTCTTCAAGTAAAACCTATTCACTTATTGTTTTATCTTATTTTGTATTCGAGAAAAAGAAGTATTAATTCAATTTACCAAAACATTGACCTAAAGCTTAATAAAACAAGCCTTTCATGTGAAAATAATGGCGGTCGTAGTCTAGCTTGGTTTAGGACGTCAGCCTGCCACGCTGAGGACCCGGGTTCAAATCCCGGCGACCGCACCATTGTTTGTTTTCATGGTTTGGTTTTTTATTAGAGCTGTTGCAACTAAGAACAAAGGTTATCAACCATCAAAGGAATACATTTATGTAAACTTCACCTATTTTAATACGAGAAAATGAAATTTAACGACATTCTCGATTTAATTCTGCAAATCTTGTTCGTCACCATAGCAGTGGGGATAGTTCTCAAAATTCATTTTTTCCATATAATTTGGTTACCAATGTTTTTGCTTTCACTATTACTTTATTCTTCATGGAAATCTTCAGAAGTTTGAAAAATTCTGTTAGATGGTTTAAAAACATAGTCAAAAAGTAAACACCTAAAAATCATGTATTAAACTTTCCAAAAACTACTATCTGCTCGTGATACTCTTAAAAGGCGCCATTTCAGATCAGTGTTGCTATGAGTGTAATTGTGAATGGTGCAATTAAGCTTAGTATAAAGCCGCTTAAGAAGGCTGTTATCAAAGCATCTGATCCGCAGTAACGAACTATCACTGGCAGCGTAGTGTCCATAGCTGTAGCTCCTCCCATAGCAATAGGCGCATATTTGTCAATTTTAATGCTAAGCGATACTGTAGCTATTGTTAAAAGTTCTCTAAGAAAGTTTACCGTAAATCCCAAGGCACCCCATTCCATTCCAAATAATTGTCCATTTAAGGGACCTGCTAAAGTATACCATCCGTACCCTGCACACACTGCCATAGAAGCTACAGGATTTATGCTTAATAAGAATCCACTGATTAATCCGCCCGTGATGCTTCCCAAAGCTATGGCAAAAGGAACTACTAAAATTCTGAAACCTGCTTTCTTGAACCTTTCTGTTGACTCCTTATCTACCCCAAAGATTATGCCCATAACGAACAGTAAAGCAACGAGGGCAAAGTTAAACAAGTAATCCGATACGAAAACCTCTATGACATGAAAACCCCAGCAATTGTTTAGGTAGCCTATGATTCCTCCAAGCAATAGCGACAATAAAATGTATCTTATCATTGTAAATTTACAACCTTTCTCGCAATTTTCACGAAAATAATACTAAAAAACAGTGTCAAAAACAACATGACTATGGTTTTTAATCCCACATGGGGAAATGAAATAAGCAACTTGTTGTTTGAGCCCATACTGAATCCCAAAGAAAAAATCAAGATGATGATGATCCAAAAAGTAGCCTTGTTGAGACTTAGCTTTCTTCTTTTCCTTAGAAAATAACCTAGCGCAACACCTGCAACCAAAGGAGTTAGTATTGTAAGCAGATCCACATTAAGCACCTCATCAAATGTTCTATAACATTGTCATAGACACTATAAACTTTAATTCATAATCGCTAATAAGAAGAACACATAAAGGCGATCTCTTAATTTTCATTGATTGTTTACAGGATATCCAATCCTTATGGACATCAAGTTTTTATCAGCAGACAACCCATTTACCAATAATGTCTAACAAAAAATTTTTCGAGGAGCGATATGCAAAGCTTGGATGGAAATTTAAATACGTAAAACCCAAACAAGCCATCAGAATAAACACAATGAATATTGCTGAAGAAAAAGTTGTCAACAGACTTGAAGCCTTGAAGATAAAGCTTGAGAAAGTTCCATTTCTCGAACACGGATACTGGGTGCACCATTCAGAATTTTCGTTAGGTGCAACATCCGAATACCTTTTAGGCTTATACTCTATTCAAGAAGCAGCAGCACAAATCCCAGCAACCCTATTCACAGAATTAAAAAATAAAGTCGTGCTAGACGCTTGCGCAGCCCCAGGAGGAAAAACGGTTCAATTAGCTGATTTAATGCAAAACACAGGCGTCATAATTGCCTTAGATGTCAAAAAAGAAAGGCTAACAGCTATGGCAAATCATCTGGAAAGATGTCATGTGAAAAACACTATTATATACAATTTAGATGCACGTCATGCTTCTAAGCTAAAATTAAAGTTCGACTGCATCCTTCTGGACGTTCCATGCTCTGGAAACTTCTCAACTGATAAACAATGGTTCAGAAAACGCACAATTAAGGATATAGAGAGAAATGCAAAACTTCAAAGAGAGATAATGACTGAAGCAGCAAAAATTCTAAAGGATGACGGTGAAATGATTTATTCCACTTGTTCTCTAGAACCAGAAGAAAACGAATTAAACATTAACTGGGCAATAGAAAACCTAAATCTGAAAGTAGCAAAAATAGACTGTTACGGCGAAAATACCTCCACTAAAATTTTTGGGAAGCAGCTGGACAATCAAATAGAAAATTGTAGGAGAATATGGCCTGGGAAAACTCAAGGTTTCTTTGTCTGTAAACTTAAAAAGGTGGCATAAAAGATGATGAAACCTCTAGAGGATTTTTTAAGTCACTTTAATGCAAAAATATTCCTTGACGAAACTTTTTTGGTGAAAAAAAGAAATAGGTATTTTCTGTGGAATGAAGCTTTAAAAAATGTGATTGCGAGAAATTTCTTTTATGCTGGGTTGTATCTAGGAAAAATGAGAAAAGGCAGATTTTTTCCAAGTTTTAACCTGCTGAAAATGATTGGAAAGACGAAAGCCAATAAGGTAGTTGTAGACAAGAAAACTGAATGGCTTTTTATCTGCGGTAGAGATATTTTCAAAAGAGGAATAAAGAAGGTGAAGGGATCAAGGGAGAAGGGCAGCTACGTTCTAATTTTAAATATGAAAGACGAATGTTTAGGATACGGCAAGATATTACATAATTTAAACAAAACAAGTGAAAGAGTGGTTATAAAAAACATTCTGGATATAGGAGACTTCCTAAGAAGAGAAAGCAAATGATTCCCTATTAAATAAGCTCATTTCTTATAGAGTTTACAATATTTTCCATTTTAATAGTTGATTGTTCACGTTTCTTTAAGTCCCGGACGACGACAGCATTTTCTTTTAATTCTCTTTCTCCAACTATCACGGCATAGTCCATACCTCTTCTATCGGCATCTTCTAAAGCCTTGGATACTTTTCTGCCCATAACCTCAACTTCAGCGGTTATACCTTCTTTTCTGAGAATATGTGAGATTTTCAGAGCAACATTTTTCAACTCTTTTTTTGTAGGAATTATCATAACCTTTTTCTCCGCTTTTAACTCTAAACCAACTTTTTGTTTTTGCATTGCAAGCATTATCCTATCCAGTCCATGGGCAACTCCTACTGCGGGAGTTGATTCTCCTCCAAACAATTCAATAAGCTTGTCGTATCTTCCACCACCACCCAAGGCTATGTCCATCTCTGGAATGTAAGCTTCGAAAACCATTCCTGTATAATATTCTAAACCTCTTGCAAAGCTTGCCTCAAGATTAATGCCTATTTTGCAGCCGCTATCCAAAAACAACGTAAGAATTTCTTCCAGATTCTCTACGGCATTTAAAGCTTCTTCATAGTCTTTAACGTGTCCTCTTATTTTCTTTAATACTTCCGAAAAATTGCCGCTTTTAAGCTTTATCAACCTTTTAAACGTGTTTAAGCATTTTTGAGAAGCCTTAGCCTTTCCGATAACCTCTAAAGCATCTTGATACTGTTTCTTATCCATCAATTGCATAACACTGTTTTGCATCTTTTCGTCTATTCCTTCGCTCGCCATAATTCTCCTTAAAACTCCAACATGACCTACCTTAAAAAAGACATTTTTCAATCCAACACTTTTCATCAAATCGCCTGTCAACATGAGTATCTCTGCGTCAGCTTCAGGCTTTTGGGTGCCCATTAGCTCAAAGTTTGACTGCCAAAACTCTCTATATCGTCCCTGTTGGGGCTCGTCGTAACGGTAAAGACTTCCAACACAGAACAATCTGAATGGTTTAGGTTCGTTTTTTAAAGTGGTAGCTACAAGCCGCGCTATAGATGGAGTAAATTCCGGTCTTAAAGCGACCATGCGACCTCCTAAATCCTTGAAGGTGTACATTCGTAGGCGGACTTCTTCACCTGCCTTTGCAGCCAAAAGTTTGTAGGATTCTACTACAGGTGTAATTATTTCTTTGTAACCATAAAGACCCGCTATTTTTCTAGCTTTGCTTTCTATATACCTCATCATATTTGCTTCTTTGGGCAAGAAATCCCTCATTCCCCGAACGGTCTGGAAAGGCGACATTTCATTCACCTTCTATGCTAATGTTAATTGGGATACAGAATAGTAAACAATTTCTCCCCTACGATTCATAACCGCCAAAACAAGCTCTTTCTTAAGACTTTGACACTGTTTCATAACATGTGCTAGCCTCTCTAACGTGACGGGCTTCCCCTCTTGTATAGTTAAAATCAGGTATTTTGCGGTATCCTTGCCATACTCCCCTCTTTGGTAAACTCTAAAATCAACACCTAAGCCAAAACCTTCGCGAACCACGTATCCACGGCTTCTCAAATCTCTAAAAACTAAATATTTGGACCAAGCATCCTCCTCTACATTTTCATAACATTTTAAAAGTTCTTGAAAATCTATCCTTCCTCCTTTTTCGTCTTCTACCTCTAACTGATTCCTATCCACAAGATAAAGTGCTTCATAAAAACTTAGCATAAGTCCCCCATCTTCAGCTATACCATATCCTCTTGAAGAAAGCTCATCAATCTTTTGCTTTTTAGGAATTTTAACGCCTTTTTCGGCTAGGACACCTTTAATTTTAAGTTCTAAAATTTTTTGGTTTCGTTTCATTTGACTCATCATTCACATTTATGCTAGGCTTTAAACTTATCAAAATCTTCCTTATATAAAATGCCGCTTTCACAAATGATAGCCGTTACATACTTCAGCGGAGTTATGTCAAAGGCTGAATTTAGAACCTTGACGCCTTCGGCAGCAACGCGTATTGAGCCTATATGTGTTACCTCTTTAGGGCTTCTATTTTCTATAATAACGTCTTCTGACGTGATTTTCAGGTCAAAAGTTGACTTTGGAGCTGCCACATAAAAAGGTATGTCATGCTCTTTAGCTAAAACAGCAACAGTAAAAGTTCCAATTTTGTTAATAACCGCGTCCTTGACAATTCTATCTGCTCCGACCACAACCTCATTTACCAGTCCTTTCTGCATAACATAACCCACCATATTATCGGTGATCAAAGTTACCCCTATACCATCTCTGACAAGCTCATAAGCTGTTAATCTTGCGCCTTGCAGTTTTGGACGCGTTTCAGTAGCAATAACCCTGATCATTTTCCCCTGTTCCCATGCGGCTCTTATAACCCCCAACGCAGTGCCATATTCTACAGTAGCTAAAGCACCAGCATTACAATGTGTTAAGATGGTGTCACCATCGTGGATTAGTTCGGCACCGTATTTGCCAATGCGCCTATTTGCAGCAGCATCTTCATCTGCTATTTTCTGAGCTTCACTCACTATAAACGCGGTTAAGGCATTAACGTTTCCAGAAAAATTCTTAGCTCCCTTTAATATTCTTTCAATTGCCCAGAAAAGATTTACAGCAGTAGGTCTCGTGTTTTTTAAAATTTCAGCTGCACTCTCTAACTCTTTTACAAGCTGCTCCTTATTGCCAGCCCTAGAATGGTAGGCTGTCAAAGCTAAGGCAAAAGCTGCTGCTGCTCCTAGAAGAGGTGCCCCCCTTATCTTCATAGATTTTATAGCCTCAGCAACTTCTTTACAACTTTTCATCTCAAGAATAACTGTTTCGAAGGGAAGTTTTGCCTGGTCTATTGTCACAACTATGCCATTTTCCCATTCAATGGTTCGTGTTTTTTCATACATAAATTAGCCCTCAGTAAACCGTTTATGAGGGTTAACTCTATAAAATTTTGTAGAAAAGGAAGAACACAACTGTGAAAAAAGAAGGCTTAAAACTGCTTATTGAAAGTTTAGGTAAACCTTACTCCGAGGTTTTAGACATAAACCTCTCCTGTAGAAAAGACAAAGAAATTTTCAAATGGTTTTTAGCTTCGATCCTTTTTGGAGCTCCAATAACAGAAACATCCGTCATCAAGACTTACAGATGCTTTCAAAAATATAATCTTCTAACACCAGACAAGATCCTAAGTACAGGATGGAAAGGACTTGTTAAGATATTAGACGAGGGAAGCTACACTCGTTATGACTTTAAAACAGCGGATAAACTTCTCGGAGTAATGCAAAACCTCAAACAACAATATGAAGGAAGCATAAACAACCTTTACAACAAAGCTTCCAATAGTCTTGATTTAGAGGAAAGACTGAAAAGGCTAGGAAAAGGCATAGGGAACGTTACAATAAGTATTTTCTTAAGAGATCTGCGGGATGTTTGGAAGAAAGCCGATCCTAAACCCACAAGTCTAGTTATACTAGCTGCTCAGAATCTTGGAATTGTAGAAAAACAGGCAACAATAGAAAATGCATCGAAACAGCTTAATGAGTTTTGGCTTAAAAACGGAGTTTCCGGACAATCTTTCATAAAATTTGAAACAGCTTTACTAAGGCTTGGAAAGGATTTTTGCAGAAAACAAAAATGTGCTGCTTGTGCTTTTAAGAATGAGTGTCAAGCTATTGGGGTGCCTTAATATAGGTGACAACTTCTACCGGACAATCACTTGAAAGTTTTAGTTTCTTCTTCCACTCTTCTCCTACCGATATAAGGGAAAAGACTCCTGAGATTTCTGCCCTGGCTTTTCGAACTAAATTAACAAGTGCTGCTTGGGTTTCTCCGCTCTTAATCATGTCATCTACTATCAAAACACTGTCTCGCCTTTTTATTGCATCCTTTGGAATGTAAAGCGTCATTGTAACTCCGGAATCCCTTCCCAAAACATAGGTTTCTTCCAGAAAAGCTTTAACACCCACCTCTTTGCTTCTTTTTGCTATTACAAGGTTGACTCCTAAAGCATTAGCCACCATAGTCGCTAAAGGAATTCCATCAACGGCTGCGGTTAAAACTTTTGTCACACGTTTTCCAGCAAAATTAGCTAATGCATGATTAGCTGCCTGCTGAAGAATGTTATAATCTCCTATAATATCCGTATTATCAAAATATCCTTGCTCATCAAACTTTATTCTGTTGCGAATCTCTACTTTCAAACCAACAATTTTTGATAAAATCTTCCAAAGCTGCCTTGCTCTAGCCGTATTTGGCAACACATGGCCCTTTGCGTACCTGCTTAAAACCGTAACAGGCAAGCCTGTTTTGGAAGCTAATTCTCGATAAGTAATATTCCGTTTATACTTAGCAGTTCTAAGCAGTTCAATAGTCATTAACCTAAGTTTTAATTCATCTGCATGCGTACTCATAACAATCCCTTATACACTGACAAAGCAAATATTAACTTCTCTTCCTTTTATTATTGTATTACACATTTATAATTTCCGCTCCTAAACTGAAGCTAAAGCTCAAGACGATTAAAATGGCGGGTCCGCTGGGATTTGAACCCAGGATCTCCGGCTTAGAAGGCCGACGCGCTCTCTGGCACTTTCGTATCCAAGCTGCGCCACGGACCCTTTAAAAATTGGATATGGTTTGTGAAATATAGTTTTATCTGTTATTTGTGGAAGATTTTTACTCAAACTTTTTAAATGCCCCTCTCTTATAATATACGGGGGAGGCGAAGTTGTCTGAAATTCCTAAAGATCTTCCCATCCCTCTAGCAAATTATGTACGTTTGATCATGGATCGTAAATCACCCTATTATGATGTTATCCAGTTTCTGTTAAAGGATATGGAGATGCACTACGAAAAAAGAGGAGGTTCTGAGGTTGTCTATGCAATTAACCCTAGAACCTTACATGAAGAGATTGACAAGAAGGTTAGAAACAAAAAATTAACTACAGTGAATATTTGTCGTACCATCTTAGCGTTGTTATATGGAAGTGATCTTAAAGAAGAAGAAGACTTCTATGTTACAACGACTAGTGGTGGAAGACGAAATTACCATATAAAAGTGAATCCTAGAACGCTAAATATTCTGTCAAGATTTTTGTGACACTGAAGTTATTCGATGTAGATAGCAGGTCGAAGTGGCATGGCCATTGCCGCCTTTCGTTTGGGGTCATATATTCCCCTATCTCTTTCGACGTAAACTGTGATATCCGCCTGCAACCTCCCCCTCAAAAATTCTTTTGCATCTCCAATTATCTTCCTTTCGTCTACTCCTCTAATTTTTATGAGGTTTCGTTTTTTCTTTTCAGGAATGGTTTTTATTTGTTCTATAACCTTTTTAGCAAATTTTACAACCTCTTTTGGTTTTCTCCCTACTTTTAAAGCGTTCTGGATAAGTTCTTTTAGTTCTATCTTACCTTGCATGGACTTTTCCAATGCCTTTAAGTAAACCTTCCATTTCCAAGCAGAAGCTACATAAAAAAAGATCTTCCGTGGTTTTGTCTTCGTAACTTTTATAATGTTTTCCGTATCTTCTAAGAGATTTATCAGCAACTCTTCGCTTTCTTCAGCTTTTATATCTATTTTTTCCAGGTTAGGTTTCGGCCACGGACTTATCGAGATAAAGCCCTTTTTACCTATTATTTCCCATATTTCTTCACATATGTGAGGTGCTACTGGAGCCAACATTAAAATCTGTGTTTCTAAAACCTGCCTTAGCACATCTTTCTTCACAGAATCTTTCTTATGCTTTCTAGCAGTACGTTTCTGATACCATCGAAGATCTTGATCTAACTCGTAGAGAATGCAATGAATGGCTTTTCGAACAGACATTTTTTCCATGGCTTCCGTTGCATCTGTAATACGTCTTTGCAGTCGACTTAACATCCACTTGTCTACTAAATCAAAGGCTTCAACTTGTCTCTTTTCGTTTTCTTTATTCCTGATTTTTGTAATTTGAATAGCGAATCTATACAATTTTTCAAGCTTGTCTATCATAGATTTAGCTATATGAGGGTTAAATTCAGCATCTTGTAATAGCTCAGCTGTGGATAACACACTTAATCTTACGGGGTCTGCCCCAAACTTTTCTAGCCCCTCTTGTAGGGGGATTATGTTGCCGAAGGATTTACTCATCTTTACGCCTTCCATCATTACACTTCCGTTGGTAACTATCTGTCTTGGCCATAGTTTTTCTGGAAATATGGCTATGTGATTGAATATCATGAATGTTAAATGGTTGTGGATCAAGTCACGACCTGAATGACGACTGTCTAAAGGATAAAAGTACAAAAATTCTTGACGCATCCTTTCTAGAATTTCGGTATTTAAATCAACTTTCTCTGCTACTTTATAGATGTTTCCTTCTCCTAAAAATATGTAGTCAAAAACTTCGTCTGTCATTTGTTCTGGTCGTATCTGGCATTTTTTAAGATGTCTGGCTATGGTGTAGTAAGCCATGTAAATGGTGGAGTCTGACAAGGATTCGATAATCCACTCTTTATCCCATGGTAGTTTTGTTCCCATTCCAGATTTTCTTGCACATGCCTTTTCGTGTAGCCAGTCAATAACGTATTCGAATTCTGTGCGTAGTTCTTCAGGAAGTATCTCCATTTTGTTTAGACACTTGTGGGCTAGGGTTTTCCATTCAGGTTTTCCATAGTCTATGAACCATTGATCCTGCAATATTTTTACTATACATTCTTCTCCGCAGCGGCACTTTACTGGTCTGTTGACAAGTTCATACATTGTTGTGGCTTTGCCTTCGGCTACTAGGTCCTGTTTAACTTCTTCTCTTGCTTGGGCCACTGACATACCATAGTATTTTCCAGTATTTGTCTTCATTTTGCCATTATGAAATTCTTGTCTGTAAACTTCTTTTGTAGCATCTTCTAGTTTCGGGTCTAACTGTTCTGTTATCTTCATTTTTTTAACTACATCAGCTGCAGGGATATCAGAATACCCTGGAACAGCAATGAGCGAAATGGGTTTGATTTGTTCTATTTTCTCTGGTTTGAAACCGTATTCTTTCAGTTTTTCATGTTCTTTTTTAATGTTTTCTAATGCAACATAGTCGTAAGGAGCATGGCCAGGTACAGACATTACTATGCCTGTAGCATTTTTGGGATCTACGAAGTCCGCTGGTAAAATAACTATCTTGGCTTGGTTTACAAGGCTTTCTACAAATGTTCCAATAAGCCTTTTTCCCAGAAAAGTTTCTAACACTTGGACTTTACGGTTTTGATTTAGAAGTTTTTCTGTGCTTTCCTGGCTGATAATCCATTCCTCATTATCAACTTTTGCCTTTACATATCTAGCTTGAGGATTTACCCACAAGTTTGTTACTCCAAACACGGTCTCTGGACGTAAAGTTGCTGTGGGGAAAATGGTTTTTCCTTGTTTGAATTTTATCAGTATAAACTCGCCTATTTCTGGTTCCACGTCGCCTATAGTATCATGTTGTCCTACGGGATTTCCATCTTTTAGGCACCATCCTACTGGATGGCTTCCGCATGTTATGTAACCTTTTTGGCGGAGTTTGTTAAATTGCCACTCAATAAATCTATTGTAGTAAGAATCAATTGTTGTGAATTCTCGTCTCCAATCTATTGAATAGCCTATTTTCCTCATTCCTTCCTTTATTTCTTCATGAAAGTATCGCGCCATGATTAAGGGGTCTGTGAATTCCTTCAGTTTTTCCTTGGGAACTTTGTAGACATTTACAAAATCATTTATGAGCTCCTCGTCGTTTTCTGCAAGACGTTTAGACATGGCTAAAACTGGTGTGCCCGTATAGTGAAATGCCATCGGTAAAAGCACGTTGTAGCCACGCATTCTCATGTATCTAGCGTGTACGTCTGCTAGCGTATAGGTTCTAGCATGTCCTATATGTTGAGGAGAGTTAGGATAGGGGTAAGCCACTGTGATAAAATATTTTGGTTTTTCAGGGTTCGGATCAGCTTCAAAGATTTTCGCCTCTTCCCAGCGTTTTTGCCATTTTTCCTCGATTTTCTTTAAAAATTCCATAAAGTTTTCTGAACTGCTCTGAGGGGTATTAAAGGTTTTGTCTTCACGAGTAGAGAACGTAGTCCCTCACTTTTCACACCACAGTGTAGTAAAATACAAACTTGCTTTAAACCTTTACTACTTTTTAGTAATTTCCTTGCTTTCCTACATACCTCTCTTTTACACAATAAAGCAAGATGACCTCGTTTCTTAAAAGTTTATTAGAAGTCTTAAGAATTCTGTTCTAGAGTTTGCAATGAAGAAGAGTTGGCGCGAAAAATTAGAGAATAGCAAAGACTTGCCTAGATTGGAGAAAATTAGCGAGAAAATGAGTAAAAGATGGGGAACTGGAACAATAGTAATTCCTGCACCTATGGAAGTTAATGAAATTATGCGAAAAGTGCCTAAAGGAAAACTCATCACGATTAATGAGATTCGCTTAGCGTTGGCGAAAAAACATGGAGCAACTACTTGTTGCCCCATGACAACAGGAATTTTTGCTTGGATTGCAGCAAATGCTGTTGAAGAACAAAAACGGAAGGGCGAAAAGGAAATTACGCCCTATTGGTGCACTCTAAAAAGTGGTGGTGTGATAAATGAGAAATATCCAGGAGGGGTAGAAGGTCAAGAACTTCTTTTAGAAAAGGAAAGGGCACAAAGTAGTTCAAAAAGGTCGAAAGTATGTAGTTGTTGACTATGAAAAACCATTAGCCAAAATATAAAGGTATAATCTGGAATTATTTTCCCTGTGGTTCTTTCCATTTTTCGATAGTTAACTTGTTGTCTCCAATTTTGAAGCTTATCTTCAATGGAATGGCTTCTGCGCCCCTCTTAGTTTTCTTGAAGTCTTTGAAAGGGAACATACTGTCCTCGGCTAAGTCTACTGGGACGTAGATTAAATATTTGCCGTCTTTCCTTCTAAACAGATTTCCTTTTCCTTCATTTACCATTTTTAATTCCTCATGATACAGAGCTTAGCAATAATGTAAGCTATATTTTTAAGGTTTACCTTATTTAAGCAATTTTTCCACTAACTTTTTGGCTTTTTCTACAGCGTCTGTCAATTTTTCAGTTCGCGTTCCTCCACCTTGAGCGAAGCTGGGTTTTCCTCCTCCTCCACCACCTAGGACGGTTGATACCTCTCTAACTATTTCGTTGGCATTTACTCCTTTTGCCACAGCTTTCTCTCCAGCCATAACCATTATTCTCGCACTTTTTCCGTCGGTCCCATAAAATATCGCAACAACAGAATCGTCTCTCTTGATTATTTCGTTTGCGGTTTTCACCATACGATCAACATCAATGTCTTCTTTAAAATCGCGTATTACAAGCTTCACATTCCTTATTTCGCTGACCGTTTCAATTTTACCCTTTTCGCCTACACTGATACTCTCATGCTTTGCTATTTCTTTAATCAGTTTTCTCTTCTCTGCTTTGGCTTCTTTTAATTCTTTAACAAGTTTTTCTGCAGTCCTGTCAAGTTTCTCTACTGGAGAATTCAGTATTTCAGAAAGTTTCCATAGAAGTTTCTCTTTTTGCTGAACAGCTTTCAGTGCAGAAAGACCAACAGAATAAACAAGTCTTTCCACACCATCTTGAACTTTTTCCGAATGTATTATTTTAATGAAACCTATTTCTCCTGTACTTTTCAAATGGGTGCCGCCGCAAGCTTCAACATCCCAATTTCCTGTCTTCACGACACGGATTTCCTTACCAGGAACTGCTCCGCCTTGATATAGCCTAAATCCATAAAGACTTTCTGCCTTGCTTCTAAGCATCCATTTTGTTTCAACTTTCATGTTTTTGAGAATAGCCTCGTTTGCCAATTTTTCTATTTTATGGATTTCCTCTTGGGTTAGCCTCTTATAATGAGAAATATCCAGTCTTGAGCTTTCTATGCTTTTTTGGGTTCCAAACTGCCAAACATGTTGCCCCAGCACTCTTCTGGCTGCTCCATTAATCAAGTGAGTTGCAGTATGGGCTTTCATGAGACCATAACGCTTCTTCCAATTTATAACCCCCCTGACTATTACACCTTCCTTTGGAACGGTGCTGTCTTCTACTTTATGAACTATTACTTTGCCAACTTTCCTAACGTCTATCACTCTCACTTTTTTCCCACCAAAAATGAAATAGCCCGTGTCTGCTGGTTGCCCTCCCCCCTCTGGATAGAAACATGTCCTGTCGAGAACAACAAACTCTTTGTTTATGACTTTAAGGGTTTTTGCTTCAAATTCTTTCATATATTGATCTTTGTAGTAGAGCGGCTCAGTTTCGGGAAGATGTGAAACTGCAATTTCCAACCTTTTTTCAGGTTTAACTTCTTCCTTCATTGCTTTCTGGATTTGCATGTGTCTTTGAGCAACTAAAGCGTAGAAGTTTTCTGGAACATCTACTTTCAATTCTTCCTTTTCTGCAAATTCTTTGACGATTTCAGGTGGAAGTCCATGAGAATCGTAGAGCTCCGTTAAGGTATCCACAGGGATTTTTCCAATTTTCTTTACTTTTAGTTCGCTGGAAATCCGTTTAACTAGTCCTTCTCCTCTCCTAATAGTGTCTTCAAATTTTTCTTCTTCAACTTTCAGCATTTCCATAATTTCATTTCGCATCTCTGCAAGATGTGGGTAATCCTTAGACCAGAAATTAATTTGCAATTCCATGATATCGTAGAGCTTGTCGAGGATGTTTAGCATTCTTAGTAGGCGGTAAATTCTGCGAAAAATTAGTCTAGCTAAATATCCTTCTTGAATATTTGAGGGAACTACGCCTTCAGAGAGTAGAAAGCTTAAACATTTGGTGTGGTCAGCTACTGTGAAAACATTTTCAATAGGCAAAAGAAAACTGTCTAGTTCATCTACATCCATATCAACTAGTTTAGCTATTTTTCTTCTTACATTAAGTCTGTTAACAATTTTATCTAAGCTTACCAAACCAGAGTTTTCTGCTATTCTCGCCAAAAGCTTGTTATCTATCTTTGTTATTCCAGCCATTTCGAAAATTTTATCTAGCAACCTTCCATAAACGGCTTGGAAAGCACTTGGCACTCCCTGAGAAAGCCATGTGTAACGGTCTATGCCATAACCTGTATCCACTGTTCTTATAGGTAGTTGGACAAATTTGTCATCTATTACTTTGAACTGCATAAACACTAGAGTGGCGACCTCTAAACCACGGACTATGCACTCTACATCTGGACCTGCGTTTCCACCGCCAATCCAAACGTCTTCTTTATAAATAACCTCTTCAGACTTCACACCCAGTTCTTTCGTTATGAACTCGTGGTGATATCTTACAGTTTGATCTTTCCAGTAAATCTCCTTGTCAGGATAGTTAAAAGCATGATGTCCACCCATTTCAAAAATTGTTAGATGTCTGCCAAATGTGGGTCCAGTATTTGCTATGTCCACCATCCTTATACAAGGCTGAACAATTACAAGAGGGTTAGCTGGTGGTGGAGCGATTCCTTCTGTCACATAAGGCTGGAAGTCTATAATGCTGGCATGAGTTAGGTAAATATCGTCTCTCCATCTTGCAACCACAGGATATGGTTTTACGCGTGTATGTCCATGCTTTTCGAAAAAGGATAGGAAACTCTCTCTCATTTCTTGGAAAGTGTAGGGTTTCTTTGTAGGTGGATTATTTATAAAAGTGTAAAAAGCACATCCGTCTGCTGTGGCTTCTCCACAAGTTTCTTGGTCTGGATTTTGCGTCCAAAAAAATTCTCCACATTTTGGGCAACGCTTTCTGATATAGCCTACTTCTTTAAAGAATGGGAGACTATATTCTTCCACTGGAAATTTTTTCTTCACATTTAAACGCTCCAAGGCACGCTGGCTCAAATGCTTAAAGGATTAGAGAACCACATAAATTTAAACTGTATTGCTATCCAAGTTTAAAGCCAAGCAGAAATCCTGCTATGAAGCTCCCCGCAAATGGTAGCACAGAAATTAAACCTACGATCCATGAGGCGGCTTGTCCCAAGAAAACTAGAAAGTTAGACAATGCCTCCCACAGTTTGCCGTAGTTTATGCTTATCACTCCACTTATCCCTAAATAAAGAAGCGCCAGTATAGCTAAACCCGTTAAAACAATTATCAACTTACTGATTTTTTTGACAGCATACCCTACTATAAAACCACCTATGCCGCCTATACCAATCTGATAAGCGAAAGGTGAAATCAACTCGTTCATAGACTCCCTTTTATAACCTTAACATAGCCATTTAAATGCCTATTGCTCATAAGATAAACATTCAAAAAGATGGAGGTGTGAAACCACGGATATAATAGACATATACCTACTAAATCTTGTGTTAACCCTGGGAATGTTTGCGGTTCTAGTTTTTAGAGCGTGGATCGAATTAAAAAACTATCGCATGATGTGGAAAGAGTTGGAATGGAGACAAACTTATCAAGCTGTGGGACGAATACTAAAAGCTGAAAAAGATCTTTTTTCAAGAATGGAAGGCGGCAACGAACTTTATCGACTGCTTTGCGAGATCTTCAAGGTTCACGAAGACTAAAATTATGGAAAATGCCACCCGTTCACAAGTTTTACGATCGACTTGCGATGCTTTTCCAAACCGTAACGCCTTAATGGTTTAGTTAAATGTCTCTGAGACCTAGGAGATGTAATATATAAACTTCGTTTCAAGGTTCTTTTTAGTCTAATTTCAACTTTTTGAATATTTCGATCTTTCAAACCGCATTTTTCACATCGAAATCCCTTTTCTTTACCCATTGATTTCATTCTCTTACCACACTTTGGGCATGGGGGATTTCTGTACATGATTTTAGGTGCAAATTTTAAGACTCTAATTTTTTCTAGATTTACAGTTAATGGATGAGCCGATGAAGGAGCTCGTACGCCACCATAAACCTCTATATAATCTCCAATAATCAGTTTTCTTGCGGCATGGCGCAGAAATCCTGTAGGCTCATATGCTGCACAGTCCACTTTTCCTTCTTCATCTTTTAAGGAGAATAGTATGTGTCTTCTTGGAATTGTTTTAGACTCAGAGGCTACAAATCCTCGAACAATAACTGGATGGTACGGTTTAACTTCCCTAAGATTCCTGACTCGCTTAAGATGCGCGTCTGTTCCTTGATTTGTTCGAAAAATAACCCATCTCTCAATAGGTTCAAAGGTTTTAACCATTCTAAAGGCTTTCTTCACAATTTCAGCGTTTTCACCTCTAATACCAAAAAGAATGGGATCAGGTCCCCTTGGTGTGATTATAATCCTTCCTTTTTTCCAGTCTACATTGTTAAACGTATAAGGAGCTGTTGCTTTATCCATCTCAAAAATTGAGTTTTCATCTACCTGTCTTCTTAATCCATAATTTTCCGGAAGGCGATATGCAATAAGCTCGTAAGTATGATCTCCTTCAAGAGTCTCACCTACCGCCGCCAAACCACCAATTATTCCTCTACCATTTTTGAAACCTAATGCTTCAGCTTCAAACTTTTTTAAAAGCTTTAACGCGTCTTTCAAACTTACAATTCCCGTTATGGTATTTCTTGCGAAAGCCTTAACCTCTTTTGGAATGCTATTACTTTTTAAAAAAACTATTCCTGGATTTGTACCTCTTGCTTTCAGGTCCGCTTTTTCCTCCACACAGGCTATCACATTTTCTTTTATTATCTCCTCTTTTTTCTCAGGATACTTTATTCTTAGACATAAGGCTCCGTTTCCTCTGGTCTTCCAGGGTATATTGGGATTTAACCTGACAAGGCATGGATAGTCTATGAATTTTACTTCATTTCTTAACAGTTTTTCAACTAAAAGAGCTGCAATGTAGGTTGTGCATCCTTTTCTTGTTGAATCTGTATCGTCAAACCCAATGTGCATTGTTTTCATTTACTAGCAACCTGTTCTGGTTAAGTTTAAACTATAGAAGAAAACAAGTAAAAGGGTTGATGCTGAATAAAAAAGAGAAGGGGTTTGCTACTTTGATTGTTCTTCTACAACTATCATTGTTAATGTTGACCTGACTTTATCAAGTCTTCTAATTTTCCAGGTTACAATCTCTTTAAGTTTATCCATTGTTGGCGCTCTCACTCTGGCAATTATATCATAGACTCCATAAACAGCAAATGCTTCGTCAACACCCTCAACTTTTTTCAATTCTTTTAGCACATCTGCTTCTGAACCTATTTCCGTGTTTATTAATACAAACGCTGTTGGCATTTAATTTTCCTCACTTTATGTTTCAATCTTATGCATTAAAATATTTTGCTACATAAAAAAGCAAAGAGCATTGCCTTTGGTGGGAATAGGCTTATCTTGCTTCGTCTACCATAAAATATTAGGTTCAAAGAAATGCTGAAGAGAGGTGAAACAAAGGTTTTTGTTACTAGCCGCCAGATGCAGGCTTTAGAGTTGAACGCTGAATATTTTGGTGTTTCTAGGCTTCAGTTGATGGAGAATGCTGGAGCGGGAATTGCTGCAGAAATTGTTTCAAGATTTAGACCAAAAAATTCTGTTACAGTTTTCTGTGGTCTAGGTGGAAATGGAGGCGATGGTTTCGTAGCGGCTCGCCATTTGTCCTCCATGGGCTTCAAGGTTAGGGTTATTCTTGCTGGAAAAGCTAAAGAAATAGGTGATAAAACTGCTTTAGAAAACTGGAATGCGCTACAATTTTTAAGAAAAACTGTCATTCTTCGCGAAATTTACGACAGCTCTCTTATTCCTGAAATAGAAACAGAGATTGTAGTTGACGCCTTATTAGGAGTAGGCACCAAGGGCAAGTTAAGACCTCCAATTCTTCAGCTAGTGCAAAAAATCAACTCCATAAATGCCTTTAAAATAGCAGTTGACGTGCCCACAGGCATAAATTCAGATACTGGCGAAGTTTTGGGCGAAGCAGTTAAAGCCGATCTCACAATAACTTTTCATAAACCAAAGAAAGGTTTAGAAAGCGCTAGAAGATATGTTGGTGAATTGGTCGTAAAAAGCATAGGGTTACCCAAAGAATTAGAAAACTATGCTGGCCCTGGAGATGTAATGCTTGCTACTAAAACACGTTCGCCTACAGCTCATAAAGGAGATTTTGGGCGCTTACTTGTTATTGGTGGGAGTGAAATCTTTTCTGGAGCCCCTGCATTGGTAGCATTGGCTGCCTTGCGAACTGGGGCAGATCTAGCTTATGTTGCTGCTCCCAAAAAAGCTGCCTTTGCCATATCTTCTATGTCGCCTAACTTGATCGCCATAAAACTTGAAGGAAAACACCTAAACGTCGACAACCTAGCAATTTTAGAAATGTATATAGAAAAAGTGGATGCTGTTGTCCTTGGACCAGGACTTGGTTTACATGCAGATACGAAAAGAAGTGTTAAAGCCGTAATTGAAGCTGTTGAAGATTATGGTAAACCTCTGCTTTTAGATGCTGATGGATTAAAGGCTTTTGCAGAGTTCAAAAGGAGACTTAAAGTGCCTTTAGTTTTGACACCGCACGCTGGAGAATATGCCATATTAAGTGGTAAGAGTATTCCCGAGAAGTTGGACGAAAAAATCAAAGAAGTGCAGAGAACAGCAGCTGAGCTAGGTGCGGTGATTCTTTTGAAAGGACCCATAGACATAATCTGTGATGGAAGACAGCATAAATTGAATTTTACTGGAAATGCTGGCATGACCGTGGGTGGGACAGGAGATGTGCTATCTGGAATTGTAGGTACTTTTCTAGCTCAGAAAACAGATTCTTTTGAAGCTGCTGTTGCAGGTGCCTTTGTTAATGGTGCTGTGGGAGACATGGTCTTTGAAGAGAAAGGTTATCACATGGTTGCAACAGACCTTATTGATATGATCCCACATATTTTAAATGATCCTATGGGTCACTTAAAGGTGAAAAAAAGGATTGCACAAACTAGTTAAAATCGTTGTTTATCATGCTGGGCAATGCGATCCCAAAAAATGTACAGCTTTGAAGCTAAAACGTCATGGTTTAGTTCGCTTGGTACGGCAACTAAAGCTTTTGCCAAAAAGAGCTATCGTGCTTAATCCTTTTTCTGAAATTGCTTTTTCTGCGGCTGATAAGCTACGTGTAGAAAGATTTGGATTAGTTGCTTTAGATTGTAGTTGGGAGCATGCCGAAAAAGTTATGATGAAACATGTTAGGGGAACCTCTAGATGTCTACCCGTTTTGCTAGCTGGGAACCCTGTGAATTTTGGCAAATTAACAAAGCTTACAACCGCGGAAGCTCTAGCCGCAGCCCTTTACATTATTGGTTTAAAAAAGGAAGCGTATAAACTGCTTTCCATTTTCAAATGGGGACATACTTTTTTTGAAATAAATCAGGAAAGACTGGAAATTTATGGAAAAGCAAGGAATAGCACAGAAATGGTGAAACTGCAGCAAGCTTTCATGGAAAACTTTGAAATAAGCTAGATAATGTGCAAAGCATGGCGCCTATCACCGACTTCTATTTTTTCCTGGTTTCAGTAATATTCATATCTTTATCAGGTGTTATGATGCCTGGACCCCTTTTCGCTGTCACAGTGGAAAAAGGTTACAAAAATAAAGCTGCTGGGGCTTTAATAACCCTTGGTCATGGAGCAATAGAATTCCCTCTTATTTTTCTTCTATACCTTGGTCTTTCAAACTTTTTTACTTCTGCTTCAATTCAAAAAGTAATAAGCCTTGTAGGCGGCGCCATTCTAATTTACATGGGAGTTCATGCGTTCATAACCCGGAAAAGGAAAGTGCACATAGAATATGAAGAGTCTAAACACACTTCTTCCTTTATCGCTGGGATTCTCGCGACCGGTGCGAATCCCTACTTCTTTCTGTGGTGGGCAACCATAGGCACTATGTTAATTATGAATGCTTATCTTTTTGGTTTTATAGGATTTTTGATATTCATAGTAATCCATTGGTCATGCGACTTTCTTTGGAACACTTTTGTCACTTTTACAATTTTTAAGTTGCACCGTTTCTGGGGCGAGAAAATGTACAATTTAATATTCCTTTTCTGTTTCGTGCTGTTAGTAGGCTTTGGCATATGGTTTATTGTTTCTGCATTTTTATAGAGTTCACAGACTGCTAACTTTCTTCATTGTATACCGCTCATAAATCAATTCAACTTTTTGATCCTTAACAATGAATTCTACAGGAAGTTTTCCCCCACTTTGGATCGTGTAAAACTTTTTCACTTCGCCTTCAACCTGTTCTGGAATCAATGGTATTATCATATCCACATACTTGTCCTTGATTTCCAGCTGAAGTATACCATTCTTAGTTGTAACTGTTGCACTCATCGTTCCTTTATAAGTCTCGTAAACCCCGCTTAACAACTCGTAGGTCTTTTCCATTCTAATGAAGGGAAGCTTCTCAGGATTTTTGCCTAGTAAAAGAGCTAGTCCATATAGACCTATTTGGGACATGGGATATCCGCTTCCGTTAGCTAGGAGAGCTATGCCAACTCTTTTTTCTGGGATGTAACCCATATAAGCCGTGTAGACAAGCACTGAGCCACCGTGACCCACAAGTTTGTGACCTAAAAAGTTTGGAATTATGCTTAACCCATAACCATATGCGTCATCACCGAAAACTTGAAGGGGAAGTTTGATCCTTGGTTTTTCCATTTCTTCTATAAGCTCCGGTGAAAGCAAAGTATTTTCGCCATGTTTCCCACGGTTCAAATACATAATGATATAGTTGGCTAGATCAATGACATTACTTATCAGACCTCCATCAGCTTGCACTCCATAAGGGTGAACAGACTTTTTGCATTCCCCATCTCTGGTGATTATGTAGGGTGTAGCCACATTCCCATCTGTTTCTACATCCTCTTTGCGGAAAAAGCTTCTTTTCATGTTTAGGGGTTCAAGAATATTTTTCTTCACATAGTCGTCATATTTAACGCCTGAAACTTTTTCGATAATATGTCCTAGAATCACATATCCCTCGTTTAAATAGAACCATCTTTGGCCAGGTTTTGTTAAAGCCCACTGGTTCGCGTCCCGCATAAAAGTGTAAAGGTCTTCCGGACTTGCTATGGGAATCCATTTTCCTCCAGCCCCAGTAATATAGCGGATGAATGCTTCAGCATAGGCTAATGCAGGTATGCCTGAACAGTGACACATTAAATGCCATATTTTAACAGTCTTTTCTTCAGAGCTAAGCTCTAGAGGAACATACTTATTGATGGGATCGTCTAAATCCAGTTTTCCTTGTTCTTTCAACTGCATTATAGACAGTGCCGTGAAGGATTTTGTAACAGAGCCTACACCGTAAAGTGTTTCTGGAGTGGCTCTAAGGCCATATTCTAAATCTCTGAAACAGAAACCTCTTTTATAGATCGTTTTGTTGTCTTTAATAAGTGCTAGACTCAGTCCTGGCAGATGGGTTTCGGAAATTTTCTCGAAAATGAAGTTTTCTAATCTTGTTAAATCCAATTTCAACTTAACTCCTAATTCTTTAGAATAGTACGGATTCAGTTGATAAATCTTAAACTATTAAACAGATATCAAAATTTAAAAAAGAATTATCCTGTAATTTCTTACATAACAAGGCGGAGTATGAAATGGCTTTAAACGAATATACGGTAGGAAAAGCGAAAATCATACTGGTTCAAGGCGACATAACAGAAATGGATACGGATGTTATAGTTAACGCTGCTAACTCCTCTTTGATGGGCGGGGGAGGAGTTGACGGGGCCATCCATAGAAAAGGTGGACCTAAGATTCTTGAAGAATGTAAGCGTATAAGAGCCATAGAATGGCCTGAGGGTCTTCCCACAGGGAAAGCTGTTATAACCACGGGTGGAAATTTGAAAGCTAAACACGTTATTCACACTGTGGGTCCTGTTTGGCATGGAGGAGACAAGGGTGAACCAGAACTTTTGGCAGAAGCTTACCGTAACTCGCTGAAATTAGCAGTTTCTAAAGGTCTAAAAACTATTTCTTTTCCGTCTATAAGCACTGGTGCTTACAGGTATCCCATCGAGCAAGCCTGTAAGATAGCATTAACAACGGTTAAGGCGTTTTTGGAGGAAGAAGACAAAATTGACAAGGTAGTATTTGTTCTATTTACCAAACATGATTTAGAAGTTTACAAAGATGTGGCTAATGAAATTTTAAAATTGATAACTTAATTTTGATCACAGGAAAGATTACCAGTCAACGTTGACTGTTTTTCCGTTTCTAACAAACTCGTTAATATTTCTTAGTTTTCAAGTTTTATTATTGCTAACTTTGCTGAAAGTAAAATTTTTTCGGTTATTTCTCCTATCTTAGACTAATTCAAGTTTAAACTCAGTTTTTTCAAAGCATCTACCTAGTCCAGTTCGATCCTTGTCGTCTCACACTAGGTTAATAAAGCTTTGCGATTATGTATAGAAAATTGGTGTTAACCCTGTCAGATTTCAAATTGAAATTTGATCAAAAACTTTGTGAAACGTGTCCGACTTACGATTGTCTAGTAAGATGTCAGTATATGAATTTGGACAAAGAGGTAGCGAAAATTGAGATGCAAAAAATGGTCAGAGGGGAAAACTCTTTTGTTTTATATCGTTGTGTAACGTGCTATGCGTGTGAGGAATATTGCAAAAGGGGAAATCATCCTTTTTACTTGATTTCAGATCTTCAGGAGAAGAACAGCATATTACCCATGCCTAAACCGCTTATTACTCAATGGATAAACACTGGTATTCCCACCAAGAAAGATATTCGCGAGTTCTGGGGCGCCGTGGAACCAGTTATCTCTTTATGTCTTTTCCCTGAGTATATTAACTCGATTGAAGGGAAACTCTTCGAAGGATTTTCCATAGTAGTGGGGAGATACTTTTTTTGTCAGCTTGCATATCTGCATTTTGGGAGGCCATCTATTATACGGGAGAGGCTTTCAAGTATAATAGAAAACATTGCCAACCATGGCTTCCAGGAGATCGTCTTCTTTCATGATGAGTGTTACTCTACTTTTACTTCATATACGCAAGCTTATGGGATTCAAGTTCCGTTTAGAAGTGTGCATTTGTTTGAATATCTCTATGGACGACTAAGAGAGCTTGAGGACGAGATAAGTCCATTAAATGTGAAGGTAGCGTATCAGCGTCCTTGTTCCTCTCGTCTTGCTCCTGAAAAGGAGCATTTTGTAGATGATATTTTTAATTTGATAGGAGTAGAGAGGGTTGAAAGGGAGTATGACAGAGAGAACTCTTTGTGCTGTGGAGGCATTATTAGGGGGCAGCAAAGATATGATTTATTTGTTGATGTGCAAAGAAGGAATGTAGTCGATATGGTGAACGCTGAAGCTGAATACTGTGTTTTTAACTGTCCTATGTGTTTTGCTTCGCTCTCAGAAGCTGTAGTAAAGAGGGATATAAAACCGATAATGATGCATGAGTTATGCAGGCTTGCTTTAGGCGAAGTTATCAAAAGTTAGGTGGTTTTATGGATAGGGTATGTGAACGTCTAGCCAGGATAGTGGGCGAAAACTATGTTTCGAACATGAAGGAAGAGCTTTACATATATTCTCAAGATCCTGGGATGATGGAGCCCCGCGAGCCTGACTATGTTGTGATGCCGAAAACCACTGTAGAGGTTCAAAAAATAGTTAAGCTTGCCAATGAGGAGAAAATTCCTGTTATTCCTGTGGGCGGTTCTTTAAGTTTATCTGGTTTAGTTATTCCCCATAAGGGCGGTATAGTGTTAGATCTAAAGAGGATGGATAAAATAATAGAGGTAAATGAGAGATGTAGATATGTTGTTATTGAAGCTGGAGTAACGACTGGTCGATTGAAGGCTTATCTAGAGAAGCATTATCCCAGGCTTAGGTTTTCGATTCCTGATGCTCCTCCTTCGGCTACGGTTGTTGGAAATATTGTAATCCATGGGCAAGGACATCTTTCTCAGCAATATGGATTTAATTCTGATATGGTTACGGGGCTTGAAGTTGTATTACCGACAGGAGAAATATGCAAAATAGGATCATGTTCTGTGAGCCCCTACTGGTTTTCGCTTGCACCATTACCCGACATAGCTGGACTTTTTCTGGGATGGTTCGGAACAACGGGCATAATCACAAAGCTAGGGCTTAGACTTTACCCGAGGAAAAAGCTTAGAGACATTGAGGTGTTCATAGTTGAGGATCCACACCTTGTTCCGGATGTGGTTTACAGGGTTACTCATACGGAAATGGCGGAAGACATCTTCGTCAATGCTCAACCCTATCCGCCAATATTTAAAGATATAATAATGATGGGAATCTGCATCACTGGAGATTCTGAGGAGGAACTTGAATTCAAAAGAAGAATGATTTGGAATGTTCTTCGAACTTATATAGATAGTAAGGAAGGTGGATTTATGATGACGACGCCTGATGTTAAACGGGCTCTTTTAGAAATGCCTATCACTGGCACGACACGGTTCGCTGATGTAATGAAAGGTGGAGGATTCGAATATTGTGGTCCAATAATTCCTGTGGAAAAGTATCCAGAAGCCTACAAGAAACTGCTTGAGCTTTCTTCTGAATATGGGGTAACATATGGCAATACATGTCGAGTCATTGGAAGGGGTCATTGTATGATGTTTGCTTTTGGATATCCCTTTAACCGTGCTGATCCTGACAATATGGAAAGAACTAAGAAAGCTCTACATGAATCAAATGTAGCAAGTTTAGACATTGGGGGTGTTCCTTGGAAGCCTGAAGTTCCAGCGCAAAAAATGATCATGGCGAGGATGGATAAAAACACGCTTGAGCTCATGAAGCGCATTAAAAGGTTTTTGGATCCTAATGGAATCATGAATCCTGGAAATTGGGAGGGCTGAATAATGTCCTCATACACTAAGCAGATACATAGATGCTTTAGATGTGGTTATTGTAAATTTCCAAGCGACTATGCAGAGTATAACTGTCCATCCTTTAGCAGGTTTCGATTTGAAACTTATTCTACTGGTGGAAGGTTATGGCTCTTATGGGCTTGGGTAAAGAAAGAAGTTGAATGGTCTGAAAATCTTGCAAAAATAATGTTTTCTTGTGTAACGTGCAAGAACTGTGTTGAACATTGTCCAATGAAGTTTAAAGATGACATTGTTGACTGGATTGTTTCAGCAAGAAAGGATATTATCGAAAAAGGTGCTGTTCTTTCAAGTGTCAGGGATTTTCTCAATAATATTCATAAATATGGGAACCCGTGGGGTGAAGCAAGAGGTAAGAGGGCTGTCTGGGCAGAAGATGTGAAGCGGTACAAACCTGGTGACGAATTTCTTTTCTACGTTGGATGTGTAGGATCCTATGATGAACGTGGCCAAAGAATGGCTAGAAGTTTCGCCGAGTTACTGGAAAAGGCTGATGTTTCCTATGGCATCCTAGGGTCAGAAGAGGAATGTGACGGAAATGAGGTTTATGTGCTTGGTGAAATGGGGTTATTCCAGGAACTAGCCAGGAAGAATACTGGAAAATTTAAGGAGCTTAATGTCAAGAAAGTTGTTACACTTTCACCGCATGCATACAATGTTATGAAAAACAAGTATCCGCGATATGGGACATTTGAGGTTTTCCATTATACGGAGGTTCTTCTGAAAATAATTCAGGAAGCTAAGCTAAAACTATCTGAATTAAACGTTGAAGTCACCTATCACGATCCCTGTTTCTTAGGTAGATATAACAATATTTACGAGGTGCCACGAAAAATCTTGAAGAATATTCCAGGGATCAAATTAGTAGAGATGGATAGAAATCGAGAAAACTCTTTCTGCTGTGGTGGAGGAAGCGGAAACTTTGTTATGGACCTCTTAGGAGGTTCAGAAGAAAGTCCCAGTAGAATTAGAGTCAAGGAAGCCTATGAAACAGGCGCTGAAATTCTTGCTGTGGCTTGTCCAAGCTGCTTAACAATGTTTGAAGATGCTGTTAAAAATGAAGGACTAGAAAAGGAACTCTTTGTTAAAGATATTAGTGAGCTTTTGAAGGAAGTCTCCAAATAGTCCAAGGAGAAGACTGGGATTAATTTTGCTGTTCAGGTTTATTCTGCAGTGGGAAATTTTTCTTTAATCTCCTAAAGCATTGAAATACAAATTAACACTAAAAGTTGATAGTGTAATAGGGACTGGCGTGTTGGCTGTAACCCGCCTTCTGTTTAATGTGGCATTCGACTAATCGGGCTACCCACGCCTCTGGGTAGACTCCTCACAGGCGTCTATTTGCCCTTTCCACTTGCAGGACGGCCGTTTCACCGTTTCCACCCAGCATTCTCAACAACTTAGCATGTATCATGGGCACATGCTGGATGGACGTTTCGTTTCTGCTCCGTTGCCAAGGCTCTCGCCTTACGCCCTTGCGGGCGTTGCAATTCTACGTGTGGGCGGAGTTTCCTCAAGTCTCGGGTAGGAGGCTCGAAAGCCACACACCAACTCGCCAGCCCTCATGGATATGTGGGTAAGGGTATGAGATAAGAATTTTGGAAGCCTTTTTTATTGTCCGGCCCTTTATAGTTGAGAGATGAGTATACATGAGTAAAGGTGCGATACTGGTTACTGGGATTCCGTGTGTGGGGAAAACTTCTGTAGCTCGTTCTCTTGCATCTAAGATTGGTGCCTTGTATGTGAATTTGAACGATTTAGCTGTACGTGAAAATCTTATAGTAGGTAGGGATGAAAAGCGTGGTTCTATGATTGTTGATGAAACTCGCTTAAAAGATAGGCTGGCTGAAATTATAGAAAAATGTGATGAGGAAAGCGTGGTCATTGATGGTCATTATGCTGCAAGTGTTGTTTCTTCAAAGCTTGTGGATTATGTTTTTGTTTTGCGGCGGGATCCTGTTGAGTTAAGAAGGCTTATGGAGAAACGTGGCTTTTCTAATCAAAAATTGTGGGAAAACCTTGCCTCCGAAATTTTGGATGTCTGTTTGGTTGAAGCGTTAAAGTTCCATGGCGAAGAAAAGATTTGTGAGTTGAATATTACTAGTAGAAGCGTTGAGGAGATTGTTGAGGAAATTATGGATATTCTGGAAGGGAATAAAAAATGTGGCGTAGGGATTGTGGATTGGTTGAGAAAGCTTGAAAAAGAGAACCTTCTAGATGAGTATATGAAGTTTTAGTCTTGGAGTTGTTATCTTAAACCCATACGGATTTTGCGTTTTGTTAAAAGCATGATTTTTCTTCTGTTGGCATAGGCTTTTGCGTGATCACTGAATTTTTCGCCTATAAGTATGGGGTTAGATAAGCCTACATCTTCGGAAGCCTTGTCAAGATTTATTATGATATTAACGCCAATGGTCCTGTTCCAGTCTTTCACCCAAACTCCCTGCGTCATGCGTCCTTTTTGAACTATTAAGTCAAATTTCCGGATAATCCCGCTAAACCCTTCCAGAACTGCATTTTCCTGCCTTACTTTGTAACCAATTTTCTTGAAATATTTCTTAGTCAACTCTATCAAATATGCCTTTGTTTTCGACGCTGTTTTTCTGCTGACACTCATTATTTTTCCTCTGGTGCTAAATGTTATTTACTTGAAGTGTGGAAAAGATTTTCGGAACGGGTGGAGTTATGGCATCCTTCTTAATAGTTGCATGTAACCGATGTGGCAGATTTCTTTTAGCCAAAACTGGACAAAAAACAAGAACATGTCCCTATTGTGGTTCTAAGGTGATATTAGATAAGGCGAAAAAAATAGCTTCCGCCGTAAATGCCTATGAAGCTTCAGAACTCCTTCGACGGTTAAAAAGAAATTCTTTTCAAAAGTGAAATTTTTAAGCGTGCAACATGGTTCTGAGGTAAGCCATAAGCCCAATTCCCAACATTATTGCTACAAGCTGAACCACCGAATCACGGACGCGAAATCTCTTATGAAGTTCCGGAATTAAATCTGCAGCTGCAATATAGATAAATCCTCCTGCGGCAAAAGGAACAAGCAAATTCTCTATGGTTTGTAAATATGCTAGAAAATAGGTTGCTAATGCGCCTAAGATGGCTGTTACCGCTGAGACAAAATTGTAAGCCAAGGCTTTCCTTTTGCTAAATCCTCCATATATTAAAACTCCGAAGTCGCCTATTTCTTGGGGGATTTCATGGAAACCCACAGCCAAGGTTGTAGCAAATCCCAAGTCAAGGGAAATTAAGTATGTGGCTGCTATTATCATGCCATCAATGAAATTATGTAAACCATCTCCGAAAAGATTGAGGTATACGAACATGTGAACTGGGCATTCTCCTTCGTGGCAATGTCGCCAATATAGAAATTTTTCCATGGCGAAAAAGACAACAACGCCCAAAATGGCATAGTGGAAGGGTGTTATTGTATGATCCATTTCCACAGCTTCTGGAAGCAGATGGATTAGGGCTCCTCCTAAAAGGGTTCCTGACGCGAAGCTCACCATAGCCATCAATAAGCGTTTCAAAATTTTTTCATTTAAACCTACAAAGAGTACTCCAATGAAAGCTATTAGACTTATGGACATTACCGAAGCTAAAATTACAACTAAGTCGTTCATTAGCTTCTTGTGTTCTATTCTTTTCTTATTAGGCTATCGGTTTACCCCCCTTATTTCTTCGATCATTTGGCACGTTTTGCATACTTTTTCGGTTGTTGGCTCGCCACAGAGTTTGCATTGTGTCAATTCTTCCTTTTTCGCGGTCGTTTCTACTGCTTGACAAATCTTATTAAAAGATTTGAAAATTGTAAATTTTATCCCTGGATGTTTTTCTTCCATTCTGTTTAGCATTACGCGAATGTCGTTTCTTAGGGCTTCTGGAGCATAGGGACATGGTATAGTCTGGAACTTTATTTTTTTGATATAAGCATATAGGGCTGTTTCCTTTTCTGGAATTTCGCAGAAGGGCTTTACTCTTGGGACAAGTTTTGGATGAGCTTCGTCTGTAGTTGGTTTTTCTCTTGCTATGCGCAGCACGTCTCCATGGAAAATGTTTAACAGATTTGTTTGGATTTCATCATCTAGAGTGTGAGCCGTAGCAAGCTTATCTGCTCCAACTTTTCTTGCAAGAAGGTTTAAGGCTTTTCTTCGCATTACCCCACAGTAGGCGCACGGGGTTAACTCTTTTTTCTCTTTTTGTTTTATGCGTTTAACAATTTCATCAAGTGTAAAGCCATAAAGTTTCTTAAAAGAAATAACATGGTGGTCTATATCTAGCTCTTTACAGTTTTCCCTTGCAATTTTTAGGGCTTCATCCCTATAGCCTTTGATTCCTTCATCCACCGTAACCGCAATTAGTGATGCTTTTGGATATCCCTTTTCTATTCTGGCTAATATGTGAAGTAGGCTAAGACTGTCTTTTCCACCTGAAACTGCAATAGCTATTTTGTCATTAAACTTCAACATTTTATATTTGGCTATTGTTGCTCTCACTTTCGTTTCGATAGATTTAGAAAAACACTTTCTGCAAAGTTTCTCTCCAGAATATGGCCTTAGGTAAAAGGCTTCTCTACGTTTGCACAAAGTGCATATAACAGCCCGTTTATCCATTGCCTACTTCACAACCTTAACTTTTCAGGGTTATTAAAATAAAACCCCACTACAATAGTCTTCTTAAGAAGGTTAGATATATGGCTTCAAAGCCTGAAAAACGTTTGGAGTTTCTGGAAATAGTTTATACCGAGGAGCGATGGAATCTGCTTAAAAGTTTTAGGCGGAAAGCACTAGAGATAATGAGGGCTTTAGAAGCCTTTCATTTAAAATCTATTGTTCATGGTAGCATTGCAAGAGGGGATGTAAACAAAAACAGTGACATAGATGTTTTCATACCCACTCCTTCCTCATCCTTTCTTGTGGAAACAGTTCTTGAAAGGGCTGGAATTCCTATAAATAAGCGAATTGTGGTACAGGCTACGCCTGCTTATGCTATGAAAGCCTATGTGGAAATAAATGAAAATACAAGTGTGTCTTTTCCTTTGATGAAAATGCGTAGAATCGAAAGGGAATTTTACAAGTTTGGTGGTGAATTATCATTAGAAGATTTAAAAAATGATGGTCGGGTATGTGGTGTGGATAAGCGTCTGATGTTAATTGAGCCTACTGAAAAGGGACACGTAGAAAGTACAATTGTAGGCAGAGAAGAATCTACTGCAAAGCTCCTTGGAATATCTGTAGAAACTGTTTTGGATCGTGTTCACGCCCTTTTAAGAAGAGACAAGATTGGTAGAACCGGCGTTTTTGTAAAAAGAGAGCTTTCTGAAGGCGAAACCTTTGAAATGGCTTTAAAAAGGCTTGCTGATGAGAATCCAGCAGTTCGGAGAAGGTTAAAAACTGTTTAATTTAAGCTATCGTATCGGGAAGCGCAGTAGAGCAGCTATGCCTCCTAACGCTGTGAGCTTAGCTCCTGCTTCATGTTCTGTGCTTATGACCGTTATTTCTCCACCTTTCTCTTCAACATTCTTCATTAATTTTTCAAGTAATCTTCTTTTTTCGTTTGAAGTTTCTCGAAGGGTGGTGTCTGCTAGAACAAGTTTTTCCACAGCGCCTAATTGAACTGCTTTTTTTACTTCTTCTAGGCCATAAGTGACTGTTTTCTCGCTTTTTCCAAGTCTTTTCAATATTTTTTCTATAAGTTCTGTTTCTTCTGCAAGTCGTTGTTGCTTCATAGCTTTTAGCAAGATCCCTGAACGTAATGCCTCATAAATCCCAGCTACACCCCCATTATTGACACTTTTTACATCCACGACAGCAGTAGCTATTTCTGCTGCTTCATTTTGCAAAAATTTTACAAAATGATTTTTTACGAAGCCTACACCAATTATAGCTATAGGGCTGCGTTTTTCACTCCAAACTTGCCTTAGGCTATTCAATGCCCGCTTAAAAAATTCTTTTGTGGCCGTTTCTCTTTTTTCTGCTTCAAGTTTTCCGGGCAACTTTATGTTTTCTTCTGCTTTCACTTCTACACCATATTGAGCAGTAGTTGCTATAGCGTAGCCTTCATCGTCTATAGAAACGATTATTATGGGTTTTTCTGATGTTTTGCTTGCTCTTTTAAGCCTTTCAATTTGGTGTTTAGCCCACTCTTTTTTCACTATTGTTATTGGTGTATTCAATGCAATGTTAATGGTGTGGTGGGCGCCTGTGGGGACTAGATCCGGTGCTTGACAAATAGTTCCGTGAACCCTTAATCTGCCTAAAAGTCTGTCCCATGTAACATTTTCAACTTTTACTCCGAGAAAAACTGAAACACGTTCTCCCTGTTTTGGTCTTGCATATCCTCTTTCGTCCTGTTTTATTAGACGGGTAGTATACGCGTAAACTTCATCGCTTTTGTAGATTATGTTATATAAATGCCACAAATCATCGAAGGTTTCTGGAACAACCTTTACAAAACCTTTCTTAAGGTTTATCTCTAGGAGTTTCAAACTTCAACCTCTTTTATATCAGTGAGCGTCTCATTAAAAAATATTATAATCAGAAAATAAGAAAATAGTAGGGGTCTTTGATTTTTTGTTAAAATTTTACTTTATCAAATCAAAATTATAAAAAAGGTGGGAATAAACAGTTATCATGTTTCATTTTCTGCGTTTTCTAGGTCTATTTCAGCAATCCAGAGTTCGGTGCATGCGGCGCAGAGTCCGTTAACAGCACATTCTTGGCATAGAGGTGCACCACAGATTTCGCAGCATATCTCTTCGTCTTCTGTGATCTCTTTGTTACACTCCACACATTCAACCATTAACTTCACGCATCCTATATATAGATAAATAAATTTTCTGCAGATCATTCTGTTCTGTAGATTTGTGGTATATTTGGATCCTAATAGGTACCCCCCTATATTTTTCAATTCCCTCTTAATGGGATTTCTCTTTGAATCTCTCATTGTTCGCACTAAAACTACAAATTACACCATAACCTTTCAATTCCCTCTTAATGGGATTTCTCTTTGAATCACTTCGAGGTTTTTGGGTAATAGCACAAAGCGGTTTGGACTTTCAATTCCCTCTTAATGGGATTTCTCTTTGAATCCGCCATAGCAAGCTTCAGCCTTGACCTATCAGGCTTAATACCTTTCAATTCCCTCTTAATGGGATTTCTCTTTGAATCTCACACATGGATGTATATGGTTTGATGATGTATGGCTCTTTCAATTCCCTCTTAATGGGATTTCTCTTTGAATCAGCAGCCCTACACTTCTACCGCAGAAAATTCCCAGTCTTCTTTCAATTCCCTCTTAATGGGATTTCTCTTTGAATCCGTCTTACATCTTAAGACACGTTAAATTATGGAGGTGGACTTTCAATTCCCTCTTAATGGGATTTCTCTTTGAATCGTTTGCGTATTTGAAGTGTAAAAACATTTTGGCAAGTGAACTTTCAATTCCCTCTTAATGGGATTTCTCTTTGAATCTTCCTGAAAAACCCGGAAAAATACAGTTTACCACTAGACTTTCAATTCCCTCTTAATGGGATTTCTCTTTGAATCTCAAAGCAGATCTTCTTGTACACAAAGTGTTCCTCTACCTTTCAATTCCCTCTTAATGGGATTTCTCTTTGAATCGACACCTACAGTTATCTATATGAGATAGAGAGTTTAGGCTTTCAATTCCCTCTTAATGGGATTTCTCTTTGAATCTTCCTCTAACTCTCTCTGTCTCTTGTAGTAAGTCCCTCTTTCAATTCCCTCTTAATGGGATTTCTCTTTGAATCACTGGAGCAACCCACACCATAGACTTGGACGAGAACAGCTTTCAATTCCCTCTTAATGGGATTTCTCTTTGAATCTGGCTGTAAGACGTTTGGCTTGAATACTAGCCATGTGCCTTTCAATTCCCTCTTAATGGGATTTCTCTTTGAATCGGGAAAAACCATTAAACCGCCTTGCAGAAAAGTATCTTGACTTTCAATTCCCTCTTAATGGGATTTCTCTTTGAATCACTGATACAGAGGTGATGTGAAAATGAAAACATGTAAATTCTTTCAATTCCCTCTTAATGGGATTTCTCTTTGAATCTGGCTAACAGCTACGATGAAGTGCGTTTTAACGAGCAGACTTTCAATTCCCTCTTAATGGGATTTCTCTTTGAATCTTAGCTTTTAATTATCTTCTCATATTCCTGGGTGATACTTTCAATTCCCTCTTAATGGGATTTCTCTTTGAATCCGACATAATTGTGGATAGTAGGGAAGCGGCTACTGCAACTTTCAATTCCCTCTTAATGGGATTTCTCTTTGAATCGCAACCAATGCTTATTCTGATAATCAATGTAGCTGTATCTTTCAATTCCCTCTTAATGGGATTTCTCTTTGAATCCGACCCCAAATCTGTTCTCTTTCTTCATTAAGGCTTGTTTTCTGTTAACTGTAGATATGTATTCTCGATTATTATTTGAATGTAGTTTGATTTATAAAGATAATCGAATTAACACCCATAAATGATGGGAGCATAGTTGTACTTCTTGTCAGATGTTGAGCATAAATATTTGCTTCATCAGCTTTTGCCAACTGCGCGAGAAGTAGGTGTTAGTAAAGAGTTGAGGGGTTGGAGCTGGTTTCAGCCACCCCTTAAGCCTTATTATGGCGATGTGAAACTCCCGATGTATGCAGTGAGTTCAAAGTATTGCCCTACAGGCCGGGATGTATATCTTCGCAATGTGGAGAATGTCCGTCCTAAGCTGGGACCTAAGGTGGCTTTGGGGAAGATGTTTCATGGTGTTGTTAGCGATTGTTTGCAGGCTTTTCTGCAAAGGAAATCTTTGGATTTTGAGACTTGGTGGCTTAAGATCCGTTGGGATGAGATTCCTGAAAAGCCTGAAAATGTGAAGGAACCTTCAAGAGAGGTTTGGAAGTTTGTTTCGAAGTTGTGTGAAGCGAGGCTTGCTGAAGTTTCAAGCAGACAACCTTACGCTTCTGAGTACGATGTTATTGCTTCAGCGTTGCCTTTTCTTGTTGAGCATAGGATTTCGGGTGAACTTTTGGGTTTAAGTGGGATATTGAGTTTAGATTGTTATGATTATTTGCATGCTATAATGTTTGATTTGAAAGTTAATGATGAGCGGAGAGAATGGTATAGGCTGTCGCCTGTGGGTTATGCTTTAGTTTTTGAAAGTGTTCATGAGACGCCTGTGGATATTTGTTGTGTTGTGTATCTTAATGTTAGAAAGGGCAAGGTTAGTGTTCAAAAAGATTTGTTTTTTGCTGATGATGAATTGAGGCAGTGGTGGATTGAGGAGCGGGATAAGAAATTGGAAATAGTTGCTGAAAGGCGTGATCCTGGCAAGCCTGAGCGTTCGCAATGTTTGGAATCCTGTATGTTTTTTGATGCTTGCTATGGTTGATTCTAGAGCATTTAAGGTGTGTTTGTTATGAAGATTTTTTTGGATGAGTTTGGTATTTTTCTTGGGAGAAAGCGTAATCGTTTTGTAATTAGAAAGGAGGGCGAGAGGAAGGAGATTGTGGTTGATGACGTTGATTCGATTATTTGCTGTTCTTCAGGGGTAGCTTTCTCGGCAAGTGCGTTAAATTTGGCTGTTAAGAATAACGTTCAGGTTGTTTTTGCGCGTTATAGCGGATGGCCTTTTGCTGTGTTGATGCCTGCGTCGATGACGGGTTCGGTGAGGGCTCGTAGAGAGCAGTTCTTGGCGTATAATGATGAACGGGGTTTTATTTTGGCTAAGAAATTTGTTGTTGGGAAGCTTATGAATCAGGCTAATCTTTTGAAGTTGATGGCGAAGAATAGGCGTCAAACTAATTCGGTGTTGGCGGAGAGACTTTACAGGGCTGGTAAGGCTATAAGTGATGTGAATGTTCGAGTAGGGCAGACACCTGGTTTGAATATTGATAGAGCGCGTCAACAATTGATGAATCTTGAAGCGGAGGGTGCGAGAATCTATTGGGATGCTATTAAGCAGGTTTTGCCTGCTGAATTAGAGTTTTATGGAAGGGAAACTCGGGGTGCTCATGATCCTTTTAATGCAATGTTGAATTTTGGTTATCAAACTATTTTGTTTCCTGAAGTTTGGAAGGCTATAAGTTATGCGGGATTAGATTTTTTTGCTGGGTATTTGCATGCGGATCGTCCAGGTAAGCCTTCGTTGGTTTTGGATCTGATGGAAGAGTTTAGACAGCAAGTGGTGGATAGAACTTTGATAGGGCTTATTACGAAAAATGTGCTTAAGCCAGATGAGATTTTAGCTGCGGATATGGTTGAGGAAGGCCGTGTATTAAGTAAAGAGACTATTAGAACATTGTTGAATAGTTTTCAGGAGCGTTTGGACGTGAAGGTAATGTTTGATGGAAGAAAAGCTTCTATTAATCGTTTCATTCATCATCAAGCTAGACGTATAGTCCGTTTTCTTCTCCGTGAAAGCAATTATACACCTTTTTGTTTAGGCTGGTGATGGATTTTGCGGTATGTGGTGATCTATGATATTACCGATGACAATTTGAGGGCATTGGTTGCTGAGACCTTGAAGGATTATGGGTTGCAGCGAATTCAGTACAGCGCTTTTATTGGAAGTTTGAGAAGGGACAAACTGAACAGTCTAATTGTGGATCTGAAAAATTTGATTAAGGATTTGGTAGAGAACGTACAACTTTATCCAGTTTGTGATACGTGCTTTAAGGGGAGAAAAGAGGTGGGTAAGCCTAAGAAGTATAAGCTCAAGGAGGACAAAGAGAGGGTTGCTTATTTTTGATGCGCTATGGCTTCCTGCCTGAAGAAAGCTGACTGATAAAAAGGAGCTTTTCGCAAGGTATTTATGTATGCATGTGATATCATTTGTATACAGGTGAACTCGTTGACGCTTAAACCTTTGGCTGTGAGGATACCTGAAGAGATTGAAAGGGAAATTCTCGAAGTGGTTAAACAGGAAAAGTTGGACAAGGCAACTGTTGTTAGAACCCTTCTTGAAATGGGAATGGATGAGTGGAGGAAGCAGACTGCTTTGGAGTTGTTACGAGAGGGAAAAGTGACTTTTGCCAAGGCTGCAGAAAAGGCTAAGCTTTCGCTTTGGGAGTTCGCCGACTTGGTGAAGCAACGTAATGTAGAGTGGGTTAGGTATACGCCTGAAGAAATTGAGAGAGAAGTCAAGAAAGCATCAGTGGAGTCCAAGTGAAGCCACTCGTTTTTAATGCTACGCCGTTAATCTACATAACCAAGATAGGGTTGAGCAGGGTTTTTGAGGCTTTGAGAGGAGAAAAACTGACATCACCTCGTGTTAAGAGAGAAGTCGTAGATGAAGGAAAACGCAAAGGCGTCCCAGACGCTATAATCTTGGAGAAGATGTTCGAAAACAAAGTATTCAAAGTGACTAAGCCCAAGAACAAAAAATTTTTAGAAAGCCTTTTAGAAACAAGGGGTCTTAACGTAACTGATGCTGAGGTTTTGGCCATTGCAAAAGAACGTGATGGAATAACAGTCATAGACGATGAGGTGGCTAGAAAAACCGCGAGAATTTATGGAATATCATATGTTGGTACACCATACGTTTTGATGAGAGCCTTCTTTCAAGGGCTTATTACAAAAGAAAGAATCAAACAAGCTATAAATGACATGATTTTTACAGGCTGGAGATGCAGCGTAGAGAGCTATGCCAAAATCATCGAGGTCCTAGAAAAATTGTAGGCGCATTTAGGAGTGCTGCGAGTTGAAGAGCCGAAAAGATATGAGCTGGTTGAGGAGAAGGCAAAGATTGCCTACTTCCGACATAACAGAGCCTTTTGTTGCTGTTACTGACGTGAAACACTACATTTTCTGTCCCAGAATAGTGTATTTTGAGCGGGTTTTACACGCTAAACCAGTTTTTGGTTCACAACAAGAGGAAGGAGGCGAAAAACATGAAGAATACGTGAGGAAAGAGTTGAGAAGAAAAGACGCAGTCTATTATTCCCCAGATTTCATAGGTGCACAGAAACTTCTGTTTGTAAATTTAATTTCCCCTAAGCTAGGGTTAACTGGACAATTAGACTGTATAATTAAAACCGTTAAAGGCGAGTTCATACCCGTGGATTACAAGAATATGGGATCTAACCATGGTAAAGTGTGGATGGATCATAAGTATCAGCTTGTTGCGTACGCTTTGCTAGTTGAAGAAAGATATAACACGATTGTGAAGAGGATGTTTGTTAATTATATTCCCGAGAAGCTTATTTTGGAAGTTGAGATAACTCCGACCATGAAGACTCATGTAAAACGCGTAATAGGTCATATAAAACGGATAATAAGCGACGAAAAGCTTCCGCCAATTAGAGTGGCCAAACATAAGTGTACTGGCGGATGTGGCTACAGAACACTATGTAAGAGATCAATTTAAATAAAGGAAATTATAAACACCATTTTTATATCGCGATTTTTAGCATTTTTAGGCATTTTAGAGTTAGTTTTAGGATGTCCTTGGCTTTTTCTAGGGCTTCTTTCGCCATTTTTTCTGTGTAATACTCGGGTGGTGTTATCCATTTTTCGTTGTAGCGGAGAGGATATCGTAAAAGTTTTGGAATGTGGGGTTCAATATCATGGAGTTTTTTAGAGATTTCTTGAATGATGGGTTTTATTCTCTGATTAACCTCAGCTGAGAAGTTTCCAAGTATTAGCCAATTGCGGTGTCTTTTACTCGTTCTTCTTCCGAGGGCGATGATGAGCGAGGAGGTTACGTTTTCAGCGCTTAGTGCACTACATAGAAATGATAAGTGATACCTCTTCTCACGTAAACCAATTTCTGCATCAATTAATTGTTCCTTTGCATTCTTAACGAAAGCTTTTATTTCTTCAGTTTCAGCCATAATTCTTCATCTTTTTTATAAAGCCAATTCTTGTAAATCTCCCTCTCGGATACCTTCATTAGTGTTGTACTGTTAGTGCGATCAAAAAGCACTTCATAGCCCTCTAATATTCCAAAAAGTAACGAGGATTTAAAATGCAGCATAGCGAGGAATTCTTTAAGAGTCATTGATGTTATCTCAAAGGGTACTCTAAATCTTATGGAGATCTCATATTCATCGTTTGTGAGGTCCAGTGGACTTTCAGAGATAACTAGAAGATCTATGTCGCTTTCTTCATGTACATTTCCCTTTGCCATACTCCCGAAAAGCAAAATGCTCAAAACTTCCGGATGCTTTCCTACAATTTCATAAGCTGCCATCCATGCAGCATCTTTCAAAGAGGGAATAAGAAAAGCGTGTAATTTCTCATAGTCAACTCGATAAGCATTATCGTTGAGCTTTACCACGCCGAGTCTAAGAAGCCTTTTGAGCTTTATTGAAAGCCATCTTTCACTAAGGTCTGTGGATTTAACCAATTCTGAGAAAGATTTCTCACCGCTCGACAAAGCATGAACGATTTTTCCTTCAGGTGTAAAAGTGAATAACTCTAGCGTTTTCTTTTTCATGGCAAATGTTGTATGTAAGTTGAGGTTATTAAACTTTACTAAGTATATAAACTTTATTAAGTAACCACCCTTTTTAAATAAAAGGGCTTAAAAAAAGAAAAACTGCTGACGGAAAGGTGTCTAAACACAGATGCAAAGGATGATGCGGACACAAGCAAATATGCCAACAATATTGAAACACTTCATTTTTTCTTAATTCATGACCCTATTATATTCAACTATTGAAAATTCATTGTGATATTATCGATTATATTAAACTTTAAATGCCACTAACCCCCCAACGATATATGAGCAGCTCATGTCCAAAAATAATCAACAATTATCTCTGCGAATACAGAAATTTATACAATGGGCACTCAATGATGGATGGCATAAAGTGACTGGAAAATGGGGACGGACTGGCTATCAATCACTCTTGGCCCATTCTTTAAACGCGTTATCGGTTAGCTTGGCAATCATGAAATTGATTAATTGGCAACAAGACTCTGATAAATGGAACGTTGTAATCACATCGCGTCTAATTCATGATTATGCAAAGAAACGATGGCAGAAAGGGAAGCCACCTAAAGCCTTAACCGATGATGAGATTAAGCGGATCAAGGAGATGTTGCTTGAGATGGGATTTTCCAAAAAAATCATTGAGAAATCGCTTGATTTGGCTTTAAAGGATGAGACACCTGGAAATGTAGATGATGCTTTAGCTATGATTAAGAGAGCAGCTCCAACTCCTGACGAACAAGATGTCGCTATTTTAGGGGATCGGCTTGCCAGCATCAAGGATTTTTCTAATATAGAACATCAGATTTACGGCGATACAAAGCATCTCTTAAATAGGTTTGGTTTGAGTTTAACATATCACAGAGTGGGAATCGTCAGAGGAATAACTACACTCCTATTGCACAAAGCACTCATTCAAATTCATCAAGAACATGAATTTATACCAGTTTTATATTTTCCGTCAGGGGTTCTTTATATAGGCAAAGATACAGCTCCAAAGGTAAATAAAGAAAGATTATTGAAAACTTTAAAAGAAGAACTCAAGGGGTTCATTGAGTTACAAGCTTCTAGCAGCATTGGACAAGCCGCGATGGGCGCTGTGAATCAAACGCCTCTAAAAGCTCCGGAATACGCGCTCATGTCCCTAGATGCTATCCAAAAATTTTGGCATTATGCCTTAGGTCAGAACGTCATAAAGTCTCCTGCTGTGCATTCTGTGGAGCTTAAAGGAAAGGAAGGAATAGGTCGCGAGTTATCGAAGATAATTAACATTTGGAATACTATTGAAGAAGGAGAAAGAGAAGCGTTAATCAAACTTTACAAGGGAATACATCACTTATTCGTTTACTTTAATGCGCTATTAAAGGCGGTAATAGAATGGGGAGCTAAAGACGCTGAAGAAACGGTTTCAAAAGTTTTCTTGAACATATTTGGAAAGCTTGCACCTCAAGGTTTGTTTTCGTTGAAATTTACAACTAAAAAGGCCGAAGCTGTTGCTATTCTCACCAAACTATTAAACAGCCTTGACGTAAAAAATAATCTGGAAAACGCTCTATCATTGTTAGAGCCATTTATCATGGAAGCAAGTAATCAAATTACACAAAAATGTTCTCAAGAAGCCTTAAAGAAAATTAGCGAGCCACTTTGTATGTTATTGAATGATTTAGTATATCCTAGTCTTGAGAATCCAAAGGATGTAGCTCAAAAATCCTACAATAAATATAATTCTGGAAAGCGGAAAGCAGGCACACCCGTGTGTGTCATAGATGGCAATCCAGCGGAGATAACAGGAATTGCTCAGTTACACGGTCAAGGAGTACAAAGTTTTAATAATCTGCTCGCAGGTGGAAGCCAAATAACTACGACTAATAAGTCAATGTTTTGTAGACTATGTAATATGGAGGCTCAACTTAGAGCATTAATAATGAGCCGATGGGCAAATGGGGAGATATTATTTTTAGTGCCTCAAGTAAATTCTACTTCTACGGTCTTTGATGAAATCTGGCAAAAAATGTGCACTGCATTAGAAGGCATTGCTAACATAGGAAAGATCTCTGATTGCACATGGTGGGCCGAACAAATACTGGAAAATAAGTTGAATGTTAGTGCATCAACGCTTTTTGTCAGTTTCTTAGCAGAACGCCCGAAAGCAAACAAGTACGAAGCATTCATAGACGAATTAGTAAAAATTCTCAAGGAAGAAAGTAAGGGCGATCTAACCTTGCTCATGTTTAATTATCCTAGGATAAAAGCTTCCAATTTCAGAGAGTTTGCAAAGAAGGCCTTAGAACAAGGAGTTATTAGCAAAGAAAAAATTAGAGAAGCATCCCTTAAGGCCAGTGCCGCGATTACTATAGTAACCGCTAATTATGGGGTAATGCTGATTCCCTCCAGAATAAGATCCAAACATGGAGATGCAGAGGAATCTGAGACCTCGGCCCTCATAAGGAAAATGTTCTTTGGCACCCTTATGGCAAGACTTTTCCTCGCATCTACCATTTATGCTGACACTCCTCTTTCAGTACTGCCCGCAGAGATCTATCCCCAAGGCTATTTCAGAATTCCGAAGAAATTAGGCTTAAGGCCCGTCTTAGAAAACCTTAACTTACTCAACGATTCATGGATTCCTTTAGAAAAAGTTGATGAAATTCTCGAAAAACTTGCGGCATTGCTTAAAGTTGAAGAGTTTCTTGGTCAAAATGCAGGATATGGAAAAGACTCTTTACTTGAGATAGCTACTCGTCACCGAGGTATGGTTTTAGCAAGAGCTGCTCAAGCAGGTAAAGCGTGGCCTCAACTCGTGAGGCTGCTCGACCGTTATTGGGATGTGTAGGTGAGAAAATGTCACATATAGTCAGGATGAATAGAAAGCCTCCACAAATCGAAAAAGCAGAATTAAAAAACGTTATAAATAAAGTGAGCAAGGATTTAGCCATATATCTAGAGAGCTTCATACCAAAAGGTGGAGCAACGAGCTACACGAAACATGCAATTATGGGGCCCGTAGGAAAATTGCTAAGCGCATTAGAATCTGATAAGTTCTCTACAGCAGATGGATATGTTGGATATACTGTGAACATTCATGAAAACACTGGAGAGATGGGCCCTAAAAAGGAATACATAGATCTCTTACGGGGGTCAGTCGAGCAACTTTTAGATATAAAAAATAAAGTTGGTCTCAGTCGATGGCCAAAGATAATCAGGGAAATAGATTATTCGATATACTTTCTCAAAATGAAAATAATCCAAGAAAAAGCAAAGGCAAAAAGACTTCGGGAAAAGGGAGGTGAAACCCCATGACTTGGCTTTCGACCGTCAAAAGATTTGGACTATCCGACTATCTTCTGGACGAGATTCCCTTACTAAAGAGCGCAAAAACAATACAAGTGTTTGTTCTTAGACAAACTCATGACTACACAATTTTTAGAACTGAAGAAACAAGAGAATTAAACACTGTAACACTCCCAAAAAGTATAAGCGAATCTGAACCAGCGGTTAAGGTTGTTTTCTTAGCAAGCAAGCAAAAAGCCCCTGAAAATAGGAATTATATCACTTTATTCAGAAGTTTTGCTTCAAACCTTAGAGCGGAACTAGAAGATGAAAGACTACAAGACAAAATAAATAATTGTACTTTGAAGGATAACCTTTGCAGAAGATGCCCAAGATGTGTTCTCTTTGGTGCAGTTTCAACTGAGAAAAAAGGAGGAAGTAGATGGAATATTAAACATAGAATAGAATATTCAAGTGCATACAGTATAGAGACTTATGAAGATATATCTGAGATGATGACGTTTAACGCTGTTGATGTAAGAACTCAAAGCACCGGACAAGCGTTGGGTTACACAGAAAACATTGAGCCAATAGCGCATTTTCCCAATGTTATAACACTTAACTCAATCACGGAGGAGGAACTGATATGGTATCTAAAAATCTTGTTGGCTACGAAAAGTTATGGTGCTGAAAGCCGGGTGAAAGGCGATGTAACGAATGAAATCATAGGCATTGCAGCAGGCTACGAAGAAATAATGACATCTCTTGAATTTAGCCTTGAACTTGCTGATAATGGACTTACTGACCCAATGAATACCACATATAAAATGTTACAAAAATATGCCAGCATTGCAGCTTTTCCCGACAGAATTAGAATACTTAACGCCAAAGAACTTACACAATTCTTAAATGAAATACGGAATTTCAATGTAACAAAGAAGTTCATCGAAGCATTAAGAGATAAATCTAAAAAATTTGCAGAACAAATTGAAAATGCAGCTAGTCCCTAGAGGGGCCCTTTTGAACAAGGATGTCAATGCTTTTCTTCTAATAATAACCCTGCATGATTTTTTCAAATATGCATCGCGAGAGTTAGGTGGAGTAGCAGCAAGTGCTCCCTTTATCCAGAACACTGCACTACTTTACGCTGTTAATGGACAAGTACATAGGATAGCCTCCGGTTTAAAACCTCATTACGATGAGGATTTCCGCAAGTTTAGCGTGTATGTCACTCCCGCTAAGTTAATGGAATATAGAACTAGAGAAGTGATTGGTAACAGAATGATAGATTTTTCACTACAACAGGATCCAGTAAAAATAACTTATAACGCGGTTAATACTGTAACTCAACTAACCGAAACAGGACGGCTTGCAGTACCTACTCTTGGTACCTATTTGTCATATCCCCCTCTTTCCACCTTTATAGCGTATTCACTAGGAGAAACCCCTCCACCATTGATTAGAATAGGAAAGAAATTAGCCCCTGCCAGAGTCCTAGCAAAACCTCTAAGGATTGTTAAAATAAACAAAACTAGCGATCATGAGTTCATCCCATCCCATCCAGTAAACCCGACAGATCTACCATCCAATGCAAAGATATTAAGTGCCGAAATGTATCCTATGCCACCTATTTCTGTTTTGCTCAACGCCACAATAAAAGGGCCTCACCTGGTGCTTAAAGACGATAAAAACAATGCCCATATAGTTGCAATTCCCTCTAGAGAAAAATATCCATCTTTGATGATTTAATATGATAGGGCCTATCAAAGTTGGCGGACTTTCCCTTCCTTTAAGTGAGAAAACAAGACGAAAGGAGGTAACACTTCTAGAATACCAAAAACGAGCATTAGAAAGAACAGAGAAAATAATTATTCTTAAAGCTCCGACAGGAGGAGGAAAAACTTTAGCAGCTTCTCTAATAGCCTATGAAATAGGTGGCATAGCACTTTTTGCTTATCCGACCAATGCCTTAGCAGGGGATCAGCTAAATTCTATGGCTAATACCTTGACAAGGTGCGGAATAAATGTGGCAGTGCTTGATAGCAAAACTGGTTCTTTTTCTAAATCTTCTGATAAGGATCCAGAAGTTGTATTGGCTTTAGCAACCTCATCTTCTTTGGACAATCTAGCAAATGCATTCGGCATTAAAAGCCATGGTAAAGCTTTGCTCAAATTAAGAAAGGAATTACTCCCAGAAAAAGCAAATCTGTTTTTGCTCACTAATCCCGACTTTCTGTTCGTCCTTCTCAAGGGAATCCCTAGATTAGTTGGATATAAGACGATTTTCACACATATAGTGTCGTCTATTCGAACTCTCGTTATTGATGAATTCCATCTTTATTATGGATTTACATTGTCTAATGTCCTTAATTTAATACACATTCTGCGAAGAAGCCTGAGCAAAATAGTTATTTCAAGTGCCACGCTCGGGCCAGTGGAACTATTGAAGGAAGGATATCCGGGAGAAGTTGCTGTTATTGAAGCGGTTCCTGGAGAAGGAAAACAGGTCAGATACCCAGCGGTTCTCAAAATTACTTCTTTAAAAGCTACTGGTCCATTGTGGGATGAAACAGCAATAAATTCCATAATTGAATTAGCAAGAGAAGCCCTAGATTATGTACATCAAGAAAAAGCGGATGTAAAGGTTCTAATTTTAATTAACTCGGTATTGTTCAGTGAAAAACTCTATAACAAACTTAGATCTATTTTAGATGTGAACATCCAGAGGATTCATGGATTTGTACCAGAGGAAGAAAGAAATTATAATGCTGATATTCTAATCGGAACCAGAGCGATCGATATAGGTGTAGATTTTGATGCAGCCGCCGTAATTTTCGAAGCGCTTAGCGCATCTGATTTTATTCAAAGACTTGGAAGAGGAGCTAGGAAAAGAGCAGGATATGCTGTCGCGATAGTTCCAGGAGATTACGCTAATAGTTTAAGAGGTCTCATTGACTCGAAACAGAAGCTTAAGTACCAGCAATTAATTGAAATAATTCAGAGAAGTTTACCTGAAGACAAAAGATACTGGAGTCTTGTTAGAAAAGAAGTTGGGGCTCTCTCCCTTTTCTCGATATTATGCTCAATGTTTTCATCATTAGAGGGAAAAAGAACGGTTGAAACTAGTATGCTCTTTAAGACCGCAGAAATTCTTAGTAAAGAGAAATGGCTTAAACCAAAATGGCTAGTTGTTGATCCAGTTAAGGTTGCACAAGCTACTGGAAGAAAGATAGACCAGCGTGCGATTTTATCCATTGCACAATCCGGAATGCGGGGAGATATACTAACAGTCAAGGCGTTTTTCAAAGAGTTTAACACTTGGAGTCAAGTTGGCATCACAGAACTTTGGAAACTTGATTTTGAAGTTTCTTTAAACGCAGAAGAACCTTACATAATAATTCATAAAATTTCAGAGGAAGGTAACCGGCCTAAGCTTTGGATGAATACAATACCTGAATCACCACGAATTTTTAAAAGAGGACGTATATATTTTGACAGCAGAAATCAAAGATTAATAAAACTAGAAGAAGAAATAACCAAACTTTTGAAAGATAAATTAGTGAAAGTCACCAGCAAAGTTGAGGACTGGAGATTCCCCACTTTTCCATTTAAGCTCGGGAAAGGTTTATCCGCAGTGATAGGCCCAGATTCGATAATCCAGTATCTTTTGGAAGGGAAGTCTCTAGTGTAGCATTTAAATTTTGTTGCTCCGAATCCTCCTGTTCTGTTTCCACCTATATAAAAATAATCCTATTCTTTTTTTTGGAAGGATTATATTTATTAGATAGTATTCTGTTCTTTAATCAGCAGAGAGGGGACTACTCGTGCAAGTCACTGTGAAAGTTACGAGAAGAGGGCAAACCACTATCCCCAAAGAGCTAAGAGAAAGATTCCAAATAAAAGAAGGGGACCAGCTTCTAGTAGAGATAACCGAAAAGGGAATACTTTTCAAAGTAATACCACGACTAGAACAGCTAGCAGGTATAGACGCAAAATACGGCGAAAAAGAGGAAATAAAAAGAGAAATCGAAAAACTTAGAGAGGAATACTAAATGAAGGAAGTAATAGACACAAGATTTCTAATCGAACACTTCTACTCAAACAAAACAGAAACAAAACAAAAGACAACCCAAAAACTAAAAGAACTAATCAGAAACAAGGAAGGAATTCTCCCCACAATAACCTTATGCGAAGCCATCCAAATCACCTGCCAAAAAAGAGGAAGAGAAGAAGCAGAAATACGCCATCTATCCCTAATAAAAAGTGGACTAAAAATTCAAAACATAGACCAAAACATAGCGAAAGAGGCCGCGCTTCTAAAATGCAAATACAAAAACGCACCCCTCGGCGACTGCCTTATAGCAGCCACAGCCATAATCAACAAAGCAAAAATACTCTCCGACGACCCCCACTACGACACAATAAAAGAAATAACACGCACTTGGATCTAAACATCCACTATTCCAAAATACATTTCACAACACCAAATCCTCCAGTTCTATTCCCACCCACATTAGAGTATTCCGCAAACCTGCCCAGCACCTGCGTAATTTTGTTCCACTCATCCATGACCCTAAACTCATAATCTATCCATCCAACAAAACCGCTCGCCTTCTTCCTCGCCATAAAAGCCATCCTAGTTCCAAGACTAAACCTACAAACTCCAACATTTTTCAAAAGCCACTCTTTATACTCCAAAAACCTCTCTTTATCAAAACGCTTAAAATCGGAAAACAAGTTCCATAAACGCATCAAACCAGAAAAAATCCGTACGTGTTCAGGAAACATAAAATGGTAATCAGTTCCCAAACTCGCCAAATAAGTAGGTGTTTTAAAGTGAAGGCAAAGGTTTTTGATAGGCTCCTTTACGCTTTTACATAGGTCTTCATAGCTTTCCGATTTAACGCTTAAAGAGGCCACCTTGAAGACTGCATCATAAATTAAAACCTCAACGTTTTTGTAAAAATATTCAAGCACGCATTTTGCTACTTCGTCACTTAGGAATCTAAAATTAGTGTGACATGGGAAAGCGGGATCTATCAAGTATCCTTTTTCGTTTCTCTCTATTGCCTTAAACTTTAGGGGCGTGACAGAATATGGCTTAGGCTTATCTGCTTCATGCATAGAGCTCGCTAAGTCCGGATTAACCTTACGCAAAATATGCAACAGCAACCCCCTAGAAACATAACCTGTGAAAAACGGTAGTACTAGCGGCCTTTCAGTATACATTTCTAATATAATTTCAACAGGCAACCTCTTTCAACTCCCAACATGGGATTAACTCATACACACTCAAGTAATTATGCAGGTTAAAACTTAAAACTTTAGACAATAAATACATGCGTAGTTAAACAACACGATTATCCTATCGCGGTCAACCCCTTACGTGAAAAATGACCCTTTCCCAGTCACCCTAAATTTTATGAAGCCGAAGCCAAATAACTGGACACCATGAAGTACAACCATAAGAAATAAGCTGAAGGCTTTCCATTCTCCGGCACTGTCCAGTTTATTTTAATTTTTCTTACATAATTATTTGATGGGAACGCTGCTATGCAGATAACCTTTGAGCCAGTATGGTTCGATTCTTTCGGAGCAAAATCATCATGCATCCTAATTAGAACCGCAGATGTTTCAATACTAATTGATCCCGGAGCAGCCATTATGCAGCCCTCGTTTCCAGCCTCTTTTGCCAAAAAGATATACTGGCTTGAAAAGGCAAAGGCTACGATAAGGAAAGCTGGGAGAAAGGCCACAGTTACGGTGGTTACGCATTACCACTATGACCATTTCACCCAAATCCCCGAATTTTACAAGGGAAAAATTCTCCTTGCAAAGAACCCCAATGAGTATATTAATGATTCTCAACGCAAAAGAGCTGAAACGTTTTTCCAAAGCCTATGGAAATTCTTTGAGAATAAAGAACTGGAGGAACTTCTAGAGAAGAGCACTGTGAAGGTTTATCCTAACCCTCTGGAAAACTTAAAGGATTCAATGAAAGTGGATTTCGGCGGATATGCGGAAAGGAGGAGAGAGCTTCTAAATAAGGGGATGGAATGGTTTAAAAGAAGGGTGAAAAACTGGAATTCTTGGAGAAAAATTCCCGAGTTAGAGTCAGAAAAGCTGACAATAAAATTCGCTGACGGTAAAAAATTTAACTTTGGAAGAACCCTGGTAAAGTTTACCAAACCACTGTTCCACGGAATAGAGTTCTCAAGAGTTGGATGGATCATCTCTGTCACTATCGAGCATAAAGGCGAAAAACTGTTATACTCCTCAGATTTAAACGGCCCCATAATCGAGGACTATACAAGCTGGATAATACGGGAAAACCCCGACATTTTAGTTCTAGACGGCCCCATGACCTACATGTTTGGCTATCTACTGAACAGAACAAACCTAAACAGAGTCATCAAAAACGTTTGTAGAATCATCAATGAAACAGATACGCAGCTCATAATCTTTGACCATCACCTGCCCAGAGAGCCCAAATTCAAACAAAGGCTGTCTAAAGTTTACGAAATGGCAAAAGAAACGGATAAGAGAATACTCACAGCGGCTGAATACTTAAATAAGAAACCGAAGGTGCTAAATGCCGTAATATCAAAACTTTAATATGAACATCCCTCAAGACCTTAGAGGATGAAGCTTTTGGTGACAACTCCTTGAATAAAAAACTAAGCCCGAAGGAAAAAGTGAAGATCGCCGTGAATATGAGCGATGTATGTGTCCAAATCTGTGCTGAAGGAATTCGTGACCAGCACAGGTCTATAAGCCAAGAAAAACTCATAGAAGAAGTCAGAAAAAGAAACAGGTCCAAGAAGGTTAAACCCCTCTGAGGTTTAGAAACTGAAATCGTTTGAAGAAACCCTAAAGCAAATTATCAAAAACCTTAACGATGCTGAAACAAATTATATGATTACTGGAGCATTAGCAGCCAGCTATTACGGCACACCCCGCACAACCATGGACATAGACATTGTTGTGAAGATTGCGCCACGGCATCTAAAAACCAAAATCATACTACCGTTAAGAAAAGCAGGATTCCAAATTAACGAAAAATACGTCAGAAAAACTTTGAATTCTAGCTATAAAATAATAACGGTGAAAAACAAGAAAACACCCTTCACACTCGACCTGATTTTTTCAGACAAAAAACTTGAAAAGCGTGCTGGCACAATCTTGGGCTTACCAACTTTTTATCAAAAACCAGAAGATTTAATTCTGGCTAAGCTACGGATGGTTAAAGCAACAATTTCCAGAGAAAAAGCCTCAAAAGACGAAGAGGATGTAAAAGCCATACTGAAATATACGAAAGTTGACATGGAAACACTAAAGAAGAAGGCGCGGGAGGAAAAAACTTTCACCATACTTAAGAGGCTAATTGAAGGTTAACAGGCAATCCCAGTTCTGGAAAAACATAAGATTTCATCAGGTTAACTCGGAAGAAATCTGCAGTATATCGCCAGCTTAAATGTGAGTGAAAAGGTGTCACAAAACGTGAGAAATTAAAGGATTGTTTTGAAATTGAATTTCCACATGGTATTGGAAATTTGAGCTTTAAAAAATATTAAAAGTTGATTTTGTTCTCTATTCTTTATTGAAGGGCAGCAAGTAATGAAAATTAGATTTTGGCTTTTAGACATAAACTATAAAGTTGAAAATCACGTGCCTGAAATCTGGCTCTGGGGTATTGATCACACTGGAAACAGAGTGCTCGTGGTTGATAGAAATTTTCTTGACTACTTTTATGTTGTGATTGAAGAAGATGTCGATCCAAAAATGGTAACTGAAGAAATTGAAAGTATGCATCAGCCCTATATTGCGAAGCTTGAAGTTGTTGAACGCAAATTTTTTGGTAAACTAGTTAATGCCGTGAAAGTCTACGTTAAAGATCCCGAACTTGCTTCAAAATATGTAAAGATTTTTCGAAACCTCGAAGGTGTAAAAGAATGCCTCGAAGACGACATTCGATATTCCATGCGCTACCTAATCGACAACAACGTAGTCCCATGCGGATGGCACAAAATAGAAGTGACAGAAGAGCCTAAAACGCTAAACGTTAAAGTCGACAAAGTTTACGCCGCCCAATCATCTCCACAACATATAGAAAAAACAGAAGTTCCAAATCTTAGAATCTTAGGTTTTTCAACAATCTGTTACAGCCGTGAAGGTTCGCCAAAACCAGACAGAAACCCTGTAATAATAATCTCAACCGTGACAAACAATGGAGAAGAAAAGCAGTTTGTGGCAGCAGAAGACAGAGATGACAAACCGCTCTTAGAATCATTCATTAGCTACATAAAAAATTTTGACCCTGACATCATCGTAGGCTACGGCATAAACAGCCAAGATTGGCAGTATCTTAAAGATAGATGCCGAAAACTAGGATTAAAATTAAACGTGGACAGAGCTGGAACAGAACCTCACAGAAGCATCTATGGTCATATGTCTATAACTGGAAGAGCCAACATAGATCTTTTTGATTTCGCCGACGAATTTCCAGATGTCAAAGTCAAAACCTTGGAGAATCTTGCAGACTATTTGGGTATAATGAAGCTTGAAAACCGCACTTTAGTTGAAGACATAGACTTTGCAGATTATTGGGAAGACAAAAACAAGCGTGAAATTCTCAAAAAATTTTCTATGGATAATGCACACTGCATTATGGGAATAACTAATTCTATTCTAGATTTTGCCATGCAACTTTCAAGCCTTGTAGGACTACCGCTAGACCACGTAGGAACAGCCGCTGTCGGTTTCAGAGTTGAATGGTTCCTCATAAAACACGCCCAAAAAATAGGTCAACTTGTACCCAAAAGAATTGAACAACCCTACAGACCTTACGCAGGAGCAATTGTTCTCAGCCCAAAAGCCGGATTACACGAAAACATCACTGTTTTAGACTTCAAAAGCCTGTATCCAAACATAATGATAGCCTACAACCTTTCCCCAGACACTTATGTATCTCCAAAAGAGTCTATGCCTCCTAGCGAAGTTTACGAAGCTCCAGAAGTCAAACATAGATTCCGAAAAGAACCAGCAGGATTCTACAAAGAGGTCCTATTACATTTAATTAAAGTGCGAGACGAAATCCGCGAAAAAATGAGAAAGCTCTCTCCAGAAAGCGTCGAATACAAGGTTCTAGATGCTAGACAAAAAGCTGTAAAAGTCATAACTAATGCCTCTTATGGATATGCTGGATGGACAGGTGCAAGATGGTATATCAAGCCGGTAGCAGAAGCCGCCACAGCTTGGGGACGATACACCATACGTAATGCCATTAAAATGGCTGAGAATGTCGGCTTAGAAGTCGTTTATGGGGATACAGACAGCATTTTCCTTAAACATCATCCAGAAAAAATTGAAAAACTAACAAAAGAAATTGGAAAAAATCTTGGATTAGAAATCAAACCCGAAAAAATTTATACGCGGATCTTCTTCACTGAAGCAAAAAAACGATATGCTGGTCTTCTGTCCAACGGACAACTTGACATTGTAGGCTTAGAAGTTATTAGAGGTGATTGGGCAAACATAGCTAGAACAGTGCAGGAAAAAGTTTTGGAAATAATCCTCAAAGAACGTTCACCAGATAAAGCTGCAAGATTTGTTCAACAGTTCATTCAAGACCTCCGACAAAAACGTGTTCCTTTTAGAGACCTAATAATCTGGAAGACGCTAACAAAACCTGTTGAAGAATATGCCATTAAAGCCTCACATGTAGAAGCTGCAAAGATGCTCATGAAACAAGGTTGGAAACTATCCATAGGCGACAAGGTAGGCTATGTAGTTGTGATCGGTGAAGGAAGATTATACGAGAGGGTTAAGCCTTACATTCTAGCTTCTTATGATGAGGTGGATTTGAACTATTACATTTTAAAACAAATTATGCCAGCTGCATCACGGATTTTAGAAAGTTTTGGTATAAGTAAAGAACGGCTTTTAAAGCAAAGTGTTGAAGAAGGAGAAACAAAAAAACTCACAGATTTTTTCTAACACCTTAATCTTGTTTAATATCCGAAAATGTAAGCAGTCGAACATTTAAAGCTGGTTTTAAGCTGTCAGATAAGCGAGAAGCAATAATATTTTTGATGCCTTTCTCGCTGGCTACATCCACGATTCTTTGGGTTATTATACCATCAAAAATGACGGTATCAACACCCTTTGTCTGCCGAAGTTTTTCAGCCAGTTGACTCACAGGAAGTCTTTCAAGTTTTTCCATTTTTTCGTTAAGAAGATAAGCTTCTAAGGTGCCCTCCAACTCTTTTATCATTTGAGTAAACTCTTTGGGGACTTCAACTTTGGGTTTTTCTCTCTTGGGTTTCAATGCTTCTCCAATGGGAACTTTTGTCTCTAGTGTCTCAAAAATTTCCTTACAATTTAATTCTTCTACTTCTTTTCCTCTAGGGGCTCTGGCAACATATTTTATTTTTGCCACTTGCAAGAGTTCCTTTAAAATTAGGTCTCCCCCTCTATCTCCATCCAGAAAAGCTGTGGCTTCCTTCTCTTTGGTAAGTCTTATAATAGTTTCTGGAACTTTCGCACCTTCAAGAGCTATCACGTTTAACAAGCCGCATCGCATAAGATTTATCACGTCTGCTCTCCCTTCCACTACGATGATTTCCTTTGCTGTCTCTATTTCTGGTCCAGCAGAAAGTTCTTCAGGTCCGAATTTTTCAACTTTCGCTACTTTCAGTGTTTCCGCTAGCTCTTTGAAGACTTCATCAACAGATGGCATAGCTTCAATAGTCCATTTATGGAGAATTTCTTTTGCCCTATCTATGATTATTTTTCTGCGAGCTTCTCTTACATCTTCAATTTTGTCAAGGGTTACTTTAGCTGCGCATGGTCCAACCCTATTTATGCTCTCAATACTGGCAGCTATCAGTGCAGTTGTAACTCTATCAAGGCTTGTAGGTATTGTTATGACACCCTTAGTTTTATCCTGTTTCGAATGTAACTCGATTTCTATTCTACCGATTCTCCCTGTCTTCTGCAACTCTCTTAGATCCAGTTCAGGTCCAAAAAGGCCTTCTGTTTGTCCAAAAACTGCTCCTATAACATCTGGTTTTTCTACTACTCCTTCGATCTCAAATTTTGCATGTATAACATACTTTATGGTAAACGCTTGTGATGAACCCGTAAGCGTACACCTCCAAGTTAGGTTTGTAAGAGTTAATTTTAATCGCGTGATGAGAGTGAATTTGCTCTCAGGTCACGAGATCATTCTTTACTCTTTATTAATTTTATGAATTGCCAATCTTCCTCTTTAAGGTTTCCATGTATGTTGCCAAGCCTTCAACATCCTTCACTTCAGTTCCGACAAGGCTTGATAGACTTTTCCAAAATGTAAGATTAAGTTTAACGCCCATGGCTTCAAGATGCTTTCTCAGACTTCTTGTTAGTTCCTTCCCTCGTCTATCAAAATCCAACAATAAGATAGCTTCCCTCGTTTTCATGTCTTCCACTTCAGAAACAACATCCAAGAAGCTTTTTCCACCAGTCTTTGCAGAAATTATTCTCCCTCTTATGCCTAATGTTCTTAAAGCCCTAACGTCGTTTTTTCCCTCTACTATTATAACAGTTCCCTTAGACATCTCCTCTGTCAAATTTTCTAGGACTTTTCGGATTTTCTCTTCTTTATTTTTTAAGCGAGTTGACAAGAAGTCTTACCTTGTTATTTGCGCTTTTTTAACAGTTTCCAAACATTTCTTTGCTTCTTTATCCGTTTCAAAATATTCTCTTATTGGCTGAAGGATCTTAGAAAGGCTTTCTGCCACAGCATTTTTCAAATCTTGAGGATGTAATTTACCCTTCTTGTAGACATTTTCTAGTTCCTGATAATTTTCGAATTCCACAGTGCCACCGTATTTCGCTGGTCTCTCTATTTTGAAAGTTTCATTTTCGTGGAATATGACATATTTGACCATTTCTAACACTGGATTCATTTCTGTTTGCTTTTCTGGACACCAAGCCTTCCTTAATTTCTGCTTTATTTGCTCTTTTTTGTCATGTATGAATACAGCAGTCCAGGGTTTAGATTTGCTCATCTTGCTTGCTATAACTTGTTCCAGCTTGTCCTTCGACTTCAACTGGACAGGTTCCGCAATCCCCATTAAAAGATGATGATGAACTGCTACGGGTTTTTTCCATTTCATTTTTGGAAAGATCTCTCTTGCTAAGACGTGCGCTTTTCTTTGATCCATGCCACCGTGAGGTATGTCCGCACCTATTTCTTTAATGTCAACTGCTTGCATGGGTGGATAGAAGTACTGTGATAAATCCAGTTTCTCGTTTTCGCTTCTTCCCATGATCGTCATACATCGTAATGTTCGACTTAGAGTCATGTGTTTAGAGAAGCGCATCACGTTTCTCCAATATTCATCATTATTATGGTATAATTCTGAGCCCACAACTATTTTTGCTCCAGGACAAAAAAATTTGAATGCTTTCTCGTAGTATTTTGAAGCTGTTAAAATTTTATCCCAGTCTCCGCCGAATTTGTTGTTTATGAAACTATGCCAGTCCGCAAGATAAACTTGACATTTTATTCCGGCTTTGACAAAATCGTTTATTTTAAATCCAGAGATCACTAGGTTTCCCAGATGGAGCAACCCAGATATCTCGAAGCCTTGATAATGTTGAGGATGTGGATTGGTTTGTAGAAGTTCCTTTAGTTCTTCTTCTGTGAGGATTTCTTCTGTAGGCGGTTTTTTAATTAATTCAATTTTTGTTTCTATATCCAATCGATATCAAGCCTTCTACATTTTACGCTAAAGTGAAACATAAAGATTAGGTTACTCAGTTTCCTTTACTTCGTCTTATGTTTATTTTCTTCTAAGAAGAACCATGTTATTATTCAGATTTTCAGCTTTTTCAAGAGGTTGATCTAAATTCCACGTATCACAATTTCCTTTCCACCATCCCAAAAACTCAAACTTTCCATTTAGCTTTACAAGCATTTTAAACTCCTGTGGAAATATGAACTTAAAATCTTTCTTTTGAGTAAATCTTTTCTTTTCTCCATGGTCATCAACTACAAAAGTAATTTCTTCCGTGTAAATTTGATTAAGAACATCTTTTAGGTGAGTTTCAAAGATTACCTCCACAATGATTCCGTCTCTTTCCATAATCCATGTTTGTTTCGCTTTCCGTGTCCAATCAAGAATCATATTCTGGATGAAATAAAGTCCTCCTCTGTTCAAAGAGGCTGCCACAGAGTCTAGATGAGACAGGAATTTTTTGTTCGATTCTGCGCTTAAGGAACCCATCATGATAAATGCGAAATCCGCTTTCTTCTCTAGTTTAAACTTGTACATATCTGCTTGTATTGTTTCTACTTTTACTTTTTCCTCTTTTGCCTTATCTTTTAGATACGCTAACATTTCAGGGTACAGGTCTAATCCAATTGCTTCATAACCTCTTCGAGCTATCTCCCTTAACTGTAGACTTGGACCACAGGCTATATCTAAAAATCTGAAAACTTTTATTTTACTGAATTTATCGATTATTTTTTCGAAATTATCCACTTGTTCTTTTGGATTTATGAAGCTGAATGCAATTTCATAGTAAAGAGGTTGCCTGTATATTTCCATATAACGCCTTATTCTATGTAAAACAGATAAGAATTATGGATTTCTCAAAGCCGAAAGCTTAAAACGTAAATTGTTTCGCGGGCTGTTGTATCCCACGATACCTATCACTTAACTTCACTGTGGAGCCGTACGCTCCTCTAGGTTAAGCTCTCTCCGGCGTGGGATATTTTCGCCCGCGCCCACCGTGTCCCATGCCTGGGTAAACCCGTCTTCATCGAAATAACAGGCTTTGAAGCCTGTCATCTTTGTTGGGTCCGTCAGCATGGTTTTTCGGTGGGATTAGAAGCTCTTAAGGTCATCGCTAAATGATACTTCATTTTAGGATAAGTTAAACATTGCTGTTTGAACCAGTCTTTAAAGATCGACTTTATGTCTATCGAAAACCATTAATGCAATTTAATTGAAGGATGTGATTCTAGGTTTTCCCTTTGATTAGAGGTTCTAGATCTATTTCAAAGGCTGCTGTTGGATTTTCTAACTCGAAATTGTTTAACACTTCTGGATGAATCTCGCCTATAACGCCTAAGCGTTTTCCTTTTATATATATGGCTGCTGCCCTCCCTTCTAAGAAGCTCGGATACTCAGTCTCTTTAAATGCTGATCTTTTTAATCCCATGTTGGCAAGTAGGGCTTCAGCATAAGATTTTATTTCTGTAAAATTGGCTGTAGGATGGGATGAAACTGCGGCTATATGGAGTCTTCTCTCGCACATGCTTTCGACTCTATTATTTATTTTTCCAACATCTGAAACTTCAAATAGTTTCTGAGGGAAACTTTCATGCTTGTTATCCGCTAAATTTTTCATTAATCCCGGTAACAGCAGCTGACGCATTATAGAGTACTCTGTGGAAACAGGGTTAGCCAGCTTTATTGTTCTTTCTTCTTTCATTCGCATAAAATGGTAATGAAGTCTCTCATTAGTTAAAGTGAAATTCATCATTTCAATGAAGCCTAAGCCTATCATAATTTGGCGAACCATATTTGCTAGTTTTTGAGCCGGATGTTGTTCTCCAACAGTTATGGCAATAGGAATTGTGGGTTTAAGCTTGTAATAGCCATAACCTATGGCAACTTCTTCCACCAAATCAACTTCATGTAAAATATCAATTCTGTAAGGTGGAATGGCAACTTCTAAAACGCCTCTTTCGTTCTTTTTAGCATCTAATCTACATTTCTGTAAGCATTTTATTACTTCTTTTTCTGAAAGCTTTAAACCTAAAAGCTTGTTAGCATAGGCAACTCTCAAATGCTTTTTTTCAGGCTTTAGATCAGGAGAGACCACAGTGCGGTCTTCATACTCTACATTTACCTTTTCCACAGTACCACCCATGTCCACCAAAGCCGTAACAAAAATGTTCAAACTCTTTTCAACAGCTTCATAGTTAGTACCAGTGACATCTAAAAGCAAATTCTCTGTTTTAGAGTCAACCCTTGTTAATTCACCGTTTATTATTGGCGGCATCGAAAGAACTGCTCCTTCCTGATCAATTAAAAGAGGATATCGTGGCGACCAGTCTATAAGATGCCTATATGCCATTCCCTTCTCATGCTTTTCCAAAATTTCTTTTAAACTCATCTCTTCACTCTTGCCTAAAGGAACAAACCTTACACTTTCCGGCTTTACAGCAGTATAAGTAAAAGGCGGCTTAATCACATCCAAATTGTGAACTCCAATTGAAACCTTTTTTCTATCTCTGCCAAGACCCCAATGAAGATCTTCCTGCATCTCCATCAACTCCACAACAGCATCCTCGTCAAGCCTAACGTTGCGAACTATTGCAGCAAGCATGAAAGGACGCACTTTCCCAACGGCCTCTTTAACCACAAGGGTAGCTTTCGCTTCTTTTGCAACATATTTTGGTAGTCCTATTTCTATTTCCAAAAAGCCTTTAAGAGCCCTAGCAACACCAGCATGACTACAAAAATCAATGCGGTTTGGATTGTATTCTATTTTTACGTAGTCTTGGCCGATTTCTTCTATGTCAAAACCTATCCATGGAAGCCATTTGGTTAGATCTTCAACAGCCAGTTTTTTACCCATGAACTGGGAGAATCTTTCCACGTTAAGTGTTATCACTGGCATACGGGTGTCCTCCTAATCCAGTCTAAGCGGTTGCCATAAAGCAGTCGAATATCCTCCAAACCAAGATCTATCATAGCTAAACGTTCTAATCCACCGCCCCATGCCAAAACGGGACACTTAATACCCACAGGCTCCAAAACCTCAGGTCTAAAAATGCCCATTCCGCAAAGCTCTATCCAGCGTTTTAGTTTTGGATGATATACCATGGCTTGGGCGGAGGGCTCTGTATAGGGGAAATAGCAAGACCAAAACTCCACTTTTTTCAATCCAAACTTGGCGTAAAAAGTTTTCAACGTTCCCATCAAATCTCTTAGAGTAACGTTTTCGCCAACAACTATACCTTCAATTTGATGGAATTCTGGGATATGCTTGTATGTCACTTGTTCATTTCGGTAAACTCTATCTACAGAAAACACCTTTATAGGTGGCTTTTTATGCTCTGAAAGATATTTTATCGTTTCAGCTGTTGTATGCGTTCGCAAAACAAGTCTTCTAGCCTCCTCAGCACTCCACTTGTAACGCCAACCCTTAGATCCAGTAATCCAACCATTCTCATGAACCCTTGCGACAGCATTCACCAGTTTCTTAGACGGCAGTTTCCCACGCTTAGGGCTAGCCAAATAGAAGGTGTCCATCATCTCTCTAGCTGGATGATCTTGAGGTTGGAATAAGGCATCGAAATTCCAGAAAGCGGTCTCTACCAGAGGACCGCGGATCTCAGTGAATCCCATCTCCAGAAATATTTCTCGAGCCCGCTGAATAATCTGCTGCAACGGATGGATCTTTCCAGGATAGACAACAGGTCCAGGCGCTGTAACATCAAACCTTCTCAGCTTTACTTTACGCCATTTCTTTGTTATAATAAGCTTTGGTGTTAATTGGCTTACTTCCTTCTCAACCTCTACTCCTTTTAAGACAAGTTGTAAGCCTTTCTTCGTCAGTTCTAGCTCGAAAAGGGATCTTTCCTTGGTTTCCACAAGTTTACGTCTTTTCAACGATGCAAGAGCTTGTTGGAAACGTTTGTCAAGCTTCTCTGCTATAATACTTTTTTTCTCTGCCAAAATCTTCAAAAGTTTTTCATCGTCTCCTTCTGGCGGTTTCCGTGTTAGAAAGTTTTTTGTTACAATAATTGTGTTCTTTTCCTTGTTTATTTTTGCCCATTTTTTCTGTACAAGCCAACCTAAGGCCAATGGTACAGCTTCTTGAGAAAGCTTTAACGCCTTAGAAATTTCTGCTATAGAGATTTCGCCGCCCTTAGCCTGAAGCAAATCCAAAATTCTGCGTTCTGGAAGGCTTTTCTGCGCGTAAAGTCTTCCTTCTTTGTTAAGCTTAACAAGCGTCTTCTTCTCTTGTCTCATTTTCAGAAGGTTTTTCTCTTTTAACGCCAAAGCCGCTCGCATGACTGCAGCATGAGATAACCCGCTTTCGCCAACTATCTGCTCTGTTAAAGCCTTGCTTCCAAGCTTTTTCAGAGTCAAGAGCGTCTTAAACTCCTGTTCTCTAAGCTTAGCCATAGTTTTCCCTTCCTTTACAAATGTGATAAGCTGCAGGTTTTTGTAATGTAGTTACAATGTTGATAATAAAAGTATGCGTATTCCCCGCTAGTTTGCAATTAGAGAAAATTGTTTTCTTTATGTAAATTGGCGAGGCATCCCTTCACCATCATCCTATGAAAGTATCAAAATACTATTTATAGGTTGTTCCATCTACACATAGTTAAAAAATAGTTCAATTTTCTCTACACAAAACTTAATATTTTCACAAATTTATAAGACCAGCAATGTAGCTAATAGGCGGCATAGGTTTGACAGACAAAGCGAAAAACGAGATGGTTGTAACTCCATGGGAAGTAAGAGGCAGAGTAGACTACGAACGCCTAATACGCGAGTTTGGCACTCAACCTATAAACGATGAACTTTTGCAAAAAATTGCGAAGCATACTGGCGAGCTCCATCTGCAACTACGAAGAAAACTGTTCTTTTCTCATCGTGACCTTGATGTAATCTTAGATTTATACGAAAGAGGAACAAAATTTGTCCTGTATACCGGTCGTGGTCCTTCTGGTCCTGTGCACATAGGGCATCTTGTTCCTTGGATTTTCACTAAACATTTGCAGGACAAATTTAGAACTAAACTTTATTTCCAGATGACAGACGATGAAAAGTTTGTTGTAGAAGATGAGCTTAGCCTAGAAGAAACCAGAAACTTTGGCTATGAAAACGCTTTAGACCTTATCGCCCTAGGCTTCAAACCTGAAGACACTTTCATAATTTTTGATGTTGAAGACATAGATATTCTCTACGACATTGCCTTAGAAGTTGCAAAAAGGATAACCTATTCCACTGCAAGAGCCACTTTCGGTTTTCAAGACAGCACAAACATAGGTTGGATTTTCTGGCCAGCCATTCAAGCAGTTCCATGCTTTATTCATGCAAAATTGACTGGTGAAAACGTTCCAGCCTTAATTCCAGCAGCTATAGATCAGGATCCTTACTGGAGAGTCACCCGCGACATAGCTCCTAAACTAGGCTACTACAAACCAGCCCAAATTCACTGTCGTTTCTTACCTGGACTAGGAGTAGGCGGAAAAATGAGTGCTTCTGAGCCTGAAACATCCATTTTCACTCTAGATGAGCCTGAAATTGTTAAACGTAAAGTATGGGACGCGTTTACCGGGGGGAAGCCAACCGTTGAGGAACAGAGAAAGCTTGGCGGCGATCCTACATTATGCACAATATTCCAATACTTCTACTACCTTTTCGAAGAAGACGACAAAAAGCTGATCGAAAGAGAAAGAAAATGTAAAGCTGGAGAAATTTTATGTGGCGAATGCAAAACTGATCTTACCGAAAGAGTTAACAAGTTCTTAGCAGAGCATAGAAAGAAAAGGGAAAAGGCAAAAAATATTGTGGAAAAATATCGTCTAAAACGTTAAGGTGATACATCATGACAGAAAAAGAGATAGTAAATGTAAGTCCCTCTTCAGCATATAAACTACTTCATCCTATGCATACAGTTCTAGTTTCATCCATAGGCACTTCTGGGAAACCCAACATTATAACTTTAGCTTGGGCAATGCCTACGTCCATAGTCCCTCCACTAGTTGCTGTAAGTATAGCCCCTAGAAGACATTCTCACAGGCTTGTTGAAGAAACAAATGAGTTTGTAGTGAACATTCCTTCCATGGAAATATTAAAGGAAACTTTATTCTGTGGTAGAGTAAGCGGCAGAGATCATGACAAATTCAAAGAGGCCAACTTAACGCCTTTACCAGCTAAAAAAGTGAAACCGCCTATAATAGAAGAGTGTATAGCCCATCTAGAATGTAAACTTCATAACAAATTCACCACAGGCGACCATACGATTTTTGTTGGCGAAATAGTGGAGGCTTACGCAAACAAATATGTTTACATAGAAAGATATAATTTAGAAAAAGCAAGGATGGTTTTTCATCTTGGTGGAAACGAGTTTGCAACCCTTGATCCTAAAGTGTTTTCGCCTAGGTTCTAAGCTTTAGGTAGTCTTGTCTAAAACTGGTAGCTTTCTCCTGGCTTCAAAATCACAACACGGGTTTTCGGAGCCTTTTCTTTTACTTTGTCAACAAATTCTTCTGCCGATTGAGCTAAAACTGGAAAAGTCTTGTAGTGCATAGGAATTACAACTTTGGATTTAAGAAACTTCGCAGCTTCTGCTGCTTCTCTTGCTTCCATAGTGTAGTAGCCTCCTATTGGAAGCAAAGCAACGTCGAGGGTGTAAAGATCTCCGATGAGCTGCATGTCTCCAAAGAGTCCTGTGTCCCCGGCATGGTAAACATTTTTTCCTTCTCCTCCAATAACCACCCCGGTGGGTGCCCCCTTCGAAGCTGTATGAAAAGCGTGAACAACCGATAATTTTACGCCTTGAACTTCTGTGCGTCCACCAATGTTCAATCCCACAACATTTTTAACACCTTGTTCTTCAGCCAAATTACCAAGCTCGAAGGTTCCAACAAAAGTTGCATTAGTTCTTTTACAAATGCTGAAAGCGTCCCCTAAATGGTCAGCGTGATCATGAGTAACATAAACAACGTCTGCCTCTTTGATTTCCGAAGACTTAAATGGTGAAGTAGGGTTTCCATCAAGCCAGGGGTCCACCAAGACGATCTTTCCAGCAATTTCAATTTTGAATGCAGCATGTCCAAACCACGTTATCTTAGCCAACTTTTCACCTCTCTTCACTAAACCTTTTAAATATTAACATTGTTAGCGTTAATAAAAATAAATCGTGACATTGATGAATCGCTATAATGAAGAAGAACTGGAAAAATTTCGAAAGTCTGGCAGAATTCTAAGGGAAACACGGGAGGAAGTAAAAAAGTTTGTCCGTGAAGGCACGCCTATAATTGAAATCTGCGAAAAGGTTGAAAGCCTCCTTAAGGAAAAAGGTGGAGAACCAGCCTTCCCATGCAATGTTTCCATAAACGAAATAGCTGCTCACTACACTTCTCCGCCAAACGATAAGAGGATAATTCCCGAAAATTCCTTGGTTAAAGTGGACATAGGTGTTCATGTAAACGGTTACGTAACTGACACAGCAATAACAATATGCTTTAATCCGGAATATGCGCCTCTAGTGGAAACAGCGGAAAAAGCCCTCGAAGAAGCTATAAAAAATATTCATCCAAACATATCAACCTCTAACCTAGGCAAGCTTATAGAAAAAACCATCAGGACAAGAGGATTTAAACCCATTTCAAATTTAACAGGCCATCAAGTAGGACGCTATTTAGTCCACGCTGGAACATCCATACCAAATGTTTCGCATATTTCTCTTTCAAAAATTAAACTTGGGGAAGTTTACGCTATCGAACCATTTGTTACCTTTCTAGAAGGAGCTGGAAAGGTAAAGGATGGTGACGAAGTCACCATTTTCCGTTTTCTGAAATCAAAAACTTTGAGAAATCCTGATGCAAAACGGCTTTTGAAACATATCGTTGAAAATTTTAGAACCTTGCCGTTTGCAGAACGTTGGCTACAAAATATCCTCTCTAAAAACCAATTCAAAAAAGCCTTCAAGGAATTATTAACATCGAAGGCTTTAATGGGATATCCGATCTTTGTAGAAGCAGGTGGAAAACCTGTTGCTCAAGCAGAGCATACGGTTTTAATAGTTGAAGACGGATGTGAAGTGTTAACTTAAAATTTTCTTTCTTTTTCTTTCTCCTTAACTTCTCTGTAAATGGCTGTAACCAGCATTTTTTCATTACATTTCTGGCAAAGATCAACTTCTTTAAATACGTAATCTCCTCGCTGAAACTCTCTCACATTTTTAAAACCACATTTCTTACATTCAATAGTTGTTGTTATAGGAGGTACTTCAATTCTTAAACGGAGAAGACGTCTTCGTGCTTGAAATAGAACATATGTAGATAAGGCTACCCCAAGAAAACCCAGAAGCAGCAGATACCCGGATAAAAGCTGGTTTTGTTCAAGAAATGAAACTCCAGCTATAAGCGCCGCCAAAGACATGGCTAAGGCTATAAAAATTACTATAAGAAAAAGCGTTGGAATCCTTGTTCCAGTAGTCCTAGAAGCTCTACTCATATCAAACATCCTCTTTCACTGTCCAATCCCAATGCTATTGCCAACCCCAGCAATTATTACCTTGTCCCCTTCCTTGGTCTTCTCCAAAATAACCTGTTTTATCCTCTCAATAGCCTTGTCAACAGAATCAAAAATTTCCTTACGCATTGGAGATACAGCGTCTCCAATATCCTCTTTTATTATGACAGCGTTTATTGGAATACGGTATTTCAAAATGGTTTCCTCAATTTTAAATTGGTCGACTCCTGGGCCTCCGATGGCTGCACCCACTCCTTCAGCAACCTCGCCTACTTCTTCACCTTCTAGTTTCAAAGCTGCATCGATCATAATAATAGATGCAATTTTCCCATTGTTTTCTTCAATAACCGTTTTTATAGCATCTCCAGGTTTACCAACATTTCCACCAGGGCCTTCAGCCTTTATGACATATGCGGTGCGCCCTTCGATTGTCACGGTAGCAACAACACAGTCTTTCGCTACTTTTCTGGTTTCTTGTCCATGCATTAGTTTAGCTGCTACCAATGCGCCGACGCCATCGCCTATAGGTTGACCGTAAGCAAAGGCCTTCAAAGCGCTTGCATAGGCTTCAGCCTCTCGCATTACAAGGGGTAGTATCATTTGTAACTGCATTATAATGTAGAGACTTAAGGTCTTCTTGCCAAGCAAATAGAAGTGCCTTATAACCTTGTATATGTAGTTAAGAGCCATAGCCGCTTCCAAAGTGTTTTCTAAATTGTTCGCTTGAATCTCATCTGCTGCTGGGGCCATAAGTTTAACTTCGTCTTTAAATCGAGCGTCTCTTACATCAAGTATATGCTCAAGTTTCCAGACGACTCCGGCTGGATCGAGGCTTTGCGGTGAAATGGTGAAATATTCTAGGAATCTGTCAACCCTTGCTGTGGGGTCTGTTTGAGGCTTACCAATTTCCTTAATTGTTTCTATTGCAATTTTACGGCCTTCATCTCTTATATATTTCAGTTTGTAAAGGGATCCTTCAACCTCTCTGATCATAATATACATCTGAATTCTTTGTCCGTAAAATATGAAAATAAAGAATACAATGTAGAAAAGTACGCTTAGAATCTGCGATATCATATCTTCTCCTGGGAGTCCCCATTGATTAAGCAATGGTGTCATTGCCGTCAATCCGTTCACAAACTCACCTTTCGAAAAACTATAAAACGCTTGGTTATAAGTTTTAGGTAATTCTACTTATAATCGCAATCAATGATAAGCGGGCTGCCAGCTTTCCCGGGTTCGCGTGGCCGAAGACCACACTACAGCCGGGAACGGAGCGCGGTTTAACTTCTGAGTTCGGAATGGGATCAGGTGGGACCCGCGCCCTATGGCCGGCAAACCCAAAAGTAAACGTTGACTCTTTGCTCTTTAACTTTTCGCTTAAATCACTCAGTTAGCTTTCCTCTTTTAGGAGAGCTTCCCAGATTCCGAAGCCACCTACAGTCTCTGGTCTTTCGACGGGATTATACCATTTCTTTTTCGTGCCTATTTTTGCTCGCATTTTCCACTTAAAAGGTTTAGGTTCCTTCTCTATCATTTCCAGAAGCTTGTCTATTTTCTTTATGATCTCTTCTCTGTTGTTCTTGTTGATCTGTTTTGGGTTTATTTGTGCTTCGGGTCCAAGCTTGTCCAAATCAACTACAAATTTTCTTAGTTTTTTAAGGTTCGTTGTGGCTGTATACCAGAATCCCCAATCTTGGGCAAGAAGCTTTGCAATGTATTTAGCATCTATGATCTCTTTTTCACTTTTTTCGCTAATTTCATGGGCTTTCAACAAGAGAAGGCAGTCTTTTAGGTCTTTTATGCTGAAAGCTTCCCACATTTGTATTTTTTCCAAAAGCATATCTGTAACAGTGATTGTCGGATAATCAAGTTCTAATCTTCCCCTAAAATCTATAGGATGATTTGCCACTAACAATTTGTCAAAGAACACGTCTACATAAAACCAGCCCTTTGGATGATAGTATATTTGTCTCTCAGACGCTGCAGTGGATAGAGTAGCTTTTCTCTTGGCATAACCAAGCTTTTCAAATAATTCTTTTATTTGTTTTCTCTGGTTGCGATAGGCGATGTAATCTATGTCGCTGTACTCTTGCCCCTTAACTACACCTGTTCCTATTCTCCCAAGTTTTTTAGCAAATTCTTTGTGTTCTTGGCAATGAATAGCAATACTTAGCCCTCCCAGAATCCTTAGGATTATGCCTTCTTTTTTCGCTTTTTCAACTATTTCCTGAGATTCTCGGATGAAGACTTCTGTAGGCACTATTCCCTTCCATTCTTTTGGAAGTTCACGTTTAACTTCCTTTTCCAAAAGCCAAGCCATTTCTTTCTTAACCCTCTATCCTTTGAAGCCTCACAATTTTGCTTCCTTTATACTCTATTAAGAAAGCCCTTAGAATGCCTTCTGCATATTCGCTTCCAGGATTGACACAATAAGTTTTTCCTATTTTTATAGAACCTGAAGATTCATGTATATGGCCATGGAGACCTAGAAAAGGTTGGTATTTTTCAATCATTTTTTTAACAGCTTTTGAGCCCACAGGAACCATGATAACTCTTCCTCCTTGGATGACTGGGTTTAAATTTTTGTCTAGGAGAGGTGCCTCGTCAAGTTTTGTTTGATATGGAGGTGCGTGAAAGTTGAAAATAGCGTTTTCTACGTCTTTCAGTTTGGAAATGTATTTTTCCAGTCTTTCTTCAAGTTTTTCTTCTTCTTCCTCTCTTGCTGTTTTCCACGGGCTTGGATTTACCCATCCGCAACTGACCATTTCATGTTGGTCATCTATTTCTATAACTGTGCCTTCTCCATTTATTACGTGTTTATGACTGTTTACAAGGTCGTCAACGGGAAATCTATCATCGTTTCCTGGACAAACAACAATTCTTGTTTCCTCAGGTACTTTTTGTGGAATTAAGTCAAACCAGTCTTTGAGGGTTGAAAGCATAACCTTGTGAAAAACTTCGTCCACTTTTTTGGGATTTCTAGACATTTCTTCATATTCGCTTTCGCTAGTTACATAAGGGTAATAGCCTATTCCCTTTATGTCTTTTATTGCTTTTTCAAGTTCGCTAGAATCGATAGTATAGTTTTTTTTCAAATGATAATAAGAATACTTTCTATTTTTATGTTCGACAATGGGCACAATCATCTTGCCCGTTAGGTCTCCTCCGCATATAGCTACATCCACTTTAAGCATAGCAGAAGCGTTTAGAAATTTCCTCCAGACACCTTCCGAACCATGCATATCTGTAGCGAAGAGAATCCTAGTGGTTTTCTTTTCTTTCTTTTTGAAGAGAAAGGCCAATTAAATCAATCCTTTTTCTTTTTTCTGTTATTTCTATCCTTCTTTCAGTCTATTTAAGTTTAGAGTCATGGAAAGTTTTAAATGTTCTTAGAGGTAAAAATGAAGGTTTGGGTGTTAGAAAGATGGCCTCTAGTAAACCGGGATTATTCGCTAGAGAAGCGACAGGACTAGTGCGGGAAATCGGCTTTATGCTCGGCGTCATAATAATTCTTAGTCACGTAGTGGGCCTAGGCTGGCAAAAGAGAGCCTTCCAATTCACAGGACCAATGCCTATTCCTAACGACTTACTTCCCTTAGGGCTGCCAGCAATCTTTTGGGCTTTTCTTGTATGTGGATTTATAGTGCTTATTACGGGATATGCAAGTGGCTACGTCACAGCTGCTATGCCTAGATCTGGTGGTGGATATGTTACAATTTCAAGAGTAACTCATCCCATACTTGGATACATGGCAGGATGGCTTATGTTCCTTGCCGAAGCCTTTTCTTACGGCTTAATTGGAGTAGCTTGTTTCGAGGCAATTATGATCTTCTTTAACATTGCGGGATATCCCATAAACTTTGACCCTACCATGCTGTTTATTGGTGGCTTAGCGGTTGTCTGGATTTTTGCCATCCTTGCTTTGCTTGGCACAAAACTTTATGGCAGAATTTTGGAGGTTATGTTCTGGATTCCTGCTGTGATAACTGTAGGCTTCTTCGCCATGTGGATTACTGGCATGATGAATCCTGAACCTTTAGCAACGGGTGTACAAGCTGTTATGGGTGCTTCGCCGCAGGAAATGGTAGATTTGGCTTTAGCTAACGGTATGGCAGATAGTATTCCAAGCTTCTTTGACGCCTTTTCCTACGCATTGCCTGGAGCCTTTTGGGCGTACATGGGATGGTATGCGACAACATTCATTGCTGGTGAAGTTAAAGAGGCGAACAGAAAGCTTCCTTTGGTTGTCGTTTCAGCTGGTCTTATCATTATGCTAGTGTATCTAGCGGCTTCTTCTGCCTCAGCTCTTTCATCTATGAATGTCGCTGTAACTCAATATGGTGGTCATGAGTGGAGCTTTTTCCAAGCATATTCATGGCTAAGCTATACGGGGGCTGGGAAAGCAGTAGCAGCTGGAATCCCTAATTTTCAGCCTGCTTGGAGCACAGGAATAGCATCTTTAATAGCTAAAGGCATGGGCTTAGACTGGCTTACCTTAGCCATTGCGATAGCAGGCGTATTATGGCTCGCCAACGACATTCCACCCTTCCTACTGGTAGCTTCAAGAACATTCTTCGCTATGTCCTTTGACAGAATGTTGCCTGAAAGCTTTGCCTATGTAAGCGAAAGATGGCATGCACCAGTCTGGTCAATCATAATAACTGCTATAGCTGGAGTCTTTGGATGTATAGCTGAATCTAACGTAGCTGACTTAGGAACATACTTCTCATTTGCAGGAGTGGTTGGAACCGACATTTTTGACGCGTTTTTCCTGACATTGTTCTGTGCCTCTTGCATGTTACTACCTCTTGAAAGAAAGGAAATATTTGACAGAGCTGCGGTAAAGCACTCAGTTGGCACTGTAGTGATATTGGGATTCATAGCAACTTTGGGAGCAGGCTACTGTTTCTATACCTTCTTAAGAGAGTCGCCTTGGATTTTCCATCCACAAAATATTGCGGACCTTTACAGCTTAAGCGGCTTCTTACTTTGCATCATAGTTGGCCTATTGCTTTACATTTACCACCTGTATAAAAACACTACACAGGGAGTAGACGTTAGAACCCTATACCTAAACATACCGCCAGAATAGCCTTAAATACCCTCCTCTTTTTATTTCTCTCCGTTAAACATTGTTGGTGTATTTAGGTGTTTGAATTAGACCTAATTGTTGACCTGGTGGAAGAACAGTTAATAAAAGGAAAATTCCGTTGGCTTGCGAACTTTAAAGAAATTCACAAGAACTACCGAATAGGCGAATTCAATTTCCCTATATACGCAATCGGCGGACTGGAAGAAAAAGGCTTCTTCCTATCAAGAATTTTCTCAGCTTTTGTAACTCCAAAATATAAGGTTCATTTTCTTCTGTTTTCTGCTCCTAAAATAGATGTGAAATCGATAAGAAACCTTGTAATAACATCTAAGAAAAGATTCACCGGCGAAGACTGGATTTTTCTAGGCTTACTTCAAGCAAACCCGATAGATAAAAATGTTAAGGAAGCCGTAGAAAACATTGCAGACAAAAGGGTTGGCATAACCCTTCACAGTTTGGCCTCTAAAAGTGTTGTGGCCTCAAAAAACGTTCTGGGTAAAGCTCTTCAAAAACATCTCAAAATAACCGAAGCGAAATTTGAAGCTTTCGACATGCCCAACTACATAAAAAGTTTCGCTATTACCTTCTTTTTGTGCATACTTGCACTAATTGCTATTGCCTTTTTGGGAAATCTACCTCAAATAGTTCGTCCTGAAACAATTCTTGGGGTAGCAATAATCTCTCTAATAGGAGGACACACGCTCTATAAATCACAATACCACATGACATTAACATTAAACAAAAACGGATTTGAACTACGCCAAGGGAAAAACATTGAAAAACATACTTGGCGTGAATTTGACGAAGTGACCATTTATATCACCCCTAAACATGAAACGTGTATAAGGCTACGGTCAAAACAAAAAACATTGGACCTTCCTCTTTCTAGAATTGGAATTTCAAGAAAAGATGCTTATAACATGATAAGACGGTTGATAAAAAAGAAAAAGACTACTCGATAATTGGCGTTTCTACAGCAGTATTCCACCAAGGTTTATTCCATTTTTTGTCAGCAACAGGTAACTGTTTCAAAAGATCTTTTATTCTATCGGTTACTGTTGCAATTTCACTTTTTGACATCCACTTTGTAAGGACGTCAGTTTTGTCAGTAATATTCTCTAGGTTAAGTCTCACAGTTAAAGTAAACTTCTTGTCCTTTTTCAAAATCTTATGCATTTTCTTTGGATCTATCTTTTCTGCTCCTGCTCCAATTTCATGATCCAAAAAAATGGCACATACATCCCGAATATCCTTCTCTTCCATCCCCATAATAATCTTGTTTTCACTGTAGTAAGGATAAGACAAAATCCTATAATCCTGCTTATACTTCTTTAATTCGTCAATTTTATCTTTAGGCAAATCAAAAATGAATTGGGCCTTAGAAAGAATCAGATACTCCAATCCTATGGTATACAAGTTTTCTATGTAATATTCAAAAGCGTTTTTCACTTCCACTTTATGCCTTAAATCTATACTATCGCAAAACAAATCAACCACGGTTATTGTGGGCAATCCATCCTCCGTTATTCCGTTAACTGTAGTCAGCCTATACCTTTCGCCGTGTCGCCAAGCATTGAAACGTCTATCATTGGCTGTCGCGAAAGACTTGTACTGTGTGCCGAAAGCCTTATCCATATTCAAAAGAAGTTTATAAAAATCGGTGCCTTGCTTTTTTGGAACAATAAAATCTGTATCCTTGATTTCCCTGTCCAAAGCCCCTCTCTTATTTGCGCTTTTGCAATGAATTTTAACAGCGGCACCACCAAAAAGTAGAGCTGGAATAGGTTTTTTGCTGATCTTGTTTTTGAAGGCTTTAGGATATAACTCGTGAAGCTTGGCCGCGTTAATAGCTGCCCAGAGTGTAACCATAGCGCTTCTCATAGGGAAATAGGATAAGTCTATGTAGGATGGTAAGCCAAGACTTTCCCTTAACTCTGCAGCGTCAACATTTGATGTTAAAGGCAATTCTACATCGTAGGTAGTACCATCCAAATCTTGATAAAGAACAAACTTTTTCTTTGTCGACATTCCAACACAACGTCTACTAATTTATCGAGACACTTTAAACATTCTCCATAAATAACGTAAATGCGGAAATAAAAGCCTTATTTCCGTATCTAACACTTGAGAATAACGCATATATTTTTAACTTCTAAACTTAACCTCATACAATAGGAGTGATTAAGGGGGCCGTAGTCTAGACAGGTATGACGACGGGCTCCAGAATAAACAAACGGGTTTGCGGACCGTGAAGGCGGAATGAAGAACTTCTGGAGCGGTCATGAAGAAACCCGTAGGAGAAGCCAAGGGCTTTTCCGGGGAAAGGTCGTCGGTTCAAATCCGGCCGGCCCCACCACTTAAGCGTGTTTGAAGCAAAATTTAACTAAAGTGTGAGATGGTGCTTCGTAGAGACAATGTAGGGCATATGATTGTGGGCATTTAAAGATTTTGAATTTTTCAACATTACACAAGTTTTATAAGGTTTTATCTTGACAATAATGAGAATTGTGATGGTGAATATGGCAGAAAAAATGCAGATGGTAATCGCGACCTTGATTATTATTACCCTTCTAATTTCTGCTGGGGCCTTGCTTTATATAACAACAATAACTAGTAACTTAGCAGAAATAAACAAACGATTAAGTGCAATAGAAGATGCTCTTCCAGGTCTGACTCCACCAACACAAAATATAACCCTAAGGGTTATTGGGCCTTGGGCCGGCGAAGAAATGGAAGCATTTCTGGAGGTTTTGGAAGAATTTGAAAATCAAAATCCTGGAATAGAGACTGAATATGTAATCTATAGAGCTGAGCAATTAGCCACGCTTTTACCATTGCAGTTCCAAGCAGCAATGACTCCTGGAGATGTCATAGCTACAGCGTGGGGATGGTTTATCGCGGAACAAGGTGAGACAGGGCATCTTCTTGAACTTAACGATTTGGTAAACGAAACTGACTACATTAGCGGAATATTTGATCCTGTAAAAGTTGATGGAACAATTTATGGCGCTCCATTTACCGCTTGGGGTAAGCCTGGCTTTTGGTATCGAAAGTCATTTTTTGCAGCACATGGGTTGACGCCACCTGAAAACTGGACCGAATTTGTGGACTTGCTTGAGGATATACAAGGAATATCTGGCATAGTTAATCCAATAGTTACAGGCGATGGAGTTGGATGGCCTATATCAGACATTGCAGAACATTTCATAATAACATTTGGAGGACCAGAGCTCCAACAGGATCTTATAGACGGCACAGTTAACTTTACAGACCCTCAGGTGAGAAGCATTTTCCAAGATAGAATAGTTTCGTTACTGGAAGCTGGATATTTCAGCGAACCAACCGAATGGACTGCGGCTGTTGAGACATGGTGGGCAGGAGACTACGCCTTATACTTTATGGGAACTTGGCTTACAGGCATGGTTGACGATCCAACGGATTTAGGTCTCTTCGCTTTACCGGGCTGTGAGGGTGCAGTTCTTGGAACTGACTACTGGATAATACCAAAATATACCCGACATTTAGAAGAAGCCAAAAAGCTTCTTACTTTCCTGACCGGAGTAGAAGGGCAGACAGTCCACGTAGGGACAACTGCAGGAAAGTTCGCTACACATCTAGGAGTTCCCTTGGAGGCACATTGGGCGCCCATGCAAGATGTTATGGAAGCTATGTCAGCTGTAGAACCCGTGCCAGATATGGATGATACTATTGGTGGTTATTGGCAACCTCTCTTCTGGGACCAGTTAAAGCTATTGTGGGTTGACTCCTCACAACTTGATGCAGTGCTACAAACTTTGGATGAAAGTCATCCGGCGCATGGATAGAATGAAAAGCAAAGTTGCCAAGAAGATATCTCTTTCCCTTTTTTTCATACCTGCCATAATTCCAATGATAATTTTTGTAGTTTTCCCAATACTCCAGACAATTTATATGAATTTTCTTTCGCCTAATGGCGAGTTTGTTGGGTTAAACAATTACTTGGAAGTTTTAAATGAAAAAAATCCACAGTTTGCTATTGTAAATTTAGAAGGTTTTCCCAGGTTCCCTCCGTGGGGAGCGTTAATTCACAATTTAGTATGGATAGCAATTCACCTCCCCATAACTACATTTTTTGGACTTGCCTTGGCCATTATTTTGAGGGATGTAAAAGGCGCTTCAATTATAAAGTCAGTGATTTTCGTAGGAATGGTTATGCCAATGATAGTGGGCGGAATAATTATCCGATTCATGTTTACAGAGGGTGTTGGAATAGTTAACGGATTTTTCGATCTGATAGGATTAGAGGGATTGACCAAGACATGGATTGCCTACCCAGACACAGCACTGTTTGCTTTGATTTTTGGCTCAGTTTGGCTATGGTCAGGTTTCAGCTTAATCCTTTATTCCGCAGGACTGGCAGCAATACCTAAAGATTTTTACGAAGCTGCAAAAATAGATGGGGCTTCACCTTTCCGGGTTTTTTTTCGCATTACGCTACCTCTACTTAAACCAGTTACCATAGTAGTTGTTGCAATGACGATTCTCTGGGAACTTAAAATATTTGATTTAGTTTACATGGCAACCATGGGTGGGCCGGGGGGCTCTTCAAATGTCCTAGCTCTTACAATGTATATATACTGGGCTTATGGCCTTGATTACGTTAGGGCTTCAGTTGTTGCAGTCTTGCTCACAATTCTAACGCTGGTCATCGCCGTTTGGTTAATTCGATATCTGGTGAAAAGATGAAAATAAGAAAATCAACTATTATAATTCATGTAATAGCATGGTCAATTGCACTCTTCTGGATACTGCCTTTCCTAGGTGTTTTTATGGCTGCAATAAGACCATTTAAGGAGATAGTTTACGGTTGGTGGAGGTTTGAAGAGTTTAACCCATCTCTTAATTTTTTTGCTGCTGCTTTAAATAATCCATCTTTTCCAATGAGTAGGGGTATTATCAACTCTTTCATCATAGCGATCCCAAGCACCATTATCCCATTACTTGTAGCCTCACTCACAGCTTATGGATTTGGTAGGTTCAGCTTCCCACTCAAAGATTATTTGTTCATTCACATAGTTATCTTGATGTCAGTTCCGCAACAGATGATGGTTATACCATTATTTTTCATAATGGGAGATCTCGGGCTCCTAAACACACATTTCGGCTTAATATTAATCCACTCATCTTGGGGATTAGCCTGGATCATATTTTTCATGAAGAATTACTTCTCTATCTTGCCTGTTGATGTGGAGGAAGCTGCAAGGGTGGACGGGGCATCCTATTTTAAAATCTTTTATAAAATAGTGCTTCCTATGGCCATTCCCGCTTTAATTTCAGCGGCAGTTCTGCAGTTTACATGGGTTTGGAACGATTTCTTCTTTGCTTTGATGTTTTTGTATGATCCTCATAAAATGGTTGCTACTCAATGCCTTTCAAATATGAAGGGAGAACTTCATTTCGATTGGCAACTTCTTTCAGCTGGTTCCATAATAGTAATGATTGTTCCTGTTCTTATCTATGTTCTTTTACAGAAGTATTACATCCGAGGTATGATAGGTTGGGTACGCAAAGGATAAGTTAAAAATCTCTCTTCATTTCTAACTCGATTGCATTGATAACATTAAAATCGTTGCAATAAAAGAACCTTATTAGTGGCGAAGTTTTGCAAATTACGACTAAAAATTTTATGCTTGACTTTCTCAGGCAAGTTCTCTCAAATATTTCTGATAATATTTCTCTATGTTCTCTAAAGGTTTTGAATAAAACGTTTTCTTCGAAACTCTTAACTTTTTGCTTTTAGCCTTTATCTTTAATCCCTTGGATGCAAACTCTTTAAGAACTTTAGCAGCTGGCTTAAGAGTTCCATTGCTTCGTGTCAATCCAAAGAACCTTTCATGAAGCTTCTTATCCAAAGAAGGCCTTCTCCATAAGCTCTCATGGTAGTCAGCGAAGCACCATACCAACGCCCCTACAGAGCCAGCATTATAGATTTTCTGTAAAGTCTCTCTAAGAAACTGGGCTTGTTCATCTTCGGTTGCAAGATAAACTTGGGAATCTTTAACAGTTTTCTCCAAGTTCCCAGATAATGTAGGTGCTCCAAATTCTTCTACAATAACAGGTTTGCCTCCTCCCATAGATTCCATTAGAACGCACAAAAAGGGAAGCATGTCAGAATCTAAAGGGTTTCTAACCCACTTGGAATATGCTGGGTATCCGTGAACCACTAGGTAGTCACATGAGCTGTCAACTAGCCATGGGTAAAATTTAGTATCAATCTCTAAATCTTCTACATGCGTACCAAGGATTATTGGATGTGAAGTATCTAACTTTCTTATCTCTTCTGTAAGCAAAACAATCCATTTCTGAAGAAGGTCTGCAGTCTTTGGTATGCAAAGATTACTTATTTCATTAGATAGATCCGATAGATCCCAACCCCACAAGGCTGCATGATCATAAAGCTTCTTAACAACCGATTTTACCTGAAGCTTTTGAGCTTTCAACATGAAATCATCGCTGTACGTATCCTTGATTTGATAACTGTTCATTTGAAGATTAGTTATGGTTGGATAATATCTTATTCCTCTAGGGATTGTTGTGCGTTTGTCAAGTGCCCATTCTGGAATCCAGTTTACCTCGCTCATATGTCCTGTGAAAAACGTGATTACAAGCCTTAACTGTTTTTCAACAGCTATGTCGCATACTTGTACCAATTTTTTCAACGCGCTTTGACTCAAATAGTCAGGGTCAGACTGAAAACCTTCCCACACCAAAAATATTCAAACCAAATCTAAACCTAATTCCCGTATCAGTTTAAAATCGTCATCAACCTCTTCTACGTCAAAATTTTTCCACCAGTACATAGCCTTTTCTGCAGGCCAATAATTAACTCCAAGGAGAAATTTGTTCACTTCCACTTAGAAAGACTCCTGTTGAAGCAATCTGTTTAGCCTAAACCATAATAGGCAGTTATGTAAGTGCCTTGCCAGTTTTCTTATCAAACAAATATACTTTTTCCGCTGGAAATTCAACCCAAAGATCTTTTACTCCTTCAACTTTAAAATCTGGACTTACCACAACTTTAATAATATAGTCTCCTATGCCCAAGTCAAGTATCATCGAATCCCCAAGAGGCTCGGTTGTATAGAGACTTGCTTTAATCAAATCTTTCTTTGCCTTCTTTTCTTGATAAACGCGTATATCTTGAGGTCTTATACCTAAGATAACCTCACTTGAAGTAGCGGTTTCTGCCACTTCTAAAAGGTCTTTTTGTAAGGGATAGGTAAATTCTTTTGCATCAAGCACACCTTCAAGTGTTAAAACACATTCAAAGAAGTTAGTTGGTGGGCTTCCAATAAAACCAGCGACGAATACATTAGCTGGGTGGGAATAAACTTCTGTTGGAGGAGCAAATTGTTGGAGATCACCCTCTTTAAGGATAGCGATCCTGTCACCCATCGTCATAGCTTCTACTTGATCGTGAGTAACGTAAATTGTAGTGATTCCTATTTCTTTTTGCAATTTTTTAAGCTCAACCCTCATGTAAACTCTTAATTTAGCGTCTAAATTGCTTAGCGGCTCATCCATTAAAAATGCTTGTGGTTCTCTGATGATCGCTCTACCCAGGGCTACCCTTTGCTGTTGACCTCCGCTGAGTTGCACAGGTTTTCTGTCGAGAAGTTTTTCGATCTTTAATAGTTTTGCTACTTTTTGAACTCTTCTTCTTATTTCATCCTTTGGAACTTTGAAATTTTCTAGGGGAAAAGCTAAGTTTTTAGAAACTGTCATGTGAGGATAGAGCGCGTAACTTTGAAAAACCATAGCTACGTTTCTATCTTTTGGATCTAGATCATTAACAAGTCGATCTCCGATGTATATTTCCCCTTCATCTGGAGTTTCGAGCCCAGCGATGCATCGAAGAGTGGTAGTTTTACCACATCCAGAAGGTCCCAAAAGAACGACAAACTCTTTGTCTTTCACTTCAAGGTTCAAATTGTCAACCGCTTTCACTTCGCCAAACTTCTTTGTAATGTTAATAAGGCGCACTCTTGCCACTTCTTGCACCAATTCTCAGAAATGTCGTTAATGCGTAAATATATTTTGTTTGAATAACCTTTTAAAAACACCGCGACAGCCTATAACTGATATGAAGTGAAATTATGAATAGTGTTTCAGTTTGTAAAATACCTCTTGAGCGATACATCGAGGTGGTTGGAAAGAAAAAGATAATAGAAATCGAATCACTCGCTGAGAAACTGTCCGGCCAAACAGTCTGTCATATAAATTCTACATCTTATGGCGGAGGAGTTTCGGAGATTCTTTATAGACTTGTTCCTTTAATGCAAAGTGTTGGTATAGAAGCTGAATGGAAGGTAATTAAAGGTTCAGATGAATTCTTTCGTATAACTAAAACACTTCACAATGGATTACAAGGAATGGAAATATCTCTAACCGATGAAATGAAGAGAACGTACCTTTATACGAATGAGGCGAATGCTAAAGAACTTGGATTAAAAAATTATTCCTTTGTAATAATCCATGATCCTCAACCAGCTGCGATTGTTAGTAACTATCCGCACAGACATGGAAAATGGCTTTGGCGTTGCCACATTGATCTATCAACTCCAAATAAAACTGCCATTAACTTCTTCTCTCCTTTTCTGTCACAATACGATGCTCTAATATTTAGCATGGCACAGTATGTACCTGATCTCTTAAAAAAGAGATATGTATCTATTATACCGCCCTCCATAGACCCTTTGAGCAACAAGAATAAAACTCTCAAAGAAGCGGAAATTTTTTCCATTCTTAACAGATATGATGTAAATCCTGAAAATCCAATAATTACCCAAGTTGCAAGGTTTGATCCTTGGAAAGACCCCCTTGGAGCCATTGATGTTTACCGTATTGTGAAGAGAAAGATGTCCAAAACCCAGCTTTTGCTGATAGCTAGTATGGCACTTGATGATCCAGAAGGATGGATTTACTATGAAAAAACAGCTAGGTATGCAGAAAGCGATTATAATATACATTTGTTGACAGATTTAATTGGTGTTAGAGACAAAGAAGTCAATGCCTTCCAAAGAGCATCCCATGTTGCTTTGCAGATGTCAATACGAGAAGGGTTTGGATTAAGTGTTACTGAAGCATTATGGAAAGAAACTCCAGTCGTAGCACGAGGAGTCGGAGGCATATCACTTCAAGTAAAAGATGGAGAAACAGGGTTTTTGGTTAATAACCCACAGGAAGCTGCAGAAAAAGTTGTTTACCTATTAAAGCATAGAGATGAAGCCAAGAAGATGGGGAAAAGGGGAAAAGATCATGTTTTGCAAAACTTTTTGGTGACCCGGCATCTCAAAGATTATCTTAAATTGTTTAGGAAGATGCAGGTTCTTGATTAATCAAGAAATTTTTATGTTTGAAGAGATCTGAACTTTGGGCTCTAATTTAAACGTATATCTCTTTATATCCAACATCACAACTTCTATAGCTATAAAACCAAAAAAGTGGAAAAAGAAGGTTGCTTTGGTTTCCTATTCTTTTGCTATGGCTAATACTGCTTTTATTGAAATGATTACTGCAGCAGGAGCTGCAAAAGCAACTATGTAGTTTAGAATGTATGTTGCCCAGTTATATAGAAGTCCATGGATATTGCTTAGAGGGAACCAGATGTTTGCACTAGTTGCTACTATCAGAGCAATTGTTGCTATAAGAAATGGAGTCACTTCTTTTGCTGTTATGCTGGTGACTCCAATTATTATGCCTAAGATTAGCATGACCAGAGTAACCCAACCATTGATATTCGTAACGTTAGGATCTGCATTGTAATCCATGTAGCCGACTGCTAAGCCCATAACAATAGCTATGGCAACGAATAGAATATAGGCCCATTTTGCTAGTTCTTCCATTTCCATTTTGATCACAATCTCCGGGTATCTCTGTAGACATGTTATAAGCTTTACGGTGAAAAATCCTAAAAAAGCCTTTTTTAAGTAAAAAAGGCTAAGATCTGTCATTTTGCAATCTAAAAAATGTTCTGATAGCTATGAAGTTGGCTAGTTTTGCTAGTGACGCTTAACTTTTTCGCTACTTTCTTTATTTCTTTAAAGGAAAATTAATACAAAATAAAGAACTTAACAGCCCTTAACTTTAGAGTGGATAGGAGATGGCTTCCAAAAAATTGTCAAAACTTTTGAATGATGCCATTGCTTGTGAACTTCAAGTTTCAAATAGAAATCGATAGTATAATTTAACAGAATGTCGCCAAAATAGAAATTTTGATAAAGCACTTGAGCCGAAAGGAGAGATCACGTTGGGTGAAGATAAAATTTATGTGATTCAAAAACACGCGGCAACTCGCCTCCATTATGACCTACGTTTGGAAATGGACGGTGTTTTAAAGAGCTGGACTGTCCCTAAAGAACCTCCCACAACATCGGGTGTCCGCAGACTCGCGGTTCGAGTTGAAGATCATCCTATTGAATACGCGGAATTTGAGGGAACTATTCCCGAAGGCGAGTATGGTGCTGGCACGGTTGAGATATGGGATAAAGGAACCTACCAGCTATTAGAACGAAAAGAAAACAAGCTGATTATAAAGATTAATGGTGAAAAGATTAAAGGAGTCTACGTGCTTTTAAAGTTTAAAAATGACAAGAATTGGTTGTTTTTCAAAAAGAAGGAAAACAAAATCTAGCTTCCTTGACTCGGTTTTCTTCTTTCATCTATCATGCTGTTTTAAGTTAAGCTATTTTTTCTGCGACAGCAAACTTTTCTCCTACTGAACGTATTCGAACTTTGACGCGTTCTCCTATTCTGCTACGGGGAACAAAGATCATGTATCCCTGGATTCGTGCTATTCCGTCGCCTCTGCTACCAATATCGTCGATAACAACTTCTATCTCTTGGTTTTCTCTTACAGGTGCTGCTCTAAAAAATGGTTTACTCGGGCGATACCTTCTTTTACTTCCGTATCTTCTTGGTTTTTTCTGGGAGCTCTTGGTTTTTTCTGGAAGTCTTCGAGGCATGTTATAGTTTCGTCCTATTGCAAGATCAGCCTTTCACCATGAAACTCGCATGTCGCTGGGCGCAGAGCTTCTGGTTGAGGCCGGTTAAATGCAGAAAAGTTGTTCTTTCATATAAAGATTGCTAAATTGTTATTCATAACGTAAGGCTTCTACTGGGTTAAGCTTTGCTGCTTTTCTTGCTGGATATAGGCCGAAGATTATGCAGATTGTTATGGCGAAGGCAAAAGCAATTATGGCCCATTGTGGAGAAAAGACCGGGGTTATTTCCATTCTTTGGGGTTCTGGTGCGGGAGCATCTAATGGGCGTTGGGGCTGAATAAAGTTGGATAGAACTTGTGCAAGTCCATAAGAGATACCGTAACCTGTAAACATCCCCATGAAACCTCCCATAACACCTATAAGCAGAGCCTCTGCAAGAAACATACCTAAGACTGTTCGGCTTTTCGCTCCAATAGCCTTTAAGATTCCGATTTCACGGGTTCGCTCCATAACAGCAACGGTCATAATATTCATTATCCCGACTCCTGCTACAAGAAGTGAGATGGAACCTATAGCCATTAAGAACATTTGAACGAGATTTAAGATGTTGTCAACTTGTCTCATCAAAGCGGTAGGAACAAAAACTGTAATAGAATATGGTGGAAAAAGATTTTCAATTTCTTCTGCAACAGTCTCTGAATATTTCGACTCAGAGACTTTCACGAGGATAATTTGATATGGATCTGTCTTGCCCTTAAAGAATGGCATATCCAAAGCGTTTTCAATGGAAATAAATGCCCAATAATCAAAATTTGTTATGCCAGAAGTTCCTCCTTTTGCTAATATTCCCGAGACTGTGAAATTTATCGTATAGGTTGACGTAACTAGCGAAACATTGTCCCCTACGTCTGCAATAATGGTCTCATTGACAATGCTTGCTTTATAGCCAGGGACAATCATTTGATCTTCATTCTGCTCTGGAAATTTCCCACGTGTAACATTAAATCTTAGAGGGAGTATTTTCCTCATTTCAGTAAAGTTTACGGCACCTACTGTAAAAGCCCCAAGTTTCTTCCCAGTATTGCTGTTGCGTAACTCCATCCGTTTCGTTAAAGGCATTGTTATTAGAGGTGTCACCAGAGACACATTGTCTATATTTTTGATATTCTCAACATCAGTCTGATTGAAACCTTCTGCTAAGCCGGCAGTAAAACTACCTGGAAAGATTATTAGTACGTCAAGTTCGAACCCTTGTTCCATTCTTTGTCTAATTTCTCCTCGGAACCCTTCGCCAAGGGAAGCAATTGCTATTATAGTTGCAATTCCGATTACAACGCCAAGGGTCGTGAGTGAAGTTCGCAGTTTTCTTTGTTTCAAATTTCCCCATGCAATACTCAATAATTTGCTTATCTTCATGGCGTCTTCCTCTTCGAAACTTCTTTTATTTCTTCAATTAAGCCATCTTTCAAATGTACTATTCGATGGGCAGTCTCTGCGATTTGGGGGTCATGGGTAACAACTATGAAGGTTTGACCCTTCTCTTCGTTCAACTTTTTCATTAATTGAACTATTTCCCAACCCGTTTTTGTGTCCAAGTTTCCTGTAGGCTCGTCAGCTAAGACAATTTTCGGATCGTTTATTAAGGCTCTTGCTATGGCTACACGTTGTTGTTCTCCTCCACTTAGCTCGAAAGGTTTATGGTTTAGGCGTGCTTCAAGACCTACCAGTCTAAGCATTTCCTTAGCTTTTTCTTTTGCTTCTCTTTCAGAAACTCCTGCAATTGTTAAGGGTAGTTCAACATTCTGTACTGCTGTCATTCTCGGTAGCAAATTGAAAAACTGAAAGACAAAACCTATTTTAGTTAAGCGAAGCTCTGCTAGTTTATCATCGCTTAGCTTCAGAACATTGGTTCCTTCGATAAAAATTTCTCCTTCGTCGGGGCGGTCTAAACATCCCATCAAATGTAGCAACGTGGATTTTCCACTTCCTGAAGGTCCAAAAATTGTTAAAAACTCCCCTGCTTTGACATCGAAACTTACCCCGCGGAGGGCTGGAACAAGAACCTTGCCCATCCTATATGTTTTCTTTATATCGCGAACTTCAAGCAGTGATCGCATATCCTTCAACGAACACTGAACAATTTTGACTATGCTATTTAACTTTTCCTTGAAAACTAGATGTTTCAAACCTAAATTTTTATAAAAAGACGGCTGATGGCGCTAGGAAGAGAAGCAAAAGAGTGTAAAGTAGATAAGAGGATGTTGACGCAACAAAACTTTTTGCCCATGACATTTCAGATACAATGCGAATTGTTATAGCACATAATGCTATGGCCCATACCCATACAAATTTGTCGAATCCCCACAACACCTGATAGGGTAAACTTGACTTTTGAAAAATTTGCTCATATGCTTTTTCCCATTCGCCTGGAACTCCTCCTAAATATGCAAGTGTATAATAGATTTCTGGAGATGCGGTATATACAAATGTAAAGATAATAGTCCGTATAAAATATGCCATCAGAATAAAGCCGGCTGCAACAAGCAAAGGTTTCCATACAGTTTTGACCCCGAACATTTTAGGAGTCACGTATAATACTCCGCCAAGGAGTACCCATTGAATTGTGAACTGCATAAAAGCGTTAATGGGAGAATAAGGATTACCTAGACTAACTAGTAAATCGCCTGCAATTTCCATTCCTGACTTGTAAACACCATGGAAAAAGAGACCGTCAATCAGTAGAGTTACATTGTATTTGTTAGGCCATGCAAACGCGAGCTTCAAGCCTGTTATATTATTCCAGTCAGCTTCATTAATTTGTGTCCATTCTTGTCCCAATGAAATTGTTATATTATTCCAAATACCTGTGCTATCTATTTTGCCCGTTATATCTTTGTAGAAGCTGTCTTTTCGTGTTGATGAAAAAAGATAAATGCTAACGTTTGAAGGGGGAATTGCTGGTTTTACAATATTCACTCTGAAAGTCAACTTCTTGTAGCCTTCGGGTCCTGAACAGTTTAAAGTTTCTGTAATGTTTAGTTCCATCCAAATGTGCGAACTACCGTTTAAATTAAACTCTAGACTTTTGTTTCCGTAATATATTCCGCTGATATATTCTTGGTAGTTATATGTTAAATTCGCGTTTGAAGTCCAGTATGCAAGGGTCTCTGTCCATTCGTCCTTATCAGCGGAGATGGGCATTGTTTGGTCCAGATATGTTTTGGACAGCAATGCGTATCCGAACCCCATATTGGCGATCACAAATAAAATCATAACTAATATAGGGCCAACATATCGCGGATTTTGGACCGCTTCCTTCAAGGCTTTTCGGGGAGCATACAAAACTTCAAATATTCCATAAGCAAACAAAGTTTAGATTCCGCCCCATAACGTTTTGATTATTGTAGTTTATAAAATGTTTGTTAACATGTCCAGCCTATTTTATTTTTGGATGCATTACCATATTCTTATGTGCATTTTATTGTTATTTTTAGCCTTTTTATACTGGTAAAATTTTTTGAGACTGTTCAGTTGATTTCAACTATCCCCTGCCTTTCTAAGTTGTCATGAAAAGAAAATTATATGAATTAGGTGTTTTTAGTTAGTAATATGTTGAATTATAGGGGTTGCATTCTAAAACTTGCTGATACAGTGATATACTTTGTAGTTGAATATACCGTTCTTAAGATTGCAAGTTGTCAATGCGAATATAAAGGACAAAAACAGCTAATTGTGTCTCGTGATGTGAGACTATGGAAATTTACAGTTTGAGGAGGTAGATGTAATGAGAAAGGAATTTTTGGCAATAGGGATGTGTTTGACGTTGCTAGTATTTAGTGGGGCTTATTGGTATATAGATGCTCTCTGGAAAACTCAAAGAATCTCTGAGCTTGAAAATGCAATTTTAGGATTGAGACAGAATGAAAAGCCTGTTGCGGAAGCAGGACCTGATCAAATAGCAAAAGCTGGAAATGCTGTGTATCTAAACGGAACAGGAACAGATCCTGATGGAACTATTGAACTCTTCGAATGGGATTTTGACAATGATGGCATATTCGATTGGAATAGTACTGTAAATGGAGTAGTTAGCCACATATATCATATTGCAGGAACCTACTTGGCAGTTTTGAGGGTTACCGATAATCATGGAGCTATTGATGAGGATGTGTCGTTGATTAAAGTGTATGAAGAATACAACGTATTCATATATGTCCCAGTTTACAATAGAAGTTCGCGGGCACAAAATATGGTGCTTAAGATAACAACTGAAGATGGAACCCCTATTGTGGGAGTCAACGTTACGTATCAGCAAATTGCACAAGACTTTATGTTCGGTGGTTGTTGCGGTGGTTGGGAAAACGCCACTTTAGCTAAGGAACTGGGCATTAACCTTATGGGCGGGCCTAATAATTTAGCGGCAGATTGGGCTGCTAGACTTTATTCCATGCCACCTCCATATAACTTCACAGAAGATGTAACAGAGTGGCTTGATCACATTGATTATATGAAGCGTACATTTGGTGTAAGATATGTTGTTCGCGGTATAGGAATTCCCAGTATTTGCTGGAATATCGGCGGTTTTTGTGAAGCTGGGTCTCCACCAGCTTGGGCAAACATAACCGACATAGAAGGTTTTCTGAAACCCTCATGGCTAGAGTATGCAAAAACATGGGTTTTACGGTTGAACCCGGATCTTTACCTGATACAAGGTGCTCCTATAGCTTGGGTGGATGAACCGCCGGAACGAATAGAGAAAAATTGGGATCTGCTCAAATGGCAGATTGAGGTAATCAAAAGTATAGATCCTGATGCTAGATGTGCTGTGGCTATAAGCGCTGGCTGGAATGGTACAGGTTCACCATTAGATCACGATGTTTTTGCCTTTTTAGATGCAATGTTTGCCGCAGGAGTCAGCGTTGAAGTGATAGCAATTGAATATCATCCTGGAATAGATAATTGTTCACCTGACATATCTCATATGGCAGCTTTTTACAAAGCACTAGGCAAATACAACAGAGACATATTCATATGGGATGCATGTACTGTAAGCAATGGCTCGTTGGGCTATCCGGATCCAGGATACTACTCTGAAGAATGGCAAGCAGAGGCAATGAGCGGAGCTTTAAAAGTTGCTTTTGAAAATCCATTGGTCATAGGCATTGCATTCATGGTATTCCAAGATTACATTGGTTCAGGGCCAAATAATACAAATGCATACTGGGGGTTTATACGCCTTGATGGTACTTCAAAACCATCTTTCTATCAAACACGAGACTATTGGCGATCAACCTTTGTAAGCGGTCAAGCGGTTACAGATGAAAACGGTGAGATATGGTTCACTGGGTATTCTGGAACCTATGAAGTCACAATTGACGGTAAAGTCTACCAAGTAGAATTCGCTCGTCCAAGAATCGTGCCATAACCTGAACTTCAGAACTTTGTGTTTACCATACACGATACCTCTTCAAAATTATATAAATGTAAAAGTAAAAATTCATTAAATGAACTTATCTAAAACTAAGGTAAAACTGCTTTGTTAAGCAGACGGAGTCGTGTACTTATGAGTGTTGGGCGACCCTCTAAAGTTTACATTCCAAGTTTAAGCCGTCTGTAAGTTGTATAATTTACATATTCGAGGAACGGGTTTTCCGCTTGATACTTAACCGTCATTTTCTGGTGTGGTCGCTTGTCTAGTATTTGGCTTGTAGTAATAAGAGAGTAAGCATCACTTCCAGCTCCAGAACCGTAACTTGCAATTAAAATGCGTTCTTCAGGTTTTGCTATGTCTAAAACAGCTGCCAAACCTACCGGCGAGGAACCAGAATAAGTGTTGCCGAATTTTGCAACTTGAAGTGAAGGCAAATACTGTTCTTCTTTGAATCCAAGCTCTCTGGCAATTTTTACCGGGAATTGTACATTCGGCTGGTGGGCAATGAAATAGTTGATGTCGCTGACTTGCAAGCCTAGGCGCTCCATTAGCTTCTTTGCAGATTTTCTAACATGTTTAAAATACGCGGGGTCTCCCGTAAATCTTCCGCCATGCATGGGATAAGGCTCACCGTCTCTTCTCCAAAAATCAGGAGTATCCGAAGTGCAAGAATACCATCCTTCAATCTCAGCTATTACGTCATGCTTTCCTAGAAGGTAGGCGCATCCGCCAAACCCCACAAATAAGTCTAGTTCTCCACCAGGACAGTCTCTTGGAGCGGCTTGAGAGTTATCAGCACCTATTACCATGGCATATGCCACATTGGATTTTGGGTAATTTACAAGAGAAGCAGCATCCTTGAACATGCTTGTGGCAGCTTTACATGCAAATTCAGTATCCACAGCATCTACACCCTGTACGTCTTCATCTTCTTCGCCAAGCCTAAGAACTTGAGCCACTTTTGAGGCTATGGGTTTTACAGCGTACGGATTAGATTCCGAGCCTACATAGATTTTTCCAACCAGTGAACTGTCAACACCTGAGTGTATAAGAGCCAGTTTGCCTGCCTCCACTGCAGCTGTTATTGCGTCTTCGTCAATGAACGGAACGGAACGCTCTATGTTTCCTTCTCTTATTCTGAAGCGGGAAGTATAAACTCCGTAGCCCACTATGCCTGGTGTGCTATATTCCTTATTGGGCTTAACAATCTTGTATTCTTGATGAGGATAAAATTCATCTGCAAAAGTAAAAGCCAAAGAAATCGTCGGAATAATCTCGCTTCTTTGTACAGAATAGCGTCTCCTAAACCTTGGAACAACCTCTCTTCCTTCATAAGAAGAAAAATCAATTTCTTCTCCTTGCTTTATTATTTTATCTGTAAGCCTTCCTGGAACCCTTATTTTACCCTTGTGAAAAGAAACTATCCCGTAAATGTAACAGCCTAATTTTGTAAACTTATTTGTGGGTTCACTGATAAGCGTACATATTTCTAATGTTCCCTTCTCGTAAAAGAGGTCTACTTCATCCATTTTTCCGAAGCTTTTTCTTCCACAGTTTCCACAGTAGTCTCTAACTTCAAAATATTCCTTACCACATATAAGGCAGCGCTTTCCTCTTAACCTATCGCCAAGATAAGACACTCTTCTTTCTATAGGCTCACTACTCATTTCAATCTCTCCCTAAAATGTAAACATAACCTTTAGTTCCAAATCCTTCAAGCTCAAGGACGCAGCCATAACTCGATTCTTTGTCACTTTTAACTTGTCTTTCTTCTGCTTCTCCTTTTAACTGCTTTACAACCTCAAAAACCTGTGCTCCTCCTGTGGCCCCTAGAGGGTTGCCATCTGCTTTCAATCCACCATTCATATTAACAAAAAGTTTCTTTCCATCTATTTCGTAATATCCCTTATAATTTTTGCAACTTTCATATATGTTCATCCACGCTTTTCCTTTTTCGCAGAAACCCAAATCTTCGAGGGAAATCATCTCCATAACTGTGGACTGGTCATAAAGCTCGACAATTTGTATATCCCAAAGGTCAACTCCAGCAGCTTTCAAGGCCTTTTTCATGGCGGTTTCGCTGACTAGAAAATGAGTTAAATCCTCTCTTGCTGGAAAAGTAAGGTAATCTGTGGCGGAAGCAGAACCAAGAATATACACAGGTTTATCAGTAAATTTTTTGGCAGCATCCTCGCTGGTGAGAATAAGTGCTGATGCTCCATCAGAAATAGGTGCAAAATCATAAAGGCCTAAAGGCTTTCCTGCCCTTTTTCTAGCACTTAACACATGATCAACTGTTATTTTTCTTTGGTATTGGGCATACTCATTTTTTAATGCATGGAGATGATTTTTAACTGAAACCTGAGCCAAAGCAATTTTCAATTTTTCTAGATCCCTATCTCTTATTCCGTATTTTTTAATGTAAGCTCTGAGCATAAGTTCATGGTTGGCTTCTGGAGTGCCTCCAGCATAATAACTCCAGGGATCTTCTAGAAGCATCAAGTCATCGCGAATTTTGTCCCATCTGTCTGTCATTTTTTCTATACCGCCAACCAAAACAACGTTGTATTTTCCAGCTTGGATTGCGTTACAAGCATTGGAGAGGGCTGAGCTAAAAGAGCGAGTTACCTCCATGGGAACATGTAGCTGGGTGAGTTCTGAAAGGAATCCTTCTTCTAATCCAAGCTTGTTGGTTATTGGTAGAAAATAGTCTGAAAGATAGCATGCTTCTAGATCTCTTCGTTCTATGTCTGCTTCTTGGGATGCTTTGAGCCAGGCTTCTTCTATTAGTTTTTCTGGTTGTTTATCGTAATGTTCTCCGAACCTTGTTCTTCCAACCGCTACTATGGCTGGACGATCTTGCATCATGTTGCACCTTTAACATCAATTAGCAAATATCCCTTCTCTTATGACTTTTAAGTGTTTGCCAATTACAAGTCTAGAAAATTATGATTCCAAGGAATGTTTCTAAAAATAGCATAGGAAAACACTAAATTGGGGTGCTGAGAAGTCCTTCAAGCTGGAACATGATTAATTATTCAATAAGATTTTTATTATTGCTTTATACAATAGGCTAGTTCTTAAGGGATGACATTAATGTTCCAGGATTTGTCGGAAATTAGGGTCTTTCTAGACTTTTCGGGTGCGTTTTGACCTTGGATCCAAAGAAAACTACTATACTTCTAGGACAATCTTTGTTTTCTTTCTTGCATTATCGTACTTAGAAAACATGTTTTTCTTCACTCTTTTAGTGGGCATTCTCAAAAATCCTCTTTTGTCTATTTTGCTGTTTTTTACGCATAATGTTCTTGTAATTTCATTGATTTTGTTGGGCATGACTTTCTATGTAAATCTAGTGCTGTTAAACTTTTTCAAGGGAGAGAAATACGCGAACATCATACTTGAGCATCCGAGACCCTTCGCTATAACCTTTACCATAATGATTATCTTTTTAAGTATTTTGAGAGGGAGCAGCCTTATTTCAGGCACTATAATAGTTGAATATTTGCCCTTAATACTGCTATTAAGTGCACCTCAAGGAATTATTGAAGGCTATGGAATTTATTTAACACTTAAAAAGACATTAAGCAGAACCATGGCCTTGAAAGATCTTGCCTTCATTTATGCTCTATTCTTCATTGCAGCGTTAATGGAAGTGGGCTTCATAAACCTGATGACATTTATTTCTTATACGTAGATTTTTAAAACGTATTTCCTACAATATGCTATGTAGATAACAAGTTTAGAAGGTAGGTATATGCGATTATTTCATTGTGCATCTGACGAAGAAATAAAAAGAGGCGAAACCACAGATATATACTTTGTAAGAACCAAAAAGGTTATTGAAGCAAAAGGACTAGCAAAAACCCTTGTAATCGCTGATGTAACGCCTGGAAAACTTCCCCGCAATTGGTCTTGGGGAATTTTATGTGGAATAGAAGAGGTAGCACATCTTTTTGAAGGCATCCCTGTAGACGTTTATTCCATGCCTGAGGGAAGCATTTTTTATCATGAAGACTTTTATGGCATTCGAGAACCTATAATTCGTATAGAGGGGCCTTATGGCGATTTTTGTGTATATGAAACTCCCCTTCTCGGCTTAATTTGTCAAGCCTCTGGTGTGGCCACACGTGCTGCCAGAATAAGGAAAGTTGCAGGCGACAAAACCTTGATATCTTTTGGAATACGACGAATGCACCCTGCTCTATCTTCTGTGATTGATCGGGCAGCCTACATAGGCGGTTTTGATGGGGTGTCAAGCCTTACTGGAGCGAAACTTTTGGGCATAAAGCCTTCTGGAACTATGCCTCATGCTTTGATAATAGTATTTGGAGACCAGGTTAAGGCTTGGAAAGCTTTTGATGAGGTTTTGCCGCCTGAAGTGCCAAGGGTTGCTTTGGTAGACACCTACAGCGACGAGAAGATGGAAGCAATAATGGCGGCTGAAGCCTTGAAGGATCGGCTGTTTGCTGTTCGTCTTGATACACCTGCTTCGAGGAAGGGGAATTTCGCTGAACTTATCCGCGAAGTGAGATGGGAATTGGATATAAGAGGCTTTAATAACGTGAAAATTTTTGTTTCAGGCGGTTTAAATGAGGAGAGTATTCCACAGCTTATTGAGGCTGGAGCTGAAGCTTTTGGTGTTGGTACTTCCGTGAGCAATGCGCCTACTATAGACTTTGCCATGGATATTGTGGAAATGGATGGTAAACTTTGCGCAAAACGTGGAAAATTGGGTGGAAGAAAACAGGTTTGGCGATGTCCAAAATGTTTGAAAGACATTGTTTTACTTGTTAAGGGGACTCAGCCCAATTGTCCGCTGTGCGGAAGAAGGATGGAAGAGATGCTTAAGCCTTTAATTAAAAATGGTAAGATAGTTCCTAAATTGCCTAAACCTGATGAAATCCGGCGATATGTACTAAAACAGATAGAAAGGCTCCAACTTTGAAAACTTAGTGGCTAACTCATTTAACTTCGTGAAGCGGGTTTACTTTTTCCTCGATATTTATTTCCCGTTTTTTTAATTCGTCTAAAAACAATGAGGAAAGTTCGTCGTCCATACCTATTTTTTCTGGAGGAACTACACCCTTAATTTTTACCCTATCTTTCGCTATTAATTGAGCAACAATAGATGCTGGATAGGCAGTTGTTCTCGCCATAGCAGTGGCTCCTCTTTTGATGTCAGAAAAATCGAGTAAATAATACTCATACTGTCTCTTTATGCCATTTTTTGAGCCCGATATCTCGACTTTCAACACTACGAAATCCCTAATTTTTTGCGTCCTTAGCTTCCGCCTCAACAACTTGGCCGTAATTTTTCTGGGAGAAACGCTTACACCGTCCACAAGGATTTGCTCCTCGTCAAAGAATCCAAGAGCCTTGAGCAACTTTATTTTTTCCACATGCCCAGGATACCTGAGAGTTTTCTCCCACATCTCATTAACATCTTTAAAATTATGAATTAACGTTCGTAAACCATCTGTGAAAAAAGCCTCAAGTCTTCCAACACGTGGAAAATTCACATGCTCTAAACCTTCAAGAGCCTCTTTCTCTATTACTCTGCCATTTATGACTATTCTAGCTTTTCGTGTGTACTCGTCAATAAGACTTTCTGGAGACCATGTAATCACATAGTCTAAAGGAGGAATGGGCTCTTCTGGAAGACCGCCAACCATTATGTGGGCTTTTTCAATTTTATCAAGCTTTTTTACAGCATATCCTACAAGAAAGTTGCTTATGCCTGGAGCTAATCCACAGTCTGGAACAATTGTCACACCAGCTTTAACTGCCTTTTCATGCAATGGTAAAGGGTTTTCCTCCATGAAAGATACATCTACTAAATCCTTTCCTGCAGCAATACATGCTTCAAGCAAATTATAACCCAAATTTCCTGGCAGAAAACCTAGGACAAGATCATAGTCATGCAAAGAATTAACTAGCTTTGACCTGTTTTCAGCATCTAATTTGACCCAAGAAACATTGTTTCTGCCGATTTTCCCGGCAACTTTTTTTGCTCTTGCTTCGTCTTTATCTGCAAGAACAATTTGGTTAGAACTTAAGCTTTTTGCAAGATCTTCAGCGGCAACAGACCCGATATTACCGCAGCCCAGCACGAGAACTTTCATGATTTTTGTTCACTTCTCTTCAAATTAAATTCTTTCCTAAATGTGTAGTTAAATTATAGAGGATTGATTTGAAAATCTTATATATTAGCGTCGCAATTGTAAGACTGAGCGTCATGGCTGAAATCTGTTCAACATGCGGGCTTCCTAAAGATTTGTGCGTCTGCAGCGAAATAGAAAAAGAGCAACAAAGGATTCGCATAAGACTTGAAACACGCAAGTTTGGCAGGCCAACAACAATAGTTGATGGCATAAACGATAAAAATGCAAATTTAGCGAGTCTCGCCCAAAAACTCAAGGGATATTGCGCATGTGGAGGAACTGCCAAAAACGGTCAGATACTGCTTCAAGGAGACCACCGTGAAAAAGTCCGCCAATACCTAATAAGAATAGGATATCCCGGCGAAAACATTGAGATTCAATGAAAGCCGAATAAGGTGAAAGCCCCGAATGAAGCTGATACGAGAATTACGCGAAGTATTTAAGACACTAAAACATCGAAGGCCATCAAAAATATACTGTCCAAGATGTGGCAGTCCTAGAATCCACTTGTCAAGCAGCTTTGATTATTGGCTGACACCCAAGAAATATTTTTGCGAAAACTGTGGTTATATAGGTCCCATAGTAATGGAATTTGAAAAAGAAGAATGTTGAGAAGCATCTATTCTGGAAGCTCCAGATTTAGCTGTCTTTTTAAAGTTTTGTAACGATTCCTTACAGTAACTTCTGTTACTCCGGCAGCTTCAGCGATATCCTTCTGTGTCTTTTTCTCATTGTTTTGTAGACACGCAATGTAAAGTGCTGCGGCAGCTAAGCCCATGGGGTCTTTTCCAGCGGCAGCTCGCTTCTTCCGAGCTTCTCGAAGGATTTGTATGGCGAGTCCCTGGGTTTTGCCAGAAATTCCGGTTCTTTCAGCAATTTTTGAAACATAAGTTAGTGGGTTAGCAATGGGCATTTGTACGTCAAGTTCACGAAGCAAAAGACGGTAACAACGGGCAACATCTTTTTTGTCCACGAGACTTGCTTCTGAAATTTCTCTGAGGGTTCTTGGGGTTCCACTTCCACGGCAGGCTGCATAAAGAGCAGCTGCGGCTATAGCAGCTATGGATCTGCCTCGTACAAGTCCTCGGTCTAATGCTTTTCGGTAGATGACTGCGGCTTTTTCTTTGATTGGTGGTGGAATGTAAACCTTGTCTGAGAGGCGGTCAAGTTCTGCCATTGCTTGAGCTAGGTTTCTGTCAATTGAAGAATGTACTCGGGAACGTATTTGCCATTTTCTTAGACGCCACATTTGAAGACGAGTGGATAGAGGAAGTTTTCTTCCGAAGGCGTCTCTGTCTATTTGACTTATGGCTGTTGATAGGCCTTTGTCGTGAACTGAGTAGGATGTTGGTACTCCTACACGGCTTCTAGAAGCTTTTTCTTCTTGCGTGAATGCTCGCCATTCTGGTCCTTTATCCATCATTTGTTCAGATAGAACAAGCCCGCATTCACCGCAAACCGTTTCGCCGCTATCATAGTCTTGAATAAGGTTTTTACTTCCACATTCTGGACACTTGTCGATTAATCGTTGACGAACTCCGCTTTCCTTTTTGCTCAATTATGTTATCTCCTATGGTTGTAGAACCTTCGCTTCGTGTTTTCGTCATCCTTTATTGGGGTTCAGAAAGAGCACATCCGGCCCCGGTAAGCTTACTTAGATGAATAGTTTCAATATATAAATTTTACGGTTTGCTTTAGAATATCTTTTTTACAAATTCCGAATACTTATACGTTATCAATCCCACAACGAGTAGTTTGAATATGAGGCTTCCAGAGAAGATACGGGGAGTTTTAGAGAAAACTGTTAACAGGTTAAAAAAGAAGAAAAACATTTATGGTATCGGCTTATTTGGAAGCTGGAGCCGTGGCGACGCTACTGCTTCTAGCGATGTAGATTTGCTAATCTTGGATAACCGCAATTTTAATTGTGAGTTTGTGGAAAGACTTGAAACAAGTGGCTTGTTTATTGATTTAAATTACATTCCTAGAAACTGGATACGCAAGCAGTTTCCCCTCGAAATAGATCAAAAATTTTACGAAATGCAAATTTTATACGATAGAGACTGGTCTTTGGCTAACACGAAACTTTTAATGAACAAATTTTATTGTTCACCGGAAAGGCTGGACATCAGAACAGAGGCTCGCATTGTTGATTCAGACATTTATCTAAGTCGAGCAACCTCAGCTTTCGCAAGAGAAGATTTCAAAAGTGCACAACTATTCGCCGTTTTAGCCTTAGAAAGTGCATTAAAAATTTTGGTTGAGATAGCTTGCGAGCCTTTTTCAAATAGTCGTTTCATTGAAAAGCTTGAGCTCTCGGCTAATAAGCTCAACATGGCTCACTTTTTTAATTCTTATTTGGAAATAGCCAAGTTAGGCAAGGCTAACACCAATGGTGTAAAGGAGAAGTTGAAGCTTTTCAAAAATGTTTGGAATGAAGCAAAAATTGCGGTTCAAAAGAATCCCAATGTTTTGAGGGAGTGTCATTTTAAAGTTAGAACAAAACTAGATTATTATTTGAATCCTGCTTTTCTTCGGGGTGCTATGCGACGGGCAGCTGGTTTAGTTGATTCTGGAAAAACGGTTGAGGCTTCCCATTATCTGAATATGATGCTTATTGATATTCTTGAGAATTACGTTTGGTTTAAGTCGTTAATGAACAATATCAAAGTGGATTATACGACATTGATACGCTCATTAAAAACCTTAGAAAAGAAAACATCCAAAAACTATAGGGACATACTTAGATCTCTAAATTTGGCTGCTATAGAAAAAACTGGTGCAGCTGAAACTATTGAGAGAGTCAGAGATTCAATTCTAAAGATAAGAAGGAAACGAAAGGGTTTAATTAAAGAACTGGGAGAACGAGCAATTATTTAGAAACGGTGTTATGGAGAAAATTGCTTATTAGAGAGTTTTAAAATCCATAAGTTAGAGCCCGGTGGTGTAGTGGACAAGCATAGCGGGCTTTGGACCCGCTGACGAGAGTTCGAATCTCTCCCGGGCTACCAAAGAAATTCTCAAGATTTTAAGACTCAGTTTTTGGAAGCCTAATTCTAATTTAGGTACTACTTATCAAACAATTATTAGGTTAGCTCTTTTTGGAGCGAAACTTTTTGCGATATTCGGTTAACGGTTTCCACACAAAGACGAATCCAGAAATAACAAATCCCATCCATACGATTCCCGATGTAATTACGAGAAACGTCAAGTTCCAAAGAAGGAACAATAATGTAACAGTAAGTCCGATCATCATTGTAATAAGAAGACATAGCACGTTAAAAACAGCGCGTCGTTTGGATAACGGTGGAACACGTCTGCAGTAATAAATTCCCTCTATCGTGGTAAAAAAGGCTAAAAATGTAGCAAGGTTGAATATTAACGAGAAAAAGAAAAGAATCAATTGCAACTGCGGATTATTTAAATTTGGAAGTTGGGTAAGAAGAATGGTAATAACTGTAAACATGAAACCTGAAATAAAAAGCAGTCCACCTCCAAGATTTGACAGATGTTTAATATAATCCGAATAATCATTTTCATCATGAAGCATTCTATATAACCCCAGATAGAAGTTATGCCTTCGGTTTTTATAACTTACGGGAAAGCAACAGAAACGGAATTTAAGCTAGACAAAACTGAAAATTTAGACTCGACATTTGAACGTAAACCTAGCTATACATCATGCCACAATGAGAAAAAGAAGGAAGATTATAGGGTCAGAGGATGATGCTTCCTTTAGGAAACTTCCTTTGCCAGCTTTTTAGCCATGGCATACATGATTGGTACAAGCATAATAGCCAATGCAATTGCAAAGGCCCAAGAAATATTCGCCACCACGTTGGTAACCCCTTCAAATGTGGCGAAGATTGCTCCAGCACCGATTATAAGGAAAATGCTGTAAAGCACGAATTTGGCATATCCTGCAACACTTGTGAATTCCTTATGATCATCAGTAATTGACGTGATTAAGCCATCAGTCAATGCAACCCCTGACGCGATTATTACAAAGCCCAAAATTAAAGGATACACCATGTCGCCGGCAAGTAACATAAGATCCAACGATATCATCAACACCACTGCTATCAGCCCAATCAAAAGCAAGTTCCTCAACATTTCCGCTAACTCTGCTTTGGCTTCTGGAAATACAGGCTTCAAGGTTCTACCTACAAGAGACGCCAAGAAATCAACAAGCACAAACCCAATGATTATTATCATGATACCTCCGAGGAGTCTTGGCAAGTAGTTTGCAATGTCAACTAAATACTGACCTAAAGGACCTCCAATATTGAGAATTTGAATTGCAAAGATTAGCGATAGTATAACAATGAACGCCTTGGTAACTCCTCCAATAAAGGAAGATAGATCTAATTTTGCACCTCTGAAGGCCTTGCCTATACTAGTTTCGTCAAAGCTTTTTTCTACACCCATCTTCTCGATAAGCTTATTGACAGCCTTTCCAACAATTGACCCTACACCGTAACCGATGAGAATCACTATGATGGCTCCGATAAGTGCCGGTAGGAAAGCAATTACGTCTTCAACCATTTTAGTTAAGGCATCAATAATTTGCTGCATCCAATCTCACCTTTTTTCAGTTGATATCCTCTCTCCTTATAAAGCTTTACGTAGCTTATCATAGCTTAAAAATCTCAAACCCTTGAACTAACAGGAACACACACCAAAACCCCAGAAACAATGTTTATAGAGAGGCAAAATAAAAAACGAATTGATACATTAACCTTACTTAAACCTAAAAAATTTCCCAAGATTTTTCTATGAAAAATTACTAACTCTAAAAAGGGAGAAAACGTGATACTAAACCCTGTTATCAAGACGATGCTCGAACATAAGTCAATACGCAAGTATAAAGCCAAAGCACCTCCCAAAAAAGCCATAGAAACAATAGTCAGAGCAGGTCAACAAGCACCTTTCGTTTCCCAAGCCTACAGCATTTTACTCTCTCAAAAAAAAGAGCGTAACCCATTCAAGGCTCCCATTCTGTTTACAATTTGCGTCGATTATCATAAATTTGAAAAAATAATGGCAAGAAGAGGCTGGAATCTTGTTACAAATGATTTAGTTCTACTTTTCTTCGGAATTCAAGACGCAGTCTTAATGGCTGAAAACATGGTAATAGCAGCAAGAAGTTTAGGACTTGGAAGCTGCTTCCTTGGAAGTGCTATGTTTAGAGCAGACAAAATAGCAGAGGAATATCGTTTACCACCAAAAGTTTTCCCTCTTGTGCAGTTAGCCATGGGATACCCCGCTGAAGATCCTCCGCCAAGACCCCGCTACCCAATGGAATTCACACTTTTTGAAGACAAATACCCAGAACTAAACGATAAGATGATTGTTAGGGCTATGCAGGTAATGGATGAAGGATATCTTGCTCAAGACTACTATAGGAAGCTAAAAGCGAAGATACCCTTGAAAATAAACCGAAAGGAAACGTACACCTATGACAATTACAGTTGGACAGAACATATCTGCAGAAAATGGGGACAACGATTCCCAGACCCCAAAGTACTGCTACAACAACTTGAAAAACGTGGTTTCGATATCACTAAAAAAAGAGAATAGCCATTTACCCTTATCTATCCGAAGCGTAAAGTAACGTCTCCATATAGAAAACGTTTCACAGTTCCATCTTCAAGCTTCAAACGTAATGCTCCATCTTCTTCCACATCCAATGCCGTGCCTCTCCACTTTTGCCTATCAACTAGCACTTCCACAGGACACCCTAGAAAACGTGCAAACTTTTTCCACTCTTCCAAAATTTGTACAAAACCCTTTTTCAAAAAAATATCATAAAGACTTTCCAAGTTCTCAAGCAGTTTTCTAAACAGCTTCTCCAACTTAATTTTTCTACCCAATACATTTCGCAAAGAAGCTACGCTTTCTTGCAGTTCCTTAGGAAAAACCTTCCTCACCTTAAAGTTCACATTTATACCAATACCCAAAATTACAAATTTTAAGCGATCACCCATACTAATCATCTCAGCCAATACTCCACAAACTTTTTTTCCATCAACCAGAACGTCATTTGGCCATTTCGTTTCAACTCTTAAACCATACAAATCACGTAAAGTTTCAACAACTGCCAAGCTACCAACGAAAACAAGTTTCACCGCATCATTAGCCTTTATTTTAGGCTTCAAGATTATAGAAAAATATAACCCGCCGAGGGGAGATATCCATATTCGTCCAAGTCTCCCCTTGCCAGCGGACTGCCTCTCTGCCAAGACAACTGTTCCCTCACCGGCACCATAATCAGCCAGCTTTTTAGCTAGATCATTTGTTGAAGCGACGTTTCGTAAAAAAACTATTTTTCTCCCAAAATTTTGCGTCCTTAAATCTTTTACAAGACGGTCAGCATCTATTCTTGACACAAGCTTACCTCTACTCTCTCAAGATTTGATAAGCAGATAAGTAATAAATAATATAGGTTGACGCAGCTAGAAGAAAAGGTGCTAGAAAACCCCACCAAGCAATAAGAAAACCTGAAATAGCCAAACTTAATGTCTCGCCAATATGTAACCCCATCATTAATAGACCGATATCTGTCCCATATGATTCCTTATCACAGATTTTTGAGAGAATCCCCTCTTGCCCAATAGTGGACATCCCCTCAACAAAACCAAAAACAACTACAAGAGCAGCAGCATAGGTAGCAGCTAAAAAGCCAAGCAAAGAAAATGTTATGGAAGTTAAAATTCCATTCCATAAGATAAACTGTCTAATTTTTGTTGATCTAGAGAATAGAACAGAAGAAAAACCAGCCAACAGAATTTGTGTGCCAATAATCATACCGATGGCTTCAGCACTAAAACCATTTCTGTCTAAAAATAAAGGTATCACGAAGCCGCCTCGAAAACCATAGGACATGCCTATCATAAAAAACAATGCCAAGAACATTTTGAAAATTTTGGTTTTCTTTCTAAAATCCAGAAAAATTAATGCTTTTTCCATACTGAACTTGGATTTTCGCTCACCGATCAGAAAAATAGACAAAAAAATGGTAACCAGACCAAACATTGCACAAACAAGCATAGTACCCTCGAAAAAAAGCCAAACAATGAGAAAACCAGACACCAAACTTCCCAAAGCATAACTCGTATAAACTATGCTTCTCAAATAAACCAGAATTCGCCAACGACCTCCACTTCTTTCCAATAAGAAAGGACGATTAACCGCCCACAAAGTCCCCTCTTTTGTTCCTTCAGCAACTTTGCCAAAAAGAAACTCCAATGGCGTATGAGCAACATAATAAATCAGGCTAGAAATAAAACCTAAAACCCCATTAGAAATGAAAAACAATTTTCTACCCCAAAAATCAGAAAGTGTAGCAAAAATCATTCGTCCAAACTGCATTATTAACGGCATAGCCGCAAACACTAACCCTATAATAACCACATCAACATTTCGTTCTTTCATCATTAAAGGCACAACAATACCAAAAACTCCACTAGCAAAAGAATGAAAAAACTGAATCAAGAGCACAATCCCGGTCTGACTTATGCCCCTCATTTAAAAAACTTCTTTCTAAATGATTTAAAAGACATTACTCTTTAACCAAAACACGTTATTTCATTACAAGCTCTAAAAGAACACCCCTAGTGCTTTTCGGGTGGATAAAAGCAATTTTTGATCCTTCAGCACCTTCTCGAGGCTTCTCATCCACAAGTAGCACACCACGATTCCTAAGCCTTTCCATAATAGCTTCAATGTCCGTAACTTTAACAGCAAAATGATGAACACCCTCACCACGCCTTTCCAAAAACTTTGCAATAGGACTGTTAACACCCAATGGCTCTAAAAGCTCAATATTGGTCTCGCCTCCGCTAGAGAGAAAAGCTACCTTAACTTTGCGTTCTTTTAAAACATGAACACCCTTAAGTTCAAACCCCAAGAAATCACAATAAACAGTTATGGCATCTTCCAAATTTTTAACAGCAACACCTATGTGGTCGACACCCATAAACACTCATACATCACCTTTACAGATAAGACAATAAAGCCACTCAAAACATGCTTAAAAACTTTCCAATAGAACTTAATGGGTTTTGCTCCTTTAACGTCATCTTTAACTGTTCGCGAAATGAAAGCACATCATCTGCATAGAATGCGTAAAAATACTTCCCATAGTAGCTACTACACTTTAATTTGCCCCTAAAGGCCTATTCAATGACCGCCAGAACATCGCCTCTATTCACTACTGCTCCTTCATAAGCCCTAATTTCCTTTAAAACTCCAGATTTAGGCGCAACAATTTCATTTGCCATCTTCATAGCCTCTAAAACGCATATACACTCACCTTTCTCCACTTTTTGACCACTCTTAGCCTTCCACAGCACAAGTTTTCCAGCAATAGGAGCAACAACCGCGTTCTTATCTAGAACAACAGTTATTGTTGGCTTTTTGGAAACGGTAAAAACAGAGTCTCTCTTGGTAACAGCTTTTCTTTTTGACACTTTAGGTGGAAATTCCACAACAAATAGTTTTCCATTAATTTTGATTTCTAGAAGATCTCTCTGGGGATGCCTTAATTTAGCATGAAAAGTATTACCATTAACCTCTATCATTGCCATGTTTCCATTATCAGCATTCTCCAATCGAACCTTAACAGTTTTCTTATTAACCTCCACTGTGAAAAAATTTCGGCTCCTATCTAAAACCTTAACCAAGTAAGGTTTTCCATTCACTAAAACTTCAAGAGACATCAACACACCCTCGAAAACCTTTTAACTCTGCCTGCAAGTTTCCACAGAGAAACACTCGAAGACTTCCTCCTCGGAATTGTAGCTTGGATAGTACTTTCCTTTACTTGACGAGTTAAAACAGCAATAATTGCAGCAGCAGCTTCTTCCTCAAGAAAATGTTTAGGCAAAAGTTTTCCCATTCTCTCATCAACAAAATTAACATGAATATCGCTTTTAAGGAAATCCTCATCCTCCATAATTCGCTTATGAAAAGGGATAGTGGTTTTAACGCCTTCTATGACAAATTCGTTTAAGGCATTTTTCATTCTTTGTATTGCTTCTAAGCGGTTTATACCCCAAACAGCCAACTTCACAATTAATGGATCGTAAAAAACGGATATTGTATAACCAGAATACAAGTGAGTGTCAACTCTAACACCAGGACCCCCTGGTGGATGAAAACGAGTAACTACTCCAGGAGAGGGTATAAAATTGTTGAAAGGATCCTCAGCATTAATTCTACAGTCTATAGCATGTCCCCTTGGAATAATCTTGTTTTGATTATAATCAAGCTTTTCACCAGCAGCAATCCTTATCTGCGCTTTCACAATATCTATGCCAGTAACCATTTCCGTTATAAGATGCTCCACTTGAAGCCTCGTGTTAAATTCTAAAAAATAATAATTTTTTTCTCTGTCAACCAAAAACTCGACAGTCCCAGCGTTCACATAATTAACAGCTTTAGCGATTTTTAAGGCAGCCTCACCCATTTCCCTCCTTAATTCCCTTGTTAGAAAAGGCGAAGGAGTCTCTTCAATAAGCTTTTGATATCTCCTCTGAAGAGAGCATTCCCTCTCTCCAAGATGGATGGCTCTGCCTTTCTTGTCGGCTAACACTTGAAATTCTATGTGCCTTGCCTTTGGGAGAAACTTTTCAACATAAATTTCAGGGCTTCCGAAAGAAGCCTTGGCTTCTAGGGCTGACATCTCTAATGTTTGCTTCATCTCTTCTCTATTTTTGGCGATACGCATGCCCTTTCCACCACCACCATAGACCGCCTTCACTAGGACTGGGTAACCAACCTCATCAGCTATTTCCAAAGCTTCATCCAAGTTTTTGGCAGGCTCTACACTTCCAGGAATTATGGGAACTCCCGTCTTCGCAGCAGTGCTACGTGCCTCAACCTTGTTGCCCATCATACTCAAAACTTGGCTGGAAGGTCCTATAAACTCGATTTTATTTTCTTCGCAAGCCCTTGCAAAGGCCGGTATCTGGGACAGAAAACCGTATCCTGGATGTACAGCGTCACACCTAAAACTTTTTGCTATGTCTATTATTTTCTCGATATTTAGGTAGCTTTGAGAAGGTTCCGCAGGGCCTATGCAATGGCATTCATCTGCATATTGCACATGTAACGATTCGGTATCCTCCTCTGAATACACCGCAACTGTTTTAATTCCAAGCTCTCTGCAAGCCCTTATGATACGTATTGCAATTTCTCCACGATTGGCAACAAGGATTCTCTTAAACATAAACCAGCCCTTCGCCTTTCAATATCAGCTACATTTTATTACTTTCTCATAGTGGCTGTTAAAATAAAAAATGTTCTTATTTCTCAAACTTTTGGAAAAACTATAAAGGGTACATTACAAAACTAGGTTTCTCTAAGGAGAGAAAAACGGTGGAAAAATACGCTCATGACATAGTTATTGTTGGGGCAGGTATAGCAGGTTTAAGAGCAACTATAGCTGCAGCAGAAATTAACGATAAGTTGGACATCGCAGTAATTTCAAAGCTTCATCCATTACGCTCTCATTCTGTCTGCGCCCAAGGGGGAACAGCCGCAGTTATGGGAGAAAAGGACTCGTATGACCTACATGCTTTCGACACAATTAAGGGGGCGGACTACCTAGCAGACCAAGATGCAGTAGAATTTTTCGTCAAAAGAGCAGCCAGAGAGATAATCTTAACAGAGCATTGGGGACTCCCATGGAGCAGAACGGAAGAAGGAAAACTGATTCAAAGACCCTTTGGAGGTCACAGCGTACCGAGAGCATGTTTTGCAGCAGATATGACGGGATTTCACGAAATGCACACTTTATTCGGAAAAGCCACATCCTACAGAAACGTTAATTTTTATGATGAATGGTTCGTCACATCCTTAATAGTTGAAGACAACACAGCAACAGGATTAACAGCCATAGAACTAAAAACTGGCGATATACATGCGTTCAAAGCCAAAGCCATAGTAATGGCCACTGGAGGTCACGAACGCATGTACGAATTCACAACTTTCTCACATACGACTACAGGCGACGGAATGGCAATGGCCTATCGGGCTGGAGCCCCATTGGAAGACTTGGAATTCGTCCAATTCCACCCCACAGGATTAGTTCCCCAAGGAGTACTCATAACAGAAGGAGCACGAGGCGAAGGCGGATATTTGCTCAACGCTAAAGGCGAACGCTTCATGAAACGTTACGCACCAGAAAGAATGGAACTAGCCCCCAGAGACGTAATATCAAGAGCAGAACAGACAGAAATCCTAGAAGGACGAGGATTAGAGGGACCTTACGGACCCTATATTGCTTTGGACTTAAGACATCTGGGTGAAGAAAAAATAAACGAGAGACTCCCCCTCATAAGAGACGTAGCAATAAAGCTTGGAGGAGTAGATCCAGTAAAAGAACCCATACCCATAAGACCGGCGGCCCACTACTCCATGGGCGGGATAAAAGCTAACGTCAAAACCGAAACACCTATCGCCGGTTTGTACGCTGCAGGCGAATGTTCCTGCATCAGCGTTCACGGCGCAAATAGACTTGGAACAAACTCCACTGCGGAATGTCTGGTTTTTGGAGCAGTAGCAGGTGAAGAAGCAGCAAAACAAGTATCCTCAAAAAGCTTTAAAGAATTTCCAATCGAAAAGCTTGCTCTAGAAGAAAAAAGGATTTATGACCAGATTCTAGGCAGAGAAGGAGACGAACGAGTGCCCGTTCTAAGAGACAAAATGAGACGTGTAATGAATGATAAAGTGTGGATATTTCGAACAGGCGATCAACTCCAAAGTGCCTTGAAGGAGATAAGGGAGCTTAAACAGAGATTTGCGCATATAAAGGTGGAAGACAAGTCTAGTACTTTCAATACAGGACTTACATCGGCTTTACAGCTTGATTTCATGCTAGATCTAGCTGAAGTTACTATAGTTAGTGCACTAGCAAGAACAGAATCACGAGGAGCTCATTCAAGAAGAGATCATCCTAAACGAGATGACGAAAACTGGTTGAAGCATACGCTGGCATACTATACTAAGGATGGTCCTAGACTTGAATACATTCCAGTTAAAATCACAAAGTGGCCACCTGCTGCAAGAACCTATTAGGAGGAAATAACATGAGCACTAAAATTGAAAAAATCGTTGAGTTTAAAATTCACCGTTACGATCCCCAAAATGGAAAAAGCTACATATCCACCTATAAGGTTCCAATCCGAAAAGGTACAACATTGCTTGACGCTTTCAAATATATAAAAGACAAATTGGACGAAACACTCACCTTTAGGCATTCATGTAGAATGGGAATTTGCGGAAGCTGTGGAGTAAACGTCAACGGAGAGCCAATGCTAGCCTGCTACACTCAAGTGTTAGACCTTGGAGTAGACTCTCTAGAAATAGCACCCCTTTCAAACATGCCGGTCATAAAAGATTTAGTGGTGGACATAGAACCTTTCTTTGACACTTTTAAAAAAATCAAGACTTTCCTGATAAAACCTGAATCTGAATTAACAAAGCTAGTAGCGTTTGCCCAGTCGCCTCTTGACCTAAAAAAATACTGGGACCTGACCCTATGCACAAAATGCTCCATCTGCTATTCGGCATGTCCAGCAGCAATAGATGAAAGATTTCTTGGCCCCTCAACTTTGACGGCAAACTACCGATTTATTTTAGACTCCAGAGATGAAGGATTAGAGGAGCGTTTGAAACCTACCGCAGACAATATTTGGCTATGCACTTCCTGTAACAGTTGCACGCTTTTCTGTCCCAAACTTGTTGACTGCTCAAATGCCATAGTAGACGAGCGAGGGTTAGTTGTTGAGTCAGGAATAATACCAAGAACAGTTAAAGATGTTCTTGAAAGCGTTTTTAAATACCATAATCCTATGGGAACACATCAAAGCAAAAGAATGGAATGGGCTAAAGAATTAAATGTTAAAACCTTCCCTGAAGTGACAAGAGCGGACATCCTATACTTTGTTTGTTGTTCAACAGCTTTTGACATTAGAAACCAAGAAATAGCAAAGGCCATGGCAGAAATATTCAACAGAATGGACGTCAACTATGCTACTTTAGGTATGGAAGAATGGTGCTGTGGAGACCATATTTTGAGAATGGGAGAAAAAGGACTTTTCGAAGAACTTGCCACCCACAACATTGAAATGTTTAAGAAAATCGACGTGAAGAAAATAGTCACTCTTTCACCTCATTGTTACAACACGTTCAAGAACGATAAACCCTATTCAGATGAAAGCCTAAATGTTCAACATTACACGCAATTTTTGGCTGAAGCCATACAAGCAGGCAAAGTTAAGCCATCAAAAACCTTGAAAAGAAGGATCGCCTACCATGACCCATGCTTCCTAGGAAAACGCAACGAAATCTACGAAGAACCAAGACAAATTTTACAGGCTATAAACGGTGTAGAACTTGTAGAAATGAAACGAACTAAGCATAGCAGTTTCTGTTGTGGTGGAGGAGCTGGAAGAGTCTGGACAGAAGAAGCCCAGCCGGAAAAAAGGCCTTGCGTCGAGAGAGCTAAAGAAGCGTTGGAGCTTGGCGTTGACATTATAGCTGTAGCCTGTCCCTTCTGTGTGACAACTTTAGAAGATGCCATTAAAGTTTTAGATGTGGAGAACAAAATCGCTGTGAAAGAGATTCTTGAAGTCTTCAGAGAAGCCTTCTAACACCTTCCTTCACTTTTATTTATACAAACTGCAAACCTTTGTTACTCAATGTAAATAAACATCGAAGCACTGGCATTATTAGAACAGATCGTTGAAGATAGATACCTTAATATATTTATCTCATAAAGGTATTAACTCTCACTAAAATAGGTTAAGTGTGGAGGAAATTTGATTGTACGGCTATGCTGGCAGAATACTTCACATAGATTTAACAACAGGAAAAACTTATACCGAGCCGCTAAACGAAGAATACGCTAAAAAATACATTGGAGGAATAGGTCTAGGTATACGTTTATGGCTTGACCATTCAAAACCAGGAGTAGACCCTTTCAGCCCAGAAAATCCCCTTATACTAACCACAGGACCTATCTCTGGAACAGTCTGGCCGACAGGCGGAAATGGACACGCCTTCGTCTCCAAATCCCCCCAAAGCTACGGTGTAGGAGAAGCCAAATCGCATGGTTCCTTTGGAACAGAACTAAAAAGGGCAGGCTACGATGCAGTGATATTCAAAGGCAAAGCAGAAAGACCAGTTTACGTTTGGATAGACGACGATTCCGTTCAAATTCTAGATGCCTCTCATCTTATGGGGAAATCTCCTGCTGAAACAGAAGATGCGATAAGGGAAGAATTAGGCGATTATTACATTCGTGTTGCAGCTATAGGTCCAGCAGGAGAAAAACTCGTCAGAATAGCATGCATAATAAACGACAAAACAAGAGCAGCTGGGAGAACAGGACTAGGTGCGGTTATGGGTTCAAAGAACTTGAAGGCAATCGCTGTCCGGGGAACGCGGGACATAGAAGTTGCAAAAACAGAAGAATTTATGGAATTTGTAAAAGAGTTTCACGAAAGAATGAAAGGCCCAGCCACCAAGAAATACAGAACACTAGGCACTCCTGAAAATGTTCTTGTCCACAACTCGTTGCACTGTATGCCTACAAGAAACTACAACAACGCACATTTTGAAGGAGCTGAAAAAGTAAGCGGCGAATCCCTCAACGAAAGATTCGTCGCCAAAATCATAGGATGCAGCTCCTGCGCCATGAGATGCGAGCATATATGCGTAGTAGCTGAGGGCCCATACAAGGGCACCATGACAAGAATGGAATACGAGCCCCTCTGGGCCATGGGACCATACTGCGGAGTAGACCGCCTCGACGCCATAATAAAAGGAATGGATCTTTGCAATTATTATGGTATGGACTCAATCAGCGCAGGAGTGATCGTAGGCTTCGCCATGGACTGCTATGAAAACGGAATAATAACAGACAAAGACACCGATGGAATTGAAGCGCGATTCGGGAACCATGAAGCCCTAGTTCAACTACTTGAAAAAATGGGTAAAAGAGAAGGAATAGGCGACATTCTCGCAGAAGGAGTAAAAATTGCTGGAGAAAAAATAGGAAAAGGCGCAGAAAAACTAGCCCAACATATAAAAGGAGTAGAAGTTACAGGATACGACCTTCGCTGCCTCAAAACCGCTGCATTAGGTTTTGCAGTTTCCTTCCGGGGAGCAGACCACAACCGCCATGGAGCCTATGCTTTTGATGTTAAAGGAAAAGTTAACCGCCTAGTCGTCGAAAAAGGCAGAGGAAAAATGGTCAAAGACATGGAAGACCTTTACACTGTTATTGACTCACTCATAGTCTGCAAATTCTCTAGAGGAACCTACTACAAAGGAATAGAAGACATGGCAAGACTCTACACCTTGGTCACAGGTATAAAAATGACACCAGAAGAGCTGCAGAGAAGCGGCGAAAGAATAAACAACGTCGCAAGAATATTCAACATTCGAGAAGGTTTAGGTAGAAAAGACGACACGCTTCCGTGGAAAGTTATGAATCAACCCATAACAGACGAAGGCCCAGCAAAAGGAGCCTACGTAAGCCAGAAAGAACTTGACTTACTATTGGATGATTACTATGAAGCCCGAGGCTGGACTAAAGAAGGTATACCAACAATTGAAAAGCTCAAAGAACTAGCCATGGACGACCTGATCCCTATAGTCGAGCAGAAACTCGAGAAAACAAAAACACCGGAGGAATAATCGATGGTTAAAATTCATGAAAGAAAATTTGTCACAGCTGATCCAGACAAATGTGTAGGATGTCAAGTCTGCGAATTTATATGCTCCTTCACAAAGGAAAACTCTTTTAATCCCCTAAAATCCAGAATACGCGTTGTAAGATTAAATCCACTAGTGAACGTCTCCCTAAGTTGCAGACTTTGCGAAGATCCCCCCTGTGTAGCGGCATGCCCAAGAGACGCCTTAACCCAATCGGAAGAAAACGGCACAATACTTGTTGACGAAGATAAATGCAATGGTTGTGGATGGTGCATTGAAGCATGCGACTACGGAGCCATCATGATACACCCAGAAAAGAAAGTTGTTTTCGTGTGCGACCTCTGCAAAGAACAAGGGGAACCCCAATGTGTTAAATGGTGCCCAGAAGAAGCTCTAGATCTAGTCACAAGTGATGTTCTAGCCCAGAAGGCAAGGATTGCAGCTACAAAGAAACTCTTCCAAGAAGCCTTAAAGAGTACTACAGCAACTTCCTAATTTTCTTTAATTTTAACTCTCCAATTTTTATCCAGAAAGAAGCCTCAACAAAAAATTAGCAATTTTTCTTGCAGCATCATTGACCTCAGAAGTTAATCCTTCTCCAAAATCCGTATTTTTTGGCTCTATAAGCAATAGAGCAATCTTTGTTTTGATCATCTGAGAAAGGTAGTCGCAAAAAACTCTTAATGGAAGCATGTGTGTCGTGTATGCCGAAAAAAATTCTAGGTCTTCAGATTTGACAAGTTTTGCTTCTCCAGGTTTTTGTCCAAGAATTGCAGCGTCTATCAGAAGAACATGAGTTGGGTTAAAATCTATTATTTGATGGAGAAAACTTTCTGGAACAGTTTCACATTCAATTAGATAAATATTGTCAGATACTTTTCCCTTTAAATTTTGAACAATTTTGATACCAACAAAATCATCTCTTCTTATAGGATTTCCAATGCCAGCAACAACAATTTTTTTAGCATCCGAAAGCCAGATTTCCAATTCTTTTCGAAAGCCAGATTTCTCGTTATTCATTAGGAGAATTCTCCAAACTACTAACTTTAGAAAGAAAATGTTTGTAAGGGAATAAGAGTTTCTGCTTTTAACTAATCAATTGGTCCTCAATTTCTCTAGGAGCTTTACAGGTTTCACCCTAAGCGTGTTCAAAGCAAGTTCTTCAGGAGAAAATCCCATAGCCAAACCTAATAATTGAGGATAGTGTAGTACTGGCATTTCAAATTTTTCATTAAAAGTTTTTTCTATTCGAGGCTGATTTAAGTCAAACATCAAATGGCAGAAAGGACAAACCGTTATCATCGCCTCAGCTTTTGCAACCCTCATATGATCAAGTTTTTCCCTAGCCATTTCAAAAGGAACTTCTTCGTTAACACCAATTATAGGGTTGCCACAACATCTAGCTTCATCCTGATAATCTACGCATTCAGCACCAGTAAGTTTTATGAGATCTTTAAGCATCTTCGGATTTTCTGGATCATCTCCATGTTCCACAAATTTTGTTGGACGAACCAAATGGCACCCAGAATGCTGGGCAACATACAGGTTGGTCAGGGGCCTCTTAACAGCGTTTTTTATTTTTTCAAACCTCACATCCTCTGCTAACACGTGAACAAGATGTTTAACTTCTGTTGTTCCTTTAAACTCCATATTAATCTCTTTTAAATATCCGTTTATTTTCTCTCTCAATTCTTTGTCTTCCTTAAGCATTTTATTTGTCTCGTTTAAACTACAAAAACAGCCATTACAGAGAGCTAGAATCTCTAGACCTTGCTTTTCTGCTACACAGAGATTTCGTGCAGCTAATGTTAACATTAGATCATGGTTCACCGAATCCATAGGATATCCGCAGCAGTTAAACTCTGGCATTTCAACTACGTCTACACCAAGTTTGGCAAGAACCTTTCTTGTAGAAATTTCATAACTTGAAAGACGATAAGGAATGACGCACCCTAAAAATAGCAAATATTTTGTTTCTGACATCTCAGCTTTCCACCTTCTCAAAAGTTTCTACACCTTTAAGCAAATTCGAAGAACCAGTAATCTGAAAAATCTTTTCAATATCTTCTAAATTGGGTTTTGGCAATGGTGGAAGTCCTAATCCTGCCCGCTTTTTATGATGCATCTCTCTAATCTCATATACATAGCCTCCTTTTAACAGATTGGAGGCAAGTACCGTGTAAACAAGAGGAATAACCTTATTCTCTTTCACAGTAAGATTTCTTAACACTCTAACAATGCCAGCTATCTCCACGTTTTGGGGGCAATGATCGACGCAAGTGAAGCAGTTAGAACAAAGCCACAAAGCCTTATCTGACAGGAGTCTATCTTTTAATCCAAACTGCACCATTCTTGCTATTCTTCTAGGTCTGTAGAACTCGCTGAATCTTGCTATTGGACAGTCAGCAGTGCATGTGCCACACTGGAAGCACAGCATGACTTTCTCGGCACCATGCATCTTGCTCATTTTATACTTAAACTTTGGATCCACTTCTTTGGCTTTGATAACATTTGAAACTTTCTCTTGAACCTCACTCATAGGCTCATTCCCCACATAATTTCCTTTTATGTTTCCAGATAGAAGTCTGATTAGTATTACAAGTAATTAAATAACGTTATGGTTAGCGTAAAGACTAAAAATGTTTCATTTTAAAATTTTAATTACGCCTAAAAGAAAAAGGTTTGTGTATAAAGAGGGAAAATTAAACGATTTTCTGGAGTAGTTTATCTGTTTTTATCTTATGTGACTCTAGAGCAAGCTCTTTTGGTTCTATTCCTAAGGCTAGTGCAAGAAGCTCTGCATAGTGAAGCACGGGCATATCATATTCTTCTTTAAACTTTGCCCTTATCTGAAGCTGTCCCATGTCTAAAGCTACGAAACAGAAAGGACATAGTGTAGAAATGCAATCAGCCCCAGCTTTCTTAGCATTAACGATTTTCTCTTTTGCAATCTGTAAAGCAAGATCGTCAGCATATCCTCTTAAAAGACCGCCGCAACATTTCAGTTTATTTCGGTACCATATGCTTTCGCTTCCCAAAGCTTCAATTAAATCATCAAATATTCGAGGACGTTCAGGATCGTCAAACCTCAAAAGTTTACTTGGTCTAAGAAGATGGCAACCAGAGAAAGCCGCTATTTTCAAATTGTTCAAAGGATTGGTTACTTGGCTTTTCACCTGTTCTAAACCTACATCCTTCATTAAGACTTGCAGATAATGCTTTACTTCCTTGGAGCCTTTGAACTCTTTTCCAGCATTGGACAATATTTTGTTTATTCTTTCTCGTAGTTCGTTGTTTTCTTTTAACATAGTATTAGCCATTGCAAGGGATTCAAAGCAGCCTGTACATAGCGTAACAATGTTTAAGTCGGCTTCTTCGGCAAGACAAATGTTGTAGGCTGCAATCGCTAAGCTTGTTTCTAAGTCTATGGACTGCAATGGTGGAGGGGCACAGCAGGTCATATTATCCAAGTCAACTAGGTCTATTCCCAACTTTGGTAGTGCTTTTCTAGCTGATAATTCGTAGTGGGGTTGACGTGCGGGAATTGTACATCCTAAAAACAATGCGTAACTTGTCATTGAGCCTCACCTTTTTTGAATTGAATCTTGGAGAAGCTGGTTGCTTGAAGAATTTTTCTCAACGCATCCATGTTTGCTGGCTTAATTGGCGGCAAGCCATATTCTTCTCTCTTCTTTTCCGCAAATTTGGAAACAGGGACTATACGTCCCTCATTAGATATTCCTTCAGCAAATGCTACGTATATGTCAGGAACATTGCCCTCTTGAATAGCTATGTTCCTTAAAGTGTAAATTACATCAGCTATCTCCACTTCTTGTGGGCAACGCTCCTGACAATTGTAACATGAGCAACACAGCCAAATGGTGTCTCCAGCTACAATCTCTTTTCTTGCACCGAGAAGAGACAGTTTAATTATTTCTCTAGGATTATATTTATCAGTGACTTTAGCTACTGGACAGCTACTTGCACAGGTTCCACATTGGTAACAGAAAGCTATTGTTTCTCCACCTAATCTATGTCTAATTTCATCAGAGAACTTCGAAGATACTGATTTTTCTTCATAGGTCATGATTATTTTGCCTCCTTTTAGGATGAAATCAGCTGTAATAATCCCAGTTTTTCTATCCTCTCAGTCATCTTCCTTGCTGTCTCGGCGAACTTGTCTCCTTCGATGTAAACCATGTTGAACATTTCCAAGCGTTCAGGCTCTATTCCATATTCTTTCAGCAAGATTTTAGCTAGATCAACTTTTCTTTTGGCTTTCTCGCTACCAACTTCGTAGTGACAACCGTCAGGTTTACATCCTATAACCATTACTCCCTGAGCCCCTGTCTTGAAGGCCTCGAAGATTTGTTGAACTTGTAATAGTCCGGCACAGGGAACTTTTAGCACCCGTATATTGGCTGGATATTGCATCATTGCCATACCCGAAGAATCTACTGCAGCATTGCCACATTCAGAACAGCTTATTGCCAGAATCAGAGGTTTAGATGTTCCATTTACAGACAATAAAGCTTTCATTTGAGCTGAGATTTGATTTGGTCTTAGATGTCGAAGTTCAATAGCGCCAACGGGACACGTGCCTACACAGACGCCGCATCCTTCACATAAAAGATCCGACACTTGAGCAACAAAGTGCCCTTCGTCTTTAGGTACAAGGGTTATAGCACCATAGGGGCACGTTACTGGACAGAATTCACAGTCTCCACAGTAATCTTCATTTACCACAGCAGTTTTCTGGTATTTAGTAATCTTACCTTTAGTAAGGAATTTTGCAGTTTTTACAGCTGCTGAGTGAGCATGCAGGGAGGTTGTCGGTGCATCTTTGGGGAAAGTTGCGCCTCCGCAAAGGAATATTCCCCTTCGTTTTGTCTCGGTAGGTCTGAGTTTTGGGTTGTATTCTTTAAAGAAACCGTCCTGGTCAAGCTCTAAACCTAAGATTTCAGCGAGCTCTTTTGTCCCTTCAGCAGGCACCATAGCTGGAGCTAATACCACTAAATCAGCTTTTAATTCCAAGAGCCTTCCTAACAGTTCGTCTTCAACATCAACTGTTAGAACCTTTTCCTCGGGATCATGGGAAATCTCGGCAGGTCTTCCTTTCACAAAGTTTATTCCCATCTCTCTAGCTTTCTCATAATAGTATTCATGTTCTCTTCCAGTTGCCCTTATGTCAATATAGCATATCGTTATGTCAGTTTCTGGAAAAGCCTCTTTGATAAGAGTGGCATGTTTAAGTGATATCATGCAGCAGATGCTGGAACAGTAAGGATTCCAACGTCTATCCCGTGAACCGACACATTGAACAAATACTATTCTTTTAGCAGGCTTACGATCAGAAGGTCTAATTATTTCCCCATTAGTAGGCCCAAAACCATCAATCATTCTAGCCAGTTCTAGATGAGTTATTACATCAGGATACTCGCCATAATGATACTCTTTTATAACGCTTGGGTCGTATTCTTTAAAGCCTGTGGCAACGATTATGCTTCCCACATCAAGAGTTATCTGCTCAGTTTTTTGGTTTAATTCAATGGCGTTAGTGGGACAAACCTCAACACATTTAGCGCATTCATTGAATTTGCAAGTTTCTGCATCAATAACGTATACAGGTGGATAAACTAGCGGCGTATTTATATAGATGGCTTTTCGTGTTTTTAGCTTTGCATTGTATTCATCAGGTACTTCGATGGGACAAACGGTAGTGCATAAATCGCATCCCACACACTTCTTTTCATTAACATACCTTGGTTTTTTCTCTATAGTAACCTTGTAGTTTCCAGGAACCCCTTCAACCTTAACAACCTTAGAGTTTGTCAGTATGTTAATATTTGGAATTTCAGAGAAACCTGAACGGTAAACACATTTCCGTGATGTGTTAGTAACTGTCTTGAGATCTGAAGTTGGGGATTGTATGCATATTGCACAGTCGTCTGTGGGGAAAAATCGAACTGCACGAGCGGCTAATCCCCCTAGGAAAGACTCTTTCTCCACTAAGTGAACCTCAAAACCCATGTCAGCTAAGTCTTCAGCTGTCTGCATTCCAGCAATTCCACCGCCTATGACAAGGACGGATTTTAAGGTTGGAAACTCCAGTTTCTCTATAGGCTCAAGAAGTTTAACACGCTCTATAGAAGCAAGAATCATAGCTTTGGCTTTTTCAGTGGCCTCTGATGGTGCATCTCTATGGGGCCAGGCACAATGATCTTTCAAGTCAACAACATCAACTAGACTGGCATTAAGCCCAGCTTCTTCAACAGCTTTAGTTATCGTTATTTCACTTATTTTTGAAACACTTTCTGCAACAACTACTCTGTTTACTTTTCCAGTTTTAATAGAATCAACAATTGTTTGTAGTCCTTGGCCTCGCCAGAATTCGCTGCCTCTCGCTACATATGTTACTCCAGAAACGTTTTTCACAAAATCGATTATAGCGTCAAAGTCCAAAATTTTGGATAATTGTTTTCCACAATCAGAAAGGAAAACTCCAACTTTAACTTCGCTCATTTCTCATTTTCACCTTCTTAAAGTCTTCAACAATCTTTTTTGGCTGTCATAGATTTCCACTTCTAAAGGCATTTCTCCCACAGCAAAATGAGTTGCGCAAGCAAAGCATGGGTCATATGCTCTAAAGGCCATTTCCACCTTGTTCAATATTCCATCTGTTACCTGACCATTACGGATTAGGCCTTTTGCTGCATTCTTTATCGACATACAAATCCCAGGCACGTTGTGAGTAGTAGCTACTATCAAATTGACCTTTTTAGCTAATGCGTTCTCGTCTAGCTGATAATGATGTATCAGGGTTCCTCTAGCCGCTTCTACTATACCAACACCTTCTCCAGGTTCTCCAGGTTTGTTTTTAATGTCTTTACTTGTTATATCAGGGTCTGTTATTAGTTCGAGAGCCCTTTCAGTAGCATACAGAAGCTCTATGAGTCTAGCCCAGTGATAAGCTAACGTATTATGAACAGGCTTTCCGCCAAGAGTATTGTACATTCGTTCATATTCTGCCTGTGCCAATGGAGTTGCCGTACCATCAGCAGCATTTAATCTCCCAAGAGGCCCAACACGATAGACACCATTTTCTACACCATCCACCAAACCTTTCCATCCAACTTTCTTTAAATATGGCATTTTCACATATGTCCAAGGTTCCACATGCTCTTCGATGATATCTAAGTACTCTTCGGGAGAGAACTTGACGAACTCCCTTCCTTCAGGATCTACAACTCTGACATCACCGTCGTAGAAGTTTACTTTGTTATTTTTGTCTACCGTTCCCATGTAGTAGGTTTTAAGTGTGTAGGGCTCGCTTTTTATGAGGTTCACATAGTCTGTGTTTTTGAGCACTATATCGTCGAAAAGTTTAAGGGAAAATTTAGCGAATTCAACACAGCTTCTCACCATTTTCTCAATTTCCTGTCTTTCTTCTTCATTTAGACCTTTGGCAACTCCGCCTGGTATACACGCGCTTACTGGATGCGTGGCCTTGCCGCCTAGAATTTCCGTTATCTTTTGCCCATAGGCTCTATGTTTTATAACTTCCTTACCTATTTCGAGACCAGCTTTCTCTATAACTCCCAAAATATTTCTTTTGGCCGGAGGAGCATCAGGGCCTACGACGAAGTCAGGTCCACCAAGATAGTAGAAGTGTAATGTGTGGTCATAGATGAAGTAGCCGCAGTACATGAGTTCCCTAAGCTTTTTGGCCGTCTCTGGTGGTTCCACGTTAAAAGCAGCATCAAGGGCTTTGGCACCTGCCATGTGGTGGGCTACCGGGCAGACTCCGCAGATTCTAGTTGTGATGATCGGCAAGTCTTCAGCTCTTCTTCCCTCACAGAACTTTTCGAAACCTCTGAGTTCTGGTACTTGGAAGTAGGCCTCTTCAACGTTTCCTTCGTCGTTAAGGAATATTGTTATTTTTCCGTGACCTTCAAGCCTTGTTATCGGATTTATAACTATCTCTCTCATTTCATTATCCTCCTTCGTAAAATCGAGTTTGCAAGAGAATATTTGTAGAAGGTTCCCACAGGGTCAACAATCTGTTCAATAACTTTCGAGTCTGCGACAATGGATGCAAAAGCGCTCATCATTGCAGCACCTTGGTCTGTTACTTTAGGAGCAGGTCCACCGCATCCTGTACACGGTATATTCGCGTTCAAGCATTGGGCACTACATCCGCCTCTTGTTGCGGGTCCCATGCATATGACTCCTTGGTCGAGAAAGCATGTCTTGAAGTCATCTTCTATCTCGTATATTCTTTTTATCTGGGTTATTTTTCTGTCTTTTTTCTCTCTTGGACATTCGTCGCATACGGATTTATTTAGTAGTAAGCTGGAGCCTTTTGGAGGCAGTTTACCGCTTAAAATTGCATCAAAAGCTTCAATTACTCGAGGAACGGGAGGTGGGCAACCTGAAATGAAATAATCTACATCCACAGTTTGGGCTAAGGTTTTTACAGTATCATAGAATTCTGGAAGCTCAAGCTTTCCTTCCTTCACTTTAAAGTGTGTTTGAGGTGTCACCGCTTCAGGGTTTTTTGTTGAGGGCGTTTCTAGATATGCTCTTTCAAAAATTTTTTCTTTATTCCAAAGATTCCCTAAGCCTATCACGCAACCGTCGCATGCACATGAGCCAAAAGCCACGAGAACTTTTGATTTTTGTCTTAAAAGCTTGGCCATATGCTCGTTTTCTTCTGTTCTTATGGCACCGTTGAAAAGACAAACATCTATATACTTGTCTGGCATGGCTTCAACGTCCTTGTATTTGATGTCTAATGCTACAGGCCAGAAGACTAAGTCTGCTTTTGCTACTACGTCTAGGATTTTTTCGTTTATGTCCAAAACAGCTATTTCACAGCCACCACAGCTTGCAGCCCAGTATAAGGCAACTTTCAGTTTCTCCATTCTACCACCATTTTTAATTTGTGTTTTTAATGAAAGAATAGATAATTGCAGTTTCTGTAATTTAAATTTAGCCATTAATACATAGAAAACAGATTGCACAATGAACTATGTTTATGTTTGAGTAAATAATTGAGTAAGAGAATCTTACGGGCATATTCAAAAGCTTCGGTTTCGAAATTCCTCGTATCTAAGATCCAAGTCTTTCTCCTTTTCTTAAATTTGAAACTTGTATTAATATTCCAAGATTAACTATTCTTGCCCATTAAATATTCATGAATAGCCCTAGCAGCTTTTTTGCCAGCGCCCATGGCGCTAATAACTGTAGCCTCACCTGTTACAATGTCACCGCCAGCATAAACTCCTTCGAGGCTTGTCTTACCTTTCTCGTCTGCTAATATAGTGCCCCAACGTGTAACCTTCAATCCTTCTGTTGTCCGTTGAATTATGGGATTGGGTGTTCGACCAATAGCAACAATAACAGTGTCTACATCCATAAGAAATTCTGAACCTTTAATCGGAATAGGTCTACGTCTTCCTGACTCGTCTGGAGGGCCAAGCTCCATGCAAATGCACTCCATTTGTTTAACCCAGCCTTTATCATCGCCAATGAATCGGGTGGGGTTAGCTAGAAACTTGCAAATTATACCTTCTTCTTCAGCGTTTTCTATTTCCTCTCTGCGTGCTGGCATCTCTTCCCTTGAACGTCTATAAACAATACAGACTTCTTCAGCACCCAGACGAAGAGCTGAACGCGCCGAGTCCATAGCCACGTTGCCTCCTCCAATAACCGCCACGTGCCTACCTATTCTTATGGGCGTATCATACTCGGGAAAGGCATAAGACTTCATAAGGTTAACCCTTATCAAAAACTCGTTTGCAGAATAAATCCCACCAAGATTCTCACCAGGTATCCCCATAAAACGCGGCAAACCGGCACCTGTGCCAATAAAAACAGCATCAAAGCCCTCATCCTTAAGTAACTCAGGAATCGTGTAGATTCTTCCAATCAAATAACCGAGACGAAGCTCAACGCCCAACTTCTGAATGTAGTCGACCTCTGCTTGTACGATGCTTTTCGGCAAACGAAATTCGGGAATCCCGTAAACCAAAACTCCACCAGGACTGTGCAAAGCCTCGAAAATCACAACTTTATGTCCAAGCTTAGCTAAGTCAGCCGCTGCTGTCAACCCAGCTGGACCTGCACCAATAATAGCTACTTTTTTCCCAGTAGGAGGAGCCAGTTTAGGAATTGCGACGCCTTTTGCCCGCTCCCAGTCAGCCACAAATCGTTCCAACCTACCAATGCTTACAGGGTCACCAACTTTCCCCAGAACACAGAATTTTTGACATTGTCCTTCCTGCGGACACACACGCCCGCAAATCGCTGGTAAACTGTTCTTCTCCTTAATCTTCTTCACTGCTTCGTCAAACTTCCCCTCTTTAATAAGACGAATGAAAGCTGGAATATCAATTTCCACAGGACAACCCTGCACACATTGGGGTTTTGGACATTGTAAACAACGGTTTGCCTCTTCAATAGCCTGCTTCTCTGTATAGCCCAAAGCAACCTCGTTAAAGTTTCGCCTACGAACTTCAGGTCTCTGCTTAGGCATAGGCACGACTTCTTTCTTAATTTTCGGTTTACTTTCTGCCATCCCTGCAACCTCCAAGCTGCTCCCATAAAAGAGAACTTAATCTTTCTTCCGGAAGAAACAGTCTCTGCCTCTTTATCAGCTGATCAAAATCCACCTTGTGACCGTCAAACTCTGGGCCATCTACACATGCAAATTTCGTTTCTCCACCTACGTTAACTCTGCATACGCCACACATCCCCATCCCATCAACCATTATAGGCATCAAAGTTACAATAGTAGGTATGCCGAAAGACTTTGTAATTTCGCAGACGTTTTGCATCATTACAACGGGCCCCATAGTAATGCATCGATCAACTTTTTCCTTTTCCAAAACTTCTTTCAAAAAGCCTAGACCCTTATAGCCTTTAGAACCATCGTCAGTGGCCACATAAAAATTGTGGCTTAAAGCCCGCATTTCCTCTTCAAAAAACAGCAGTTCTTTTATTCTCGCCCCAATAATTGTTATGATTGTGTTCCCTGCATTTCTAAGGGCTTTAATTTGCAAAAGCATAGGGGCTATCATAACCCCGCCAGCTACACATAAAACTTTTCCAAAATTTCTTATTTCGGAAGGAGTACCTAAAGGACCCGTTATGCTTAGTATAGAATCTCCTTCATTTAAAAGTCCAAGCTGCTTTGTAGTTTTACCAACCTCGTTAAACACAAATGTTATGGTTCCCTTTTCAGCGTTGTATCCAGCTATTGTTAAGGGGATACGTTCGCCCTTTTCGCTTACGATAAGTATTATAAACTGCCCCGGTTTAGCTTTTTTTGCTATTTCTGGAGCGTGAACCTCGAAAAGTTTGATTTTTGGAGCTAGCTCTTTTTTAGTTACAATTTTATACACGAGCTTTCGCCTCCATCTCCTCAAGCTTTAAAGGCGGGAGAGCAGCTATTTTCTTTAAAAATTCGTCAAGTTTTTCATTAAACTCTCCTACACATCTGGGGGAAACCATGAAAACTTCAAAGCGATCAAACAGATTTTTTTTCTTTAAAACGTCTCTAAGCACAGTTACATTTCTTTCAGCAATTTCTCTGCCCTCTTGCAGTTTACAATCATCTTCTGAACACACAACGGCTAAAACACCGTCAAAACCACTATATAAGGCCTCAACAACATGCACGGGGTCAAGAGCCTTAAAACATGGAATTTCCATCGCTACAGCACCTTTCTTGAATAAGAAGCACTCTGGATCGTCTAAAGCAGAAAATTCTGACCATTGACAACAGAAAACTAATATTGCAGGAAACTTTCCCTCAGCCTTAAGCTTTTTAACAGCCTCCCCATAAAGCCATATTTTTTTGCTAATAGTTTCAAACTCAAAATCTTTAACCTGAATTGCCATATGTGGACAAACTAACGCGCATGCCCCACAGCCCATACATGCCTCTTGAACTATCTTCGGAGTTGCAAATTCCTCTGCTTCTATAGCACCATAAGGGCATATAAAAACACACTTGTCGCAACCCACACATTTCTCGGTGTCATAGATGACCTTATGAGAATACTTTATCACTTTCAAAACATCTTGGTCATATCCCAGTTCTTCAAGCACCATTCTACTGAGCATAAGTCTTCTAGCATTGATTTTTGTGCCTTCTTTAAATCTGCAAAAATCATCCTCACATTGAATAGAAACAATGTTTTTAATTCCTGATTTTAGCACATGAAAGATAAACTCTGTTGGAACACGCCCAGAACATGGTAAACGCAATGGAATATAATTTTTCAGCTTTAAACCTTGACCTTCCAAAATTTCTTCAACTTCACATGTCGCTGGAGAGTTCCCTCTACACATCAAAACAAGCGTGTCGCTTCCATTCTTCTCACGCATACAAGTTACATAGTTGATCAGACTTTCATAGTCGTAATACACAATTTCTATGGCAAAAGAGGGACATGCACTATAACATATTCCACAGACCTGACACTTTTGGATGTCTATTTCTACCTCATCTGTTTCTGGATCGCGTTTTACAGCTTCAAAAGGACACACAGAATAGCAAACAGAACATTTACTGCAATAATCTTGGTTAATTTTAACTGCAGCACCGTATGATTTACTCATTGACATTTCTCCAAAGACGCTTTAACAGCAAGACTATCTTTGCTAGATAGAAGTATTTTGAAAGGTAGATCCCAAAATATAATACTTTTGGGAAAGCTACTAAAGTTTGTAATAATAGGGTCTTCGAATGTAACCATAAGCTTCTAGAGCAGAAGTAATTCCCTGTCCCACCGCTGTTCCAACCTGCTTAACGGGATGGTTTGTAACATCACCCGCAGCGTAAACCCCAGCTATGTTAGTCCTTTGTCGAATATCAATTAGAATGAAACCTTTTTCATCCACTTTAACCCCCGCTTCTTTAGCTAATTGGCTGTTAGGATCCTCCCCTACCTGAACGAAAACACCGTCAATAGGTAGCTCAATGGTTTCTTCAGTTTTATTATTGTAAAGTATAGCTTTTCCAACAATTTTTTCGCCTTTAATCTCTTTTAATTCCATGTTCCACAAAATTTCCACGTTATCCTTTTCCTTAAGCGCTTTTACTAGTGCCGCCTCAGCGCGAAAAGTTTCTCTTCTATGAGCAATCTTAACTTCAGAGGCAAGCTCGGATACATATAGAGCCGTTATAACTGCAGAGTTTCCGCCGCCAACAACAAGAACCCGTTTTCCTTTGAATAAAGGACCATCACATATACCGCAATAACTCACTCCTCTGCCACGAAATTCTTTTTCCCCAGGAACTCCCAACTCCCTGTAATGAGAGCCAGACGCGATTATAACGGCTTTTGTTTCATAAGTGGCTCTGCTAGTTTTAACTAATTTTATTTCGCTTTTAAGATCTAAGCTTACTACTTTTTCAAATTCCTTGATAGTCACGCCTGCTTTTCGACAGTGCTTTGCCATCAACTGGGCTAGTTCCAGTCCCTTGATGCTTTCAAAACCAGGATAATTTTCGATTAAAGGAGCATCTGCTGTTGTCCCTCCAACCATTTTTTCTTCCAGAACCAATGTTTTCAGTCCACTCCTTGCAGCATAAATTCCAGCAGCTAACCCTGCTGCTCCAGCGCCTATGATTATCAAATCCCAATTTTCCATTTCAAATCGCACCAAACACCATTTTAGTTAAGGAGTTATTTATATGTAGAATTTTAAGAATTGGCAGATCTCCATTAGTTTTAGCATCTATTCAACTTCTGCGTTTCCGCAGCTTACTTATAAATGGTACAGATAGAAAAACGATCCTTTCAAAATTTTACTTTCAGATAAGGATGAATAAAAAGACTGCCTCTAAAGTGCAAGGGATAAGAGTTCCGCTATATCCATTATTTGAATTTTGCCTTCGTTTCCCGTTGTTTTTACTGCATCTTCAATTGTTAGGAGACAGAAGGGACACGCCACTGCTAAAATTTCTGCACCTGCAGCAACAGCATCTATTACACGTGTTTCAGACAACCTCGAACCTGGAATGTCAACCCACATTCTCCCACCACCACCTTCACAGCAGAGACTTCGAGCTCTCGAACGGTCAAATTCTAAAAGTTCTGCTCCAGGAATGCTTTCGATGATTTTTCGAGGTTCCTCGTAAATGCCGTTTTGTTTGCCCAAAAAGCATGGATCGTGATAGATAATCTTCTTGTTTACTTCTTTTGTGAGCGACAATTTACCCTCATCAATCAATTTAGCGAGAAATTGCGTGTGATGTTGCGGTTCAAAATTGGTTTGGTTGTAGCGATTTTTGAAGGCGTGAAAGCCGTGGGGACAGCTTGTTACAAGCTGTTTAATGTTGTATTTGTTAAAGATTTTCATGTTTTCCTCTACAAGAAATTCAAAAAGCCCTTTCTCACCCATTCCATAAACTTCGCTTCCACAACAGTTCTCTTCATCGCCTAAAACACCAAAGTTTATCTCTGCTTTTTCAAAACATTTAACAAGATCTTGGGCTACGCTTTGGATTCGGGGATCATAAGCGGAAGTGCAACCAACATAATAGAGCATTTCAGCCCCTTGCGAGATATGTTTGACATTCAGGTTTTGACTCCACTCCGAGCGCTTACTGCGTATTCTCGCCCAAGGATTACCATTCTTAAAAATACTCTCCAAAGCATCACGGATTGTAGGAGCAATCTGTCCGCCCTCAACTGCCATACTGCGAATGTCTATTAGAAATTCGTAGGGATCTAAATCTTTGGGACAGCGAATACCACAAGTTGAGCATGTGGTGCAACTCCACAACTCATTTTCAGGATGAATTGTTAACCTACCAAGTGCTGCCACTTCCCGCATATACCTTCTAATATTTAGATTAGCCTTTTTTGCTACAGGACAGCTTCCAGTGCACATCCCACATTGGATGCATTCAAGGAGTTTATGCTTTTGAACGAGCTCTTGGGCGTTCATTTTCCATCACATTTGCTGAAAATTGGGAGTAAGATTTTTAATAAGTGTTTTCCCCTCTATGAGACAAAATATACCATGCAATACGGAGATTGCTTGGAATGGAAAAGGGAACTCCTAGAATTGGCATATTTGTATGTGAGTGCGGTGGAAACATAGGCGATGTGATTGACGTTAAATCCGTTTTAGACGCCGTCAAAAACTGGGAAGATGTTGTCATTGCAAAATATCATAAATATCTATGCTCAAAGCCAGCCCAAGAAATGATTTTAGAAGCCATAAAAAAGAACAATTTAGATAGAGTTGTGGTTGCAAGCTGCACGCCACGCATGCACCTAGCAACTTTTCAAAGCGTTCTAGAACGAGCGGGTTTAAACCCTTACATGCTTGAGTTCGTAAACATAAGAGAACAAAGTTCATGGGTTCACGGACCCCAACCTTCTGCTGAAGCCACCAAAAAGGCAATCAGCCTTATTAGAGGGGGATATGAAAGAAGCAAACTGCTTGAACCTTTAGAAACTATTAGCGAAAAGGGTTCACGAGAAATACTTATTATCGGGGGAGGAATCGCAGGAATTACTGCAGCTCTTCAGTTAGGTTATTTAGGTTATAAGATTCATTTGGTTGATCGAAAACCCAGCATTGGCGGAAACATGGCAAAACTGACAAAAGTTTTTCCAACCTTAGATTGCGCCCAATGTATCTTAACTCCTAGAATGGCAGAAGTTGGCAGGAATCCAAACGTGAACTTGCTTACATATGCTGAAGTACAAGAGGTTAGTGGACGACCAGGAAATTACTATGTTAAAGTTTTCATGAAACCTAGAGGTGTAGATGTCGAGAAATGTAGAAGTTGCGGCGTATGTGCAAAAGTTTGCCCCGTAACCATCCAAGACGAGTTTAATGAAGGATTATCAGAAAGAAAAGCAGCCTACATAGAGTTTCCTCAAGCGGTTCCCTCTGCTTACGTCATAGACTTCGACGCTTGCAACAAATGTAGAAAATGTGAACAGTATTGTCCAGCCAAAGCTATAAACATAGATGACAAAGGTAAAACTGTCGAACTACATGTAGGCGCCATAATTTTAGCTACGGGCTATCAACTTTTCGATGCTCGCCGCTTGGAGATGTACGGATATGACATCTACAAAGACGTTATAACTATGATGGAATTGGAGAGACTTACTTCGGCAAGCGGCCCTACGGGAGGATATGTTAAACGTTCTGATGGAAACGATGTACGGAAGATGGCGATTGTACTCTGCGCTGGGTCACGAGACATGAATTATATTCCTTACTGTAGCCGTATATGCTGCATGTATTCTTTAAAGCAAGCTTTTGTTCTTAAAAAAATGCTTGGAATAGATGTTACGATTTATTACATTGATATTAGGGCAACTGGAAAAGGTTATGAAGACCTTTATTGGCGAGATCAAGAGGCAGGCGTTGTTTTTATAAAGGGTAAGGTTGCTGAAATTTATAAGAATAATCAGAATGGTAAGCTTGTTGTTTTGGCTGAAGATACTCTTACAGGGGAAACTAGGGAAGACGAGTATGACATGGTAGCTTTAGCTACACCAATGGTTCCTCCTGTTGGGCTTAAAGAGCTTGCAGATAAAATGAAGGTAGCCATCGGAGAGGATGGTTTCATAACTGAGAAACATCCAAAACTTGACCCTGTGGATTCGCTTGTAACTGGAATTTTTGCTTGCGGTTGTACGCTGAGCCCGAAAGATGTACGTGACACAGTTTCTGACGCCTTGGGTGCTGCAGCTAAAGCAGCATTGTTCTTAAAAAGCGAGTATATCACCACAAGTCCAGAGAAAGCTTTTGTTATTGCAGATTTATGCGACGGATGTGAAGCATGCATCCCTATCTGTCCAGTAAACGCCATCTCCATGGTAGAGGGCAAAGCAAAAATTGATCCATTCCAATGTATAGGTTGCGGAGCTTGTATACCTATTTGTCCAAAAGGAGCTATCGATTTTAAGAATGCTACTACAAAACAAATTATCGCAAGCTTGAGGGGTGTTTTAGCTGACAAACAGCCCGATGAAGTACGAATTGTGGCCTTTGTAGATAAGAATGTAGGTTACACTGGTATGGACTTTTTAGGATTAGACCGTACTAATTATCCTGAAAATGTAAGAATTATCCCGGTGCCTTCAACGGCTATTCTAGGCTTAAAACACCTGCTTTATGCCTTTGCTTATGGTGCAGATGGTGTTTTGGTAATTGAGGGAAACGAAGACATTGATGAACACTTCACAAAAAAGAGAATGATTGAGTTTAGACAAGGACTGGCAAAGTATGGTGTAGAAACCATGAGAGTACGGTATAGCTATGTGCCCTTGCCTGTCTATAAAAAAGCTGCAGAACTGTTTACCATGTTTACAGAACGCATCAAAAAGTTTGGTCCATTTCCAGAAGAAAAAAGAAACAGCATTAAACAACAATTGCAAACTTGAGAATGCTTACCTAAACAACTTTTTCAAATTTTATTTTTGCAGCACCACATATTGGACACTTTTCAGGAGGTTCCCTTTCAACGGTGTAGCCACACACACTGCAAACGTAGTACTCTGTAGAACGCTGAGCTATAAAGTGATCAAGAGCCTTTTTGTAGAGTTTAGCATGTTGAGCCTCAACATCTCTAGCCTGGGAAAACACTAAGGCAGCAGCCTCTTCTCCGTCTTCTTCTGCTTGTTTTATCATTTCAGGATAGTATACTCCATTAACTGCTTTTTCTTTTTGAAATGCTCTTTCCAAATTTGTTTGAGTATCTGCAATCGCTTCAAGAAGTGCAAAGTGCCTTCGAGCGTGGATACTTTCAGCTTTAGCCACTGCTCTAAAAAGGTGAGCTATTTGAGGTAAATCCTCCTCTTCAGCTTTTTGAGCATACATCAAAAGCCTTTGATAAGCTTTTGCCTCTTCAACAAAGGCTTTATGTACGTTATTGGCAGTTTTTTCTTTCAACAAGCACCAACATTTATTCATGCTTCCATATCTTTATTATACTTTCTATAAGGTAATACAATAGAAGCTTGTTTTAGAACTCCATCGTGGAAGCAATAAAAGATATGTTTAGAATGCATATTTTCAAGCAAAAATTATATGAAAAAGAGGTAAGCAAGTTTCTTCACAAGATCTGAAAGAGGAGAAATGTCTTGAACATTATCGTTTGTGTTAAGCATGTTCCAGAAACCGCTGAAGCAGAGTTAAAAATTGATGCAAGTGGCAAAGGCATAGAAAAAACTGGTTTAGTTTATGATATCAACGAGTGGGATGACTATGCCTTAGAAGAAGCAGTGCGTATCAAAGAGAAAGTCGGTGGAACAGTCACAGCCATAACCGTAGGACCGTCAGATGCAGATTCTACTTTGCGCAAATGTCTAGCTAGGGGAGCCGATTCAGCTATACGTTTAACAGATCCAAAATTTGAAGGATCAGACGCTTATGCAATAGCAAAAATTTTGCACAGTGTCATAAAAAATATGCAATACGATTTAATATTGACTGGACTGCAGGCTGGAGATGATGGATACGCTGCAGTAAGCCAAATCTTAGCGGAAATGCTTGGAATACCTCACGCAACCATGGTTAAAAAACTTGAATTAGATAACGGCTCAGCAAAAGTGAACCGCGAACTGGAAGGTGGCCTAGAAGAAGTTTTAGAGATAAAATTACCTGCGTTATTTGCCGTTTCTACAGGAATAAACGAGCCTCGTTACGTTTCCATAATGGGGATTAGAAAAGCCATGCAAAAGGAAATCAAAGTTTTAGGCTTAGCAGACACAGGCTTAACAGAGGCTGATGTGGGTGAACAAGGCTCATGGCTAAAAATAGAGAAGCTCTATGTGCCGCCAGTCGAAAAACAAGCAGAACTCATTAAAGGATCTCCAGAAGAAGTTGCAGAGAAAATTGCTGAAATCCTGAAGGCAAGGGGGTTAATATAAAATGGTAGAAATATTTGTTTTAACCGAACATAGACAAGGACAAATTCGTGACATTACTTTCGAAATGCTTACAAAAGCCCACGAAATAGCTGGAAATACAAACGCAGAAACTACGGCCCTAATTCTCGGAAAAGACGTAAAAGATAAAGCTGCTGCCTTGACAGAATATGCTCAAAAAGTAATCTTAATCGAAGACCAAAAACTAGAAAATTTCAACTCTGAATTCTACCAGAAAGTACTTACTCAGCTAATAAAAGAACACAAACCCATCTTGACAATGATAGGCCATACAAGCTATGGCATAGAACTAACTCCACGATTAGCAGCAGCTCTAAACACACCCTTAGCGACAGATTGCATAGACGTAAACTTAGAGAATAAAACGCTGCATGTAACAAGGCAAATGTATGGCGGAAAGGTAAACGTTAATGCTGTTCTGACCCAGGCAGAAAGTTATATGGTGACTATACGTCAAGCAGCTTTCACAGCTCAAAAACCTCAGCCTCCAGTGAATGGTCAAATCATAGAAAAACCTTCGCCATTGACGGAAGAGCCGGCAACAAAACGGTTTGTACAATATGTTTTGCCACCACCAGGAGGAATAGACATAACTGCAGCGGAAAAATTGGTGTCTATAGGAAGAGGAATAAAAGATCAAGCCAACATGCCCATAATAGAAGAACTAGCTAATGCCATAGGTGCAGCAATAGGATGCTCTCGCCCCATAGTAGACAAAGGCTGGCTTCCAAACGATCGACAAGTAGGCAGCTCAGGAAAAACAGTTAAACCGAAACTCTATATAGCTATAGGCATAAGCGGCGCTTTCCAACATGTCCTAGGAATGAAAAACTCTGACCTTATAATAGCCATAAACAAAGATCCTAACGCGCCTATATTCAACTTTTCCGATTATGGCATTGTAGATGACCTATTTAAAATAGTGCCAGTGTTAAAAGACAAGATAAGTGAACTAAAGTCCTGAAAGAACCTTAAGGAGAAAAAATATGGAGTTCAAGCTAACGCCAGAACAGCTAGAAATCAAACGAGCTGCCAGAGAATTTGCAGAAAAGGAAATCACACCAGAACTTGCACTAGAATACGACCAGAAAGAAGAATTCCCTGTGGAACTATACAAAAAGGCAGCCAAGTTAGGCTTTACAAGCATGCGCATCCCTTGCGAATACGGCGGACAAGGTTATGGAGTCTTAGAAGACTGCATAGTAGTGGAAGAATTATGCCGCGTAGATCCAGGATTAGGCGTGGCCATATCCTTAGGAAATCTCATGGTTCCAGACGTTCTTTTAAAACATGGCACTGAGGAACAAAAACAGAAATACATTCCGCCACTGGCTAATGGCGAAAAAATAGCAGCAGCCGCTTTCACCGAACCAGAACATGGAAGCGACATAACTCGCATGGACACAACCGCTGTCAAAAAAGGAAATGAATGGGTAATAAATGGCGACAAACAGTTCATAACCAATGCGCCCATAGCAGATATCTTCATAATCTTATGTCAAACGGATCCAGATGCCAAGCCATCCCATAGAGGACAAAGCCTATTTCTAGTAGAAAAAGGAATGCAGGGGCTGGAAGCAACAAAACTTCATGGAAAAATGGGAATAAAATCATGCGTTACGGGCTCCCTTTCCTTATGCGATTTACGTATTCCGGAAATAAATCTTGTAGGCGAACTAAACAAAGGCTTCTACTATACTCTTGAACTTTTCACTGGAACACGAATAACCGTTGCAGCTCAGGCCGTGGGCATAGCGCAAGGAGCTTTAGAAAAAGCCCTAGCTTATGCAAAAACCCGAAAACAATTCGGACAACCTCTCATAAACTTTCAAGGAGTTTCATTTAAAATCGCGGAAATGGCCATAAAAATAGAAGCAGCCCGTATGCTAACCTACAAGGCTGCATGGATGTACGACCACGAAAAACCAAATCCCGTCGCGACTTCCATGGCTAAAGCATATGCCAGTCGAGTGGCTATGGAGGTAACTGATGACGCTATCCAAATTTTCGGTGGTTATGGATATTTGGCGGATTATCATGTGGAACGTTTCCACCGTTGCGCTAAAATAACTGAAATCTACGAAGGAACAAGCGAAATCCAAAAATTGACTATAGTAAACTTCCTGCAAAAATAGTAATTTCTCTTTTTTTATATTTTTCCTATTGCAATCGTATTTTATTATTTTGAATGAAAGTATGGGATTATTTTTTCAGAATAATCCTTCAAAACTTGACGCGGGTTAGGTCCAGCATTTATGAGAAGGAGATGTTTCGCGCCTGCTTTTATATATTCGGCAATTTTTTCTATACAATCTTCAACAGTTCCAGCTACAGAAAAATCAATAGCTGCTTCTATGGGAATAACATCGCTATAAGTTAGAAATTTTGAAACCCATTCAGAGTCAGCAAGTGCTCGGAAATAAGAGAGTTCACGCAAATCATTTGGCAATTCTACTTCATAGCCTGCTTCGGATAATAATTTTGGGGAAGGAATTATCTGGGATCTTATTGATTCTATTTGTTTGTATGCTTCTTCTGCATTCTCGGCAACGGCGGTGTATAAATAAACCCCAGTATCTATTTGATCAAGCGACCTGCCAGCTTTATCTGCACCTTTTTGTACTAGTTCCAACCGTTTTTTGTATAGCTCAGGAGAAAGCGGAATTGATAGCCACCCATCAGCCATTTCTCCTGTTAATCTTAATGTTCGAGAACTGTTTGCTCCAAAATAGATAGGGACTTTACCGTGAATGGGAGTGATTTGTAAGAATGCTTCCTTAAACTTCCAAAATTTTCCTTCGTAAGTTAATATTTCACCGGCCCAAAGTTTCCGTATAATTTTTACAGCTTCAATAAGCTTAGATACTGGTTTTGACCATTCAATTCCAAAGGGCTCTAAATTCATAGCCTCCCCTGCACCAAGCCCAAGTATAACCCGTCCACCAGAAATATGATCTACAGTTGCAACTTTTTGAGCTAATATGGCAGGATGATGCCTATGTGGATCACTAACACAAGTGCCTAAAATCGCATTGTTTGTAGATACGGCTGTAGCCGCCAATAAAGACCATGCCTCTGGAACAGTTCCAGGAGGTATAAATAAAAGATGATCTGGAACCCAGATGGAATCAAAACCGGCTTCTTCATTGACTTTAGCTATTTTAAATAATTTATCTATGGGAGCCGCGGGAATAGGCAAAAAGCAACCGAACTTAAATTCAGTATCTGATGATTTCATGGCCATTACGCTATACAACATTTCCACTAACCCATAAAAAGTTTTCAATCATCCATTGGGTTAAAGAGGTTTAACATTATAATTAAATAAGATCGAATGAAAAGGCTTTTATTGAATTTGCCTTCCAAGTTAACGTAAAAGGTGAGAACCTTATGGAATATAAATACTTGAAATATGAAAAAGTCTCTAGTTTCTTGATGCCTGAAGAAGAAAACATTGCTTTAATAACATTGAATAGACCCGAAGCTCTTAACGCTTTAAGCAGCGGCCTTCTTAACGAATTAGACAACGTTTTAGAGGAAATTAGAAACGACGAAAAAATTAGAAGCGTTATAATTACTGGTTCTGGCAGAGCTTTCAGCGCTGGAGCGGATTTAAGTGAAGCCGGTTCTGGAGGCGATGCTGAGATGACGGCGAGAATGGAGCTAGGTCAAAAAGTGTTTGATAAAATAGAAACTTTTGATAAGCCAGTAGTTGCAGCAATTAACGGATATGCACTTGGAGGAGGTCTTGAAATGGCAATTGCTTGCGATATAAGAATCGCAGCAGAAAACGCGAGTTTCGGAGCTCCAGAAGTGAACATAGGGTTAATTCCAGGTTGGGGAGGATGTGCAAGATTGGCGAAATTGATAGGAAGATCTCATGCAACGAAAATCATCTTAACAGGCGAACGAATAGACGCTAAAGAAGCAGAAAGAATAGGACTCGTCACGAAAGTCGTTCCACCCGACGAACTAAGATCTACAGCCATATACATGGCGGGGACTTTAGCAACAAAGGCACCTATAGCAATACGTCTTGCTAAAAAGATACTTGCTAAAGCCATGGAAATCAGTATGGAAGAAGCAAACAAAATGATGGTTGAAGGCGGCCTAACCTGTGCAAAGTCTGAAGACATTATAGAGGGAATAGCAGCCTTCTTCGAGAAAAGAACCCCAAAATTCAAGAATAAATAAAACCTCTTTTCTTTTTTAAGTAAACATCAAAAGCGTCTACTTTTTATCTAACATTCTTTCTATTTTCTTCTATGACCCTACTGATAGATCTGGAAGAACTGTGCAAATCCCCTATAAGTATATTGCAACAATACAAAAATTCTGGAGTAAAAGTTTTTGGATATACTTGCAGTTACGTCCCAGAAGAATTAATATTATCAGCAGGGTTTCAACCCTACCGGATATCCAATATCGGAGCATCTTCAAGCTTTCTTACCCCAAGTTTCATTTGTCCTTTCGCAAGTGCAGTTATTGAAAACATTCTCAAAAATGAGAAATATTTTAGCGGTTTTATAGCAGCTCACACTTGCGACCCTATGTGGAGACTTTACGACATACTTAAAAAGAAAATATCAAAACCGCTATTTCTACTAAGAGTACCGCATAATACACAAAATGAAATGTCACTTGAATTCTTTAAAAAAGAACTTTATAGACTAAAAAAGTTCTTAGAAGAAAACTCGGGTAAAGCAATCGTCAATCAAGAACTGCTTAAGGCCATACAGCTATGTAATGAAAATCGTAGTCTCCTAAAGAATATTTACACTGCAAACAAAGACGGAAAGTATGTAATTGATGCTTTCGATAGATTTCAGCTAACTTTGGCAAGTATGTGGATGCCGAAATTGGAAATAAATACAAGGATAAAAGAATTTAAACCCTGTACAAAGCTAATCAGAAAAGTTAGAATACACCTAAATGGAACAGCTATTTATGATCTAGATTTGATAAAGATAGTAGGAGAATCCGGTGGATTCATAGCCTCTGACGATCTCTGTACAGGGTCAAGATATTTCTGGGATAACGTTGAAAAAACAATAGATCCTATTCAAGGCATAGCGCAAAGATATTTAACAAGAACACCTTGTACGCCTCAAGGCCCAATCGAAAGTAGACTTGAATACATAAACTTTATGATTAAAAAATTCAAAGTCAAGGGGATTATAACATTCACGGAAAAATTCTGCGATCCTCTCTTATATGACAGCGTACATTTAAGAAACTATCTCATGAAGGATGGAATACCTGTTACGCTCATAGAGTATGAAAATCCAGCGCAGGAGCTTGGTAGAATTAAAACGCGCGTTGAAGCATTCATAGAGTCCATAGGTGGTTAAATGAGTCAAGGAAAAGAAAGAAGTCGAATTCTGGAAACTACGAAGAAAATAGCTGAATTAATTATGGATCATTTTTCGAAAGCATGGGAGGCAAAATCCCAAAATAAACCCATTTGCTGGGTAACTGTATTTACACCTGTAGAACTTTTATATGCCATGGACGTTTATCCAGTTTCTCCGGAACACTTTGGTGCAATGTGTAGTGCAAGAGGGATGATCCTTGATTTTCTTGAAGAAGCTGAAAGAAAGGGTTACTCCCAGAATTTGTGTTCATATAGCAGATGTGGGCTTGGTTATGCTGTTAGCGGAATGAGAGGAATTATGCCTCCACCGGACATCTTGTTAACGTTTAGGAATTCTTGTGATGTTTACGTTAAATGGTGGCAGAACCTCCATATGCATCTTGGTACGCCATTGTTTATAGGTGAAGCGCCATATGTCTTAGATTATGAAGATTTAGATAATTATACATTGGACTATGTTTTAAAGCAGTTAGAACAGCTAATAACCCTTCTAGAAGAGAAGTTTAACCTCAAATTTGACATGGAAAAATTTGTGAAAACTGTTAAACTTTCTGACAAGGCAAGCCAGCTTTGGTTGGAAATCTTGAAACTTAGAAGAGTAAGACCTTGTCCTCTTGGAGGAAGAGATTCTGCTTCAGATATATTTCCTCTGGTAGTTTTGCAAGGGACAGAAGATGCAGTAAAGTTCTACGAGGATCTTTTAAAAGAGGTTAAGGAAATGGTTAATAAAAGAGAGGGAATCATCAAGGAAGAAAAATTCAGACTATTGTTTGATGGAATATGGTTATGGTATGCTTTTGACCTGATAAAATATTTCGAGGACAAAAAGGCAGTTTTTGTGTATGAACCTTACAGTGAAGCATGGGCCTGCAAACTTGATCCATCAAAACCCATGGAGAGTATGGCAAGAAAAATTCTTAGCATGGGTTTAAATGTGGACATTGACATTCGAATACAAAGATTTCTTGACAGCATCAAGGACTATCAAATAGACGGAGCTGTTTTGTTTTCTAACAGAAGTTGTAAATCTTGGGCAGCTCCCCAACTAGTCACTGCTGAGACATTACGAGAGAAGTTTAATGTACCTTATTTAATTTTTGAAGCCGATATGGCTGATCCTAGGCAATATTCTGAGGCTCAGGTAAAAAACAGAGTCGATGCTTTCATAGAAATTCTAGAGGAACACAAATGTACGTAGGAATAGATGCTGGTGCTTCTGCAACAAAGGCCGTCATAGTCAATGGAGAAGGCGAAATTATTTCATATGCTATTGTACCTTCAGGAATGAATTTTAAAGCTTCAACTAAAAAAGTGCTTGAAGAAGCCTTGCGATTAGGTGAAGTAAGGTTCGAAAAAATGGCCTATGTTGTGTCCACAGGCTATGGACGAGCATTAGTTAATTCTCATTCGTCTTCCTCCGAAATAGCATGCATCGCTCGAGGCACCTATAGGCTCTTTCCAACCGCAAGAACAATAATAGATGTTGGAGGCCAGGATTCTAAGGCAATAAAAATTGACAGTGAAGGGAGAATCTTAGATTTTGTAATGAATGATAAGTGTTCTGCAGGAACTGGAAGATTTCTTGAAGTTATGGCCAATCTGCTTGGTAAATCCATAGAAGCACTTAGCAATTTACACTTTAAATCTCTAAGACCAGTTAAAATAAGTAGTACTTGTACGGTTTTTGCAGAGTCAGAAGTGATATCTCATATAAGCCAAGGTTCTTCGTTAGAAGATTTAGTTGCAGGTATTCACGAGGCGATAGCAGAAAGAATTTATAATATGGCCAGCAGAATCGTGTTCGAAAAAGACGTTGTTTTCACAGGCGGCGTCGCTAAAAACAAAGGATTTGTCGACACATTAAGCAGAAAAATTGGCTTGACTCCATTAGTACCAGAGGAACCCCAAATAATATGCGCTTTTGGAGCAGCACTTTTAGCTATTAAAAAAAGTAAAGAAAACCGTTAACTACTTTCTGCAATAGATAAAAATTCCGTTAACCATATTTTTACTAACCATACCATTCTTCTCAAGAATGCTTAAATGAGCTATTGTTTCTCCCAAAGCTAAATATTTCTGGAATAGAGGAAATTCCTCCCAAGATTTATAGTGAATATCCCAACGAATTTTTGATGCTAATTCAAAAGCTGTTAACTTTTTGTTTCCAAGTTCTGATAAAATTTCGTTTAACCTGTTTCTATAATGATCTTTAAGCTGTCTAATCCTGTCATGATAATTGGTAAAAATCTCCTCATGAGCAGGTAAAACAACTTCAACCTTTAACTTCTCTATCTTGTCAAGGCTTTCTAAATATTCTTCGAGAGGATTCATATCTTCCATAAACTGGGCTACATGTGAAGAAATTGTTGGTAACAAGTGATCACCAGAAATAAGCATTCTCCAAGAAGGCTCATAGAGGCAAACGTGACCTGGCGAATGTCCAGGGGTCCAAAGAACTCTAAAGCTATATCTTCCTACATTTATTTGATCCCCATCCTCTAACTTATTGCTGGCTAGAGCAAGCTTTTTATAAGCTTCAGGCTCAAAAAAGGCAGGATGATATTTTTCGAGATTTCCTGATATGAAGATAGGGGCATCATAGCTCTTTAAAAAATTTTTCATACTTTGCACATAATGCTTTAAATCTTCGGACATTTTCTTTGAAAAATCAGCCTCAATACGATGTATTAACAGTTGTGATTCTTGGGATTTTTCCTTTAATTTGGGAACCAGACCTACATGGTCAACATGAAAGTGCGTCAACAAGATATCGGTTAGTTTATTGGTTTTTAAGCCTATTTCCTTAAGTCCGTTAGACAACTCTTGAAAAGTTTCTGGAAAGTTAAGCCCTGTATCTACAAGTAAATTTTTGTTCTCTGATTTTATTACATAAGAATTTAAGTGATTAAGAGGACTATAGGGCAAAGGAACCTTAATCTGAAAAACATCTTTAAAAATTTTTTTAATCATAGTTCTACACTACTGCTCAACAATAAAAGACAGCATTCAGTTCACCAAAAATAAAACGAGAGGAACTACTATTTAAAAAATGGAAAAAGGGAAAAGTTTACTAAGCATAGGCTGAGAAGCCTTTCCCTAAGATGGTATAGCCAGTTATCAACTTCATTATCTCACTGGTTCCATCAGGTATCGTCATCATCCTCGCGTCTCTGTAATATCTTTCCAAAGGCATTTCATCTGAAAGACCTAAGCCACCATGAATTTGCATTGCATCATACGTTACTTTGATAGCTGCCTCTCCTCCGTACACTTTAGCCATAGAAGAAAGTCTTCTAGCTTCTGGACTACCTTTTGAAATAGCAGTGAGAGCTTTGTAACCTAGGAGTTTTCCGGTTTCTATCAAAACATTCATTTTATAAAGCATCTCTTGGATCAACTGGAATTTTCCTAAAGGTTTTCCAAACTGCACTCTTTCCTTCGCATACTTCACTGCAGCTTCGAAGGCGGCTTCAGCAATTCCTATTGATGTTAGACCCATTCCTGCTCTAGGCAAGGTCATCAAAGCTGTGAAGGGCGCCATTTGACCAAACAGTTGGAGCATTCCTTCAGAAAGCGGCAACAGTTTCATCAGTTCGGGATCTGACATGGCTTTTCCCATCATAGTGTTCATTTCATTTTCCTTTGGAACTTTGCAATCTACTAGAAACATTTCACTAGTAGGAGCAGCCTTCCAGCCTATCTTATGTAGTTCATTTGTTTCGTAAGGGGAGACTTCTCTTTCAAGTAGAAAGAAAGTCTCTGAACCTATGCTGGAATCTATGGCTCCAACAAAGGCGGCATCTGAAATGGAAGCGTTACTTATCCATGTCTTGTTACCATTTATTATGTAGTAATCTCCTTCAAGTTTAGCCGTTGTTTTTAACTGGGAAGTGTCGCATCCAGCTTCTGGCTCTGTTTCAGCAAAGCATCCAATAAATTCTGCACGTTCAATTTTCGGCATCAATCTGTCTTGGGTTTCATCAGAGGCTAAAGGAACAAACATTGCTGGAATACTACTCATGCCGAAGAGTGGCAGCAAACTTGCCCAAACTTTTCCAACTTCCTCCGCCATTATTCCATACATAATTGGATCTTCGGCAAATATTGCCCTTGCACTTTCTGGATCAAGCCCTATGCCCACTTTTTTGAATTTTTTCATAACGTCTATTGCTTCTTCTCTAGTGAAAGGTCCTTTCTTGTCTCTTTCGTCGGCTATTGGAGCAAATTCTTTTTGCAAGAGATCTTGAAGGCTTTCCCTGAACATTTTTTCCTCTTGTGTAAATTCGAAGTCCATTTTCAACCTCCTTTTTGCTTATTTTAACACAGCAATCTTTTATTAATTTCTTGTCTATAGGCAATTTTTACAAATTCAAAATTTTCATTGCGTTTAGTCCAAGGATTTCCTCTTTCTCTTCTTCAGACAAATATGCACATTTTTTGATGTAATTTACTTCATAAATCATATCACTACCCCATACAACAGGATAGTCTGAGCCATAAAGAAGCCTTTCTAAGCCTATTTCCTCTCGTATTCTTTTCAAGATTTTCTCTGAATAAATAAAGCTGGAAACAGCTGCAGAATCAAAATATACATTTTCGAAGTTCCTAGCCAGTTCGAATGCTTCTTCAAACCATATTCCAGGTCTATAAGCACTATAGCTTCCTGCATGTGCTAAAACAATAATAGGTTTGTGCTTCTCCAGAATCGGTTTTAAATACTTGGGGTTTGCATCCTCTGAGAGTCGTGGATTCTCCCAAGGTCCAGGATCACAACCAGTATGGTAAAGAAGAATCAGTCCATTTTTTTCGCAGAACTCGCATATTCTTTCGAAATTTTTGTTCTCGATTGGAGAGAATAATTGAAGTGTAGGAAGCATTTTAATGCCCTTAAATCCAAGAGCCACTATTTCCTTGAGCTTCGTTTCTACGTATTCTTTATCTTTGTTCGGGTTAACAGAACCAAATCCTATGAACTTCTTTGGAAATCTTTTAACAATTTCCGCTATTTCTTGATTGGAGCTTTTAAGTTCTGGATAATATGTTATTAATTCTTGAAAAAATCTTTTTATTTCTTCTTCAATGGATGATGCTCGTGATCTGCCAAATCCGATTCCAAACAAGGATTCTAGGTGGCGTTTTCTTAATCTATTTTTAATTTCTGGTTTGTCCACATCCGATGGGTCTGCATCAACAGCTAACAAGACAGCTTTATTGACACCAGCTTTCTCCATCTGGTTTAAAATTTTCTTTTCGTGGAAAAATGGATGGATGTGGAAATCTATTATCAATTTTTTCGCTTCAAATAATTATAAAAAGAGAGAGGCAATGTTAAATCTTATGTTTAATAATTGTCTAAGGCAAAGGTAGATTAGCTTCTCTATAACATTCTCTAGACACTATATATCTTTGAATTTCCCCTGTTCCTTCAATTATATCTATTATTCTTGCGTCACGATAGAAACGTTCAAGATCAGAATCTACGTATCCGTAGCCACCGTAAATTTGAATGGCCTCATTTACAACTTCTTGAGCCGTTCTAGCTGCATAAGCCTTTGCCATTGAAGCATGTTTTGTTATCAACCTAGGATCAGCTTTTTTATCAATAAGCCAAGCGGCTTTGTAGGTGAGTAGTCTTGCTGCTTCGATTTTCATAGCCATTTCAGCGATTTTCCATTGAGTAAACTGGAAGCGGTGAATCGGTGTAAAGAATTGCTCTCTTTCTGTAGAATACTTAAGAGCATGTTCAAAGGCTCCCTGAGCTATGCCAACAGCCTGAGCTGCAATAGGGACTCTACTGTGATCGAAATATGACATTATCTGATGAAAACCTCTATTTTCTTGGCCAAGAAGATTAGTTAATGGAACTTTGACATCGCTGAAGGACATCTCTGCTTGTGGGGCGCCTCTGAAACCCATTTTGGGTTTTAATGGTGTAACGTCTAAACCAGGTGTTCCTTTTTCAACTATAATTTGGCTTACTCCTCTATAAGGTGGACTCGCGTTAGGGTCTGTTTGGCAGCAGACTATAGTAAACTCTGCAATATCGCCGCATGTAATGAATGTTTTAGTTCCGTTAATTTTCCAGTAATCCCCTTCTTTTACTGCCTTTGTTTCTAAACCTACAGTACCAGCATCTGATCCATGTGTAGGCTCGGTTAAAGCCATTGCACAAACTATTTCTCCTTTGGTTATTCGGGGAATATATCTCTCTTTTTGCTCCTCTGTCCCATAAAGAACCATAAGTCCAGCAAAGCCCACGCCTCCAAGAATAGACGCAAGGGTGGAATCAACTCTGTTGAATTCCTCAGACACTATGCATTCTTCAACGCAGCCTAATCCTTGTCCACCATACTTCTCTGGAAGGCTAACGCCGATAAAACCTAATTGGGCAGCTTTTCTATAGAATTCCCATGGAAATTCATATTTCTCATCATATTCTCTTCCTTTCTCGGAGGTAAATTCTTTTTCTGCAAATTCTCTGGCAGCTCGCTTGATTTCCAGCTGCTCTTTGGTAAATTCAAACTCCATTTTAACACCTCTTTTTTCTGTATTTTTCGGGCATTTCACATACTTGAATTTTTCCTTAAAGAAAGACAATAAACAACATCCAAGAGTTGTTTTAGATGACAAAATATTTTCATGAAAGAGTCTATCCCACTTTATTTTCTCCACGTCTAGTTACTGTTACGCTTTCAGAATGTGTTCTAAACGATGATATTTTTGGGACATAGAGTAACATGTTGTCGAAGGATAAAAAAAGAGGTATGTTAATAAAGTGGTTACTTATATGTGTAGAAACCTTTGCCTGTTTTACTACCCAGTTCGCCTTTCTTAATCATTTCTTCTAATAGTGGACTTGGCTTGTAGAATTCGCCGTATTTTGCTTCGATTTCTTTCAGTTTTGAAACTACAGTGTCTATACCTATACTATCTGCAAGCTCAAGAACGCCGATTGGCATGTTAAAGCCGAGTTTCATTGTTTTGTCTATATCCTCAGCGGCAGCGATATCATTTCTTATTAGCTCAGCGGCCATGTTAATTGAAACGTAAGATGACGTCATTGGATCAAATTTCTCTGCCTTCTCTTGTGGTATCTGTGGCATTGCCCATTTTCCTTTGTCTGGATAAGTGTAGAAACCCTTTCCAGCCTTGACTCCTAGTTCACCTTTTTCAATTTTCTCTTTTATTATTGGAGCAACCTTGAAATTCGGTTCTCTTTCCTCCATGAATTTCATAACGTGATAGGCTATGTCTATCCCCGTGAAATCTAATAGTGCGAACATGCCCATTGGCATTCCTGCCTTATACATCGTTGCAGCATCTACTTCTTCAACTGTATATTCGCCTTTTGAAACCATCCAAGCTACAAGGTTTGTGCCAGCAATAGTTATCCTGTTTGCAATAAATCCAGGCACATCTTTTTTACATAGAACAGGTTCTTTTCCAAATTTCTTTGCTAAGTCTATCGTAACATCAACGGTTTCTTGAGTGGTCTTTTCTCCTTTTATAACCTCAACCAGCCGCATCATTTGAGCTGGATTAAAGAAGTGCATTCCCACAACTTTTTCAGGCCGATTTGTCGCCTCAGCAATTTCCGTTATTGGAAGTGCGCTTGTATTAGTAGCCAAAATTGCATGAGCTGGAGCGTATCCATCAATTTCTTTAAAAATTTGTTTTTTCAAATCTAATCGTTCTGGAACGGCTTCAACAACAAAATCAGCGTTCTTAACAGCTTCTTCTAAAGAAACCAATGGTTTTATTCTACTCAAGACTTTTTCTGCTTCGGCAGGGGATATTTTCTTTTTTTCAATGAATTTCCCAATACTCCATCTTATGTTTTTCATTCCTCTATCTAGAAATTCCTGACTTATATCTCTCATAGTTACGTTATATCCAGCCATCGCTGCCACTTGAGCGATCCCATGTCCCATTGCACCTGCACCCATAACCGCTATATTTTTAATGTCCATTTTGATCACCACTTTTGATACGGTAATTTGGAGACCTTCTTATAATATTTTTCTTGAAAATTGGCGAACTTAATGAGTGTTCTTTTGCGTATTAATTTCTATGAAGAATCTTTTTAAAGACCATATTAAGTTGAGAAAATGTCCTATCTCCTGTGAGGGTTTTCTTTTAATAACAGTAAACTTTTTTCTTCAAACTAAGAAGTCTATACTTAATGCGTGTCTAGCATGCTTAAATGGAAAAAAATTGACAAAGATTTCTTGTCGATTAGTGTAGGAAAGGAGTATAATGGTGAACCCTACTATTGGACAACCTTTTACTATTATAAAGGACTCATTATAGATACAGGTTGCCCTCACACAGCAGAAGAAGCAGCGAAGTTTATTGAAAACATGAAACTCAGTGTTAAAGCTATTTTATTGACCCATCATCACGAAGATCACAGTGGCGGAGCCTACTTATTTAAAGAAAGATTTAATGTTAACGTGTTTGCGCCTAAAAAATCGATGGAAATCCTTGTAAATCCTCAAGAAATTCCTACATATAGACAAATTGTTTGGGGTCAACCAAAACCAGTTAAGATTATTCCCTTTGACACAAAACTAAAAATTGGCTATTTACTCATCAGGATAATTAATACACCTGGGCATAGTTTTGACCATGTTTCTTTTCTAATAGAACGCAACCTGTTTATTGGCGACTTAATAGCAAATACAAATCCAATAATCATAATGAAGGAAGAAGACTCAATAACCGTGATAGATTCCCTTAAGACGCTTTTGAAGTTAGACTTCGAAATAGCTTTTGGAGGACATGGTGTTTGGAAGAAAGATGAGGTGAAAACTACTTTGAATAATATGTTGAAGCTAAAAAGAAGTGTTGAAACGCTTCAGCACACGGGATTGAACGTAGAACAGATTGTAGAGAAAATTTTCTATAACGTTCCTAAAAAAGTCCTTCTAATGGAAGAAATAAGTGGGCTGGAATGGGCTAGGAAAAATCTTATTGAATCCCTTCTTGGAATGAAACACAAACCCACTAACTAACTGATGTCAAAAATAACAAGGAGTGAACTATTAACTTAATTTTTCTAAGTATAAGTGTTATTAAATAATAAACATTAAGATATTTCTTTAAGTTGTAAAAGGGTGAAAAAATGATAGAAAACAATTTTCTCAACACTGAGGAAGAGATTAAACTTAGAGACGAAGTGAAAGATTTTGTGAAAACTGTTGATCCAGAGCTTCTGAGAAAAATGGATAGAAACGAAGTGGATTATCCCTTTGAATTTTTACGTCAAGCTGCAAAAAGAGGACTACTGGGACTTCGTTTTCCGAAAGAGTATGGCGGGAGGGAAATGGCGTGGACTGCAGAAATGGTAGCCATAGAAGAGATAGGTGTCTTAGGAATGGGCCTTGGATGTAGCTATGCAATGGTCAGCATTGTAGGGGAAGCATTGAATAAATTTGGTACAGAATGGCAGAAAGAAAAATTTTTAAAACCAATTGTCCAAGGAGAAAAACTTTCAGCAGAAGGTCTAACAGAACCCCGGGGCGGAAGTGACTTCTTTGGAACAACAACAAAAGCTGTAAAAAAAGGAGAAAAGTGGATAATAAATGGCGAGAAAAGATTTATCGCAGGAGGTAAGGCCGCAGATTTCTATTTAATATATGCTAGAACAGATCCCTAAGCGCCAGGACACAAGGCTTTAACCGCCTTCTTAATTGAAAAGGAAATGGGTGTAAAAATTGAAGAAGTGTATAATCTTTTAGGATTTAGGGGCATGGGAACAGCAAGGATAGTTTTTAAGGATATAGAAGTACCTGATAAATACAGAGTGGGCGAAGTAAATGGCGGTTCAATGATATTTAATCATATGATGGTGCCGGAAAGGTTAACATCTGCTGCAGGGGCTTTAGGAACATCTAGAGCTGCCTTAGAAATTGCAATAAATTATTCCACAAAGAGGAAAGCCTTTGGAATGCCTATAAGAAGTTTCCAGGCTATTAATTTTAAAATAGCTGAAAGCGTTGCAAAACTTGATGCGGCAAGAGCGCTTGTTTATACGGCAGCAAAGGCTGCAGACGTCGCAGCTGAAGGATCACCAATAGATCCGAGACGTCTTGTGAGCGAAGCAAAATTCTTTGCGACGGAAACTTGTTGGGAAGTAGTAAACGTTGCCATGCAAATTCTAGGGGGAATTGGCTATACTCAGATTTATCCCATTGAAAGACTTTTAAGAGATGCAAGGTTAGCACCTATTTGGACCTGAAAAAAACGTTCTAGCAAAAGACTTGTGTTCGGCATGCGGTGCTTGTACAAATGTCTGTCCATACATTGACATGGTGCAAGGCAAAAAAGCAGTTATCGTCGAAGACTGCGGCCTGAGCGAGGGGAGATGTTATGCATTTTGTCCAAGAACCGCTCTTGACGTACCTTCTTTAAACGAATTTATTTTCGGTTCACTTAGAAGTGACCTTGTTCTTGGCATGTATACATCGGTGGTTAAAGCAAGAGCAAAAAACAGTGAAATTCAGGCATTAGGGCAATACGGCGGAGTTGTCACAGCTCTTTTTACATTCGCTTTTGAAAATGGGATAATAGATACAGCTGTTCTGGTAGGATCCAAAGATGAGATAAGAGGTGAGACAAAAATTGTCCGAAATAAAAATGAGGTTTCCAGGTGCGCAGGATCTAAGTATGTGGTATGCCCCACACTCGAAGGCGTCATAGAAGCCCTAAGACAAGAAAATGCTAATATAGGCATTGTAGGTACACCTTGTCAAGTTACAGCTGTTAGAAAAATGCAATTTTCGAAGCTACTAAATGAATCAGAGAAAATAAAACTTGTCATCGGAATTTTTTGTACATGGGCCCTAGTGCCAGAAGTTCAAGAATTTCTTCTTAACAAAGCTAGATCAGCAAAAATCTTGAAACTTGATGTTCCTCCACCTCCAGCAAACATTCTTGTTTTACAAACTTCAAAGGGAAAAATCGAAGTTTCACTGGATAATATTAGAAAATTCATTATGCCAGCTTGCAATATCTGCTTTAATATGACAAACGAATTTGCAGATATTTCGGTTGGGACGGTTGAAGGAGATGAAGGATGGAATATCGTAATAGTTCGAACAACTAACGGTGAAAAACTTTTTCGACATGCTGTGGAAAAAGGAATAATTGAAATTAAACCTTTAGAGAAGGAAAAATTACATAGCTTATATGAAGCATCATTAGATAGAAAGAAAAAAGCACTTAAGAAAATGGCTTCTATGGGTATAAATTACCTAATAATTAGAAGTGAAGATAGATCTAAACTCCTTTCATTGTAAAGGTGTTTAACATGACACATATCGGATTAGAAAATTATAACAAAAAAGTGCTGATGATGGGAAACGAAGCAATTGCGAGAGGAGCCTTGGAAGCAGGAGTTCATTTCTGTTCTGGTTACCCTGGAAATCCAGCTTCTGAAATCCTAGACGTTCTAGCAAATATATCAAGAGAATATGACGATTTATATGTTGAGTGGTCCGTTAATGAAATTGTAGCCTTAGAATCAGCCGCAGCTGCATCTCAAGCTGGATTAAGAGCACTTACAGCTATGAAAAATTTAGGAACCGATGTTTGTTCGGATTTTCTAATGACAGTGAACCTTGCAGGTACTCGGGGCGGTTTAGTCCTAATCGTAGGAGATGACCCAGCAGCTCACTCTACAACCACCGAGTTAGATACACGTAACTATGCGAGGTTCGCTCAAATTCCGCTACTCGAACCTGCGACAATACAGGAATCTAAAGATATGGCAAAATGGGCTTTTGAGCTTTCAGAAGACTTGGATCTTATATGTATGCTGCGAACAGTGACAAGGCTGTCTCATTCCCGAGGAGTAGTTACTCTTAGCAAGATAAACCGAATTAAGAAGACTGCTGACATCAATCCCGAAGACATGTGGACTTCAGGATCTTCTAGGATCACCTGCATGCTACACAGTGTTCAATTGGAAAAAATGAAAAGAGCTCAACAAATATTTGAAGGGTCAAGATTCAACTGGTATTCAGGTAGAGAGGATGCGGACTTCGTGATAATTACCTCAGGAACCGGTTGGCTATATTCTTATGAGGCAGTTAAACTTCTTAAGCTAGATAAAGAGGTTGGAATATTAAAACTTGGAACAACATGGCCTCTTCCAGAAAAATTCGTTACTACGCACTTGAAGCACGCCAGCGAAGTATTATTCGTTGAGGAAATTGACCCATTTCTAGAACAAAATGTAAAAATGTTGTATGCTGAAGTGGCTTCTGGAGGATTAAGTCCAATAAGATTTTATGGAAAACGATCAAATCATGTTCAAGGCGAATTTGGAGCTGGAACAGGTGAACTTAACGTTGATATCATCATAAAGGCTTTAATAGAAATAAAAAATATGGCTTATACACCTGTAAGGAAAGAGTTTCTGGAAAAAACTCAAAATCTGCTGGGCTCTTATGTTCCACCAAGGACCATGGGATTTTGTGCAGGATGTCCTCATAGAGCCTCCATGTGGATCATAAAGAAGGCTTTGAAGTGGGATGGGAGAGAAGGTATTGTGACTGGCGATATAGGATGCTATAGTCTAGCTTTGCTGCCTACTGGATTTTCTGTGGCAAAAACTTTACATTGCATGGGTGCAGGAATAGGAATAGCAAACGGTTTTGGCAATCTTAAAAAATTTAGGTTGAATAAACCAGTTATAGCTCTTGCAGGAGATTCTACGTTTTATCATGCATGCATACCAGCACTTATCAATGCTTGCTGGAACGGTTCTAACATCCTTTTAGTTGTTTTGGATAACTTAACTACTGCCATGACAGGGCATCAGCCACATCCTGGAACTGGTTCTAATGCCTTAGGATTTCCATCACCTAAAATTTCTATAGAAAACATCTGTAAGGCCATAGGTGCAAAAGTCGAAATCTGTGATCCATTCAACCTTAATGAAGCAGTAGAAAAAGTATACAAGATGTTACAGGAAGAGGGTGTCAAAGTAATTATTTTTAGACGCGAATGTCCATTGCCTTTTCCATCTGAAAAAAGAAAAAGGGTTTATGTGGATCAAGACAAGTGTATAGGCAAAGAATGTGGCTGTATGGCTTTTTGTACACGCGTTTTGGGATGCCCAGGAAATATATGGGATTATGAGAGAGAAAAAGCTCAGATAGATGAAACTATTTGCAATGGATGCGGGCTTTGCGCTGAGATTTGTCCTGCAAACGCGATTAGAGTTGAAGAGGTTTCATGATATGGAAAAAGAAGAGATCCTAAACATTATTGTCTCAGGCGTAGGAGGACAAGGTAACGTGTTAGCATCACTGATATTGGCATCATCGGCAGTAAAAGATGACTTTTATGTTTCAGTTGGAGAAACTTACGGTGCTGCACAACGTGGAGGCTCTGTAACAAGTCATGTCAGGATCTCTAAGAAAAGAGAATATGGACCGCTAATACCTAAAGGAAATGCACATATAGTTGTAGGTTTTGAGCCCACAGAATGTTTGCGCGCTCTTGGAGAATTCGGTAATGAGAAAACAAAAGTATTTGTTAATCCTAAACCTGTATATTCGATCGATGTTCTTAGTGGTGGAGCAGAATATCCGTCTGTAGAAAAAGTGATCAATGCTATGAAGGAACTTGTTTCGAGCGTTTATGTTATTAACGCAACAGAACTAGCAAAGAAAGCTGGAAACCCTGTGATGCAAAATTTGGTGATGATCGGAGCCTTAGCAGGATCAGGCCTTATCCCCATAAAAACTGAAAGTTTTAGAGAATCCATTATAGAAATCTTTCCAGGAGAAAAAGGCAGAGCAAACCAGAAAGCTTTCGAACTTGGAGCCAAAGCAATCTCTAAGAATTGACCGTTTTATGGTGGAAACTCACGGTATTTTTTGCTTTTTTCCATTATTTTATCTCTTTTTCTTAAGAACTTTTCAGCAGAGGGAAGGACAGCTAAGGAAAAATTTTTAAACAAGGCTTCATCGCTCCAACGGTTATCTTTGAAAGATCTTTTATCAAAAACAAGTTTAATGTTACCATCGTCTATTTTAACCTTGGCTTTGGCTTGACATAAAGCACATTCGAGATGATCCTCTTTGACTTGGAAAATATTTTGATGGCAAACAGGGCATATGCCTATTTCTCCATAATAATTCAGTCTTTCCGATTGTTTACTTATGGCTTGGAGCACATTTGCACCAACCTTTCTTGCTCTTTTCATTGCTGAATGATCAAGTAAAATTTCTCCAGGACCTTGAGCATAAAACATCACTTGATCCACCACCTTTAGACCACAGGTCATCAAAAAAATATTTAGCATTGGCAATGAAAATGGTTCCCATCCTATGATTCCAGAAACACCAATGATAGCGCCGGGCTTAGGGTTATTTTTAGGAGAGCCATACAAAAATGCTACATTTCGGTCAATTAACATTTTTATAATTCCAGCCGGGCCCAACAAGTAAGTTGGCGCTCCTAAGATTACAGCATCACTTTCCAGAATCCTGTTTTTAAATGTGAGCCAATCGTCTTGAATGCGACATTCTTCTTGCTTAAATAAACAAGCCATGCAGCCCTTGCAGGGTTCTATCCTCAAATCTGTAAGTCGTATGAGATCTACCTCAGCCCCTAACCGTTGGGCTTCCAAAAGGGCTTCTTTAACTAGAACTTCCGTGTTCCCCAACTTTCTATGGCTTCCGACAAGGCCAAGAATTTTCATAATTTGTCCCCTTTTCTGTTAATGTTTATTTTTCTACTTAATAAAAGTTCAAACGACAGCTAGGACGCGTTTTTAACTAGATAATAAGTCACCAAGCTCTTGGCAATTAATGATCCATTTTCATCTTTAACGTCTACATCGCAAACAAGAATTCGTGAGCCTTTATGTACATTTCTTGCCTCGGCAATAAGTTTACCGGAGTTTACTGGTCTCAAAAAATTAATCTTCATTTCTATAGTGACAAGAAGGCCATCAACTTCACCTGACCCGAAAATTGCCCAGGCTGCGGCAGAGTCAGCTAGACTTGCTGTAACTCCGCCATGTACGGTGTTTAGAAGCTGGATATGTTTCTTCTCAATTTCTATTGATAGTTTGGCATAGTTCTCTTTAACTTCGTCGATTTTCATACCAAGAAGTTTATAGTATGGACTTTCTTCTCCTTTTTTAATCAAGTCCTTAAGCGCATATTGCATAGGGCATCTCTGAAATCTATAATACCATCATAGTTATGCTTTTCTCCTTTCGTCTAAAGTTTTTCTAATTGGAGAAATAGACAAAAACGGATTTTAAGTGGAAAAATTGTTGCGAATAGATAGTTTGGAGGTGTTGCAAAATTTTCAGTTTAGCTATTAGTGAACTCTTTCTGCTTCCACTCTGAAAAAAGCGTCTCGAGGAGTGGCTTCAGGGACGTCATTTTTAACCTTAACCATTTTGATAGCTTTTGTTGGACAGTGATAAGCGCAGAGCCCGCATCCTATGCATTTCTCTTCAAGAAATATCATCCTTTCAGGTTCTTTATCATGAGCTGCGTGGTGAAGATTTGCTTTCATAGGGCATATCTGAACACATTTTTTACATTTTGTGCACAATTCTTCGTCTCTAACAGGAATAAAGTTTGATTTCGCAATTGCTCTTGGATTATGTAGTTCTGTTAGTCCCCTTAAGATAAGACAAGCACATGTGCAACAGTTGCATATAAACTGAGGTCTCGTCTGAGTATTTATAGTGGAATGCACTAAGCCTACTTTCTCCATCTCTTCGAGGAGCTCTAAAGCTTCTTCGATACTTAGATATTTTCCATGTCCACGCTCTACCATAAAGTCGGCATAGTAATCAAATACAAAGCATGTTTCTAGGGGATGTTCGCATTCTTTCTTTGTTCTGCATGCGCAATTAATTACGGCAATTTTACGCGAAGTTTTAATAAACTCTGACATTTTTTCAAAAGGCAAAATTATATGGCCAGAGCTTATTTCCTTGTTAACAGTTAGGGTTTTTTCAATAGGCATTACTCGGGCCCATGGATAATTTGAGGCGCCAGATTCTAAGCCGCCTCCGCTAATGTAATATCTTTCAAACAGTTCTCCAACTTTTCGCTTCTCAAGAGAATCACCGCTTGTTGAAAAATAAAACTCGAATATGCCAGGAACCATAGGCATCAAAGAGTAATACGTATTTTCATCGGTTTTACTTGTAAAACGGAAGAGAAGTCCACGGGAAACTAGCCTGTTAACAATAGCCTTAACTTTTTCTAATGACTCTCCAGTCTTCTCGGCCATTTCTTCCATTGTTTCTGGATCTCTGTAAGGCGCCGTGAAGTGTATAAGAAATTGAGCCTCTTCCTCTGTAAATAGAATTTTAAGCATTTCCATGACTTCTTTAGCTTTTGGCACTCTGATGGGCCATTTGCTTATTTTTTCTCTTAATACTTCGTAAACGTCTTTTTCACTCATCGATCTCTAAATCCTCTTTGTACATCCTATCATTAGATATTTATAGGAATAAACTCGTAGGTTATTAGACCTTCTGGCTCTCTTTTCGTTGTTTGTAGGCGCACCTTCATTTTAGGCTTTATCTTTGTAGGATCATCAATGTTTAGCCAAGCCATCACTTTTACACCTTCTTTCATTCGAGCAATGCCAACAATGTAATCTTTGTAGTGAGAAAACGTTGGAGGTTTGACGAAGATCATTGTACATGTAAGAAGTTCCCCTTCTCCGTTTAAGGGGACCCAGTCCATGTCGGATTTCATGCATTTTGGGCAGTCGGCTTGGGGCGGGAAGAATTTTTCGCCACAATTTTTACATTGGGTGAGGTAAATCTTTCCTTCTTTTAATCCATCATAAAATTTTTGAATTTTAGCAATTCCAAGATTAAATCTTAATGGAAGTTCTCGCATACTGATATAAAGGGGCATTTTAGTCTTTTGATCTTCGGTTAGGGGGAGACCGGTTTCTTTGAGGTTTTTCTCTGCTTTATCAAATAGCTCAGACAAATATATCCCTCCTACATATGTGGTTTTTCAAGCGAAAGGATTGTAACGTAAGCGTAATGGCCTGTTCCGCCAATGTTATGGGCTATTGCTCTTCCATTCTTGATGTCTGCTTGAGCTTTTGAATCAGCGTATTTTCCATATTCTTGGCGAAGCTGTTTTGTTAGACTGTAAATCATGGAGCCGCCAGTAGCACCTATCGGATGACCCTTAGCTTTTAGACCACCATCAATATTTACGGGTATGAGGCCCCCATTGTATGTTTGCTTTTCTCTCACAAGTTTTATGCCTTCCCCTCTTTTGCAGAAACCAAGATCTTCATAAGCCATCAGTTCGGCAATAGTGAAACAATCATGTACACAAGCAACATCAAAATACTTTGAAGCTTGATTATATTCTATTCCTACTCGTTTGTATGCTTGTTTTGCTGCTTCGACGGCTGTTTCCAATCCTGAATATTCCAACGGCAAAAACATATCTCTACTACTGAGATTTGCAGTTCCAGTTGATAGACCAATACCACTTATCCAAACAGGTGTGTCAGTTATTTTCTTAGCTGTATCTTCACTGGCAAGTATAATAGCTGCTGAGCCGTCGGTTAATGGACAGCAATCAAAGAGCTTGAGAGGCCAAGCGATATATCTGGATTGCATGATTGTTTCAACATTAATTTGCTTCTTAAACTGAGCTTTTGGGTTCATTGAGGCGTAGTAATGATTCTTTACAGCTATCTCTGCAAGGTCTTCTTCCTTTAATCCGTGCTTCCACATGTAGCCTGTAGCATGTAGAGCGTAATATCCTGGAAATGTTAGACCAAAATTTTCGAATTCCCAGAAATAGTTTCCTGCTCTGCCAATGAGCTCTATCTGAACGGGAGTTGGGGATTCATACATTTTTTCAACGCCTAAAGCAATTGCTATATCCACATATCCACTTGCCACAAAATTGTAAGCAGTAGCTAACGCTGCACTTCCCGTTGCACAAGCAGCTTCGACACGCATACTTCCTTTTGGAAGCGTTCCACAATATTCTGAACAAACAACGGCAGGAAGCGCCTCAGCACTCCATCCCCCAGCACAGCCTACAATTAAAAGTTCAATGTCTTTTACAGTAAGATTTGCATCTTTCAAAGCTTCGCTCACTGCCTCCCAAGCCAGTTCGTCAAGCCTAACATCATATCTATTGCCAAAAAGGCTATGACCCACTCCAACTATAGCTACGTCTCGCAATATCAACACCTTTAGCAAAAACTATGACATTTCAATTATAATTCTTTCTGTTTACTGCAAAGTTTTTATTCAATGTTCTAATACTAGAAAACAGGGAGAGCTTAATTGAGAACGTCCGAAGAATATGTTGAAAAACTTCGAAAAATGCGGAAAAATGTTTACATTGATGGCAAGCTTGTTGATCGAGATTGTGCGGAACTTATACCTTCGATTAATGTTCTATCCAAAACTTTTGATCTTGTCGAAAATTCAGAATTTAAAGAATTAATAATTGCAACGTCCCATTTGACTGGCGAGACCATAAACCGCTTTACTCATATAAACAGAAGTTCCGAGGACTTATTGAAAAAACAAAAGATGATAAGAAAGGTTTGTCACCTAACTGGCGGCTGTATTCAAAGATGTATGGGATGTGATGCAATAAATGCTTTGAACTTTGTTACTTACGAAGTAGATAAAGCCTATGGAACAGAGTATCATAAAAGGTTTCTTAAATATTTAGAATATTTTCAAAAAAATGATTTAACGGGGGCTGCTGCGCAAACTGATGTCAAAGGAAACAGAAGCCTTAGGCCACATGAACAAAAAGATCCTGATCTCTATGTTAGAATTGTAGAAAAAAGAGAAGACGGCATAATTGTCCGAGGAGCAAAGAATCACATTACTATGGCTGCTGTGGCTGACGAAATAATATGTATTCCTACAAGAGCCATGAAGGAACAGGACGCTGACTATGCTGTAGCCTTTGCCCTTCCCGCTGATGCTAAAGGAATAAAATTAGTAACCCACGTTGCTAATCCAAGGCCCAGAAAAGTATTCAAAGCTCCAGCTGCCGATTTTGGCTTTGCAGACTCCTTTGTGATATTTGAAGATACTTTTGTTCCTTGGGAAAGAGTTTTTATGTGTGGCGAGTGGCCATTTGCTGTTTTATTGGCTCATGGCTTTGCCCTTTATCATAGGCATAGCTATACTGGGTGTAAGCCATCAATGACAGACATAATTACTGGAGCTTCAGCGCTAGTAGCTGAATATCAAGGGATAGCCGGCAAGTCGCATGTAAGGTCTAAGTTAACAGATCTTGCAAGTGTTGCAGAGCTTGTTTATGCTGCAGGAATAGCCTCTGCTGTTGAGGGACAAAAACACGAATCAGGAAGTTTCATCCCTAACACCGTTTATGCAAATGTCGGAAGAAGACATGCTGGATTAAATATTTATCATGAGTCAGAGATTCTCACAGATTTAGCTGGAGGATTACCTGCAACACTACCTTTTGAAGGAGACTTTGTTAATCCAGAAACAAAAGATCTTCTTTATAAATACATAGCAAGAAAAGAAGATGTTTCTCCAGATGATATTCAAAAGTGTTTCAGATTTCTTTCGGACATGCTGTGTTCGTCTTTAAGTGGTGTCGCTGCCATAGCGGGAGTTCACGGTGGGGGATCACCCATAATGGAAGAAATAGCTATTGCAGCTACGTATGACTTTGAAGAAAAGAAGAAAGTAGTAAAACATTTATCTGGTATTGAAAAACAACAGAAATAAGGTCATCCTATAAGAGATTTGTCAAGCCATGGTTAACGTTTTTATAGCCATTAATAAGAGAAACTTTTGTATAGAACAATGTTAAATAACGCTTAAATATTATTTGAAGATCTTAATATATATTGAGGAAGGAGAAATGGACAAAAAAATAGTTTTGATGCTGATTCCGCTGCTTCTACTTTCTGCTATCTCCATTAGTATCCGTTTAACCTCTGCTCAACCACAAACATTGAAAATTGGACTGATAGGACCCGTTAATCTGAAACAATGGCATGCCAATTTGGGAGGTATGCAGGGCGGTGCGCATCTGGCTGCTATGGAAATTAACGCGACTGGCGGCATAAACATCGGCGGCACAACTTATTACATTAAAATCGTCGAGGCAGATGAACATGCATATCCTCTTGACGAAACTGCTGCCCAAGCAGAGATTCAGAGACTCCTATATACGGAAGGTTGCAAGTTTATTGTAGGAGGTTTTAGAACAGAAGTCACCGATGTAATTGTCGACGAAACTGTTGCTTATAATTTAGCGAATCCAGGTAACGAAGCTTTCCTCTTTATAAATGGAGCTTCCACAGACTGGCTGATCCGCAATCTTACAGATCCCACAAATGATAAGTACAAGTGGATTTTCAGGATAAACCCAATAAACTCAACGATGTTGTTTAAGAATATGTTAGGTTATTTGCAGGGCTATTTAATACCTTACAAGCTAGCATTAATGTACGGTGGAAATGTAAACTACGCTGTGTTTGTTGAAGATCTTGAATGGACTCAAGGCATCATTGACTATTTACAATACATTGGTTTAGGACCTAACGCAACATTTGTTTACGGCGCAGAAACACCACCAGGAACCACGGACTTTACAACATATCTTAGTGGGGCAGAAGCGGCAAATGCACGTCTTCTAGTTATCGCCTATACACTTCCGGACACCATTTACTTATTGTCCCAATGGAGGGCTAGAGAATCTCCTATGCTGGTTGTTGGAATTGACGTGTGGGGACAAAGCGGGTTCTATCCATCTGAAACCGGTGGAACATGCGAATATGAAGTCCAAATGGACTTTGCCGGAACTCGAACCCCAATAATTCCTGGAATAACAGAAAAATTCTGGGACAACTTTGTAGGAAACTTCAGTGCATGGCCTATTTACACTGCTTGGGGAGCATATAACGCACTATACGCTCTAAAGAACGTACTAGAAGATGCAGACACATTAGACCCTACAACCTTGCTTCCGTATTTTGAAGCATACCAAGACACCACCATAAATGGAGTATTCAAGTATACAGCATGGCACGATGTCTTCTCTCTGTCCTATGGACCTATATGGCCTGATGGCTACACAAGGGCTATGATGGTACAATGGATTGTCAATGCAACCGGAGACTTTGTGAAAGAAGTAGTATGTCCAATAGACCAGGAATATTCTAGAAAAACCTTGATTCCTCCGTGGATTTACGAATTGGCCCCGTGGGACACAAACTATGATGGAACAATAGACCTAAAGGACGTTCTTGCAGTGGCTTTAGCTTTTGGTGCATTCCCGGGTCATCCGAGATGGAATATAGAATTGGACATAAACGCCGATGGAAAAGTAGATCTTAAAGATTACTTTGGTATTGTTACAAACTACGGAAGAACAGTTCCATGGCCTTTGCCATAAACTTGTAAAAATTTCCCCCATTTTTTATTCACAATTCTTATGCGGTAGGATATAGAAACCAAGTAAGTGTTTAAGTTCGAAGGACAAACTTAACTGCTCAAAAGATTTGAATTATAATAAAATTCAATTTTGCCTTTTTATAGATATCAAGAAAATTTTATTAACCATTTTAGCGTTATTAACTAAACTATTTCGGGGGAAATAGATGCTAGAGCAGATAATTATTTTCGGAACGCTTTCTGGACTTGTTTTTGCTCTAATAGCTTTGGGATTCACATTAGTATATGGGATTTCTGGCATTGTAAATTTAACGCATGGTGCCTTTTTTATGCTAAGCGCTTACATTTATGGTATCTTGATACGTTTTCTTCCAAACTTTATTTCTCTAGAATTTCCGTATTTAACACCAGTGATAGCTTTAATTTTGTCAACTCTATTTACCGGAATAATTGGAAGTATCTTTTATAGACTGGCTCTTCACCCGATACTGGGAGACGAAATCAGCATTCTTGTAGTATCAATATGTGGATGTTTGATATTTCAGCAATTGATATTTTTGATTATGGGAAGCTTACAGGCTGCATCTTTTAGGATTCCTAGTCTTATACATGGAATTGTATACATTGGAAGTGTTCGTGTCTTAACTCGAACAATTCTAGCCGCATTTGTCTCCATATTAGCCTTTATTACTCTTACAATTTTACTTGAAAAAACTAAAGCAGGGAATGCGATGAAAGCCCTTTCGCAAGATCTCGAAGCTGCTATGCTTATGGGAATAAGTACAGAAAGGCTTTATATATTTACAACGGCAATCTCAGCTTGCTTAGCAGGCATAGCCGGAATAATGTTTACATCTACGGTAACTGAAAGCGTTTCAGTAGCTATGTGGCTGGATTGCTTGGCATATTCTTTCGCAATAGTAATAATAGGTGGACTTGGAAGCATTAAAGGCACCCTGTTGGGTGGCTTGATATTTGGGTATGCACAAGCTGCAGCGAACATAATAATTCCATATGCCGGGTATCTACAAGAATCTTTCCCTTTTATTATCATGATTCTAGTACTCATCATTCGACCAAAGGGATTGTTTGGAAAACGTGTTGAAATGGAGTAAAAAATGATGATTATTGAAACTTGTAAAAAATATCTTCGAAAAACATACACAGAATTTGCTACACATGTTTATGATATCCCCCAACGGATGCTCGCTCTTTTAATTCTGATAATATTTTTGACTTTACCTTATGGAGGAATTGATCTACTAAAAACATTGCCTTGGTTGACTACTGCCAACATAATGGCAATACTAGCAGTAAGCTGGGACCTACTTGTAGGGCGCACAGGACAAATGAGTCTCGGACAAGCGCTCTTCTATGGTTCAGGAGCTTATGGTACAGCACTACTATTCACATATTTAGGATGGCCTTTATGGGCGTCCATACCATTAAGCATTTTATTTGGTACCGGCTTAGCTTTAATTATCGGGGTACCATGTTTAAGGATGAAAGGGCCATATCTAGCCTTGTTAACTATGGCATTTCCATTATCCATCACAGGCTTCCTTTACTATTTCAGAGACATTTTTTATGGAGAAACAGGGATACCACCTCCAAGAGCCGGCAGACTTCCATCCCTATTCCCTTATCCAGGTCGATTTAGTCTATTTGATAAACTAATTGCAGATTACTTTTTATCATTTGCTTTGATGTTTATCTCCGCAATTATTATATACAAAGTGGCAACATCAAAAACAGGGATAGTTTTTGTTTCCATACTTGACGATGAGTTGGGAGCCAAAGCCTGCGGAATAAATGTTACAAAGTATAAACTAATGTCCTTTGTGATTAGCGGGATTTTTGGAAGTTTATCTGGCTCTTTATACGCAAGTTTACAAAAAAGCCTAGCCAACCCGCCATTCTTCGATTTACTAAACTCTGTAATTCCCATAGTAGCTACTATTCTAGGAGGCATAGGAACAATCTATGGTCCTATTGTTGGAACCTATATATACTATACACTTGACAAATATATATTCCACTATGTAATACCCTTAGACAAAAACATGCGCTTGCTTATATACATAGTAGTAGTTGTGATTTTCATTATAAAGTGGCCACGCGGAATTGCCAGAGCGATAGTTGAGAAACTGGAAGATCTTCAAGAACCGCGAGAGATAGAGGAAATCAAAAAAGAAAATGTTAGACCTGGTGAATGATTATGCCTTTGCTAGAAGTTGAAAATTTAACAAAGCACTTTGGAGGCCTAATTGCGGTTAATAACGTATGTCTACAAGTCGAAGAGGGAGAAATAGTAGGCATAATCGGACCTAATGGAGCAGGAAAAACAACTCTTTTCAACCTTATAACAGGTTATCTGAAACCAGACTCTGGAAGAATAATTTTTAAGGGAGAAGACATAACCGGACTGCCACCAAATAAAATAGCAAACAAAGGGCTCGTTAGAACATTCCAGATAGTTAGACCTTTTAGACACTTACCAACAATAGCTAATATATTAGTAGCATTGCAATCCAATCGAGGAAGAAAAAGAATCGAATGGATCAAAACTCCAGAAAGGAAAGCGATGGAAATGCTTGAAGATGTTGGCTTATCAGAAATGATGATGGAACCCGCAGAAAACCTGTCTCACGGAGACCTAAAACGCCTTGAAATTGCAAGAGCGATGGCATTAGAACCTGAATTAATTTTACTAGATGAACCTTTTGGTGGGCTAAATCCTATAGAAACCGAATACATGGTAAAATCAATCCAAAGAATGCACCTAGATGGACATACAATGGTAATAGTAGAACACAAACTTCGTGCCTTAATGAAACTTGTAGAAAGAGTCATTGTCATACATTATGGAGAAATAATTGCTGAAGGAACTCCAGAAGAAATAGGGAAAAATAAAAAAGTTATAGAAGTGTATTTAGGGAAAGGCGAAGGCGGTTTAGATGCTAGAAGTTAAGAATTTGACAGTGCATTACAATGGAGCTATGGCATTAAACAATGTCAACATAAATGTAAAAAAAGGAGAGTTCGTGGCAGTAGTCGGACCTAATGGGGCTGGAAAAACGACATTGCTAAAAGCAGTGTCAGGAATGTTAAACGAGCTCCAAAGAGTGAGAAAAGAAAAAGCTCAAATATCCGGAGAAGTAATTTTTGAAAACCAAAGAATTGAGAAGTTTAGACCGTGGCAAATTGTAAAAATGGGAATAATACATGTTCCAGAAAGACGTAGGTTATTTCCAGAAATGTCTGTCTATGAAAATCTCATTATGGGTAGCTATTTAAGAAAAGAGAAAAAAGAAATAGAAGAAGATTTGGAACGGGTATATCAATTATTTCCAATTCTTAAAGAAAGAAAAAAGCAGATGGCACAAACATTAAGTGGAGGAGAAGGACAGATGCTTGCTATAGCAAGAGCTTTCATGTCAAAACCAAAACTATTAATGATTGACGAACCCTCACTAGGTCTCGCACCTTTAGTAAAACAAAAAGTTTTTGAAAGTATAAAAGATATTTGGAGCTCTGGAATAACAATACTGTTAGTAGAACAAGACATCAGCATTGCCCTAAGTTTAGCCAATAGAGCATATGTATTAACACATGGAAAAATAGCGGCTCATGGAACACCGGAAGAGCTAATGGAGAACGAAGATCTAAGAGAAATGTATATAGGCATTTAGACACTAATTCAAATCTCGAATAGGAGTTCAAGTGAAATGATCAAATCAAAATCAGAAAAAGCACTTGAAGAATATTTAAAAAGACCCTGGGCAAAATGGTATGCTAAAGAAACAGCTCTTAATATAGAAATACCTGAAAAAACCATTGTCGACGCTATAGATGAAACCAACAGAAAATGGGGAAATAAGGTAGCTCTAATATTCTATGGAAGAAAAGTAAAACATAAAGAAATCCATGAAGCATCCTTAAGGTTTGCCACTGCCCTATACGATTTAGGAATAAGAAAAGGAGACGTAGTAGCGATTTATCTTCCGAATTGTCCTCAATTTGTTATTGCGTATTATGGCATATTAAGACTGGGGGCAATCGTAACAACTGTAAGTCCTCTTTATACCCCCCGCGAAATCGCTTATCAACTTCGAGACAGCAAGGCAAGAATAATAATATGTCTTGATTTACATTATGAAAAAGTTGATAAGGCCCTCGAAGAAGCAACGTTGGAACATGTCATTGTTACAAGTATCTCGGACTATTTTTCTGGAAGGGGAGGTTTCCTGGCTAGGTTGAGAGGAACGCCTCTCAGAGAGGAAAAACAAAAAGCGTGTAAGAGGGAACTATTGCATTTCAAGGATTTGCTTGAGAAATATCCACCAAATCCTCCAAGTGTTGAAATATCACCGAATGATGTAGCTGCATTACCATATACGGGAGGTACCACTGGAGACCCTAAAGGAGCAGTTTTGACTCATAGAAACATTGTTGCTGTTCAAGAGCAAATGAGACATGCTTTTCCAGATATCGAGGATGGAAAAGAATGCGGACTGGCAGCATTACCTTTTTACCATATATATGGCCAGTCGGTGATAATGCTTACTGGTGGATTTCGAGGTGGAAAAGGAGTATTATTTGCCAAACCAGATTTAGATGAGATTTTGGATGCAATTCAAGATTATGATGTAACACTATTCTATGGAGTCCCCACACTTTACAAGTATTTGGTTGATCACCCTAAAACGAAGAGAATAAACTGGAAGAAAATAAAATATCTTTATTGTGGAGCTGACACTTTACACGAAGCAACAAGAAAAATGTGGTTAAAATTTACGGGAAGAGAAATACATGAAGGATATGGTCTTACAGAAACCTCTGCTGTATCACACACAAACCCTCCAAAAAGAAATAAGCCTGGATCTTTCGGTATTCCATTACCAGGAACATATGCAGCTATTGCAGATCCTGATAAAAATGAGTTCCTACCACCAGGAGAAGTAGGCGAACTTGTTCTAAGCGGACCTCAAATAATGAAAGAATACTTGAACAAGCCGGAAGAAAA